>Ga0224557_1000467_pt1 | contig 45491 bp, 40 predicted proteins | sample 714S31014metaG_FD_180677 | JGI IMG/M metagenome (GOLD analysis project Ga0224557, IMG submission 180677) | Peat soil microbial communities from Stordalen Mire, Sweden - 717 S3 10-14 | ecosystem: Environmental > Terrestrial > Soil > Wetlands > Peat | place: Sweden: Norrbotten County, Stordalen...
GAACTCGTCGGCGACGATGATGTTCGGGCATGTGGAGACCATCGAGGATCGCGTCGAGCACCTGCTGCGTCTACGCGATTTGCAAGATTGCACTCACGGTTTTACCGCATTCATCTGCTGGACGTTCCAGAGCGAGAACACCCGCCTGAAGGTCCCGTCAGTCGGTTCGCATGAGTACCTGCGGACGCAGGCGCTGTCGCGCATCTTTCTGGATAATTTCGCGAATGTGCAATCCAGTTGGGTGACCCAAGGGCCACAAATAGGTCAGATTGCCTTGAAGTATGGCGCGAACGATTTTGGCAGCGTGATGATGGAAGAAAACGTCGTGTCGCAGGCCGGAGCCACGTTTCGCATCAACGAGGAGACGATGCGGCGGTTGATCCGGGAACTCGGGTACGAGCCGCATCGCCGTGATAATTGGTATCAACTGTTGAATTAGTGATGGAGACGCGTCCCATGGAAAAGATCAAAACGATTCTTTTGTTCGGATCCCCCGGCAGCGGCAAAGGCACCCAGGGCAAAATGCTCGGCATACTGCCCGGCTTCCACCACCTCGCTTGCGGCAACGTATTTCGCTCAATCGATCTCAACAGTGAAGTTGGGAAGGTTTTCCTGAAGTATTCGAGCCAGGGGGAACTGGTCCCCGACGACTTCACAGTGCGTCTATGGCGGGAGCACATCGACAAGCTCATTCATACCGGGGCTCTCAACCCCGTCAGTACGGTTCTCGTTTTGGATGGTATCCCGCGAAATATCCATCAGGCGAAGATGCTCGACCAATACATCGAAGTGGTGAAATTGATTTGTCTCCGCGCGGTCCACAATCACGAGGAGATGATTCGCCGTCTTAAATCCCGCGCGCTAAAAGAGAACCGGCTCGACGACGCCAATGATCAGACAATTCGTCATCGGCTGGAGGTTTACGACAAGGAATCGCGGCCCGTCCTGGCTCATTACCCGAAGGAAATCAGCGTGGATGTCAACGCGCTGCAAACGCCCATTGAAGTTGCTCACGACATTCTCAGCGCAATTCTTGGTCGTGTTCAGGAGCTGCGGGAAATCCCGCCGCCGTCACCCGTCGTTGCCGCAAGGAATTGAGAGCGTTGAGGTTGGCGCGGCATTTGCCGTCGTCACACCAAGGGATTGCGCTGCTTTCGCCTCCGTTTTTTACTGACAGGTGCGGACAGTTTTTGCTATGTGCTCTTATTCTAAATGGGGACAGCAACCTGTAACTGTGGGCGGTGTTTAACCGTCTACGTTAGCAAAGGTCAGGGTCGCGTACTCGGCTAGCGATCCCGGCCGGAAAAAAACCCGAGCAAGGAGCAAGATTATTACGATGAAAGCCAAACAATGGATTGCAATTGGGGTGGCGGCCTCGGCGGTCGCGGTCCTGACGGCGTTGGCGACCCCGATCGTCGCGGGCACGTTTCGGACGACGGCGTCAGTGAATGCGGTGTTTCAGGTGCCGAATCCAGAACCAGACACTACCAATACGGTGCTCGCGTTCGATACATTTGCGGGCCATGACCTAGTTAACCTGGCGTTGGGTGAAAACCTTGCAACCGTGCAGACCAACCATCTGCTGGCGTTGGAGATTAATTGCGATTCAACTTTGGCGAGATTGGTGGTCTTCGACACCGGTCTGTTGAGCAACATTGTGGACATTGCCGGCAGCACAAACATCTACGCCTTGACAGACCAGGCCGATCCCAACCACGAACGGTTTGTCATGCGCATGGCTGTCAATACCAACGGCTTCCTGATCGGCGGCTTCCTGACCGTCTCCGGCAGGATTTACTTGAATCCCACTAATGGTTGCCCGCGAGCGATTCTGGTGGACAGTGACCGCGGACATGACAAGGCCTTTGGGGATGCGGTTATCAAGGACGGGGATGGCGATTCCAAGGACAAGGATAAGAGCATCGCCGGAGAGGCGCACCTGATTGGTGTTGCCAACGTCATCTTTGAAGAAGCAGGAGGCTCGACCTCGACCAATGTCACGCTTCTTCCATCCGGACAGATGACGCTGAAGCGTCAACTCCTTCCATAGCGAAGAATACGATAATTGATTGATGGGCGAGGGTATCACCTCTCGCCCATCGTCTTTTAGGCAGGCAGGACGCTTGAATTTCACGTGCGGCTCTGTTAGGGCTGACCCGACATGCGTATCGTTTTCATGGGAACAGCCGAACTTGCCTGTCCGTGCCTCGAGGCCGTGGCGAGAGTGCCCGGCCACGAAGTCGTTGCCGTCATCACCCAGCCCGACCGTCCGAAAGGGCGCGACCTCAAAGCCACGCCACCACCTGTGAAAGTTGCAGCGGAGCGTCTCGGGCTTCCCCTCCAGCAGCCCCTGAAAATTCGCGAGGCCGCCGCCATCGATGCCTTGCGGGCCACCCAGCCCGACGTCATCATTGTGGTTGCCTACGGTCAGATTCTCCCAAAATCAGTGCTGGAAATCCCGCGGCTCGGCTGCATCAACGTCCACACCTCGTTGCTGCCTCGCTGGCGGGGCGCCGCGCCAATCCAATATGCGATCCTCCATGGCGACCACGAGACAGGTGTCACCACGATGTACATGGACGAACACATGGACACTGGCGACATCATCCTCCAGCGCGCCCAGTTGATCCACGCCGATGACACGAGTGCCACCTTGCACGATCGCCTCGCAAAACTTGGAGCCGATTTGTTGGTGGAGACAGTGGGGTTGATCGTTGAAGGCAAAGCCCCGCGTGCGAAACAGGACGAGACTCGGGCCACGTACGCTAAAAAAATCACGAAAGATGATGGTCGAATCGACTGGACACGGTCTGCCGTTGAAATTGAGCGACAGGTTCGTGGCTTCAATCCATGGCCCGGCACTCACACGCGTCTGGGTGATTTGCTTCTGAAAGTTTGGAAGGTCGAAGTCGCCGAAGGCGTCTCCGGCAACCCTGGTGAATTGCTCCCCGATTTCATCGTCGCCACCAGCCAGGGCGGTGTGCGCCTCCAGGAAATTCAACCTGCCAACAGCAAACGCATGCCCATTGATGCTTTCTTGCGAGGCCACGAGGTGAAAGTAGGTTCGATATTGGGTTGAAGGACAACCCGACCGGTCTCGTGACGACCATCTGCCGGTCGTCCAGTCTGTTGCTGACAACAGTCGCTATGATTCCGGCTAGACTGGCAGGCATCACGGATGCGGCATCAGATGACGACTCGCCGGGGAACGGTCGACGCAACTAGTCGGCTTGCGCATCTGGCATTGGCCGCTACAATGGCGGCCAATGCAGACCACTTCGGATCGTGCCGGCGCCCTGTGGCTTCGTCCTGAATTCGCCCGACTGCTCGCGATCCTTTGGGTGGTTGGATTGGCGCTGGTTTACCTCGTTCGCTACGGTGCCTGGGTCCTGCCCTGGCAGGCGGCGAATCTGTTAGGTGCGACCCTGCCCGTTTTTCACATCGGCCCGCATTTTCAGGAATTCTGGATCGCCCGGGGATGTGACTTCACATGCGTCCTCGGTATCGTGGTCGCGGCGCTGGGTTTGGGCGCGACAGTGACGGATCGCCTCGTGGCAAAGCGCGATGTTCTCGGCGCATTGCTTGCCCTGGCCGTGGGTTTCTGGCTCCTGGCCGTGCTTGTGCTTATAGCGGGGTCTGTGTCCATCGCGAAGGTCCCGCTGGTATGTCTCGCGTTGCTCAGTTGGTTTTTGCCTGCGCCACGGAAGTTCATCCGCGACTTCCAGGTTTCGACGGACCGAACAGACGGCTGGGCGAAGCTGATGGTCGCGTGCATTGTGCTCGCTGCGGTGCTCAACCTCGCCGGCGCGTTGGCGCCGCCGTTTGAATACGACGAACTTGAATATCATCTCGGCGCGCTGGCGGATTATCAGCGCGTGGGCCATATCGTCTTCCTGCCGCACAACTTCTATTCGAACCTGCCGCAACTGACCGAGATGTTGTACTTGCTGGCGACGACACTGACATCGGACATCGCTGCGAAGATATTACACTGGCTGTTTGGCTTGCTCGGCGCGTTGGCTGCTTTCGGCGTGGCGCGGCGGTTGTGGTCGCGTGCCGCGGGATGGACAGCGGCGGCGCTGTTCTATTGCATGCCATTCGTCCAGGACCTGGGTCAAACGGCCCGGATTGATTTGGCGACCGCGTTTTTCGCGACACTGGCGTTCGGAGCGCTGGTGATTGGGAGTGAAGAAGATAATCGCAAACTTGTTTGGCTATCGGCCCTTTGCGCTGGTGCGGCGGTGGCGACCAAGTGGACGGCGATCCCGGTCGTATTGTTGCCGTTAGTTGTATCGTTGGCATTCCAGCGGAAATTTTGGCTGTTACCGGCTTTCGGCCTTCTCGTCGCGGCTGTGGTTGCACCGTGGCTGGCAAAGAATTGGCTTCTGGCCGGCAATCCGGTCTACCCATTGTTCCATCAATGGTTCCCGAGTCCATATTGGAGCCCCTCTCAAACCGCTATGTTTTCGGAGAAGCACTATCCGACGTTCGGGTGGGGAACGATTGGGCAATTCGTTACATTACTGTGGAACTACTCGTTCGTTGAGGTGGGGGCAGTCCCGTTGCTGCTCATGACAGCGCCGCTGGTCCTACTGCTCTCGCATTTCGAAACGGCGGCGAAGCGGACGGGGTGGTTGGTGGCGGGCGCCTACGCGAGTTGGTTTTGTTTCACCTTTCGACCGTGGCGGTTCTTGTTCCCAACCTTTGGTATGGCGGCTGTAGCAGGTGCCTTTGCGATGGAGAAACTCGGTCGCGAAGCGACGGTGCGAATTGCACTACGGTTGGCCGTCGGGATCGTCATGGCAACGAGCCTCGCAGCACTGGCCTTAAATGATTTGGTGGACACAGAGAACCCGGAACGTATGCCTCCGCAAATGGATTTTATCCAGTACGCGCTTGGACACTTCACGCGTGATGAGTTCATCGCGCGCATGGGGAAAGGTGTGCTGGAGCCCGTTGTTTGGATGAACGATAATCTGCCCAGCGGGGCCAAAGTGCTCTACGTGGGAGAGGGGCGCGTATACTATGCGAAGCACCCCGCCCTATGGAGTACCGCGTTTGACCAGCCGCCACTGACGGCGATGAGCAATGAGGCGAAGACGGCGGAGGAACTGCTGGCGGCGCTGCATGCCAAGGGTGTCACTCACGTGTACATAAATTTCGCCGAATTGAGCCGGTTACAGAACAGCTACGATTACATGTTGGATGCAAATTGGGATTTGATCCAAAACACGCTACGCCACAACGCGACCGAAGTTCACCGGACGGGACGCGGGGTCGTGTACGAGTTGGTTGAAAAATAGCGATGAAGATTTGCCACGTCATTACGCGACTGATTGTCGGCGGAGCGCAGGAGAATACCGTGTCAACATGCATCGGTCTGCGGAAGCTGGGCCATGAGGTGGACTTGGTGATTGGGCCACAAACCGGGCCGGAAGGTTCGCTTTCCGACCACGCAAAGACCGCAGGTGTGCCAATTATCGTGGTTGAGGAACTGAGACGCGCGCCAAATCCGTTCCACGACTTCGGGGCGTGTGCTGCGCTGCGGAGGCTGTTCGTGCGGAAACGTTACGACGTGGTACACACGCACAGTGGGAAGGCCGGGTTCATCGGGCGCATTGCGGCGAAGTTAGCCCGGGTGCCGATTACCGTGCATACGATTCACGGGCCGTCTTTCTACGAGTATCAGAATCCAATTGGTAACTGGGTCTTCCGCTGGGCGGAAGAGATCGCTGGTGAATGCACGACAAAGTTCGTCTCCGTCGCGGACGCGATGACCGAGCAGTATCTCGCGGCGGGCATCGGCGCGCCCAATCGGTACGTGACGATCCATAGCGGTATGAACATCGAGGCGTTTCTGGGTGCGCGGCGCGATGATTCGTTGCGCGAATCACTCGGGATCTCCCCCGGTGATCTTGTGGTCGGCAAGATAGCGCGCCTGTTCCGGTTGAAAGGGCATGAGTTTCTTTTCGAGGCGGCGCCGCGCATCGTGGCGACCGTGCCGAACGTCAAATTCCTGTTGGTGGGCGATGGGATTTATCGGGAACGATTTGAGCGACTGGCGACGCAGATGAACCTGCGCGGTCATTTTGTTTTTGCGGGACTCGTTCCGCCCAGTGAGATTCCGCGGTATGTGGCATCGATGGATTTACTCGTGCACTTGTCGTTACGGGAAGGCTTGCCGCGGGCGTTGCCGCAGGCGCTCGCCTGCGGGAAACCGGTGGTGGCGTTCGATGTGGATGGCGCGCGCGAGGTGTGCGTTGACGGGGAGACCGGTTTGCTCGTACGGGCCGGGGATGTGAACGGATTGGGCAGCGCGGTGATTCGGTTGTTGCAGGACGCAGACCTGACCAATAGAATGGCCGCACAGGGCAGAAACCTGGTCAAGGAGCGATTTTCGGAGGAGCGGATGGTGAGACAACTCGACGAGTTGTACCGGCATTTGTGGGCGACGCGGCACTGACATGCACTGGCTGCTGGTTTACTTCTATGTGTTTGATGTCAGCTTCGGGCTGGCGCTGCTTCTTACGCCACTTTTCAAGAAACTTTCCATCCAGTGGAATTACGTCGACCAGCCGGACCAGGAACGAAAGATTCATACGGAAGCCATGCCGTTGCTGGGCGGCGCGGCAGTTTTTAGTGCATTCGCGGCCAATGTGGTCTTCAATTATTTGCTCCTCCTTCCGTTGGCGAGTCGGGTGGACCTGCCTTTTATCCAGATGCCTGATGTAAAAATGTATTTGGACGGAGCCTTCTCGGTCTGGCCGAAGTTACTGGTGATCGTGCTCGGAGGCGGCTTGATGATCGCGCTCGGGATGTACGACGACAAGTACGAGATCAAGGCGGCGACCAAGTTGACCGCACAAGTCATCGTAGCATTATTGGTGGCGCTGGCGGGGATCCGCGCCACGGTTTTCATTCACAATGCGTTCGCGACTTACGTGCTCACGGTGGTATGGATTGTGACCATTACCAACGCGATGAACTTCCTCGATAACATGGACGGATTGTGTGCGGGCATCGGCCTGGTTTGTGCGGGGCTGTTTGGGTTGATAGCGGGAATTCAGCATCAGTATTTTGTTTGCCTCATTGCCATGGCCCTCGCGGGCGCGCTGCTGGGTTTTCTGCCGCATAATTTCAAACCTGCAACAATTTTTCTCGGGGACGCGGGCAGCCACTTTGTAGGCTATATGCTGGCAGTCCTGCCGATTACCGTCACATTCTATCGGCACGGGACAACTCCCACACTGTTGCCGGTGCTGATTCCCTTGCTGGTGCTGGCGGTGCCACTGTTCGATCTCGTGATGGTGACGTGGATTCGACTGCAGGGAGGCCAGCCCATTTATCAGGGCGACGTGAACCACCTTTCCCATCGGCTGGTGCGACTCGGCCTACCGCAAAGCTGGGCGGTGACGCTGATTTACCTGATTACCCTAACCCTTGGCCTGGGAGCCACGGTGCTTTTGTGGTCGCAACTGACCGCCGCCCTGATCGTGATCGTCCAGGCCATCTGCATCCTCGCTATCATCACGCTGCTGGAACGACTTGGCGGGAAGTGAGACGGTTGACTCGATTGCGTCAAACTGCGAATATCCCGCGTTCATGAAATTTTACGTCACGACACCGATATATTATGTCAACGACCGACCGCACATCGGCCATGTGTATACCACGACGATTGCGGACATTGCGGCGCGGTACCATCGGTTGTGCGGCGACGAGGTGTTTTTTCTCACGGGCACAGACGAACATGCGGCGAAGGTGGTGGACTCGGCTGCGGATCACGGCGTGACACCGCAGCAATGGGCCGACCAGAATGCGCGCGCGTTTCAAGAAACGTTCGCGAAGCTCGGTATCACGAACGATGATTTTATTCGCACCAGCCAGCCTCGGCACAAGGAGAAGGCGCAGCAATACATGGCCGAGTTGCTGAAGACAGGGGATGTATACCTTGGGGAATACGAGGGTTGGTACGACGCAGGACAGGAAGAGTATTTGCCCGAGAACAAGGCGAAGGAATACGAGTTCAAGTCGCCCTTCAACGGTAAGCCACTGGTTCGTAAGCGGGAGAAGAATTATTTCTTTCGTCTCAGTAAATACAGCGACGCTCTCCTAAAATTGCTCGGGGAGCGGCCGGAGTTCGTGCAGCCGGATGTGCGTCGCAAGGAGGTTACGAATCGCATTCGAGAAGGCCTCAACGATATTCCGATTTCGCGCACCAGCGAACACAACTGGGGCATTCGCGTGCCAGGAGATGAAGCCCACGTCATTTATGTATGGATCGATGCGCTTTTCAACTATCTCTCCGCGGTCGATAACCCCGAGCGGCAACATCTCTGGCCCGCGGACGTCCATTTGATTGCCAAGGACATACTCTGGTTTCACGCGGTGATTTGGCCGACGATGCTGATGGCCTTGAAACGCGAATTGCCGCGTCAGGTTTACGCTCACAGTTTTTGGATCAGCGAAGGCCAGAAAATGAGCAAGAGCCTGGGCAATTTTGTCGACCTTGAAAAAATCGACCGGTATGTCGCGGATTTTGGACTGGATGCACTCCGCTACTTTTTGGCGCGTCATGGTCCGCTGGGAATCAACGACAGTGATTTTGCCGACGCCAGATTCAATGATGTGTACAACGCGGAACTGGCCGACAAGATGGGGAACCTGGTGAATCGCACGCTCACGATGATCCAGCGCTATCGAAACGGCATCGTACCGCAGCCGAATGATGAGATGTTACGGGCCGTTGCGGAGAAGACGGTGAGCGTCTATCGCGAAGCGATGGGGCGTCTGGATTTTGTCACCGCGCTCGACGCCCTGTGGGATTTTGTGGTGCGTTCGAACCAGTACGTTGAGGAGACCGCGCCATGGAAGTTGGCCAAGGATCCGGCGAACGCCCGCCAGCTCGATGGCGTGCTCTATAATCTGGCCGAATCGACGCGTCTGATTTCCCTTCTGGTAACGCCGTTCATGCCGACAATCGCCCAGCAGATTCGCGCACAGTTGGGCGTAGCGGAAGAGCTTCAACTATTCGCAGAAGAAATTGCGTGGGGACGCCTTGCACCAGGGACAAAGATTGGGCAGATTGCGCCGTTGTTTCCTAAACGCACATGATCCAGTTGCCCGAGTCGTCCCGGTTCCACGTTATCGACGAGTCCAAGGTGTCGCCTCGTTTCGGTCATCTCACGCCCCGGCCGATCTACGTGTATCTTCCCGAACTCGCGGATCACGATCACCGTCGGCGTTTCCCCGTGCTCTACTGTCACGATGGCCAGAACATCTGGGATGATCCGCATTGCTGTTTCGGTCATGGCGGTTGGTACCTGAACCAGATCGCGGACGAGTTGACGCGCGAGGGGAAGATGGAGCCGACCATCCTCGTCGGCATTCCGAACACGCACGCGCGCTTCCGCGAGTACACGCCGGGGAAAACCTACGACGACATTCTCGCGCATCCATACGCCAACTTCGTTGTCGATGTCGTGAAACGCTACGTCGATCGTAGATTCCCGACGAAGAAAGATCGTCGGCACACGGCGATGCTGGGTTCCTCCCTGGGCGGGCTGGTTTCGTTGTGGATGGCGCATAAACTTCCCGAGACGTTCCACAAAGCCGCCTGTCTCTCCGGCGCGTTCCAGGTACGTGATCGACAAAAGAAATCGTTCGTCGAGTTCGTGAAAGAACGCGAACATCAGGACCTCCGCATTTACCTCGACTGCGGCACGGTGCAGGACGGCGCGCCGCAATCACGAAAGGTACATCAGGCGTATCTCAGCTGCGGTTGGCGCGAAGGAGAAGATCTCTGCTACTTCGAGGAAAAAGGCGCCGAGCACAACGAGCGCTGCTGGCGCGAGCGGGTGTGGCGCGCTTTGGTTTTCCTCTTCGGCAACGCAGCCGACGCGAAGTAGAGAGCCGCGTCGGAATCCCGTTCACTGTTTGATCCCTGTATCGTTTTTCAACCCCGCCGTCCTTCCAAAACATCCCTAGTTCCACCCCGTAAAACCGCACTCGATCTCCCTTGAATCCCTGACGAAGATTTTTCCACATATTTTGGGAAAAGATGTTGACACATTATGGGTAGCTGTGTCAGAAAGTGGGGAGCAATGGGGATGGTGATTTTCAAGGAGGAATCACGATCCAATGGTTAAGGCACTAACAAGGACGGTGTTCGTTGGCACGTTTCGGCACTCGGTTGACGAGAAGAAGCGTGTAGCGATCCCGGCAAAATGGCGGGCCGCCGCGAAAGGCTCGCAGGAGTTTTACGTGTTGCCCGACCCAAAGAACTGTCTGGTGGTGTTGCCGGCATCGGCGATGGAAAAGATGCTGGAGCGCGCCGATGACATTTCGATTGGGGAGTACGAGCGACGCGATGTTCTCCGTCTGATCGCCTCGCGCGCCCATGGTTCGCCCTGCGATAAGCAAGGGCGTATCGCCTTGACCGATCAGCTCCTGGAGCATGCCGGCATTGATAAAGAGGCAGTGCTGGTGGGAATGCTCACGCGTGCCGAGATTTGGTCACCCGCCCGCTGGGCTGAGGTAGACCGCAATGCGATGCAGAAATTTTCGGAAGCCGCCAAACAGGTGGGATTGTGAGATCTAAATGAGTCAAGATGGCATCATGAGTTTTTTGAGTTTGAACCGCAGCCTGACCAATCTGGGCGGCGAAATGCGGCAGTTCCGATTGCCGCGGATGAATCCTTTTCCGAAGTTGGACAGCAGAATCGTCAACTCGGCAGGCGGTAACGGAGTAACGCGGTCTGTCTCGCGCCCAGTAGCGCGAGGTGCAGTCATCATCGAGGGGGGTTGCGGCAGTTTGCCGGAGATGGCCACCGACGTGATAGATATTTCCGCGGGTTACACCGTAGAGAACGTGAAGCGCGAGCGTTCCAGCAGTACCCCGTGGTCGCGTGTTGGATTTGGGTATTTGGTCGGACGAATGCTCGGTAGTCATCGTGCCGCGCGCTTGTGAGGGGGAAATCGCAAGATCGTCGCGGTCCCGTGGGGCGATGACGGCGGGAGTGAAGACTTCCGTAAGTGGGTCAGGGGGGTGTGTCAGAGGAGGCAAGGATCGGCGAGAGCAAGCCGTCGATTTCCTACCGATCAGAGCTTCCACATGACCTATCACATCCCTGTCCTAAGCAAGGAGGTTGTAAACCAGTTGCAACCGCGCCGCGGCGGAATGTACGTGGATTGTACGGTCGGCGGCGGCGGGCACGCGCGGGAGATTTTGCGCGCGTGTGGCCCGGAGGGACAGTTGATCGGGCTGGACTGGGACGAGGAAGCCATCGCGGCAAGCCGCGAGCGGTTGGTTGAATTTGGGGCGCGCGTTCAATTGGTGCGCGCTAACTACGTGGAGTTGGAGAAAGTGTTGATGAGTCTGAGAGTGACAGCGGTGGATGGGGTCGTGTTCGACCTCGGAGTGAGTTCCCGTCAATTTGACGAGCCCGGACGTGGCTTTAGCTTTCAGCGGGAAGGGCCGCTCGATATGCGCATGAACCGCCAGGCCAGGGAATTCCACAGTGAATCTGGCGCCACCGCCCGGGACATCCTCCGCACCGCTGGCCTCGATGAGTTGGCCCGGATCTTCCGCCTGTACGGCGAAGAGAAACGCGCGCGCGCGATTGCCCGTGAAATTGTCGCCGAGCGCGAACATACACCCTTGGAAACCACGACGCAACTCGCCCGTTTGGTGGAACGCGTTCTCGGGCCAAAGCGTGGAGGAATTCATCCGGCCACCCGTGTTTTCCAGGCACTTCGCATCGTGGTGAACGACGAGCTTGGCAATCTCAAGCGGGGCCTGGAGACAGCTACACAGTTCCTGAAATCGGGGGCGCGGATTGCTGTCATCTCCTTCCATTCCTTGGAAGACCGCATCGTGAAACAATTTCTTGTCGAGAAAAGCACGGGTTGCACCTGCCCGACGGATCTACCGGCATGCGCGTGTGGTCGGAAAGAAGTGCTCCGAATCGTAACCCGGAAGCCCATCATCGCCGATGAGGTGGAAGTGCGCGACAATCCGCGGGCGCGCAGCGCAAAGTTACGGGTGGCGGAGAAACTTTGAAGTTTGGGATTACCAATGTTCGAGGGGGTGGGGAACCCCCCAGGGGGCCGGTTCAAGGAGGCCGACCCCCTGGACAGATTTAAGTGATGAAGCGAAATCGCAAACGTGAGCAGTTGAGGTTCGGCACTGTGACCAAGTCGTTGGTGGTGTGTATTTGCATCGCCACGAGCGGTTTGGGTTACGTATGGCAGAAGAACACAATCTATCGCCTCGGCGATGAGATCAAGAAGCGTGAGACGGCTCTATCCTCGGCGAATAAGCGCAACCTGATGTTGGCAGCGCAAATGGCGCATTTGGAGTCACCCGCGCAACTGGAGGCGGAGTGCCAGCAGTACAACCTGAGCCTTGTCGCACCGAAGGAGAACCAGGTAGTGCGTCTCTATGAACCGGGGCCGGAATGGGACATGCAAATGGCCAACGCGCCTCTGCCTGCTCAATTCCAACAACAAACGCTCGGTTCGCAACCGAAGACACTGGCAAAGCGATGACTCTGGCACCACAAAAAGGCAGGGCGTTGATCGTCATCGGCGCATTGGCGTCTGTGTTTCTGGCGCTTGGTTTCCGACTTTTTGATTTGCACATCCTGCAACACAAGGAACTCAGCGCTTTGGCCCAGGCGAATCGCGAGCAGGTTGTCCATCAGCAAGGTCGCCGTGGCGCGATCCTGGATGCGAACGGTAATCTGCTCGCCAACAGTCTGTCCGTGCGCATCGTCACTGCAGATGCGACGATCACCGCACCTCAAGCCGCCTCGATCGCGGAAAAACTCGCGCCATTGCTGAAGACGGATGTGGAATCGCTGACCGAGAAACTCAGTGGCCAATCGCATTACGTCCGCCTGAATCCGCGTGCGAAGCTCGACGAAGACACCGTCCAGAAGGTCCGCGCCATGAAGTTGAAGGGCATTTCCTTTGAGGACCAGTTCATCCGCTCGTATCCCAACGGCCCACTGGGTAGCCACGTTATTGGATTTGTGAATTCGGAGCACATGGGAGTCCAGGGTATTGAGGCGTCCATGGATGATTACCTGGAAGGCCAAGCGGGTTACGAGATCATTGAGCACGACCGGAAGGGACATGAGATTCGGGCACTGCGCGATGAGGAACTGGGGCCGCGCGACGGCTTCAATGTTGTTTTGACGGTTGACCAAGTGATCCAGCACGTTGCGGAGCAGGAGCTCGACAAGGCGATGGTGGAATTCAAGCCGCAAGCGGGTGTGATCATTATCTCGCGCCCGAAGACCGGCGAAATTCTCGCGATGAGTTCACGACCAACATTCGACCCGACCAATATGGATGCCGCATCGGCTGACGCCCGTCGCAATCGCTGCATTAGCGACGTGGCCGAGCCGGGCTCGACGTTCAAGATCGTCGTCTGCTCCGGCGCACTCAACGAAGGCATTGTCAGTCTCGCCGATCAGTTTGACTGTGAGAACGGGGCGTTCATGTATGCCGGGCGCATTTTGCATGATGCGCATCCGTATGGTGTCCTGAGCGTCGAGGAGATTCTTTTCCACTCCAGCAATATCGGCGCGGCAAAGGTTGGATTGCGCATGGGACCGGCGCGGCTCGCCGAGTACATTCGGCGCTACGGCTTCGGCCACAAGACGGATATCGCGCTACCCGGGGAAGTGTCCGGTATTGCGCATCCGCTGGCTAGATGGAATAGCCTTTCGATCACGCGGATCCCGATGGGCCACGAGATCGCTGTCACGCCTTTGCAAATGTTGATGGCGATGAACACCATCGCCAACGGCGGGATGCGAATGAAGCCGATGATCGTCAAGAGCATCGTGGATCAGGATGGCACCCCGGTTCTCCAGTATGAACCGCAGCAGGTAGGTCAGGTTGTCTCGCCGCGCACCTGCATGTTGATGACGACGGCGTTGCGCAAGGTGGTGGGGCCGGACGGTACAGCTCCCAAAGCCGGTGTGCCGGGTTTTGATGTCGCCGGCAAAACGGGCACGGCACAGAAGGTTGAGAACGGCCAATATGTCCGCAAGTACTACTCGTCATTCATAGGCTATTTCCCGGCGTCGGACCCACAGATATCAATTTTAGTGTCCCTAGATGATCCGTCCGGTGGCGCGTTCTACGGCGGGTCAGTCGCTGGACCGGTTTTCCGAGAGGTGGCGGAGAAAGTCGCCGAATATTTGGGGATCGAGCCGCAAACACAGCAACCCCCCCAAGCCGAGGTCGCGAAACTATCATGAACCTCGCCGAAATCGTCAAGACTGTGAAGCCACTGGCCATCGAGGGCACGCTGGATCGGGAGATCACCGGCATCACCTGCGACTCCCGCCGGGTCATGCCCGGCAATTTGTTCGTGGCGGTTCGGGGTGAACGGACAGATGGACATCACTTTGTTGACGCAGCGATTGACCGCGGCGCGTTGGCCGTGGTGTTGGAAAGTGATGCCAGCTTTCGTCGGCGTGTTACTCGCATCAAGGTCAGCGACGCGCGCCGTTCGATGGCGCAGGCCTCGGCGCAGTTTTACAACCATCCATCGCAGGGCTTGAAAGTGGTGGGCATCACGGGCACGAATGGCAAAACCACGACGGCTTTCATGGTGCGGGCGATTCTGGAAACGGCCGGCCTTCCCTGTGGACTGCTGGGCACAGTGCAGTACCAGATCGGTCAGCGGGTGATTCCCGCGTCGCGCACGACTCCGGAGTCGGTTGAGATCCAGGAAATGATGAGCCAGATGCTGCGTGCAGATTGCGGCGGCGTGTCAATGGAGGTCAGCTCGCACGCGCTCGATCAATCACGCGTGGCAGAGGTGGATTTCGACGTGGCCGTTTTCACAAATCTTTCGCAGGACCACCTCGATTACCACGGCACGATGAAGAAGTATTTTGAGGCAAAAGTTAAGCTGTTCAGCGCGTTGGGCACTGTCCGAAAGGCGGGCCGCGCGGTTGTGAATGCGGATAACGCATACGGTCGTGAATTGATCAAGCGCTTGGGTGGGGACCACGCCGTAGTCAGCTACGGCGTTTCAAGCACGGCAGTCGTTCGCGCCGAGGACGTGCGTGTGTCGGCGGAGGGAAGCTACTTCGTCGTTCGCACGCCCCAGGGCAGTATCCCGATGTCACTTCCGCTGATTGGGCGCTACAACGTGTCCAACGCGCTGGCAGCTATCAGTGCGAGCCTCACGCTGGGTATCGACCTCCAAACCATCGAGCAGGCCCTGGCGAGATTTCGTCCGGTGCCAGGCCGGGTTGAGAGTATAAACACGCGGGAAGGATACACTGTTTTCGTCGACTACGCCCACACTGCCGATGCGTTGCGCAATGTCCTCGTCACTTTGAGTGAGCTTACGCGCGGACGGTTGATCGTAGTGTTCGGCTGTGGTGGTGACCGGGACAAGGGCAAGCGCAAGCCGATGGGCCACGCCGCCGCCGAACTGGCGGATTTCTCGATTCTTACGAGTGACAACCCGCGGACGGAAGATCCCCGAGAGATTGTGCAGCAAATCGAGGAAGGATTCTGGGCCAGCACGGTGCGTCGTTACCAGGTCATCGAAGATCGGCGCGAGGCCATCGAGCGTGCGCTCGACATCGCACGGCCCGGCGACACGGTACTCATCGCGGGCAAAGGTCACGAGGCGTATCAAGAATTTGCGGACACGGTCGTGCCGTTCAATGACCGTCTGGTCGTGGAAGAATACTCCAACCTCAGTCGAACACGGTGGAAACCTTGCGTGTAGAACAGTTGGCAGAACTTTGTGAGGCGCAGTTGATTCGCGGCGAACCCAACCGGGTCGTCGAGCGGATCAGCATCGACTCACGCGCGTTGGGCCGGGGCGACTGCTTCGTCGCACTGCGTGGCCCGCATTTTGACGGACATGAATTTATTTCGGATGTGGCCCGATTGGGGGCATCAGCGGCGGTAGTCTCGAATCCTACCCGTGCAATGAACTCGCCTAGTGCCTTGTCGCTTCTCCAAGTGCAAGACACCCTCACCGCATTGCACAAACTCGCAACGAACTACCGCCGACTGATGCCTCCAACGACCCGCCTTGTCGCCGTGACCGGCTCCAGTGGAAAGACGACCACGAAAGAACTCATCGCCTCGGTGCTCGGCGAGCATTTTAATATAGTGGAATCGTCCGGAAATAACAATAACCACATTGGTGTGCCGCTCAACCTCTTGCGACTTGATCCCGCCCATGACTTCGGCGTGTTTGAACTCGGCACCAATCATCCGGGCGAAATTGCCGTCCTCACCGGAATGGTGAAGCCTGATATCGGCGTGATTACCAACATCGGACTCGGACATGTCGAATTCTTTGGGGACGAATCCGGCGTGGCGAAAGAGAAAGGTTCCTTACTCGAAGTCCTGCCGCGCAACGGCGACGGCCTCGCGGTGCTGAATGCCGATGACAAGTGGTGCGCGGAACTGCGGAGCCGCACGAACGCGACGGTGGTGACCGTTGGCATTGAGAATTTTGCGGACATCCGTGCCAGTGAAATCAAAATCAATGGCGATATAAAATTCCGCCTGAACATCGCGAAGAAACGCGAAGACGTGATCGTCCGGCTCAAGACGCTGGGTCGCCATCAGATTTACAACGCTCTGCAAGCAGCTGCGGTGGGCTATTTCGCGGGGATGGACCTGGATGAGATTTGCCTGGGCCTGGAGAGCGCGCAATTTCCGCACATGCGGATGGAGTCGGTCACAATTCATGGCATACGGTTTGTGAACGATTGCTATAACGCGAACGTGGTTTCAATGAAAGCCGCGCTGCAGATGATGCGCGAGACGCCGTGCGCGGGTCGCAAGGTCGCCGTGCTGGGCGATATGTTGGAGTTGGGTGAATGGACGGAACGCGCACATCGCGACGTCGGCGCAATGGCGGCTGATTGCGGCCTGGCGTTCCTCGTGACCGTCGGCGAATCCGCGCGGTTGACAGCGCAGGGGGCCGTTGCGGCTGGTATGGAAGCGCATCAGGTACTGTCACTGGCGACGGCAGAGGAAGCCGGGGAGACATTACGGGAGCTGGCGCGCGAGGGGGATTTCGTGTTGATCAAGGGTTCCAGACGATTGCAATTGGAACGAATGCTGGAGGAATTCAAGAGTGATGTAGCGGCGCTTCCGTGAGGCGCCAAACGGGTGTTTTGGGGACTGTGCTGGATGGCGCAGCTACACCGCTGTAAGGAAGTAAAGGACCAAGGAGTGGATGTTTTACTATCTGAGCGAGTATACGGATTTGTTTTCGCCGTTGCGCGTGTTTCATTACACGACATTCCGCGCGGTGTTTGCGGCCATCACGGCATTGCTGATCTGTGTCGTGACGGGACCGTGGCTTATCCGCCGTCTCGTCGAGTTGAAGTTCCAGCAACCGATCCGCGGCGAGGACGATCTGCGGGAATTGGCCGAGGCCCACGGCAAGAAGGCCTGCCCGACCATGGGTGGCATCCTGATCATCTGGGCGATCGTGGATTCGGTTTTGCTTTGGGCCCGTCCTACCAATCAACTCGTCCTGATCTGCCTGGCTACCCTGATTTGGCTCGGCGGCGTGGGTTTTCTCGACGATTGGGAGAAGGTCAAGGAGAAGAAGTCCGGAGGAATGCGTGCCAAGACGAAATTTCTGTTTCAGATCGGCCTGGGACTGTTTGTTGGCGCCTTGCTGTTGACCGATCCGCATCTCGGGCCGATGGCGAGGAAGCTGGTGGTGCCGTTCATGAAAGGACCGCTGATTGTGGATATGGGGTGGTGGACACTTCTGGTCGTTGTGGTGGTGATCGTCGGTGCGTCCAACGCCGTGAATCTGACGGATGGACTGGACGGTTTGGCCACAGGCTGCACATTGACCGTGGCCCTGGCCTACGCGGTGATGTGCTTCGTCGCGGGCAACTTCCGGTTCGCCAGCTACTTACAAGTACCGTTTGTGACTGGGGCCGGCGAGTTGACCGTTGTGTGTGCGGCGCTGATTGGCGCGAGCCTGGGGTTCCTCTGGTTCAATTGTCATCCGGCGGAGGTGTTCATGGGCGACACGGGCTCACTGGCCATTGGCGGGTTGATCGGCGCGATTGCGGTGATGATCAAACAGGAAGCGGCGCTGATCATCGTCGGCGGGATTTTTGTGATGGAGGCGTTTTCCGTGATCCTGCAGGTCGCGAGCTTCAAGCTGCGCGGCAAACGGATTTTTGCGATGGCACCGTTGCATCATCATTTCGAACTGCGCGGTTGGTCCGAAACCAAAGTGACGACACGATTCTGGGTGTTGTCAGTGATTTTCGCGTTACTGGGATTGGCGACGTTGAAACTGAGGTAATGGGATAATGCAGACAATGGAATTACGAGGCAAGGACGTGCTGGTGCTGGGGTTGGGGCGAAGCGGAATGGCTGCGGCGTCCCTGCTGCAACGCGACGGTGCCCACGTGGTGGTGCGCGATGACGCGACGGACGATTTATTGCAGGAGCGGGCGATCCGGTTGCGCCGGCTCGGCGTGCGCGTCGAACTGGGCAACCACTACGATCGTTCGGAGCACTTCGATCTCGCGGTACTCAGCCCCGGTATTGCGCCTGAGAGGCCGATTGTGCGCGAGGTGCTTACCCAAAGGACACCGCTGCTTGGTGAACTGGAGTTGGCGTACCGCTTTTGCCTCTGTCCCATCGTGGCCATCACGGGCACGAACGGCAAGACGACAACAACCGAATTGATCGCCGCGATGCTCACCGGCTGCGGCAAACGCACGGTGGCGGCGGGAAACATCGGACACGCCTTTTCCGACGCCGTGGAAGCCAGCGCCGGACTGGACGCGCTTGTGCTTGAGGTCAGTTCGTTCCAGTTGGAAAAAATCGAGCAGTTCCGCGCGAATGTCTCGGTATTGCTAAACATCACGCCGGACCACCTCGACCGCTACGAGTCGATGGACGAATACGTCGCGGCGAAAGCATTCATTTTCTCGAACCAGCGACCGGAGGACACGGCGGTGATCAGCGTCGAGGTGTTGCAGAAGCTGCAACACATGGGCGTGGCGATCAAAGCGCGCCTCATCACCTTTAGCGCGTACAACCGGCCGGCCGATGTCTGGCTCGATTGGTTCGACAATGACACGATTTGGTGCCGTTTGCCCGAGTGCCGCGGCATTCTCATGAAGTTGAGCGAAACGAACCTGCGCGGGGTGCACAACGCGGAGAACGTGCTTGCGACGCTGGCGACCGGACTGGCACTGGGATTGCCCGTGTCGCGAATGCGCGAAGCGATTTGCGAGTACTGCCCACAACCGCACCGTTGTGAGTTCGTGGCGGAAGTCGAGGGAGTAACTTTCATCAATGACTCGAAAGCGACCAACGGCGACGCCGTTGAGAAGGCACTGCGCTCCCTACCGGGGCGCTCGGTACTGATCGCGGGCGGGCGCGATAAAGGTTTGGATTTTACATCCTTAAAGCCAGTGATTGTCGAAAAGGTCAAGCTGGCCATGTTGATTGGCGAGGCACAGAACAAGATGTGGCACGCCTGGTCCAAGGTGGTGCCATGCGTGCGTGCGTCCTCCATGGAAGAGGCAGTACGGGTCGCCGCCAGTCATGCCGGCCATGGTGACACGGTATTGCTGTCGCCCGCGTGCGCCAGTTTCGACATGTTTGAAAACTACGAACATCGCGGTGACGAATTCAAACGGCACGTCTTCAACTTATAATGTAGGAACGAAACAGAGTTTGCCCAACAGCAAGCTAGCAACCAGCACAGCGTAACGAAAGGAACCAATGAAAGTCTCGAAAGTCGTCCTCATCGTAGTGGCCCTGCACGTCCTCGTCATCGGGGGTATCGTCGTCTTTGAGGGGTGCTCACGATCCAAAACCAGCACGCCAGACATGGCGGCCAACGAACCGTCGGACAGCATGATGCCCGGCGCAACCAATAACCAGACGGCGTCGATCCCGAATCCACAGGGTCCGGGCGCGCCGACCTCGCTTGCACCGAACTCCGTGGCGGGCAACGAAACGGTGGCCCCGGCAGCACCGGTCGCGGCGTCCGTCTCGACAACGGCGGCGCACACCTACGTCGTCAAGAAGGGTGACTCGCTCTGGAAGATCTCGAAGGCGGAGAATATCAGCGTCGGCGAACTCTCCCGCGCGAACAACCTAACGAAGACCAGCACCCTTAAGGTTGGCCAGAAGCTCACGGTTCCGGTCATGGCGAAAGCCGAAAAGACAAATATCGCGACCGCCTCAATGGTTCCAACTCCGGCCGATGCGACGACGGTGTCGCCCACAACCTCCGCCGTTACAGCGGACGCGGGTACCGGGAACTACACGGTCAAGTCCGGTGACTCGCTGTGGAAAATTGCTCGGCTACAGAACGTTAGCGTTACAGCCATCAAGCAGGCCAACAGCCTGAGCAGTGATTCACTCAAGGTTGGCCAGAAGCTCCACATCCCGACGGCGACTGCCAAGGCGGCGACCGACACGGCGGCCAACACCGTCAGCGCAGGCATTGCGACCACATCGTCGACAGCGTGGCAGACCCCGGGCACGTATCAGGAGAACGGCCAGACGATCCACGTCGTGGACTTCAACGAGTCGCCCGCGACCATCGCCAAGAAATATGGGATTAAGACCGATGATCTCCTCAAGGCAAACAACATCACTGATGCGAAGAAGGTCCAGTATGGCCAGCGCCTGGTGATTCCGCAGCAACAGCAAAGCACGGCGACTCCGGCAGCCACGCCGGTCGCGAACATAACGGCCACACCTGCGGCTGCCCCGTCCGCGCCCGTGGCGGCAGCGCCGGTAGTAGCGGCTTCGCACACGACAGTTCAATAACCAATAAACGTTCTTTCGTAGAACAAGAAACGACGGAGGGCCGTGAACAAAGCTGCCATCACGCTGTTGGTGATTATGCTGATGCTATTGACGATCGGCGTGGTCATGCTGTTTAGCACCAGCGCGCTCTACGCCAGGGACCGCTACGGCGACCAGCGCTATCTTCTCAAGCGCCAGCTCGCGTGGATGCTTGTCGGCGGTGCGGGGTGTGTGATGGCTGCCCGTGTTCCGTACCCAAAGCTGCGCGGCGTCTGCACGGGGGTGCTTATCGTGTCTGCGGTCATGCTGGCGCTGGTCCTCATCCCGCACATTGGAATGAAAGTCGGCGGCGCGCGACGCTGGTTGGGTCTTGGTTCAATGAGGTTTCAGCCATCGGAGCTTGGCAAGCTGGCGCTGATCGTCTGGCTGGCCCACTGGCTGGCGAAGGAGAAACGGCGGCTCAACAAATTCGGGCGTGGCTTTGCGATACCCATGGGCGTGGTGGGCTGTGTATTGGTCCTTGTGCTCGTGGAGCCGGACTTCGGTTCGACAGCGCTCCTCGCTTCGGTCAGCTTCGCGCTGATGTTCATCGCGGGTGTACGCCTGCGGTTCCTCGTGCCGACGATCTTTACGGGTGCCGGCGGATTTGTGGCGCTGATGATTCACAACCCCGAACGTTCACGGCGGCTGATGGCGTTCCTCGACTTGGAGAAATATAAACAGGGCGCCGGCTACCAGGTCTGGCAGGCGATTCTGGCGTTCGGATCGGGCGGGTTCAACGGACTCGGATTGGGCAACAGTCGGCAGAAGATGTTCTACCTGCCGGAAGCTCACACAGATTTTATTTTTCCCATTGTCGGCGAGGAGTTGGGGTTGGTCGGGACCATTGGGATCCTGCTCGCCTTCGCCCTTTTGGTTGCTTGCGCCGTGATTATCGCGCTGCGCGCGTCCGACCTCTTCGGCCAGTACCTCGGCATGGGCATCGCCCTGCTGATTGCGATGCAGGCCCTGATCAACGTCGGCGTGGTGACGGCATGGTTGCCGACGAAGGGGCTGCCACTGCCCTTCATCAGTTTCGGCGGATCCAATTTGGTACTGAACATGGTCGCGGTGGGCTTATTACTCAACATTTTCCGGCATTGCACGATTGAGACGGAGAGTGAAGACCAGGAATTTTTTGCGCGGCGTTCCTCCGTGTCATAGCTGCGCATTGGGTGGAGAGAAGGTTCATGAATGAAAGTTATGATCGCATGTGGCGGAACGGGGGGGCATCTGTTCCCCGGGTTGGCGGTCGCGGAAGTTTTACAGGCGCGCCGGCATCAAGTGCGGTTGTTGGTCTCCGAAAGGGCGATCGACCAGACTGCCCTGACAGCGCTGACCAACTCTTTCGACCCTTTGGCGGGCATCGCTGTGCAAGTGATTCCGGCCATGGGCTACGAGGGACCGCGCCGGTTGATGCGATTTTGCATCCGTTTGGCGAAAGCGACGCGCGGATGCGCCGCAGTCTATAATGAATTTGGGCCTGACGTAGTACTGGGAATGGGAGGATTCACGTCCGCGCCGGCGATGTTAGGAGCCCGGTGGCCTGGTAAACAGGGGATGGGGACGGTGATCCACGAATCGAACGCCGTGCCGGGCAAGGCAAACCGTTGGGCAGGCCGATTTGTCGATCACGTCGCGGTGGGACTGGCTGATTGCGCGCGTTTTTTTGGACGCCGGCCCGTCACCGTGACGGGCACGCCGATTCGGGCGGCGTTGCGTGGCGGCAGAGTGGCCGATGCGCGCGCGCGACTTGGGTTACAGGCCGATCTTTTGACAGTGTTGGTTGCCGGTGGCAGCCAGGGAGCCCGCGCGATCAATGAGGCCATGGCGTGCGCGTTGCCATGGCTCGACCGCAAGACGGAACGCGTGCAGTTCGTGCATTTGACGGGCGCGCACGACGAGCAGTTCGTGCGCGAGTCGTACGAGAAGAATGGGATTCGAGGGAAGGTTATGAGTTTCTGCGACCAGATGGAACTGGCCTATAGCGCAGCGGATGTGGTCGTCGCGCGTTCGGGGGCATCGACGCTTACCGAGATCGCGGCCTTTGGATTGCCGGCGATCCTGATTCCGTACCCCCAGGCCGCAGGGAACCACCAATGGCACAATGCGCGCGTTTTCGAGAGCGCGGGAGCGGCGCGACTGCTCGACCAGTCGCAGTTCAGCGGCATCGATGCGGAACGAGGCGTGCGACTGGCCAAGGCCATCGCCGAATTACTTGACGATGAAACCGGGCGCGCGCGCATGGCAGAGGCCGCGCGTTTGTTGGCCGTCGACGATGCGGCGGAGCGCCTGGCCGGGCTTTTGGAACAATATGGCCAATAGGCAACAACTGATTGATTTTCTCGGCGGTGGACCGCGGCGGGTGCACTTCGTCGGGATTGGCGGCTGCGGGATGAGCGGCTTGGCGCGGCTCTTGTTGCAGCAAGGGCACCACGTCAGCGGTTCCGACTTGTCCCCGAACGGCGGTATGAAGGACCTTCAGAAACTTGGTGCGAAGATTCACAGTGGTCACGCCGCGAAGAATGTCAGCGGGGACACGGAACTTGTCGTATACACCTCGGCTGTCGGCGGCGAGAACGTCGAACTCCAGGCGGCGGATGAACGGAAGATTCTGCGGGTGCGGCGCGGCCTGTTACTCAGCGCGTTGATGAACCACAGCAACAACATCGCCGTTGCGGGCACGCACGGCAAGACGACGACGACCGCGATGATCGCATACGTGCTCACGCGCAGCGATAGTGCCCCGAGCTATTGTGTCGGCGCGCACATTCCTGTGCTCGGCACGAACGCGCAAATCGGCGGCGGCAAATACTTTGTGGGCGAAGCCTGTGAGAGCGATGGGACGCTCATTGGATTCAGCCCGGAGTATGCGGTCTGCCTGAATATCGAGCCAGAGCATCTTGATCATTATGGCTCGATGGACAAGTTGCGCGAAACCTTTGACTCCTTCTTCTCCAGCACGCTCAAAACAGTTTTCTTTTGTGCCGATTGCCCGAATAGCCTGCAGCACGCGGCGAAGTGTCGGACGGCCATCACGTTCGGCCTTTCCGCCAAGGCCGATTACCGAGCGCTTACGATCGAGCACACAGCGCGCGGCTCGCGATTTACGGTTGCCTGCCGCGACCAGCAGATCGGCGTGATCGAGTTGGTCATTCCCGGCAAACAAAACGTGACGAACGCGCTGGCGGCGGTGGCCGTGGCCGACCAGTTGGGTGTGCCCTTCGAGAAGATTGCGGAGGCCCTGGGGCAATTCACCGGGGCGAGGCGGCGATTTGATCGGAAGTACGAAGCGGGCGGCATTCTCATTGTGGATGACTACGCGCACCATCCGACGGAAATCCGCGCGACGATTGCGGCCGCGCAGACATTGCTGGCGAAGGACGGCGTGGAGGGATATCGCCGTTTGCTGGTGGCGTTCCAGCCGCATCGTTACACCCGTACCCAGGCATTGCGCGATGAATTTGCGACAGCGTTCGCGGGTGCGGACAAGTTGTTTCTCACGGAAATCTATGCAGCCAGCGAGAAACCCATCGACGGGATCACCGGTCAGATGCTCTGCAACGCGGTGACGGCGGCGGGGCCGGCGGACGCCGTATTTGAAGCCGATTGGGAGATGTTGGTGGTGCGCCTCTTCTCGGAAGCGAGACCTGGGGATATCGTACTGACCATGGGGGCGGGGGATATTTACAAGGTGGCCGAAGCGTTGGAGCGAAAACTTCGCATGCGCGGGGCAAGCATCCTCGACCCGAAAAAACAGGCCGTGGAGATGCAGGCTGACCTCGAAGTCTTGCTGTCGGAGAGGGCGAGAATCCGGCGGGATGAACCGATGGCGCGGCACACGTCGATGCGCGTGGGTGGCCCGGCTGAGTATTGGGTTGAGCCGGCCAGCGAGCGCGACCTGGCGCGGCTGCTGCGTTATTGCCACGTCCGAGAAATCCCGGTGACCGTTATCGGTCGCGGCACGAACCTGCTCGTGCTCGACGGCGGCATTCAGGGGGTGGTGATCAGCCTGACGAACGAAGAATTCTCGAAGATCGAAGTGGATGGCGAGCGAATTCTTGTGCGGGCGGGCGCGCGTCTGAAAACCATTGTCACCGTTGCCACGAAACACAACCTAGGCGGACTCGAATTCATGGAAGGCATTCCCGGTTCGCTCGGCGGCGCGTTGCGCATGAACGCGGGCGCCATGGGCCGGCAGACATTTGATATCGTCGATTGGGTCCGCTACATCGGCTACTCCGGTGACATTTACGATACGGAAGCGAGGCATCTTCCCGTCGCGTATCGAAGCTGTCCCGTGTTCCACAACCATGTCGCCGTGTCGGCGATTCTGCGTGGGACAAAAACCGAGAAGAAGGCGATCGATGGAAAGCTGCGCGCGTTCGCTGAGAAACGCTGGGCGTCGCAGCCGGCGAAACCCAGCGCCGGTTGCATCTTCAAGAACCCCGTCACGATTCCGGCGGGCAAATTGATCGAGGAACTGGGGCTGAAGGGAATGTCCGTGGGCGGCGCACGGGTTTCGGAGATGCACGGTAATTTTATTGTCAATGAAGGCCGGGCGACGGCTGGTGACGTCCTGCAGTTGATCGCGGCGATTCGCGAGCGGGCGCGTCTGGAGCGGGGAATCGATCTCGAACCCGAAGTGATGATCCTTGGATCGGAGAAATCCTAGACAACCATGAAGCGATTGAAGATTGCGGTGCTAATGGGTGGGCCGTCGGCGGAACGCGAAGTGTCGCTGAAGTCGGGGACGGCGGTGGCGAACGCGCTGGCGACGACCGGCGCAAAAGTTGCGCCCATCGACATTACGGAAACGGTATTCTCAATCCCGGCGAACGTGGACGTGGTCTTCGTGGCGCTGCACGGGACATTCGGTGAAGATGGCACGCTCCAAAAGATGCTCGAGGACGGGGGCATTGCTTACACCGGCTCGGGTCCCGAGGCCAGCGCGCGGGCGTTCGACAAGATCGCCGCGAAAAAGCACTTCCTTGCCGCGGGGATCTCGACGCCGAAATATGAGGTCCTTGATCGCTCGCAGACGGACTTGCGTCGGCTGGCACTGCTTGGGTTTCCGCTCGTAGTGAAACCGTCGCGGCAGGGGTCAAGTGTTGGAGTCAGCATCGTGCAGGAAGAAGCCGATCTTGCAGAAGCCTGCCAGATCGCGTGGCGTTACGACGATCGCTTGCTGGTCGAACAGTTTATCGCAGGACGCGAATTGACGGTGGGCATTGTTGGCGGTCACGCCTTGCCGGTGATTGAGATCCACCCGAAGCACGATTTTTTCACGTACGAAGCGAAGTACACCAAAGGGCAGACGGATTATCTGGTTCCCGCGCCGCTGGATAAGAGTGTCGAGGCCCAGGTGAAGATGCTGGCATTGCGGGCGCACGATTGTCTGGGCTGTCGCGACCTCGCGCGCGTGGACCTGATCCTGGCAGAAAATGGCGAACTTTTTGTGCTGGAAGTAAACACGATTCCGGGATTCACCGAGACCAGCCTTGTGCCACAGGCGGCACGCGCGGCGGGGATTGAATTCCCGGATTTATGCGCCCGCCTGGTGGACATGGCGTTGGCGCGTCGCAAGCCGAAAGCCGGAATCGACGCAGACGAGAAGGAGACGATCACGGTTTCATGATCAAGGTGGGCAATCGAAGGAAGAAACGGCCGGAGTATTTGCTGGACGTGAAGGTGCAAACGCGCGGGCGGGCGTTGGCGCGAGTGCGTATGACCGTGACCATCCTCATCGGCGTCGGCATGTTCGTCTTGACCGGGTACGGTCTGTATCTGTTGGTGAGAATCACCACCGACCGCCTCGTGTACAACAATCCGCGGTTCGTTATCCACCAGATCGTGGTGGACGACGACGGCGTGTTGACACCCGAGCGCGTGGTGCAATTTGCTGGTGTGGAAGTCGGGCAAAACCTTTTGTCAGTTGATCTCAATCAGGTGCGCAACAACCTGGAGATGCTGCCGCTGGTGCGAGGGGTGGAAGTGCGGCGCATCTTGCCGGATCGGTTGTTCATCCGTGTGGAGGAGCGCACGGCCGTGGCGCGGTTAGGGGTGCCGACGCGCGACCTGGGCGATGCGGTGTTTTACATCGATCGCTCCGGCTTCGTGATGAAGCCCGTCAAGCTGGTCGACGGCACGCTGGTGCAGCCGCAGACCCCGCGGCCGGTGCCGCTATTGACAGGGGTGTCGCTCGCGGACGTGCGTATCGGCCGGCAGGTGGAGTCGGAACAGATTTATCGGGCCCTGGAATTGTTGGACAAGCTCGACCAGGCCGTGGCGGGGTCGCTGCTGGAAGTCGAGCAGATTGATTTATCGAAGCCGCGGCAATTGGTCATGACCACGCGGCAACATACGCTGGTGAAACTGGACGTGGAAGAATTTCCGCAACAGCTGCGGCGGTTGGGAGTGATTTTGCGGTGGGCGCAACAGCGGCAAAAATCCGTGCAAATGGTAGACCTGACGGTCAACCGCGGGGTGCCGGTGACGTTCGTGAATTAGAAAGGGCTGGCTGAGAAATGTTACCGAAGGAAAAAATCATCGTGGGCCTGGAGGTGGGCACCTCAAAGGTATGCGCCGTGGTCGGCGAAGTGCTCGATGACGGCAATATCATGGTGGTCGGAGTCGGTCAGGCCAACTCCGAAGGTGTCCGCAAGGGCGAGATCATCAATATTGAGGCGACAGTCGAGTGCCTGCACGCGGCGGTGGCGGACGCGGAGGAAAGCGCAGGCGTCGAGATTCACAACGTGTATGCCAGCGTCAGCGGTGGTCACATTCGGAGCTTCAACAACCGGGGGACGGTGGCAGTGACCAACGATGAGCGCGAGATTTCGGAGGAAGAAGTCCGTAACGTCCTGCTTAACGCGAAGGCCGTGAACATCCCGATGGACCACGTGGTCATTCACGCGATTCGCCAGCATTTTTTCGTCGATGGGCACGATGGCATTCAGAATCCGGTCGGCATGATTGGCGCAAAACTGGAGGCCGATGTGCATGTGATCTACGGCGTACGCACGCGGTTGCAGAACACGATCAAGTGCATCAAGCACGTACCGCTCGATGTGGCCAATATCGCTGTTAGCGGTTTTGCCTCAGCGCTGGCCGTACTCACCTCCGAGCACCAGCAACTCGGGGCGGTGGTGATCGACATGGGTGGTGGCACGACGGATTACCTAGTTTACAGTGAAGGGACGATCCAACACAGCGGTGTGCTGGCGGTCGGTGGCGATCACATCACCAACGACGTCGCGATTGGGTTGCGTATCCCGATGAACCGGGCCGAGACATTGAAAGTGGAACACGGCACGGTGACGGTTCCGACCGAAGACGAGATGCTCACACTCAAGCGCGAGGTCGGATTGCCGGACCGACAGGTTTCGAAGCAGCAGCTCTGCCGCTTCATGAACCTGCGCGTCGAAGAGACTCTGACTTTGGTGAAGAAGGAACTCGAAAAGCACAAACTGCTGGATTACCTCGGCGCGGGCGTATTTATCACGGGCGGCTGCGCGCGATTGCAGGGCCTGGAGCCGTTGGCGGCTCAGATTTTCGGACTGCCTGTGCATATCGGCCACAGCCTGACGGTTGGCGGCCCGACGTCGGCGATCGAAAGTCCCGAATACTCCACGGCCATTGGTCTGGTACGCTACGCGCTCGGTTCGCAACGCGACCAGCACCAGCCGCCGTCACCGTTGCGCAAGATTGGGCAGTCATTTCAACACCTGCTCCAAAAGGCCCGAGCGTTCCTGTAACTCGGAGCGTTGTCATGGCAACCACACGGAAAGCGATTTCAACTTCACCCACGCCGGCAGCGGCAAAACCGGTAACCACGGAGAACATGGAAAAGAGAACAGCGCCCCTGCACAAGATTCGGCTGAAAATTATCGGGGTGGGCGGCGCCGGCGGTCACACTGTCAGCCAGATTGCCGAGAGCCGAACCCAGGGCAATCACACGTTGGAAGGCGTCGATCTGATTGCGATCAACACCGACCAGCAGGCGCTCGGCGAAATCAACGGCGTAGAGAAAGTGCACATCGGGGCGGCGGTGACGCACGGGCTGGGGGCCGGCGGCGAACCCGAAGTGGGGACGCGCGCCGCACAGAACGACGCTGAGAGGATCGAGGCGTTGGTGCAGGGCGCGGACGTGGTCTTTCTAATGGCCGGTCTCGGTGGCGGCACCGGTACGGGTGCGAGCCCGACGGTTGCGCGGGCCGCGAAAGAACAGGGGGCGCTGGTACTGGCCTTCGTGGCGCTGCCGTTTTCCTTCGAAGGCGACCGCCGCAAACAACAGGCGCTGTCCGGCCTGGAGTTACTCAAGGCGCAAGCGGACGCCGTCATCTGCATTCCGAATGACAAAATCTTTCGGATCGCCGGCGCGGATGCGAGCGTGGTGGAGGCCTTCAAGCGCGCCGACGAGAATTTTATTTTGGGTGTCCAGGCAGTGTGGCAGTTGCTGTCGCGCAAGGGGCTCATCAATCTTGATTTTGCTGATTTACGTTCAACCATTGGCTCGAAGCACTGTGACGGCCTGTTCAGCTACGGACAAGCTGAAGGAGCGAACCGGGCGCGCGATGCGGTTAAAGCCTTGTTGGAGAATCCGCTGCTGGACGGCGGCGATGTTCTCGCAAAGGCCGAAGGCGTATTGGTGAGCATCCTCGGCGGCCCTGATTTGACGCTCGCCGACGTACAGAAGACGGTCGAGCCGATTTCGCGGCTGGCGAACCGCGCCCACGTCATCATGGGCGCAGCTATTGACGAAGCGTACCGCGGAAAATTGGCGGTGACGGTAATCGCGGCGGCCAACATCATGCCGCGGCGCGTGGTCGCCCAGCCCGTGCCGACCAAGCCGATGACGTTCCCGCGGCCTGGCGACGCGACACTCTCCCGCAACCCGCGGACCTCGCCGATAGCGGTTCCGTCAACGTCACCGTCCCACCAACCGGTTGAGGAAATGCCCAAGCCGGAGCTGGTTGTCGCGCAGAAGACACCGGCCAAACCGAAACAGGAAACCCTGCCGCTCGAAGGCGTGAGCCGGGGCCGGTTCGACAAGAGTGAGCCGACACTCTATGACGGCGAAGATCTCGATGTACCGACGTTCATCCGGCGAGGAGTCAGTATCAAGCGATGAACAACGGCACCGCACAGTCCACACTTGAACAGGCGCGGCTGCGAGTCGTGTTGGTGACGATTGTATTGAACGTCATCGCGGTGTTGTGGTTCGCGATGGTGCCGTGGTCGAACTGGCGGACGGGGCTGGCGTTAAACATCGTGGACAATGCCATCCTGATCATCCATGTGATTCGGCGACGGGATTCATTCATGGCGCACCTGATGGTTTTCGGGTTGGTGGTTGGATTTGTCGAGTTGGCGGCGGATGCATGGCTGGTGGAAGGGACGCGGACATTGGACTACACGATGGGCGGCGGACCAATGCTCTGGCAGTCACCCATCTGGATGCCTTTGGCGTGGGAGATCGTGGCCGTGCAATTTGGTTATATCGGGTCGCGTCTGGCTGACCAGTGGGGCTCGATTGGTTTGCTTGCCACGGGGATACTCGGGGCGATCAACATTCCGTTTTACGAAGAGATGGCGCGGCGGACGAATTGGTGGGCGTACAGCAATTGTCGGATGCTGTTGCATACGCCTTATTACATCATCGCGGGCGAGTACCTGATTGCCGTGTTCTTTGGCGTACTGGCGAATGATTTGCGCAAGGAAAAGCCGGTCCTGACCTTCAGCGCCGGCGCGGTGGCGGGGGCGAGCGTGTTTATATGTTACGGCCTTGCGTATGAATTGATCGACTGCCTGTCACGGTAGTTCGCCTCGAGTCTCCCCAGCCCACTTATCCCCCCTTCCTCTCCTGTTTGGCTACACCACGTCTGGAAACGGCTCGGCAAAAGTGGTAGCTTGGCTGACAATGGGAGTTGGAAGCTAATGCCAAAGTCAGATCCAGTATTGGTGCGAGTGGACAAGGCGCGCGCGGTCACGTCGATGGAAACCCTCGGTGACAATCTCTCGCGGTTGACAAGGGAAGGCGAGCTTTGCGAGGAACTTCCCGACGGCAAGGTGCGTTGCTACGCTTGCGGACATCGCTGCCTGATTCTTGAGGGGCACGATGGCATTTGTCGCGTACGTTTTAACCGCGGCGGCTCGCTGTTCGTCCCGTGGAACTACTTCGGCGCGTTGCAGTGCGATCCGATCGAAAAGAAGCCGTTCTTTCACGCGTTGCCGGGCACGCTGGCGATGAGCTTCGGGATGCTCGGCTGCGATTTGCATTGCGGCTATTGCCAGAATTGGTTTACGTCGCAAGCGCTGCGCGACCCGCTGAGCACCGCGCCGGCGATACCGATGACGGCGGAACGGTTTGTGGAGTTGGCGATTCAGAAGGGCGCCGACACTGTTACCAGCACTTATAATGAACCGCTGATCACGAGTGAGTGGGCGGTTGAAGTCTTCAAGGAAGCGCGTCGGCACGGGCTGCAAACGTCTTATGTTTCCAACGGCAACGGTACGGAAGAGGTGCTTGATTACATCAAGAAGTGGGTGGATTTCTACAAAGTCGACCTGAAGAGTTTCAATGACAAGAATTACCGCCAACTTGGCGGCAAACTCGACAACGTGCTGAAAACCGTTGCGATGCTTTACCAGAAAGGGTTTTGGTTGGAGATCGTCACGCTGTTCATTCCCGGTTTCAACGACAGCGAAGAGGAGATGCGCCAGATCGCCAAATTTCTGGCAGACATCTCGCCCGACATCCCCTGGCATTGCACGGCGTTTCATCCCGACTACAAGATGACGGACCGCGATTACACGGCGGTGCGCACCATTGTTCGAGCCTGCGAAATCGGGAAAGAAGAGGGGTTACGGTACTGTTATGCGGGTAACCTGCCCGGGCATGTGAGCGATTGGGAGAACACGCGGTGCCCGAATTGTAAGGAATTGTTGGTGGAGCGTTCGGGGTTCATGGTTCAGTGTTATCGGCTGACGGATGACGGCAAATGTCCGAAGTGCGCGACGGTAATCCCGGGGCGTTGGGATGCCGCCAAGACACGAGCGGCGCTCGGGCGATTCAGTTCGATGGACCGCAGGCCGCACGCAGTCAAGCCGCTGTGACGTCAAATGAGTTTGCCTTCTGTTGAGATTTCGGGAAGAAAGGATGGCATGGCGAAGATTGTTGTCACCGGTGGAAGCGGCAAATTGGGGCGGGCGTGTGTTAAGGACCTGCTGGCGCACGGATACGAGGTTTTCAACGTCGATCGTTCGGCCCCAGCCGAGAGGACTTGTCCTTTCATTCTCGCAGACCTCGCGGATTTCGGGCAGACGATTGACGCGTTTTCCGGTTGCCCGGGGGAAAAGGCTCAACGAGGAGGCTTTGATGCCATCGTGCATTTGGCAGCCATTCCAGCGCCCCATCTTTTTACGGATGCCGTTACTTTCAGCAACAACACGCTGAGCACGTACAATGTTTTCGCGGCGGCCTACCGTCTGGGAATCAAGAATGTCGTGTGGGCTTCGAGCGAGACAGTGCTGGGGTTGCCGTTCGATACACCGCCGCCATACGCGCCAGTGGATGAAGGATACGTCGGTAGGCCGGAGACGGCTTATTCGCTGTCGAAGCTGGTGGGCGAGGAGATGGCCAAGCAGTTTTGTCGGTGGGAACCGGCCATGAAAATCATCGGTTTGCGCTTTTCCAACGTGATGGAGCCGCAGGACTACGAGAGGTTTGTCGTCTTTCAAAAAGACGCGGCGATTCGGAGATGGAATTTGTGGGGTTACATTGACGCGCGCGATGGGGCGCAGGCGATTCGCAAGGCGGTGGAAGCGCCGCTTAAGGGAGCGGATGTCTTTATCATCGCGAATGCCGAGACGGTGATGACGCAATCGTCGGCGCAGCTGATGAAGGACGCGTTTCCGGATGTGCTGGTGAAAAAGAAGCTGGGGGCAAATGAAACGCTGCTTTCGATTGAGAAAGCGAAACGGATTCTCGGCTATCGGCCGGAGTACAGTTGGCGCAAGGAGGTTGAGTAGCTATGGATTATGTGAGGTTGGGAAAGAGCGGGTTGAAAGTTTCCCGGATTTGTTTGGGTTGCATGAGTTACGGCGGGTCGGACCGTGGCACTCATGTTTGGTCGCTCAAGGAAGAGGAGAGCCGTCCATTCATCAAACGAGCGCTTGACCTGGGTATCAATTTTTTCGACACGGCGAATGTCTACTCGGCCGGTGCCAGCGAGGAGATTGTGGGTCGGGCGCTAAAGGACTTCGCCAAGCGTGAAGAGATCGTGTTGGCGACGAAGGTACGCGGCCGGATGCGGCCGGGGCCGAATGGCGAAGGGTTGTCACGAAAGAGCATTATGATGGAGATGGATGCGAGCTTGAAGCGGCTCGGCGTGGATTATGTGGACCTTTACCAGATTCATCGTTGGGACTACGACGTGCCGATCGAAGAGACGTTGGAGGCGCTGCATGATTTGGTGAAGGCGGGGAAGACGCGATATATCGGTGCCTCGTCGATGTTTGCGTGGCAATTCTGCAAGGCGCTCTACTTGGCGGATCGTCATGGGTGGACGCGTTTCGTATCGATGCAGAACCATTACAACCTGATTCATCGCGAAGAGGAACGCGAGATGATGGGGTTGTGCCTGGCGGAGGGAATTGGGGTGATTCCGTGGAGTCCTCTGGCGCGCGGGCGGTTGACCCGGCCTTGGGCTCAGATGGGGAGTACCGAACGTGGTGGGAAGGATGAGTTTGCCAAGAAGCTTTACGGCGCAACGGAAGAGTCGGACAAGCTTGTTGTGGAGCGGGTAGGTCAGGTTGCGCGTAAACGCGGTGTCCCCCAAGCGCAGATCGCCCTGGCGTGGGTACTACAGAAGCCGTACATCACATCACCCATCATCGGCGCGACGAAGGTGCAACATCTTGACGATGCGGTCGCGGCGCTGGCGGTGAAGCTTTCGCCTGAGGAGATTGCGTCATTGGAAGAGCCGTATGTGCCGCATCCGGTAGTTGGATACACTTGAGTCAGTTCGTTCTGGACATCGTATTCCGATAGTGGTAGAATGCGGGCGTGTTCTTTGACATCCGCCGTCGCGCGACGCGCTATGGCAGCACTATTGTGGGGAGATCCGCCGTCGCCAAGGCTATGGCGGACGAGGGGGGGCGCATCAAACATGCCATACTACCAAACGAACCCACCGTTTTTTGGCTGGAAAACAGCATCTATCAATTTGGGCGAGAGGAGTTTATGCGGTAAAACGTCCGATTGAATCGGTGGGTTCGTTTTGGAAAACGAACCCACCGGGAGGCGTATTTTGGAAGTGTTTCGGCGTTTGGGATGTTGTTTTTGTCCGAATTAAGGCTCGTACGAGGCATACATACATGGAAAGACGCCGCGTCGGGGGATGCAGCCTACAACGGCTACAGGTGAGAGGGTCGTTGAATTCTGCGCTCCACAGAAGCGCGGGTTGCGGCTAGCGGAGCGCTTGCCCTACAATTTTAGGGCGATTGGGGCCGGAAAGATTCGGGTTGCAAAGCGGGGGGGGAAACAGTAGAAGGAACGACGCTTTTCAGGCCACAGGTTGCGGGCGTGCCTTGATTTTTGGGCTAAAACAATCAAAAGCAGTGGAGTTGTCGTCAGTTGAAGATTTTTTCTGGTAATGCGAATCGACCCCTCGCGCAGCGGATTGCCGATTCGATCGGGGTACCGCTGGGCGATGCAACGGTCACGGCGTTTCCTGATGAGGAGACGTTCGTTAAGATCAATGAGAACATCCGCGGGCGGGATATTTTCATTGTGCAGCCGACGTGTCCGCCCGCGAACCATCATTTGATGGAGTTGTTGATCATGATCGATGCGTGTCGGCGGGCCAGCGCCAAGCGCATCACGGCAGTGGTACCGTTCTTTGGATATGCGCGGCAGGACCGCAAGGACCAGCCGCGGGTGCCGATCACGGCCAAGCTGGTGGCGAACCTGATCACCGCCGCGGGCGCGAACCGGCTACTGACGATGGACCTGCACGCGCAGCAGATCATGGGATTTTTCGATATTCCCGTCGATCATCTCTACGCGGCGCCGGTGATGTATCGGTATTTTAGCCAGAAGAACCTGAAGGATTTGGTGGTGGTTTCGCCCGACATCGGTGGCGTAAAGATGGTGCACGCGTACGCGAACCTCTTCCAGGCGCCGCTGGCGATCGTCGACAAGAAACGCAAATCGGCCACGGAGGTCGAGATGCTCAGCGTTATCGGCGACGTGAAGGGCAAGACCGTGTTGCTCGTGGACGACCTGACGGAGACGGCGGCCACGGTGACGCGTGCGGCGGAGATTTTGAAGAAGAACGGAGCGAACAAAGTGTACGCGTCCGTGAGTCATGCGGTATTGAACCCCGCGGCGCTGGATCGGTTGAAAGCGTCGGAGTTGGAAGAGTTGGTCACCACCGACACGGTGCCGCATTCGAAGGTCAGCGGGTTCAAGCTGACCGAGTTGACTGTTGCGCCGCTGTTGGGCGAGGCGATCAAGCGGATTCACAATTCCGAGTCGGTGTCGTCGCTGTTCGACATTATTAATGGGAAGCGTCCGGAGAGTTAAGCGTAGCAGCGGTGCGCGACGCCGAAGTGAAATTTCACAGTCAGGTGTTTTGATTTGAGGAGAAAGTTGCCATGGCACAAAAAGTACAATTAAAAGCGAAATCCCGGGCCGAGATTGGCAAGGGAGCGGTGAAACGGATGCGGGACCAGGGCGCGGTCCCGGGTGTCGTTTACGGCGCGCACATGAAGCCGATCAACATCACGGTCGCCGTCGAAGAGTTGGAGAAGGCGCTCCACAGCGCCACCAGCGAGAACGTGCTGGTGGACCTGCAACTGGAGGAGGGCGGCAAGACGAACAACCGCCTGGCGCTGATCCAGGAAGTGCAACATCACCCTTACAAGGATACGATTCTTCACATTGATCTCCACGAAGTGTTGGCCACGGAGAAGCTGCGCGCGAGCGTACCGGTTCGGCCGATTGGCGAGCCGGCCGGCGTGAAGAACGGTGGCGGCGTACTGGAATTCGTCATGCGTGACTTGCACGTGGAATGCTTGCCGCAAGATTTGCCCGCCCTGCTTGAAGTCAATGTCGAGAAGTTGGAGATCGGCCAGAGCATTCACGTCGGCGATATTACGCCACCCAATGGCGTGGCCTTGCTTGACGACAAGGGGCAGACGGTATTTCTCGTCGCCGCGCCAATCACGGAAGAGGAATTGGCAGCGATGACCGAGGCGGCGGCAGCGACTCCGTCGACCGAGCCCGAAGTCCTCACGGCGAAGAAGGAAGAAGGCGTGGAAGGCGCGGTGGTCGAAGGTGAAGCCAAGCCGAAGGCGGAAGCTGGCAAAGCCGACGCCAAGGCGCCCGCAGCTGCTGGCAAGGCGGACGCGAAAGCTCCCGCGGCCGGCAAAGCACCGGTGGTCGGCAAGGCTCCCGCAGGTGGGAAGCCCGAGGCCAAGCCGGCGGGCGGCAAACCCGAAGCCAAGAAGTAGCGGAAGCAGGACGACACCACTGTGTCGGCTAGGCCAAAGCTGGTGGTGGGGCTGGGGAATCCTGGCAAGGAGTACGAAGGCACACGCCACAACATCGGTTTTGCGGTGCTGGATCGGCTCGCGGACAAGTTCGGTTGTTCTTTTCGAAGCAAATGGCGGTTCTCGGCGAAGATCGCCGAAGCGATGGCCGGTGATGCCGGCAAAGTGGTGCTGGCCAAGCCGCAGACGTACATGAACCGTAGTGGCACGGCGGTGAACACGCTGTTGCAGTGGCTCAAGGTCGCGCCGGCACAGTTGTTGGTCGTGGTGGACGACGCGGATTTGCCGCTCGGACAGATTCGGTTGCGCGTCGCGGGCGGCAGCGGCGGCCACAACGGGTTGCGCTCGATCATCGAGACGCTCGGGGGCGACGAGGAATTTGCGCGGTTGCGGGTCGGGATCGGACGGAGCGCGCCCTTGGGGGCGGATATTTCGGGCCACGTGCTCGGCCGGTTTGCCCCGCCGGAACGTGACCTGGCCGAGCAGGCGGTTGCGGCAGCCGTGGAGGCGGTCGATTGTTGCCTGCGCGAGAGCCTCACGGAGGCGATGAATCAGTTTAATCGGAAAAAGTCCGCGGATTGACGCGGGCACGAGAAGGAGAGTGACATTGAAGACATACGAAGGATTGTTTATTTTGGACGCCGCTGGTAAGGAAGAGGTGTCGAAGGAACTCGTGGACAAGATCCAGAAAAACATCGAGCACGCCGGCGGGCGGGTGGACAAGGTGCAGCGCATGGGCGCGCGCCAATTTGCCCGCGATACGAATAAGCGCAGCTCCGGGTTCTATGTGAATTTCGTTTTCAATGCACCGCCGACGGCGATTGCCGAGCTGGATGCGAAGTTCCACCTGGATCCTGAAATTTTCCGCTGGGAGCTGTCGGTACAGCCGCCGGAGCCGCCGCCGCGCAAGCCGCGACGGATCCCGACGACGGGTGTGGTTGAGAATTAAGCGACATGGCCTCTTATAACAAAGTGCTGTTGATGGGTAACCTGACGCGTGATCCGGAAGTGAAGTATACGCCCAAGGGGACGGCGCTCGCGAATCTCGGCTTGGCGGTGAATCGCGTCTACACGACCGAGAGTGGCGAGCAAAAGGAAGAGGTCACGTTCATCGACATTGAAGTCTGGGGTCGCCAGGCGGAAACGGCCGGACAGTACCTCTCGAAAGGGCGGCCCGTGTTTGTGGAAGGGCGCTTGAAGTTGGATAGCTGGGAGGACAAGGAGTCCGGCCAGAAGCGCAACAAGTTGAAAGTCGTGGCCGAACGCGTGCAATTCCTTGGCGCGCCGCGCGGCGGAGCAGAATTCAAGGATGAGCCGCCTGCGAGTGCGGGTGCGGCGCCGTCGCGACCGGCCAGTCGCAGTCCACGGCCAGCCGCACCACCGGCGCGTGACGCTGCGGAATCGGATGCGACGCCACCGAGCGAGGATGACAATATCCCATTTTAGGCGGGCGACAGGAATCGTAATCATTCATTCAGGATAGGAAGACCAACAAGATGATGGAGAGAAATTTTGATAGCCGGGACAGCCGTGAGGGCGGTCCGGAAGGCCGAAGGAACAAGCGCGATGTCATCGTCAAGCGCGACTGTAAGTTGTGCATGGACCAGATCGATATCGATTTCAAACAGGCGGACTTGCTCAAGAAGTTCATGACCGAACGCGGCAAGATTCTGCCGCGACGAATTTCGGGCAATTGCGCCATGCACCAACGTCAGCTCGCCACGGCGATCAAGCGCGCGCGGGTGATGTTGCTGGTACGATAGGACGGAGTCACCAACACCATGAGCACGCAAATTATTTTGACCGCTCCCGTTGAAAACCTCGGGGCCGAAGGGGACACGATTACGGTCGCCGACGGCTACGCAAGAAACTTTCTATTCCCGAAAGGGCTGGCCATGCCGGCAACGGCCGGCAACCTGCGCCGCGTTGGATCATTGCAGAAGAAGCGTGAGGCCACCCAGGCCGCGCAATTGGATGACGCGAAGGCCATCGTCACCAAACTGTCGAAACAGTCGTTCACCATCACCGCCGCAGCGGGTGAGGATGGCAAGCTCTACGGTTCGGTGACCTCCGCCGATATCTCCGATGCGTTGAAGAAGGAAGGCATCGAGGTGGATCGGCGCAAGATCGTCATTGAGCATGCGATTCGCGAATTGGGTGTGTATGACGTGGATGTGAAGTTGCATGCCGAAGTGGTGACCAAGGTCAAGATTTGGGTCGTCGGTCCGGATGGGGAAGCCGCAGCGGCCGCGAAATCCAAGTCCACGGACGAAAAAGCTGGCAGGAAGACACCGAAGGCCGATAAGAAGAAATAGCCGCAAGAGTTTGTGGGGACGGCTATATGGCTTCGACCAACCCTCTCGCATCCGAAAACACCGGCCAAACTGGAGGGGCCGGTACTGCGCGGAGCTATGGTCCGGGAAAGGCACAACCTTTCGGGAAATCCAGGTCGGCGGTGCCACTCGTTCTCGACCGCGTTCTCCCCAATAGCCTGGATGCCGAGATGGCCGTGCTCGGCGCGATGTTGCTCAGCCCGGCGGAAGCCGGCTCGCAAGTGCGCGAGCGCCTGAGCGAGAACCATTTTTACTACGCCGCCCATTCAGTCATATTCCGCGAGATCGCCGCCTTGCAGGACGCCATGCATGCGATTGACCTCATCACGCTCACGCAGCGGCTGCAGGACAAGAACCAACTCGAAGGAATCGGCGGTCCCGTCTACCTGAGCGATTTGGTTTCTCGCGTGCCGACCACGGCCAACGTCGAGCATTACATCGACATCGTTTGGGAGAAACATTTGTTGCGCCAGCTTATCGGCGCGGCGCATGACGTCATTGCCCGTTCGTTTGAGCAGCAGGACGACGTGAAGACGTGGATCGACGAGGTCGAGCAGCAGATTTTCGAGATCACGGCGGAGAAGACCGCCACCGGTGCCCGCCCCGTCCGCGACATGATCAAGGACGCGATGGCCAGCATCGAGAAGCTGTATGACCAGCGTGGCGCGATCAGCGGCATCCCCACTGGTTTTCGGGGTTTGGATCGGATGACTTCCGGGCTGCACAACGGCCAGATGATTGTTATTGCCGCGCGCCCGTCCATGGGCAAGACCGCGCTGGCAATGAACATCGCCGAGAACTGCGCGATCGATCATAATATCCCCGTCGGTGTGTTCAGCCTGGAAATGTCGTCGGAGGAGCTGGTCAAACGCATGCTGTGCTCGAAGGCGAAAGTGAACCTGCGCAAGATTCGCGACGGGTTCCTCAGTGAACGAGATTTTCACCCGCTGACCACCGCTGCAAGCCAGTTGATGAAAGCGCCGTTGTTCATCGACGACTCGGCCGGCCTCTCCATCAATCAAGTGCGTGCCCGCGCCCGCCGAATGAAGCAGCAGCACGACATTCGGTTATTGATCATCGACTACATGCAGTTGATGAGGGCTCCGTCGCGTCGGGCCGATCTCAGCCGCCAGGTGGAGATTGCGGATATTTCAGCAGGTGTAAAGGCGCTGGCGAAGGAACTGAAGATTCCGATCATCGTGCTGAGCCAGCTCAACCGCCAGCCCGAGCAGCGCGAAGGCGGCCGACCGAAACTGGCAGACCTGCGCGAGTCAGGCGCGATTGAACAGGACGCCGATGTGGTGGGTCTGTTGGTCCGTCCGGAGGTTTACGCAGAGGAGGAAGGGGACAAGGCTGCCGAGAAGGGCAAGGCCATCCTAGTCATCGCAAAGCAGCGCAACGGTCCGACCGGTGACGTGAACCTGACTTTCCTGAGCGAATACACGAGGTTTGAGGATCAGGCGCTGGTGAACGAAGAAGATATTCCGGGCAATCAAGGGGAAGAGGAATGAGGCGACTGCTGTGGGGGCTCCTCACGATCTTCGCCGCCGTTGTTCCGAGCACGCATTCCTGGGCCCAGGAGGCACCCGAAGAGGTCATTGTCCGCGAGATCGAGGTGCGGTTTAGCGGGCCCGAGACAGTCAACCGTTCCGTGGTGATGGCCAATATCCAGACGGCGGTCGGCAAACCGCGCACCCGGGAAATGATCGAGCAGGACGTCCGCAACCTGATCAATACCGGTTACTTCTACGATGTGCGGGTGCTGGAGGAGCCGGTGGTGGATGGCGTGCGGATTGTCTTTCAGGTGCAGGGCAAGGCCACGATCAAGGAAATCCTCATGGAGGGGAATAAGCGCTTCAAGGAAGAACGCCTGAAGCGCGAGTACAGCCAGAAAGTGGGGGACAGCCTGGATGAGCGCAAGGCCCACGATGACGCGCACAAAATACAGGATCTTTACCAGAAGTCAGGTTACCCCGATAGCAAGGTCATCTACGAAGTCAGCATCGACAAAGACACAGGCAAGGCCATACTGAAGTTCACGGTGCATGAAGGCGAACGTGTGTTCATCAAGCAGATCAAGTTTACCGGCAACAAGGCATTTCCCGACAACCGCCTGTTGAAGATCATGAAGACGCGGCGTCACTGGTGGGGTTCGTGGCTGGCCGGCACCGGCGTGCTGAAGGAAGAGGACTTCAAGGAAGACCTTGATAAGCTTCGTGACTACTACGACTCCAACGGTTACATCGACATGGAGATCCGGGACACGCGGACGGAGCGGGTTGGCCCCAAGTGGATGGTGATCACCATCGATCTTTACGAAGGCTCGCAGTACAAGGTGGGTTCCGTCACGATTGAGGGGAATAAACTCTTTCCGACACCGGACCTGGAGAAGCATCTCAAGATGACCTCGGGGAAGACCTTCACGCCCACGGCCATGGCAGCCGACCAGAAGGCGCTGGAAGACTATTACGGTGGGCGTGGCTATCTGGACACGAGCGCGCGCCCGATTCGCGCGCCCAACGTCGAGACCGGCCGCATCGATATGACGTATTCCATTCACGAGGGGGAACTGACGTACATCGAAAAGGTCGAAATTCGCGGCAATACCAAGACGAAGGACAAAGTCATCCGCCGCGAGTTGGCGGTCAATCCGGGTGAGATCTATGATACGGTGCGGGTGGATCGCAGCGTCGAACGCCTCAAAAACCTCGGCTATTTCTCGAAGGTCGAGGCAACTCCTGAGCCGACCGATGTGCCAAACCGCAAGGATTTGGTGCTTAATTTGGAGGAGCAACGCACCGGTTCGGTCACCTTCGGCGCGGGATTCAGTTCCATCGACAGCCTGCTCGGTTTCGTCGAAATCACCCAGGGTAATTTTGATCTCTTCAATTGGCCTAGTTTCACGGGCGGCGGCGAGAAGCTGCGCTTGCGTCTGCAAGTGGGTTTCAAGAGGCAGGACGAGGTCCTTTCGTTCGTCGAGCCGTGGTTCCTCGATCAAAAGCTCTCGCTGGGCTTCGACGCGTTTCATCATAACAGCAATTTCTTGAGCACGGAATACAGCGAACAGCGGACCGGCGTTGCGTTATGGCTCGAAAAAGCTTTGAACGATTTTATCCGCGGACGGATCGAATATGGCATTCAGGACATCGACTTGAACGTGGACCAAATTGCTTCACAGGAACTACAGTCGCAGAGCGGATCCCACACGCGTAGTTCGGTGACCGGAACGCTGGTCTATGACACACGGGACAGTGTGTTCCTGACGACCCGCGGTAACCGCACGGAAGTGAGCGCGGAGTTGGCTGGTGGACCCATGGGGGGCAATGTTGATGATTACAAACTCAACGCCAAGACCTCGTTCTATTTTCCGTTCTTTGACAAACAGGTGCTACAGTTGGTTGGCGCGGCGGGCGTGGTGGATGCCTTTGGCAGCAGCCGGAACGCGGGCTCGAATGTGACCGAGACCGTGTTCGGCGGCGGGGTGACCAACACGGTCCATGCCTCAATTAATCCCGTGCCGATCTTCGACCGCTACTTTCTCGGCGGCGCCAACACGCTGCGCGGCTTTGCTTTTCGCCAGGTCAGCCCGAAAGACGGCTTTGGTGAACCCATTGGCGGAAATGGCTTCATGAACGCCACGGCGGAGTATACTTATCCGATTGTTGAGCGCGTGCGGGGCGCATTCTTCTTTGATATCGGCAATGTGTACCAGAATGCGTATGATTTCAGCTTGAACAATATGAAATCAGACGCTGGCATTGGCGTGCGGCTTAATTTGCCGATTGGGCCATTGCGCCTGGATTATGGCTATCCAATCATGACGGACCAATCGTCCGGAAGAACTGGAAAAATTCAGTTTAGTGTCGGCTACCAGTTCTGATATGCTGGGTGCCACAAATTACAAAAAAGAATAAAAGGAAGGTTGCGTGAACAACATGAAAAATACAATTGTCGCGTTCGTTGCCATGAGTTTCGTCGCGCTGGGGCTCGTAGCGTCGGCGCAGGTGCCTGCGGGGCGCATCGTCACCGTTGACCTGAACAAGGTTTTCACTGACTACTACAAGACGCCCATCGCCTCGGGCAAGATCAAGGATACAGCCGAGTCCTTCAACAAGGAACTCAATGAAATGGTCGACAATTACAAGAAAGAGATCGAAGACCTGAACAAGCTGCGCGAGGACCAGGACAAGCCGGAGTACACCGCCGAGGTCCGCGACCAAAAGCGCAAGGCCGTCTCGGAAAAGCTTGCCGATACCCAGAAGGTCCAACGCGACATCGACGACTACCGCACGGGTCACGGCAAGATTCTCCAGGAACAGCAACTGCGCATGCGCCAAACGATCCTCAAGGAGATCCAGGACGTCATTGACAAGGAATCGCGCGACGCCGGTTACCAACTCGTGCTCGACAAGTCGGGCAACACGGCCAACGCCGTTCCGACCGTTTTGTTCAGCCAGGACTCGCTGGAGATCACCGACGACATCATCAAGGTCTTGAACAAGAACCAGCCAAAGACAACGGAAGCGCCCAAGCCTGTCGAGAAGAAGGACGACAAGAAGTAAATGTGCAGCTAAGGGCACGTGATATTGCGCACATGGTGGGGGGTGCGCTAACGGGCGACCCCGAGCAGTTGGTGACTGGTCTCGCGGGCATTCGCGAGGCCGTGCCCGGCGATGTCAGCTTCGTCGCCAGTCCGAAGTACCAGCCTGCCGTCAAAACGACGCGCGCCTCCGTCCTGATCGTAGCCCCCGACATGGACGTGGCGTTCGGTGGCGCGCTCATCCGTGTCGACAATCCTTCGGAAGCGTTTGTCAGGCTGGCAGCGCAGGTTGCGCCACGCCCGGTTTCTTTTAGGCCCGGCGCTCATCCGACGGCGATTATCGCTCGCACCGCGAGACTTGGGAAAGAGGTCTCTATACAGCCGCATGCCGTGATTGAAGACGGCGCCATCATCGGCGACCGTACTATCATTGGGGCGGGCAGCTACATCGGCCACGAGAGCCGTCTAGGGGCGGATTGTCTACTGTACGCCCGTGTCAGCCTGCGGGAGCGTACGATCATCGGCGACCGCGTGATACTGCACTGCGGTGTGGTGCTGGGCGCGGACGGGTTTGGCTTTGAGACCGTTGGGGGCAAGCACCGGAAGATTCCCCAGGTCGGTCACGTCGAGATTGGCGATGACGTCGAGATCGGTGCCAACACGACCATCGACCGCGGTCGCTTTGGTCGGACCCGCGTGGGCCAGGGTACGAAAATCGACAATCTCGTTCAAATCGGCCACAACTGCGCCATCGGCGATCATTGCCTTATCTGCGCGCTGGTCGGCATCGCCGGTAGCACCATCATTGGCAACCAGGTAACCATCGCGGGCCAGGTCGGCGTTGCGGGGCATCTGACCATCGGTGACAAGAGCATTGTTATGGCGCAAGCGGGTGTTACGAAGGATGTGCCCGCCGGCGCGATGATGCTCGGGGCGCCGGCTATGCCCCACAAGGAATTCAAGCGCGTCAACGCTGCCATCCAACGCCTTCCCGAAACGCTCGCCAAGATTCATGAGTTGGAGCAACAACTCGCCGAGCTGCGCGCGCGCCTGACCACCGCTTCCTAGTGCGTCAACCTGGCAGACTGGACTGTGACATTCACTTTCGTCTGTGACAGTCTGCGCCGGTGCCTTCCTGAAAAGCCCTCGCCGGCGGAACTTTTTGCATCGTGGCACTTCGGGTGCTAAGGTGATTTCGACCCATGATACGCTTTGAAAAACTTACGATTAAGGCTCAGGAGGCTCTCCAATCTGCGCAGGAGATGGCGCAGAAACTCGACCATCAGGAGGTTGACTGCGAGCACATGCTATCCGCACTGATCGAACAACCCGACGGACTCGTGCGTCCATTGCTCGACAAACTCGGCGCGAACCCCGAGGTGATCCTGCGTGCTCTGGACGATCCGTTGAAGCGCCGCCCGCAAGTGCATGGAATCGATTCGACGCAGGTTTATCTCGGGAAAGCGCTGCGCACCGCGCTCGATGCCGCTTTCGCGCACGCCGACAAACTCAAAGACCAGTTCGTCAGCACGGAGCACATCCTGCTCGGACTCGCCGAGACGACGAATCTCCTCAAACCGCACGGCGTGACCACCGCCGCCATTTTGAAGGCGCTACGCGAAGTCCGTGGCACCGCGCAAGTCACCGACCAAAATCCGGAAGACAAATACCAGGCGCTCACCAAATATGGGCGGGACCTGACAGATGAAGCCCGCCGCGGCAAGCTCGATCCCGTTATTGGCCGCGATATGGAGATTCGTCGCATCATGCAGGTGCTCTCCCGTCGCACCAAGAACAACCCGGTGCTCATCGGCGACCCCGGCGTTGGCAAGACGGCCATCGCAGAGGGTTTGGCGCGGCGGATTGTCAGCGGCGACGTACCGGAGGGCCTCAAGGGCAAGCGGCTGATCGCGATGGATATTGGCTCGATGCTCGCCGGCGCGAAATACCGCGGCGAGTTTGAGGATCGGCTCAAGGCGTTTCTCAAAGAAGTCATCGCGAGCGAAGGCGGAATCATCCTGTTCATCGACGAATTGCACACGATTATCGGAGCGGGCAAGGCCGAGGGCGCGCCCGTGGACGCGGCCAATATGCTCAAGCCGTCGCTCGCTCGCGGTGAACTGCACACGATCGGCGCCACAACTCTGGACGAGTACCGCAAGTACATCGAGAAAGATCCAGCGCTGGAGCGGCGGTTTAAGCCGGTTTTC
>Ga0224557_1000469_pt1 | contig 45470 bp, 33 predicted proteins | sample 714S31014metaG_FD_180677 | JGI IMG/M metagenome (GOLD analysis project Ga0224557, IMG submission 180677) | Peat soil microbial communities from Stordalen Mire, Sweden - 717 S3 10-14 | ecosystem: Environmental > Terrestrial > Soil > Wetlands > Peat | place: Sweden: Norrbotten County, Stordalen...
AGGCGCAGGCCGCCTGGGCCGACTTCGCCGAGGAGATCGGCACCCCGGTGGTGGTGCCCGAGGGCGAGAAGCCGGCCGACGGTGCCGAGGCCGCCGCACCGGAGGCGACCGAGCCGGTGGCCGAGGCCGCCGCACCGGAGGCGACCGAGCCGGTGGCCGAGGTCACGGAGGAGGCAGCGCCCGCCGCGGCCGCCGAGGCTCCGCCCGAGGGCTGAGCAGCCACCCGGGCCGCCGTTGCCGGCGGGCCCGGCGCCGTCTCATCGGAGGTCCAGGTGTTCCCGCAGGACGTCGGCGAAGCGCGGCGCGCCTTGCGGGTGGTGGACGAAGAACAGGACCGGGTCCAGCAGCTCCAGCTCGAGCAGCGCCGGCCGGCCGTCGGCGCCCTCGACGATGTCGACCCGGGCGTAGGTGGTCGGGCCGAGCAGGCCTTCGGCCGCCGCCACGGCCCCGCGGGCCACGTCGAGCTGTGTGGTCGTCGCGGTCGACGGGCCCGTGACCTGGTTGGCCACCAGGCTGTCCGTGGGGCCCACCCCGCGGCGGATCATGGGGTCCTTGTGGAAGGCGTGGCTGAAGTCGCCCCCGAGGAAGACGAGGCCGGTCTCACCCTCGGCGTCGACGGCGGGTTGGTAGGGCTGCACCATGGCCGTGCGGCCCGAGCCGACCAGGGCGGCCACGTGGGCGCGGGCCTCGTCGTGCTCGTGCGGCTCGTAGCGCGCCGTGCGGTACCCGCCACCTGAGATCGAGGGTTTCACCACGATCTCCCCGGCGGGCAGGGTGAGGTCCGATGGACGCAGCGGGCGCTCGCCCGGTTCCACCCAGAGGGTCGGCACGGTCGGGACACCGGCCCGCTCCAGGTCCCGCAGGTAGCGCTTGTCGATGTTCCAACGCAGCGTGGCGGGGGAGTTCACCACCCGCACGCGCTGTGCGGTGAGGTGGTCGAGCCAGCCGAAGAAGGCCGCCGCGTGGTGGATGTTGTCCCAGACCCCGTTGGCCACGACCAGATCGCAGGCCGACCACTCGACGCCCGGGTCGCTCCACACCGCCGTGCGGGCGTCGATCCCCGCCTCGTCGAGCGCGGCACGCTCGAGGGGCCAGTCGTCGTGGAGGTCGGGGAACTGCGGCGAGGAGGCGAAGAGGACCAGCGGGCGCCGGTCGCCGCGTGGGGCGGTGCTCAAGCCCCGATGGGGAAGTGGCAGGCCACCTGGTGGCCGGGCGCGATCTGGCGCATCTCGGGGACCTCCTCGGCGCACCGGGGCTCCGCCCGCGGGCAGCGCGTCCGGAAGCGGCAGCCCGACGGCGGGTTGATCGGGCTGGGTGGCTCCCCGAGCAGCGCGGCCGATGACCGCGCCGTCTCGGGGTCGGGCTCCACCGCCGAGGCGAGCAGCGCCGCCGTGTAGTGGTGGGCCGGTGCCTCGTAGAGGAGGTCGGACGGGGCGATTTCGCACAGGCGCCCCAGGTACATGACCGCCACCCGGTCGCTGACGTTCTTCACCACCGCCAGGTCGTGGGCGATGAACAGGATCGTGAGGTTGTACTGCTGCTTCAGGTCCTCCAGGAGGTTGAGGATCTGGGCCTGCACCGACACGTCGAGGGCGGACACGATCTCGTCGCAGACCAGCAGCTTCGGCTTGAGCACCAGGGCGCGGGCGATGCTGATGCGCTGGCACTGACCCCCGGAGAACTCCCGGGGCCGGCGGCCGCCGAGCAGGTAGGGGTCGATACCGACCTGGTCGAGCATGGCGCTGGCGCTCTCCTTGCGCTCCTCCTTGGTGCCGATCTTCCAGATGTTCAGTGGCTCGGCCACGATGTCGCTGACCCGCCGTCGGGGGTTGAGCGACGAAATGGGGTCCTGGAAGATCATCTGCACTTGCGTCCGCAGAGTGCGCAGGTCGCCGCGGCTGAGCGCGGTGAGCTCGGTGTCGCCGAAGAGGATCCGGCCCGAGGTCGCCCGCTCCACCTGGACGATGGCCCGGCCGGTGGTGGACTTGCCGCAGCCCGACTCGCCGACGAGGCCCAGGGTCTCCCCCCGCGGGATGGTGAACGTGATGCCGGCGACGGCCTGGACGGTCTGGCTCCCCTTGTGGAAGGACACGTGCAGGTCCTCGACCGACAACAGAGGCTCGGTGGTGTCGACCACCTCGGCCTCCACGGCCGTGTCCGTCATACCGTGACCTCCTGGGGCCGGGCCGCGGTGAGCGGGAACCAGCACGCGTAGCTGTGCCCCGGTGCGGCCTCGACGAGGGGCGGCCTCTCGCGATGGCACTTCTCCTGGGCGTAGGGGCAGCGGGGGGAGAACGGGCAGCCGGCCGGCGGATGGAGGAGGTCGGGCGGCCTGCCCTCAATGGCGGTCAGCCGGGTGTGGCTCGGGTTCGCCAGGCGGGGCGTCGACTTGAGCAATGCCTCCGTGTAGGGCATGGCCATGCTCTTGAAGAGCACGTTGGTCGGTGCGCGCTCCACGACGTTGCCGGCGTACATGACGATGATCTCGTCGGTGCGGGTCGCCACCACGCCGAGGTCGTGCGTGACGAGGATCATGGCCATGTCACGATCGTGCTGCAACTGCCCCAGCAGGTCGAGGATCTGCGCCTGCACGGTCACGTCGAGGCCCGTCGTGGGCTCGTCGGCCATCAGGAGGCGCGGGGCGCAGGCCAGCGCAATGGCGATCATGACGCGCTGGCGCATGCCGCCGGAGAGCTGGGCCGGGTAGGCCTGGTAGCGCTCCACGGGGGAGGGGATGCCCACCTGCATGAGGAGTGAGAGCGCCGTCTCCTTGGCCTCGCCCTTGGAGAGCTTCAGGTGGATCTTCAGCGGCTCGGTGATCTGGTTGCCGATGCGCTGCACCGGGTTGAGCGAGGTCATGGGGTCCTGGAACACCATGGCGATGTGCGTGCTCCAGAGCTTGCGCAGGTCGTCGTTGGGGGCGTTGAGGATCTCGGTCCCGTTGTAGCGGACCGACCCCGTCTGCGTGGTCGAGGAGCGGGGGAGCAGTCCCATGATCGCCCGCGACAGGACGGTCTTCCCGGATCCGGACTCGCCCACGATGCCCAGCGTCTTGCCCTGGTTCAGCGTCAGGGACACGCCCTGCACGGCCCGCACCGCGCCGCGGCTGGTGGCGAAGGAGACGTGGAGGTCCTCGACCTCGAGGAGGGTGCGGTCGCTCACAGCTTGATCTCGGAGACGTCGAAGTAGGCGCGCAACTTGTCGGCCACCACGTTCAGGCTGATGAGGAGCAGGAACATGGCACTGGCCGGGAAGATCACCAGCCAGGGGTTGGTCTGCCCCTTGGCGCCGGTCAGCAGGCTCGACCCCTCGTTGAGCATGTTGCCCCAGCTGGGCGTCGGGGGGGACACCGAGAGCCCGAGGAAGGCGAGCGAGCCCTCCAGCACGATGATGGTGGCCACCGCGATCAGGCCGAAGGACACGATCGTCGGCATGATGTTGGGCAGGATCTCCCGGGTGAGGATGCGGGTGTCGCTGGCGCCGAGCGCCTTGGCCGCCAGCACGAAGTCGCGGGTGGCGTACGACAGCGTGGAGGCCCGGACCACGCGGAAGATGAGGGGCGCCGCGAACAGGCCGATGACGAGGGTGATCTTGAACAGCGACTTGCCCCAGAAGGACACGATGGCGATGACGGCCACGATGGCCGGGAAGGCCAGCACCACGTAGGAGCCGGTGTTGAGGGCCGTGTCGATCCTCCCCCGGCGGTAGGCGGAGATCATGGCCGGGATGCCGCCGACCAGCAGCCCGATCAACGCGCCGCCGAAGCCCACCACCAGGGACACCCGGGCCCCGTAGACGAGCCGGCTGAAGAGGTCGCGGTAGAGGTCGTCGGTGCCGAGGAGGTGTCCCCACCCGGGCCCGGCGTTCTGCACGCTGTTGTAGTTGCCGAGGTCCGGGTTCGGCAGCGGCAGCAGGTTGGCGATGGTCGCCATGACGGCGACGAGGACGATCCAGCCGACGCAGATCCAGAACAGCGGTCCCAGCCGCTTCCTGGTCGGGTCGGCCGCCTCCTCGGCGACGATCTCCTGCTTGATTTCGGCAATGTCGTCAGTGATGACGCTACTCACGGGCAATCCTCGGATCGACGATGGTGAACAGGAAGTCGAAGATGAAGTTGATCAGGACGATGGCGATGGCGACGAACAGTGTGATGCCCTGCACGACGGTGTAGTCGTCCTGGTTGACGCTCGAGATGAGCTGGTAGCCCAGGCCCGGCATCTGCAGCAGGAGCTCCACGATGAAGGTCCCGGCGATCAGGCTGCCGATCGTCACGCCGGCCGAGGCCAGGAGGGAGATGGACGAGGGGCGCAGGGCGTGCCGCCACATGATGCGCCGGTCCGAGAGGCCCTTGGAGCGGGCCATGGTGATGAAGTCCTCCTGCAGGGTCGAGATGAGGTCGTTGCGCAGCAGGCGGAAGTACACGACGATGCCGCCCAGGGCCAGGACGATGGACGGGAGGATCATCGTGTGGATGTTCGACCAGAAGTTCTGCGTCAGGGGTACGTAGGAGGCCGGTCCCGGGAAGACGTGCCAGTGCACCGCGAAGATCAGCACCAGGACCGGCGCGATCACGAACGGCGGCAGGGCCAGGAAGGCGAACGTGGTGCTGTTGGAGGCCTGGTCGAAGAACTTGTTGGGACGGCGGGCCGAGTGCATCGCCATCGGGAAGGCGATGACGAACGCGATGATCTGGGAGAAGATGATCAGCTCCAGGTCGATGGGGAACGACTGGGCGATGATGCTCGTGGTCGTCTGGTGCGTCGTGTAGGACTGCCCCAGGTTGCCCTGGAAGATGTGGCCCATCCAGATGAAGTACTGCTGCCACAGGGGCTTGTTCAGGCCCAACTGGCGGTCGAGCGTGGCGACGTTCTGCGGGGTGGCATTCGGCCCGAGAATCGTGTCCGTGGGGTTGCCCGGCAACAGGTGGACCAGGTAGAAGACGGCGACCGACACGAAGGCGATGATGATGATCAGCAGCACCAGCCTCTTCAGGATGTAGCGGACCACAGCGCCTCTTTCCCCCCTTCGGTCTGTCGGTATACCCCTTCGCTTCAGCCGACCCTTCCCGGCGGCGAATGATCCTAGACCTTGACCCCTTTGTCCTACCATGCGCCCATGCCCGAGGAGGTTCCCGCTCTCAGCGGTCGCACGCGCATCGTCGTCGGGGTCGGGGTCGGGCTCGTCATTGCGGCCGGCTTGGTCCTGCGCTTCTGGACCCGGTCCGGCCTGTGGCTCGACGAGGCACTGACCGTCGACATCGCCCGGCTCCCGCTGGACCAGATCCCCAACGCCCTCAAGCACGACGGCGCCCCGCCGCTCTACTACTACCTGCTCCACTTCTGGATCGTCCTCTTCGGGCAGTCCAACGTCGCCGTGCGCTCGCTGTCGGGCGTGATCGCCGTGATCACCCTCCCGGTGGCCTGGCTGTGCGGCAAGCGCTTCGGGGGCCGGGCCGTGGCGTGGACCCTGCTGGTGCTGCTGGCGAGCGCGCCGTTCGCCGTCTACTACGCCACCGAGTCGCGCATGTACGCCCTCGTGATCCTGCTGACCGGGTGCGGGTTCCTGGCCCTGCAGCGGGCGGTCCAGGCGCCGCGCCCGGCCAACCTGGTGGCCGTGGCCGTGGTGGTGGCCGCGCTCCTCTACGCCCAGTACTGGTCGGTGTACCTCGTCGCCATGGTCGTCATCTGGCTCGTGGCGTCCATCGTGCGCACTCGTCACCACGGGCATCCCGAGGCGGCGCCGTGGGCCGCGCTCGTCGCCGTGGCGGCCGGGGGCCTGCTCTTCGTGCCGTGGCTCCCCACCTTCTTCTTCCAGACGGAGCACACCGGGACGCCGTGGGCCGCGCCGCCCAACTTCTCGGCCGTGATCAACGCGTTGACCGGCTTCACGGACAACCAGGGCTCCACGCTCATGACGGCGACGAACCAGGGGCGGCTGCTGGCGGTGATCTACTTCGCCATGCTGGCCCTGGCCGTGTTCGGCGTGGGCCTCAGCGGTCGCATCATCGAGCTCGACCTGCGGACCCGGCCCCGGGCCCGGGGCGTGGGCTTCGTCGTGATCGGGACTCTGTTCGCGGCCATCGCCGGGGGCATCGTGACGTCCAGCGCGTTCTCCTCACGCTACGCGGCCGTCGTGTTCCTCCCGTTCCTGCTGCTGGTCGCGCTGGGGACGACGACCCTGCTCAATCCGAGGGCCCGGGTGATCGTGGTCGCGCTCGCGGTGGCGGCCGGGCTCGTGTCGTCGGCCCAGAACGTGACCACGCAGCGGACGCAGGCCGGACAGGTGGCGGCGGCGATCAACGCCGAGGCCAAGCCGGGCGACATCATCGCCTTCTGCCCGGACCAGCTCGGTCCGGCGGTCTACCGCCAGATAGAGGATCCATCGCAGTACGATATGATCACCTTCCCCCGCCGGACCGCGCCACAGATCGTCGACTGGGTGGACTACGCCAAGACGGTGGGGGCTGCGGACCCCAATGCGTTCGCCGATGCGGTGTTCCAGCGGGCCGGGACCGACCGTCACATCTGGCTGGTCTGGTACCCGATGTACCAGACGTACCAGACCAAGTGCGAGACCATCGCCTCGGACCTCCTGGCGGCGGCCACCAAGGCCGGCGGCGGCGGCCGCAACGTCGTCACCGGGCACGACGCGCTCTTCTACGAGCCGATGAGCCTCACCGAGTACGCGACCTCGGGACCCTGACGTGACCGGGGCGACCGAGGCGGCGACGGCCGAGGCCGGCGAACCCGGGGCCCGTCCGGGTCGGACCGCCGGGGCGTCCCTGCGCCACGCGTGGGCCCGGCTGCCCCAGTGCCTGCGCGAGGCGCTGCTGCCGTTCGCCGTCGCCCGGGTCGTGGTGGTCGGCGCGCTGGGGCTGGCCCACTTCATCGTGGACCGCACGCACCCGTCCACGCCCGGAGTGGCGGCGCGGGTGCACGCCGGGCTCCTCGGCTGGGACGCCGGCTGGTACGAGACCATCGCCCGCCAGGGCTACGCGCCCCTGGGGCGCCAGGCGCTCCGCTTCTTCCCGGCGGTCCCGCTCCTGACCCACGCGCTGGCCTGGGTGCCGGGGCTGGGGGACGGCCCGGCGCTCGTGCTCCTGGCCAACGCAGCCGCCCTGGCCGCCACCGCCATGCTCTACGTCCTGGTGCGCCGCGAGACCGGGGACGGCGCGGTGGCCCGGCGCTCGCTGTGGGTCCTCAGCCTGCTGCCCGCCGGCTTCGTCCTCGTCATGGGCTACGCCGAGGCCGTGCTGCTCGTCCTCGCCGTCGGGTGCTTCCTCGCCCTGCGGCCGCCCGCCGGCACCCCCGCACCCCGGCCGCACTTCGCCGTGGCCGGGGTGCTCGCCTTCGCGGCGGCGCTCACGCGGCCCATCGGCGTGCTGCTCGTCGTGGCGGTCGTGGCCGAGCTGGTGCGCTGGTACCCGCGGCTGGGCCGTCCGGAGCGGTTGGCGGGCATCGGCGCGGTGGCGGCCCCCTTCGTCGGCCTGCTGGCGTTCCTCGCCTGGTCCAAGCACACGGTCGGGGACTGGTTCGCCCCGCTGCGCGTCCAGCTGCAGAGCTCGCACCACGGCGGCCTGTCGGACCCCTTCACCACGCTGTACCACGACGCCACGGGCGTGCTGCACCATCACGTCGGCACGGCCCTGCACGTCCCGTGGGTGCTCCTGGCCGTCGCCATGCTCGTCGTCTGCTGGCGGCGGCTGCCGGCGCCGTACACCCTGTTCGCGGCCGCCGTGCTGGCCACCGCGGTGGCCGGCTCCAACCTCGACTCCTTCGAGCGTTACGCGCTCAGCGCCTTCCCGCTGTCGATCGCCGCCGCGCTGGTCCTCCGGGAGGCGCAGCTCGAACGCGCCGTGCTGGCATTGCTGGCGGCCGGCCTCGCCGGCTACGCGCTGCTCGCCTTCCTCAACATCTCGGTCCCCTGAGCGGCGTCGCGGCCTCCAACCCCGGTTGTCCAGGCACCACCCTCCCCGGAAGCGCACGGGGGGTCCACTAACCTGCCTAGGTCGTGGCCGCCCCCGCTGAACCGCCCGTCGTCATCGCCGGCGCAGGCCCCGGCGGGCTCACCGCGGCCTACCTCCTCACCAAGCGCGGCGAGCGCCCGCTGGTGCTCGAGGCGGACCAGGTCGTGGGGGGCATCAGCCGCACGGTCGAGCGCGACGGGTGGCGCTTCGACCTGGGGGGACACCGCTTCTTCACCAAGGTTCCCGAGGTCGAGGCCCTCTGGCACGAGATCCTCCCCGAGGGCGACTTCATGCTGCGTCCGCGCATGAGCCGGATCTACTACCGGGGCAAGTTCTACGACTACCCCCTCAAGGCGCTCAACGCGTTGCGCAACCTGGGCCTGTGGGAGGCCGTCCTGTGCGGCTTCTCGTACCTGTGGGCGCGCCTCCGCCCGCCCAAGGACGAGTCGAACTACGAGAACTGGCTGGTGGCGCGCTTCGGCTGGCGCCTCTACCGGACCTTCTTCAAGACCTACACCGAGAAGGTGTGGGGGGTGCCGGTGGCCGACATGCCCGCCGACTGGGCGGCCCAGCGGGTGAAGAACCTGGACCTGCGCAAGGCGGTCGTCAACGCCATCCTGCCCAAGCGAGGCCAGACGGACATCACGACGCTCATTGAGGAATTCCAGTACCCGAAGTACGGCCCCGGGATGATGTGGGAGGTCTGTGCGGACAAGGTCCAGGCCGCCGGGGGGACCCTGGAGCTGGGAGCGCGGCTGGCCCGCATCAACGTCGAGGCCGGCCGGGCGGTCAGCGTGACGTACGTGCAGGACGGCGCCGAGCACACGGTGGCCGCCTCCCACGTCATCTCGACGATGCCGATGCGCGAGCTGGTGAACACCGTGACGCCCGCCCCGCCGCCCGAGGTGGTGGCCGCGGCCGACGACCTGCACTACCGCGACTACCTGACGGTCGCGCTCGTCGTGCCCGAGGCGCGCAGCTTCCCCGACAACTGGATCTACATCCACGCCACCGACGTCGAGGTCGGGCGCATCCAGAACTACGGCTCGTGGTCGCCGTATCTGGTCAAGGACGGGCGGACCTGCCTCGGCCTCGAGTACTTCGTCTTCGAGGGCGACGACATGTGGAACACGCCCGACGACGAGCTCATCGCGCTGGGCACCCGGGAGCTGATCGCCCTCGGCCTGGCCGCCGAGGGCGACGTCGAGCGGGGGTACGTCGTACGGGTCCCCAAGGCGTACCCCTACTACGACTTCTCCTACAAGACGAACGTCGAGACCATCCGCAAGTGGATCGAGACGGAAGCCCCGAACATCCACCCCGTCGGGCGCAACGGGATGCACAAGTACAACAACCAGGACCACTCCATGTACACCGCCATGCTCACCGTCGAGAACATCTTCGGCGCCGGCCACGACGTGTGGACGGTCAACGTCGAAGAGGAGTACCACGAGGCGGGGTCGACCGGACGCGACGCCCCCGTGCTGCCGCGGCGCGCGGCTGCCACGGCGGGCACGATCGACCCTGGCTGAACACGCGCCCGCACGGGCGCTGCGGTGGCGACCGTGGATGACCCTGGCCGCGGTGGGCCTGGTGTATCTCGCGCTCGGGTTCGCCCTGTGGGTACGCGCCTGGGCCGAGGGCGCCTCGACCCACACGCTGTGCGGGTGCGGGGACCCCGCGCTCTTCCTGTGGTTCTTCCAATGGCCCGCCACCGCCCTGGCCCACGGGGAGAACCCCTTCTACTCCACCGCGCTCTTCCACCCGACGGGCATCAACCTGCTGGCGCAGACGTCGGTCACCGGGCTCAGTCTGCCGCTCGTCCCGGTGACGTGGATCTGGGGCCCCGTCGCCTCGCTCAACGTCGCCTCCACCATCACGCCCGCGCTCACGGCGTTCACCGCCTTCGTGGTCGTGCGGCGCTGGGCCCCCTGGACACCGGCCGCCTTCCTCGGCGGGCTGCTGTACGGCTTCTCGCCCTTCGTCCTGACCAGCCTCGAGTTCGCCCACCTGATGACCGCGGCGCTCATGTTGCTCCCGCTCATCCTCGCCGTCCTCGACGAGATCCTGATCCGCCAGCGCCACGGGCCCGTCGGGGCGGGCCTCCTCCTGGGCCTCCTCCTCTTCGGGCAGTTCTTCCTCTCGTCCGAGCTGCTGGCCATCACGGCCGTCGTCGCCGCGGTGTCCGTCGTCGTGCTCGTGGGCGTGGCGCTCGTGGCCGACCGGGACACGGTGCGGCGGCTGGCGCCGCACGCCGCCACCGGGCTGGGCGTCGGCCTGGGCGTGGGCGTCGTGCTGCTGGCCTGGCCGGTCTGGTTCGCGCTGGACGGCCCGGCCCACCTGTCGGGGTTGGTGTGGCCCAACGTCGGGATCATCGGCGGCTTCGTGCCGTCGAGCTTCGTGTCGACCGATTACCCGCCGGCCCACAACGTCTTCGCCTCGCTGGGCGGGTACGAGGGCGCGCAGCTGGCGTCGGCGGCCCTGCTCGGCTGGGGCCTGCTGGCCGTCCTGGTCGCCGGCGCGGCGGTCTTCCGGCGTGATCGTCGCCTGTGGTTCTTCGGCTTCGTCCTCGTCCTGTGCGCCGTGTTCTCGCTCGGTGAGCGCCGCGGGCAGTGGTGGGAACCGGCCCGGATCCTGGACAAGCTCCCGGTGGTCGAGAACGTGATCGAGCAGCGGTTCATGGTCATCGGGTTCCTGGCCGCCGCCGTGATGCTGGCCGTCGTGCTCGAACGCATCCACGCGTCGGCGCCCGATTGGCGAGGTGTCGCCGGCGCCCTGGCCGCGGCGTGCGTCGCGCTCGTCCCCCTCGGCGTCACGTTCGGGCCCCGGCTGCCCTTCGCCATGCGGCCCGTGGTGCTGCCCCGCTGGTACGCCGAGGTGGCGCCGACCCTTCCCCCGGGGCGCGTGCTGCTCTCGTACCCGCCCCCCTTCTCGGGGATCCAGTCGGCGATGGCCTGGCAGGCCGTCAACCGCATGCAGTACAGCCAGGCGGGGGGCGGCGGTCCCCAGGGGGTGGCGCGGCGGGCCGGCCCGGCCCGGCCCGGGTTCGAGGTGCTCAGCGCTCTGGCCTTCGGGGTGGGGACCACCCAGCCGACCGGGACGCCGTCCCAGTTCGCCGCGGTCCGCCGCGCCCTGGCGGCCTGGGGGGTCACCACGGTGGTCATCGCCACCAACCCTGCGGCGTCCACACTCGAGCAGGGCCGGGACCCCACCTACGCGGCGGCCTTCATGACGGGCGCCCTGGGGCGCCCGCCCACGGTGCAGGCGGGCGCCTGGGTGTGGGACCACGTCCAGCTGGCGCTGCACCCGGCCCTGCACCTCACGTCGGGGACCCTGGCCTCCTGCGTGCGGGCGGCCGAGGGCCCGTCGGGCCGGATCGTGGCGGATCAGGGCGTGACCGACTGCGTCGTGCGCAGCGCCCTCGGCGGGACCTGAGGCGTGGGCACCGCTCAAGGGGCGGCCGGGTCCCGCCGATTCGGAGGAGTTGGGAAGACGGCGGCGAGGACGGGGCAGAGGGGGACGGAGGGCACGGTGGCGCGTTCGGGGGTGCGGGGCCTGCTGGGCTCGGTCGTCCTGGTGGCGGCCTGTCTCGCCCTGCCCCTCGTCCGGCCGGCCTCCGGCGCGGTGCCGACGGCCCGGGCGGACGCCGGCACCGCCGGGTCGGGCGGCGCCCGGGTGGCCTTCCCGCTCCCGCCCGGCCTCGGCGCCTCCGAGCACGCGGCGCTGCAGCGCTCGGGCGCGTACGGCCGACATCCCGTCCGCGTCCTCATCCTGGGCGATTCCATCGCGCTGACCCTGGGCATGGGCCTGGCCGTGGGCTCGCAATCCCGGTACGGCGTGACCGTCTCGGACCATGCCGCACTCGGCTGCGATCTGGACCCCGCGCTCGAGGTGTTCATCGGGGGCGCCACCGGGCCGTCCACGCGGGGGTGCGACGGGTGGCGGGCGACATGGACCTCCCTGGCGGCCCGGGAACGGCCGGAGGTGGTCGCCATCGGGCTCGGGCGGTGGGAGATCACGGACCACTTCCTGCACGGGCGGTGGGTGCACATCGGCGAGCCGGAGTGGAACGAGCACCTCGGCGCGGACCTCCGGGCCGCCGTCTCCATCTTCCGTGGATTTGGTGCCAGAGTGGTGCTGTTCACCATGCCCTACGTCGACCCGAGTGACCGGCAGCCCGATGGCCTGCCCTGGTCGGAGGACCTGCCGTCGCGCGTGCAGGCCTACGACGCGCTGGTGCGGCAGGTCGCCCGGGCGGACCCGGGGGAGGTCAGCGTGATCGACCTCAACCGGATGCTCGGCCCGGCGGGGGTCTACACGGCATCGCTCGACGGCGTGGCCGTGCGCTGGCCGGACGGCATCCACGTCAGCACGGCGGGCGGCGAGCTCCTGCAACGCCAGATCCTGCCCGAGCTCGATCGCATCGGCCTGGAGGACGAGACGGCGGCAAGGTCCCGGGGGTGACCGGGCCCGAGGCGCCGGAGGCGCCTGCGGCCGAGGTCGTCGTCGAGTCCGTGCCGGCGGCCATGTCGCTGGCGCCCAACGCGGTCGGGCCCAACCTCGGGGCCGAGCTCCTCCTCGACACCGAGGCGCGCCCGGGGGTCGAGTCGATGCGGGCGGGCCTGCTCCAGGCCGGCCCGCTGGCGGCCGCCGGGGTGCTGGCCAACGGCGCCAGCGTCGTCCTCACCGTCGCCCTGGCCCGCCTGCTCACGCCCCACAGCTACGGCGTCCTCAACCAGCTGACGGGCCTCTACCTGATCCTGTCCATGCCGGGCTCGGCGGTGGTCGTGGCCGTGGTGCGGCGGGTGACCCTGTGGCACGAGGACGGGAGCGGCCACCTCGTCCGGCGCTGGGCGGGCCGGGTCCACCGGCAGGGCACCATGCTCGTGCTCGTCTGGGCCGTCGTCGTGTTCGTGAGCCGGCACGGCGTGGCGGTCGTGCTCAACCAGCAGAGCGGCGTCGGTATCGCGGCCATCCTGACCGCGGCCGCCTTCTTCGTGCTGCTCTCCCTCGACCGCGGCCTCCTGCAGGCCCGTCGCGCCTACCGCCCGCTGGCGGTCAACCTCCTCGTCGAGATGGGCGTGCGCCTGGCCGCCGTGCTCGTGCTCGTGCTGGCCGGCTACGGGCCATCGGGCGCCGCAGTGGGCGTGCTGATCGGCGAGGTCGTGGCGGCCGGCCACGCCCGCTACGCCGCGGTGAAGGCCTGGTCGGACGGCCAGGGCCCGCGCGTGCGGTCCGCCGGGGGCTGGGTGGCGGCCGTCCGCCCCGACCCGGTGCTGGGGGGCGGTGCCATGGTGCGCCGCACGGTGGTGCTCGACCTGGTCGTGGCCTCGGTGTCCCTGTCGATGGTGGCGGTGCTCCAGAACGTCGACGTGCTCGTCGTCGGGCGGGACAACCCGAGTCACAGCGGCGCCTACGCCGCGGTGTCGGTCACCAGCAAGGCCATCGTCTTCGGGGCCATCGTGCTGGGCGGCTACCTGCTGCCCGAGGCGGCCATCCGGTGGCGCCAGGGCGGGCACGCGCTGCGGCAGCTGGCCGTCGTGCTCGTCCTGCTCGCCATCCCGTCGGTGCTCCTGCTGGGCCTGGCGGTGGCCGCGCCGGAGAAGCTGCTCCAGGTGCTGTTCCACCACGCCTACACGTCGGCCGCCGACGCGCTGGCACCGCTCGTCGGGGCCATGATCCTGCTCAGCATCTCGGTCGTCCTCACGATGTACCTGCTCGCCGTCGGCCGGCACTGGGTGGCCGCCGTCCTGGTGGGCGGCGCGGCCGCCCTCACCGCGGCCGTGCTCGAGGTGCACGGGTCGCCGCGGGCCACGGCGCTCGTCGACCTCGCGGTGCAGGCGGTCGTGCTGCTCGTGATCGTGACCGGGTTCACTCTGGTGCACCGGAGGGTCCGGGTCGCAAAGGAGGTCGCAGGGCTAACCTGACCGGATGGGTGACGACTCCGGGCCGGTGGCCGCGGCCGCCGGCGGGGAGCACCACCCCGGCGCAGCGCCGTCCGACCCCGACGTCCTGGCCTCCATCGCGGCCGAGGCGGGGATCCGGCGCATCCACTTCGTGGCCTGGCGCGACCTCGACGATCCCGAGGCCGGAGGGTCCGAGCTCCACGCCCACCGGGTGGCGTCCCTGTGGGCCGCGGCGGGGCTCGACGTCACCTTCCGCACCTCGGCGGTCCCCGGCGCCCCCCGGGCCCTGACCCGCGACGGCTACCGGGTGGTGCGCCGGGCCGGGCGCTACGCGGTCTTCCCGGGCGCGGCCTGGGAGGGCATCCGCATGGGGCACCGCCCGGGCGACGCCCTGGTCGAGATCTGGAACGGCATGCCCTTCCTGTCACCGCTGTGGTACCGGGGCCCCCGCATCGTCTTCCTGCACCACGTCCACGCCGAGATGTGGGGCATGGTGCTCCCGTCCCTCCTGGCCCGGCTGGGCAACGCCGTGGAGAGCCGGGTCGCGCCGCCGATCTACCGTTCGAGCCGGATCGTCGCCCCGTCCGAGTCCTCCCGCGCGGAGATCATCGACCTCCTCGGTCTGCGGCCCGAGCGGATCACCGTGGCCTCCCCCGGGGTGGATGCCCGCTACTCGCCCGCGGGCCAGCGCTCCCCGACGCCCCTCGTCGTGGCGGTGGGGCGGCTGGTGCCGGTCAAGCGCTTCCACGTGCTGCTCCGCGCGCTGGCCAAGGTGAAGGCCGAGCAGCCCGAGCTGCGGGCCGTCCTGATCGGCGAGGGGAGCGAACGGACCGCGCTGGAGGCGCTGCGCGAGGATCTCGGCGCCGCGGAGTGGGTGAGCATGCCCGGGCGCGTCGACGACGAGGAACTGCTGTCGTGGTACCGGCGGGCCTGGGTCGTGGCGAGCAGCTCGCAGCGCGAGGGGTGGGGCATGACCCTGACCGAGGCGGCGGCATGCGGGACACCGGCGGTGGCGACAGCCATCGCGGGCCATGCCGACGCGGTGCTCGACGGCGAGTCGGGCCTCCTCGTGGAGGACCCGGCCGAGCTCTCCGTGGCGCTGGGCCGGGTGCTCGGCGACGAGGTGCTGCGGAGCCGACTCTCCAAGGGGGCGCTGGCGCGGGCCCGGTGGTTCACCTGGGACGTGACCGCACGCCGCACCCTCGAGGCGTTGGCCGGGGAGGCCGCCGCCCCGGCCTGACGTTCAGCCGTCGATCCCCACGATCGGCGTGTCGGGCGGCAGCCGCCGCATGAGGCGGGCCGATGCCGACTGCGCCCGCATGGCGCGCCGGCCGAGCGGTTTCCTGACCCGCAACCCGAGCCCGGAGATGACCGCGTCGGCGACCAGCAGGACGACGCCGAGCCAGATCAGGTTGCCGGCATGGACGAACGACCCCGCCCAGTTGGAGCCCGGCAGGAAGTGGTGCACGTTCTGGCCCTGCACGACGTTGATGCCGCCGGCGACGATGAACCCCACGCCGCCGATGGTCGCCACGGCCCGGGCCCACGGCACCAGCAGGCCCAGCGTCACGATCCCCGCCACGACGAGCCCGGCCCTCGGAGGGGCCACCAGGGCGGCGACGCCGCCGGTCAGGATCCCGATGAGCAGCGCCCTCGGGTAGTGGAGCCAGCCCCGCTGGCGCTGGTCCCTGGGTGGGGGTGAGGAGGGCAGGGCCAGGGAGGCCCGGTCGGCGGGCTGTGCCGACCGCACCGGGGCGTCGGGGCCGGCCGGCCCGCGCAGGCGGCGCGGCAACTTCCCGCGCACCCAGCGTCGGGCGCGGGCCGGGAGGAAGCCCAGCAGCAGGCAGAGGGCCAGGGTGGCCCCGGACACCGCGAGCGCGGCCCAGATCACCCGTTGGGGCGTCCACGTCAGCTCGACCGTGAAGCCCGGGCCACCGAGCTCCTGCAGCTCCGCCGCGCTGACGTGCCACCCGTTGGCGAAGCCGTCGACGAGCTGGGGAGGTCCGAGGTCGACCGCGTGCGAGCCGGCGGCGGCTCCGGGGCCGGGCTCGGCCCTGGCCTGCCAGCCCTTGTTGATGCTCTGTCCGAGGACGAGCTCGAAGGACTGCGAGGCCCCGGAGACGGCGGCACCGTGACCGTCGATGTGCGACGACGTCGCGGCGACGGTCGCGACCGCCCCGGGCTGGGTCGCCGGCAGCTGGGGCGTGCCCTCTGCGGTGGGGACGGCGGCGGGCCCGGGGGCGCCGCCCGGCGCCGAGTCGAGGACGAGCTGGTCGAGGTTCCATCCCGTGCACGTGGTCGGCGTGCTCGCACACGGCGGGTTGTGCCCGGCCACCGTCTCGACCACGTGCGGGCCCGCCCCGAGCGCGATCCCCTTCGCATCGGGACCGCAGGGCACGACCTGGGCCTCCCCGTTGTCCAGCGCGTGCTGCGCCGACCCGACGACGGCCACCGAGACCGGCTGGCCGTCGATGGTGAGCAGGTTGGAGACGCAGGTGCCCGGCAGGTTCGCCGGCACCGGGGCGGCCTGCGCCCCGGGGATCCCGATCTCGGCGATCCCGAGCGGCAACGCCAGGGGCCCGGCCGAGTAGTAATTCGCCGCGTACTCGGGCCGCACGGCGGTGAACGTGACGGAGAAGTGCGTGCCGGTGAGCGCGGGGAAGGTGACGGGCACCGTCGTCACCGCCCCGGGGACGGTGCCGTCGGCGATCGGCGGCAGCGTCACCTGGCGCACCTGGTTCCCCGAGGTGATCGTCATGGCGGTCGGGACGGAGTGCCGGCCGTCCGCGATCACCTGCAGGGCCAGGCTGCCGAGCGCCTGCGGCTTCTTCAGGTCGTAGGTCAGCGTGGAGCCGACCTGGGCGTCGGAGCCCAGGCCCGGCATCCAGGCGGTCGACGCGTTGCCGTCGAGCGTGGCCGACGCGGTCGACTGCAGGTCGCCCGGCAGCCGTCCGGTGGAGTACGCGTCCTGGAGGTCCGTGGACGCGGCGGCCGCGCGGCCCACGAGCCGGTCGATCTCGTCGTCGGGGATCAACGCGGAGAGGCTCGCGCTCCCCGAGAGCGTGAACGTGCGGGCGGCGGGGAGCGTGAACGACCGCGAGATCGTCGTCTCGGGGTCGCTGCGCGGCGGGAACTGCGACGTGCGCTGGCGGGTCATCACCACGGTGAGGCGGTCGGCCGTCGACGCCGCGCCGAGGGTGGACAGCATCTGGGTGGGCATCTGGATCACCTGGTGCACCTGCACACCGGGGATCTCGATCTCGGAGAAGCCGACGGCGGAGGCCGTCAGCGGCGGTGCCGTGTCGTTCGTGGTGCCGTCCAGCGTCACCCGCAGCGTGTGGAACGTCCGGGCGGGGAAGGTCAGGGTCTGCCCCGAGGTCAGGTGTGACGCGCTGGTCAGGGCGTAGTGGACGGGGTCCTTGCCGTCGAAGGTCAGGGTCACGCCCGAGACCCAACGGGAGCGGTCGCCGCGCTGGGGCTGCACCAGCGTGATGTGGTCGGTGGTGACCGGGGTCGTGAGTTGCGCCTGCCACCACTGGCCCGCCGGGTCCGGCACGAAGGTGCCCGTGATCCAGGCCGTGTCGAAGTCGTTGTCGATGGCGCTGTAGGCCTGGTCCTCGGGGGTGTAGGAGATCGAGTTGCCGTAGCTGCTGGCGGTGACGTTGACCGCCCCGACGTACGACGCGTACGACTTGCTGGTGATCGTGGTGCCCGGGAACAGCTCCACCGGGCTGTCGCTCAGGTCGCTCTTGGCGGGGTTCTCGTCGGGCGTCTCGGTGTAGCCGGCGTTGGCCGTGAGCGTGTCCCAGCGGAACGCCTGCTTGCGGTTCGTGTCGGTGAGGACGAGCTGGGCGCCCCGGGACCCCAGGTCCTCCAGGCGTGACGGGTCGCCGGCCAGGGTGCCGGCGTAGTAGATGGCGCTGTCGGTGTCGAGCAGGCCCAGCCCGGCGAGGTTGTTGAGGCCGGTGGCGTCGCCCTCCATCACGAGCGCGCCCGTGTCGGACTCGCCGCGGACCATGGCCCTCGGGTTGGCCACGGTGTAGGTGACGATCGGCGACGTCCACCCCACGTTGCCCGGCACCGAGAGGTCCTGCTCGTTCAGGGTCGAGTCGGTCGAGACGTTGGGCCGGGGCGTCCCGAACGACTGGGGGTCGCTCAGGCCCAGCGGCGTCTGCAGCAACTGGAGCGCGAGGATCTGCGGCTGGGGGATCCCGTAGCGCTCGTACTGCTGGTCGTACTGCACCATGAGGTCGCCGGCGCCCATGAGGCGCGACATGGGCGCCAGCGCGTTCATGTTGGCGGTGCCGTCCTGAATGGGCCCGTCCGTGGCGTAGAGGGTGTCGGCCGTGGCGATGGACCCCATGATCTGCTGCTCACGGGTGACGAAGTCCCGGTCGAGCAGCGCGGACTGCGGCGTGTCGACCGTGTCGCCCCAGCGGTAGGCGGCGAAGTCGTTGCCGGGGATGGCGAAGACGCGGGTCCCCGGATGCGTGGCGTTGAGGTGGTCGATGGCGGCGACCTCGTAGGAGGGCAGCGTGGCGGGCTGGGTGAAGTTGTTGGCGATGGTGTCGCCGAGGAAGATCGACGGGTTGTTGGCCACCACGAGACCGGCCACCAGGAGGGCGGTCACGATGCCGGGGATGGAGAAGCGGGACCACAGCGCGGTGAGGCCGCTGGCCAGCAACATGAAGAGCGCCAGCAGCACGAGCGGCGTCGCCCGGTCGGTGGAGCGCAGCGCCAGGCCCGCCGTCGTGTCGGTCATGAAGGACTTGAGCTCCCGGCCGATCACGGTGGGGTGGGTGAAGGGGAACGGCCCCACGGAGAGCACCAGGCCGACGAAGAGGAGCAGGAGGAAGAAGGCGCGCTCGCGCCAGCGCACGAACGCCGCCGCCACCAGCGCGACCACGGGCACGGCGTAGGAGGTGGCGAGCAGCCAGATGTCCTGCGTGTAGCGGATGGCCGCGTTGGTCCACGGGCCCGTGTGGTCGGTCCCGTAGAAGTACCAGTAGCCGAGGCCGCGGAGGATGTCCGCCGGGTTCGAGGTGGCCGAGGTCGAGGGGACGGTCTCGGTGTACTTGAGGACGTTGACGCCGTACGCCGCCTCCACCTCGAGCCCCGCCATCCACCACAGGCAGGCCCCCAGCGTGAGGATGCCGATGCGGAGCGCGGTGGCCAGCGCGTGGCGCCAGGTCGACTCCCGCAGGACCACCACGGCGTAGAGGATCCACATGACCGGCGCGACGCCGACGTAAATGATGGAGCTGGCGTTGATGCCGCTGACCAGCGCCACCACCACGGCGAACAGGGCGGGCTCGCGCCAGCCGCCGCGCCGGAGGGCGACGACGGTGAGCCCCAGCATGAAGGGCAGCCCGGCCCAGGGCAGCAGGATGACCGAGATGCGCCCCGCGTACTGCAGGAAGTACGGCGAGAGCATGTAGGCCAGCGCCGCGGCGGTCGGCCCCGGCCCGCGCAGCCCGAGGACGCGACAGAGGTAGAGGACGCCCAGGCCGGCCGCGAAGAGGACGGACCCGAGCCAGAGGCGCTGCGCAACCCACACCGGCACGCCGAGGACGTGGAAGATCGCGTAGAACGGGCCCATCGGGAGCAGGTAGCCGATGTACTCGTGGGTCACACCCCCGAGGCCGACCGTCGGGTTCCACATGAATGCGACCTGGCTGAGGAAACGCGTCGGGTCGAGGTAGAGGTAGGTCTTGGTGTCCGGGGTGACCACGCCCGGCCGCACCGCCAGCAGCGGGGCGTAGGCCAGGCCGGCCAGCACCACGGCCCCGCCGAGCCACCACCACCGGCCACCTCTCCCGACCGCCCTGCGCCGGGTGGCGGCGTGCCGCCCCCGGGGGGCGGTGTCGGTGGTGGACGTGGTCATGAAGTGGCGCTGAAAGGTCGCCGGGTAGTGTAAGCAGCCAGCGCCTCCTCGGCGTGTCACTCGATCGGAGCGCCCGTGGCCACCAGCACCAAGAGCCGGCTGACGGGCGAGCGACCCCAACAGGGCGTGACCCCCGATTCCCTGCTCGCGTTGCACGAAGCCGGGTATCGCGCCGTCCTGGACCGTATCGGGGACGGGCGCATCCTCGACGTCGGATGCGGCCAGGGGTTCGAGTCGGCGAGGTTCCTGAGCGCCGGTCGCGAGGTCGTGGGGATCGACTACGCCTCCGAGGCCGTAGCGACCGCGGCCTCCCGTTACGGGCGCGACGGCCTGCGGGTGGCCCAGATGGACGCACTGGCGCTCGCCCTCGCTCCGGCCAGCTTCGACGGCGCCTGCTCGTCCCATCTGATCGAGCACTTCACCGACCCCGAGCCCCACGTGGCCGAGCTGGCCCGCGTGCTCAAGGACGACGGCGTCGCCTGCGTCCTCACCCCGAACGAGCCGACAGACTTCGAGAACCCGTTCCACCTGCACCTCTTCGACCGTGGGGCGCTGCGGGCGATCCTCGAGCGCCACTTCGACGACGTGTGGCTGGGCGGCGTCGATGGGGCGCCCCACGTGAAGGCGGACTTCCAAGCCCGCCGGACGAGGGCGGCGAAGCTGCTCAAGCTCGATGCGCTCGACCTGCGGCACCGGATGCCGCACGAGTGGTACGTGTGGGCGTACACCCGGTTGCTGCCACTGGCCTACAAGCTGGTGGCCCGCGAGGACACGGGTGGGGTCACGGGCATCACCGCCGACGACTGGTTCGTGACCGACGACCCCGACGACACGACCCTCGTGCTGTTCGCCATCGCCCGGGCACCGCGCCGGGGCACCGCCTGATGCTCGCCGTCGGCCTCACGGGCGGCATCGGCTCGGGCAAGTCGGCGGTGGCCGACCTCCTCGTCGAACGGGGGGCGGTGCTGATCGACGCCGATCAGGTGGCCCGCGACGTGGTCGCCCCCGGGGGCCCCGCCTACCGGCCGCTGGTGGACCGCTTCGGGCCGGGGATCGTGGCGCCGGACGGCACCATCGACCGCCCGGCGCTGGCGGCGGTCGCCTTCGTCGACGACGAGTCCCGGCTGGCGCTCAACGGCATCACGCACCCCGCCATCGGCATCGCCATGATCGAGGCACGCGACGCCCTGGCCGACACCGACGACATCGTCATCCTGGCCATCCCCCTCCTCACCGCCGCCCACCGGGACACCGTTCGGCTGCACAAGGTCGTGGTGGTGGACTGCCCGACGGACATCGCGCTCGAGCGCCTGCTGTCCCAGCGCGGCTTCGACCGCGCCGACGCCGAGGCGCGCATCCGGGCCCAGATCTCGCGGGAGGAGCGGCTCGAGGAGGCCGACTACGTCGTGGACAACTCGGGTGACCGGGCGGCCCTCGAGGCGGAGGTGTCCAGGCTGTGGGACTGGCTGGTCGCGGCGGCGGCCGAGCAGCGCGCGCTCGCCTGACCTGTCACACCCCCCGGGTAGCCTCCGAGGGTCATGCCCGAATTCCAGGTCGTCTCACCGTTCAAGCCCTCGGGTGACCAGCCGGCGGCCATCGTCGGGCTGGCCGAGGGCGTCCGGCGGGGCGACCCCTACCAGACCCTGCAGGGGATCACCGGCTCCGGGAAGACGGCCACGATCGCCTGGGTGATCGAGCAGGTCCAGCGGCCGACGCTGATCATCGAGCCGAACAAGTCGCTGGCCGCCCAGCTGTCGTCCGAGCTGCGGGAGCTCTTCCCGAAGAACCGGGTCGAGTTCTTCGTCTCGTACTACGACTACTACCAGCCCGAGGCGTACCTCCCGACGACCGACACCTACATAGAGAAGGACTCGTCCATCAACGACGAGATCGACCGCCTCCGCCACGCCACGACGTCCTCGCTCCTCATGCGGCGCGACGTGATCGTCGTGGCCTCGGTCTCGTGCATCTACGGCCTGGGCTCACCGGCCGAGTACCGGGACCGGATCCTGGGCCTGGCGGTGGGGGAGCAGCTCGACCAGCGGGACGTCCTGCGCCGCCTGGTCGACCTGCAGTACGCCCGCAACGACGTGAACCTCGTCCGCGGCACCTTCCGGGCCCGTGGCGACACGGTCGAGATCCATCCCGCCTACGAGGAGCAGGCTCTGCGGGTGGAGATGTTCGGGGACACCGTGGAGCGCATCGTGCCCTTCGACGTCCTCACCGGCGAGATGGGGGAGGAGATGGAGGACGTGGCGGTCTACGCGGCCACCCACTACGTCACCGGTGACGAGATCATCCAGCGGGCCGTCGGCACCATCGAGGTCGAGCTGCGGGAGCGGCTCCAGGAGTTCGAGCGCGAGGGGAAGCTGCTCGAGGCGCAGCGCCTGCGGGTGCGCACCGAGCACGACCTCGAGATGCTGGCCGAGACCGGGGTCTGCTCCGGGGTGGAGAACTACAGCCGCCACCTCGACGGCCGGGCCCCCGGGGAGACGCCGTACACCCTGCTGGACTTCTTCCCCAAGGACTACCTGTGCGTGATCGACGAGAGCCACGTGGCCGTCCCCCAACTGCACGGGCAGTACGCCGGCGACCGCTCCCGCAAGGACGTGCTCGTCGAGCACGGCTTCCGCCTGCCCTCGGCGAAGGACAACCGGCCCCTGCGCTTCGAGGAGTTCGTGGAGCGGGTGCCCCAGTGCGTCTTCGTGTCGGCCACGCCCGGCACCTTCGAGCTGGAGCACTCGGCGCAGGTGGTCGAGCAGGTCATCCGCCCCACCGGGCTGGTCGACCCCGAGGTCACGATCATGCCGACCAAGGGGCAGGTGGACGACCTGATCGCCCGCATCCGAGCCACCGTCGGCGCCGGCGGGCGGGTCCTCGTCACCACGCTGACCAAGAAGATGGCCGAGGACCTGACGGACTACCTGGCCGACGCCGGGGTGCGGGTGCAGTACCTCCACTCCGACATCGACACCATCACCCGCATCGAGATCCTCCGCGAGCTGCGCCTCGGGTCCATCGACGTGCTCGTCGGCATCAACCTCCTGCGGGAGGGTCTCGACCTGCCCGAGGTGGCGCTCGTCGCCATCCTCGACGCCGACAAGGAGGGGTTCCTGCGCTCGGCGTCCTCCCTGATTCAGACCATGGGCCGGGCGGCGCGCAACGTGGACGGGATGGTGGTCCTCTACGCGGACACGATCACCGACTCCATGCGGGAGGCCGTTTCGGTGACCCAGCGACGCCGCGAGGTGCAAACGGCCTACAACCTGGAGCACGGGATCGACCCCCAGACGATCCGCAAGTCGGTCACCGACATCCTCGAGCGGTTGCGGGGGTCCAGCGGCGGGGTCACCAAGGCCGGCCGCAGCAGGGCCGAGGTGCGCAAGAACGCCGCCGTGCGGGGCAACCGCCGGCCGGAGCTGCTGGCCGAGGGCGACGCCTCGACGCCGGCGGAGGCCATGGAGCTGATGGGCCAGCTGGAGGCCGAGATGAGGGCGGCGGCGGCCGAGCTCCGCTACGAGGAGGCGGCGCTCCTGCGGGACGAGATCGCCGGCCTGCGCGCCTCCATCCCCGGCTGAGCCCGTCAGCCCTTGATGGCTCCGCCGAGGGCGAAACCTCTCCCGACCCAGCGCGTGACACCCAGGTACAGCAGCACCGGTGGGAGCGAGTACAGCAGCGCGAATGCCGCCACCTGCCCGTAGTTGACGCCGTACTGGCTGAAATAGCCGTAGATGGTGACCGACGCCGGCTCGTTGTTCCCGGAGAGCAGGATCAGAGGTACGAAGAAGTTCCCCCACGCGTTCACGAAGGTGTAGAGGGCGATGACGCAGAGGCCGGGAATGATCAGGGGTATGACGATCCGGCGCAGTGACCCGAAGCGCGAATTCCCGTCGATCCAGGCCGCCTCCTCGAGCTCCTTGGGCACCGCGTCAATGAAGGAGCACCCCACCCATGTCGCGAAGGGCAGCGACGTCGCGGTGAGGAACCACACGGCCCAGAATTTGGAATTGATCAGGTTCGCCGAGACATAGAGGTCGTAGGTCGGGATCATCAGGGCGATGATGGGGAGCGAGGCCATGAAGGCCAGCGCGTACACGAACCAGATCTGGGCGCGTGACTTGTAGCGGGAAAGTGGATACGCCGCGACGATCCCGATCACCGTGGTGAACACGGTCGTCCCGATGGCGAGATACATGGAGTTCCCCAGGGCGGAGAGGAAGCTGCCCTGCAGCACCGTCTGGAAATTCTTCAGCGTGAGTGGACCGCCGCCGCCGATCGTCAACCCGCCGTGGGTCTTGAATGCGGTCGCCACCAGCCAGACGAACGGCACGAGGAAGATGAGGCCCACGGCCGACATGGAGATGGACGGGCCCAGAATGCGGACGCGGTCGGAGCGGGGAGCCACGTCCGCCTACCGCATGTCCGCCAGCGAGCCCTGGCGACGCAGGAGCCGGATGTAGAGAGCAGCCAGCACGGCCCCCATGAGGAGGAGCACGACGGCGATGGCGGTGCCGTAGGCGAGCTGGTAGTTGGAGAACGCCTGGCGGTACATGAACACCGACAGGACGTTGGACGCGTTGCCGGGCCCCCCGCCGGTCATGGCATAGATGAGCGAGAAGTCGTTCAGCGTTCCGAGCGTGATGATGACCAGGTCGACGACGATGGCGGAGGACACCAGCGGGATCGTCAGGCGGGTGAGGCGGCGCCAGCTGCTGGCACCGTCCACCTCGGAGGCGTCGATGAGGTCGTTGGGAATGCCGTCGAGCGCGGCGGAGAAGAGCAGGAACGAGAACGCCGCACCCCGCCACGCGTTGGCGAGGCTGACGGCGAGCATCGGGTTGCTGATCAGCCAGGTCTGGTAGTTCAAGCCGAACACGTGGTAACCCTGCTGCATGACGCCGCCGTCGCTCAGCAGCACGTACCACATGTACGACGTGACGATCTCGGGGATGAGCCACGCGACGATCACGACAGCGCCCACGGCGGCACGCACCCCGTAGGCGGACCGGGAGAGGAAGTACGCCAGCAGGAACCCCAGGGCGGCCTGGCCGATGTAGCCCGACACGATCAGGTAGTAGAGGCTCTTGCCGACCGAGTCGAGCAGACCGCTCCCGTAGGTGAACAGCTCCCGGTAGTTCGCCAGACCGACGAACTGGTAGTGCGTCGCCGTCGGCCCCGTGACCGTCATGTTGGTGAACGACAGCACGAAGGTCCAGACGGCCGGCCAGCCCATGAACACGAGGACGACGATGAGCATGGGCGCGACCATGGTCAGCCCGGTCAGTCTTCTGCGGGCGCGCGTCTCGACCGTGACGTTGCCGCCCCGGCCCGGAGTGGGTCCCGAGGCGCCGGCCGCCGGCTCGGCGACCGTGCTCATTGCTTCAGGCGCTCGACGTTTCCGGACCCGACGATCTGGGTCACCTGGCTCGCGTAGGTGGTGGCCGCCTGGCTCGGGGTGATGGAGCGCGTCGAGATCTCACCAGTGAGCTGCTGGATCACGTTGGAGACCAGCACGTAGTCGGGGAGGTTGGGTCGGAATGTCGTGTAGGGCAGCTGCGCCGAGGCGAACCGGGACACCGGGTTCACCTTCACCGATGCCTGCCAGGCCGGCTGGGTGAGGACGTCGACCCGCGGCGGCAGATTGCCCGACGCCGGGTCGAACGAGGCCAGGATGGGGGCCGACGAGGCGGCTTCGATGAAGGCCTGGGAGAGACTGGGGTGTGAGGCCATGCTCGGCACCGAGAGCGCCCACCCTCCCGACTGGTTCGTGGACCCGGGGGCGGCGCCGGCCTGCGTCGGGATGGCCGCCTCCCCGTAGGCGCTGGAGAACCCGGGCCACGGCGCCAGTCCCCCGGGGACGAAGGCGGTGGGGACCCAGCTGCCGTCGAAGACGATGCCGACCTGCTGATGGGGGATCAGCTGGAGGTCCACCGTGGCGTCGGCGAGGGGGTTCGACCACATGGACTCCGGCTCCTCGACCGGCTGCATCTGCGCCAGCAGCTTCCAGGTTGCGTCGAACCCCGGTCCCGAGACCTCCCACTTGTGCGTGGTGTAGTCGTAGAGGCGGTCCTTTGTGCCGTTGAGGAACACCTCGAAGCCGCGGAACGACGATGCTTCGCCGACGGCCTGGCCGGTGTAGACCCACAGCGGCACGACACCGGAGTCGTGCCGCGCGACGGCCCGGGCCGCGGAGAGGACGTCAGCCCAGCTGCGCGGCTGCCAGGTCGCCGGCAGGCCGGCCTGCTTGAAGAGCTTGTGGCTGTAGTACACCAACTGGACGTCGGTGCTGTTCATCGCTCCGTAGATCTTGCCGTTGTAGGTGACGCTGCTCTTCATGGCGGGGTAGTAGCTCTTCCAGCCGGACCAACTCTGCAGCTGCGGGAGGGGGCGGAGGAACCCCGCGCTGGCATCGGACCCGATCAGGAACGAATCCTCGAAGACGACGTCGGGCGCTGTCCGCGCGCTGCGCTCGGTGAGGTCGAGTTTCGAGTAGTACTCGGACTCGGAGCTCGTCGTGATCTCGTCGCCGACCACCTTGACGTTGGGGTACGTCTTCTGCAGTTCCTTGGCCGACGCGCTGATCCAGGCGGGCATGATGTTGGTCCCGGCCGGGTTGAAGCCGCTCCAGTACGCCACGGTCAGTGTCACCGACGGGCTGCCGGCGGCGCCGGCGCTGCCGGTGATCGACGAACCCAGCCCGATGGCGACCACCGCGAGGAACGCGGTCAGGACTGACACACTTCGTCTCCGGCGCAGCGTCGTGGTCACCAGTTCATTGTCGGGACCCGGCGCGGGGGCCGACAGGGGATTAGGTCCCTAATGAAACCGGCATGTGCGCCTCAGGAGAGGCGCCGCTCGCTGACGGGGTCGAAGAGGTGCACCGGCCCGCACACCGACAACGAGACGTGGTCGCCGACATCGAGGGCGACGTGCTCCGCGCCCTGGACGCTGATGAGATGCCCGTCCGCCAGCCTGCAGGTGACGTGCTGGAGCCGGCCCATCGCCTCGATCAGGCTGACCGTGGCCGCCAGGGCGCCGTCGCGGCCGATGCCGAGGTCTTCGGGACGTACCCCGAGGAGGACGGAATCGAGCGACAACTGCCGGACGAGGGCCCCCTCGGCCGGAGGGAGCGCCACCGGGCCGGCAACGGTGGCCACGGAGAGCTCTCCGCCGGACTCGACCACGGTGCCGGCGAGGATGTTCATCGGCGGGCTGCCGACGAAGCTGGCCACGAAGGCGTTCGCCGGCTCGTCGCGTACCGTCTCCGGGGTGTCCAATTGCTGGAGCACGCCGTCCTTGAGAACGGCGATCCGCTGGCCCATCGTCATCGCCTCTATCTGGTCGTGGGTGACGTAGAGGATGGTGATGCCGAGCTGCCGGTGCAGCTCGACGAGCTCGGCTCGCATCTCGACCCGTAGCTGTGCGTCGAGATTGGAAAGAGGTTCGTCCATCAGGAAGACCTTGGGGCGGCGGACGAGCGCCCGGGCCAGTGCGACGCGCTGGCGCTGGCCTCCCGAGAGCTCCGCTGGCTTACGCCCGAGGTAGTCCGTCAACCGGAGGCTCTCGGCCACGCGGGGAACGATGTCGTTGATGTCGTCGCGGGGGACGCCACGCGAGCGGAGTGGGAACTCGATGTTCTTGCGGACGCTGAGGTGCGGGTACAGGGCGTAGCTCTGGAAGACCATGGCGACGTCGCGGTTCTTGGTGACCACCCGGTTCATGGGCGCCCCGCCGATGCTGATGGTGCCGGCCGACGGTGCCTCGAGCCCGGCGATGAGGCGCAACACCGTGGACTTGCCGCACCCGGAGGGGCCGAGCAGGACGAGGAATTCACCGGGTTTGGCGTCGAGGGTGACGTCGCTGAGCGCGGTGACGTCACCGAACCTCTTGGACACCCCCGCGAGCTCGACGGACGACGCCTCGATGCGGGGCACCGCCAGGATCGGCGCGTCCACGACATCGGCCGGCTCCTGGCCCAGTGCCCGGTCGGGTCCCATGGGGAGGAATCGTTACAGCGCGTGGCCGTCGGGCATAGGGCCGAACGTCCCTGGCCTGGGGCTCAGCCGCCCCTGGGCCAGTAGCGCTCCTCCAGGGCCGAGCACAGGGCGTGGTACAGCGGCTGGTGCAGCTCCTGCACGTCCGCCACGTCGGTGGCGGGGACCGGGACCCACACGTCGGCCAGGCCACCGAGGCGCGCACCCGCGGCACCCGTCAGGGCGAGCACCCGCATGCCCGTCGCGCGTGCCGCCAGGGCGGCGAGCACGACGTTGCGCGACGTCCCGGACGTCGACAGGGCCCAGAAGAGGTCCCCGGGCCGGCCGTAGCCGTGGAGCTGCTGGGCCATCCCCATGTCGCCCGCGGTGTCGTTGGCGATGGCCGACAGGAGTCCGGACTGGCTGGTGAGGCAGACGGCGCGCATCGCACCTTCCAGGCGCTCGGCCAGGTAGTCGGCCTCGCCGGCCATGGACCCGGGTGCGTGGTCCCGCAACGAGGCCCGGGCGCGGTCGCCGAGGGGACGCCGGTGCTCCATGCCCTTCATCAGCTCGCCCACGATGTGCTCGGCGTCGGCCGCGCTGCCTCCGTTGCCCCCGACGTACACGGTCCCGCCCCCTTCGACGGTGCGGGCCAGGAGCGCCAGTGCCGCTTCCACCTGGGGCACCACGACGGCGAGCTCGGAATGGCGCTCCAGCAGCGCGGAGAAGCCGTGCGATGCGGTGCGCCGCACGGCGAGCTCGGGGATGTCGACGGTCCGCGACCGGGTGGTGGCGCTGTCCGGGACGAAGACCGTGCGGACCTCATGGGGCCGGAGCTCGCCCTCCCAGTCCGGCACGCCACCCGCGCGGTCGGGCCCGAGGGACAGGCGGACGCGTTCGGGCCGGCCGGCGACCTCCCAGAGCCGGACCACCGTGCCGCCCTCGTCCTCGGCCCGCTTGAGGACGGGCATGATCACGCCGTCCGCCTGGAGCGTCGCTGCCGACCCCTCTGGGCCGAGCCCCCCGCGGTGCCACGTGTCCAGCACGACCGGGAGGCCCTGCCGGTGCTCGGCGGCCAGTCGGGGCAGCTGGGCCGCCTGTGCCGCCCCGACGTGGGGGACGAGCCGGTAGCGCATGCGGTGGTGCCCCTGGTCGGTCACCGGGTACCCGGCAGGGTCGTCGGTGCCCCAGCCCCGTCCGTGGTCGGCCACCCGGGGGCTGCGCAGGACGGTGAGGCGGAGGGTCGACCCCAGCGCGTCGTAGCCACCGCCACCCTCGGAGGTGCAGGCGAGGCCCCAGTCGGCACCGGGGTCCGAGAGGTCGACCCAATGGACCATGGGCTCCTCGTGACCCGAGCAGGGTCGGGCCACGGATCCGTAGGCGGCCCCGGCGGTGCTCGCCGGCGCGTCCAAGGCCACCGGCACGACGAGCTTCAGCACGCGGTGGGCGTCGTGCCACTCCACGTCGAGCTGCACCTCGACGAGGCAGCGGCCTTCGTAGACGGAGACGTCCTGGGTCACCGTCGTCCCTCTGTCGCCGAACGACCAGACGCTCCGCACGGTGGCGCGGACCGGCCCGGGCTCCACGACCCCGACGGACAGCAGTCGCCCGGCAACCTCGTCGCCCTCGTAGCGGGCGACACCGTGGGACCAGGTGTCACTCCCGTCGGCGACGACGACCGGCCGCACCCCGCCGGCCAGCAGATGCGTCCCGATCGGCAGCGCGCCGCCGGTCGCCACGGCATCGGCCAGCGCACCGGTGGACGTGTCCACCCTCAGCTCCAGCAGGCCGTTGCCGAGGACGCCGTCCTCGCCGGCGCGCGCCGGCTCGACGCCGGGCTGCGGGGTTCCGGCATCGGGGTCGGTGGCGTGGAGCCAGTAGCGCCGGTAGCCCAAGGGCGGCACCGTGACCTGGAGGAGGCTCCGGGTCGGGCTGTACGTCACCTCCCCCGAAGGGACCTGTTGCACGTGCACGCGCCGCCCCTGTGCGTCGGTCGCCACGGCGATCGGATGGGGGATCGTCACCGCGCCGGTGACGGGCCACGAATGCGGGTTGAACGCGACCAGGGGCACGGGGAGCCCGCCGAGCGCGCTCTCCTCGAGGCCCTCTGCGTTCTCCGCGCCCTCGACCCAGGTGTCGACGTGCTCGGTCAGACGGTGCAGGGCCCGCACCGCCACCCGCTCCGCCCTCGATGCGCCCGACACGAGGAGCGCGTGCACGGCCTCGGTGGCGCGGTCGGTACACGTGCCGCCGAGCGCATCGTGGAACTGGGCGAAGAGCACCCCCTCCCAGGCGTCGGCCAGCTCGGGGCGGACGTCGGGCGCATCCCCGGTCAACAGGCGGCACATCTCGTTGAGGACCTCGGCCGCGACGAGTGCGTCCTCGGCCCTCCCGTTGGCCAGCTTGAGGTCGGCCCGGGCCGAGTAGCAGCCGACGGCATGCCACTGGAGCTCCCCGTCCACCACCGGGAGCGCGCGGCGCGCCTCGTGCCCGAGCGCCTCGAAGTAGGTGGTGGGGTCACCGAAGGCGACCGCGCCGCCGCTCTCGGCTGACAGGGCATGCACGGTGCGCATGGCGAGCCGGGTGGGGCCGCCACCGTGGTCCCCGACCCCGAAGAAGGCCATGAGGGGGATGCCGAGCGCGCTGCTCCGCGCCACGAGCTCGTCCGCCCTTCCCCGGATCACCATCTCCTCGGCGCCTTCGGTGGAGTACTCGTAGGGGATCCGGTACGCGGGCAGCTCGGTGCCGTCGGCGCCGCGCCAGCGAAAGGCGGGTGAGGCGATCTCCTTCTCCCCTGGCCCCGGGCGCATGAAGACGTAGGAGCCGATCCCTGACGCGGCGAGGAGTTGGGGGAGGGTCCCCGCGTGGCCGAAGGAGTCGATGTTGTAGCCCACGGTGGCCGTGACCCCCAAGTGGTCCTCCAGGAAGCGCTGGCCGTAGAGGAACTGCCGGCACACCGACTCGCCGGCCGGGAGGTTGCAGTCGGGCTCGACCCATTGTCCACCGGTGACCACCCAGCGCCCCGCGTCGACGTGGCGCCGGATGCGGGCGAACAACTCCGGGGAGGTGTCGAGGACCCAGCGGTAGTAGCTGGCCGAGCTGGCCGTGAAGCGCAGCTCGGGGTCCTCGTCCAGGCGATCGGCGGCGGCCCGGAACGTCTGGAGGACCTCGTGCATCCCCTCGTCCCAGTCCCATATCCACATCGGGTCGATGTGGGCGTTGCCGACCATGAGCAGGAGCGGGGTGGCGCGTTCGGCCGGCACGACACAGCAGTGTAGGGACGACCCGCACAGGAGTCTCCGACGGGTGCCGGGCTAGCGTGCGCTCCATGCCCACCACCGCCCAGCTCAGGGAGGCCATGGAGCGCTACTCGACCGTGATCAGCTCCATGGACGCCGACGCCTACGCGGCCCTCTTCACCCCCGATGCCGTCCAGGTCGACCCGGTCCCCACGCCGCCCAACGTCGGGCGCGACGCCATCCGGGCCTTCATCCAGCGGTCCTTCGACAGCTGCGAGACGATGCGCTTCGAGGTGGGGGAGGTCCACCCGGTGGCGGACAAGGCGGCCATCACCTTCCACATCACGGTGAGCCTGCAGGGCGGCGCGACCATGCAGATCCGGGGCATCGAGATCTTCACCCTGACGGAGGAGGGCCTCATCTCCGCCGTGGACGCCTACTGGGGCGACGAGGACGTGACCTTCGGGGAGTGACGGCCTCCCGGTCGGCCCGGCGCACGCCGCCGGGACCAGGGCCCCCGGAGCGGCCGGCCGGGGGTGATACAGCGCGCCGGTATCCTCACCGGATGGCCGACCGTCTGGTCGTTCGCGGGGCCCGCGAACACAATCTGCGCGATGTCTCCCTCGACCTGCCCCGGGACAGGCTGATCGTCTTCACCGGGCTGTCGGGGTCGGGGAAGTCCTCGCTGGCCTTCGACACCATCTACGCCGAGGGCCAGCGCCGTTACGTGGAGTCGCTCTCGGCCTACGCCCGGCAGTTCCTGGGCCAGATGGACAAGCCCGACGTCGACTTCATCGAAGGGCTCTCCCCAGCCATCTCCATCGACCAGAAGTCGGCCTCGCGCAACCCGCGCTCGACGGTGGGGACCATCACCGAGGTCTACGACTACCTCCGGCTGCTCTACGCCCGCATCGGCCACCCGCACTGCCCGACCTGCGGCCGGCCCGTGGCGCGCCAGACCCCCCAGCAGATCGTCGACCGCGTGCTCGAGCTGCCCGAGGGCACCCGGTTCCAGGTGATGGCCCCGGTCATCCGGGGGCGCAAGGGCGAGTACAGCTCGCTGCTCGACGACCTGGCCAAGCAGGGCTTCGCCCGCGTCCGGGTCGACGGCGTCCCCCTCGAGCTGGCCGACCGCTCCGAGGTCACCCTGGCCCGCTACGAGATGCACACCATTGAGGTGGTGGTCGACCGCCTCGTCCGGCGTGACAACATCCGCCAGCGCCTCACCGAGTCGATCGAGACGGCCCTGGAGCTCACCGGGGGCACCGCCGAGGTCCTCGTCATGAACGGGGGCGAGGCCGGCGGGGGCGAGGCCGAGGAGGCCATCACCTTCTCCCAGCACCTGGCCTGCACCCACTGCGGCATCAGCTTCGAGGAGCCCGCCCCGCGGAACTTCTCCTTCAACTCCCCCTATGGCGCCTGCCCCGTCTGCCTCGGCCTCGGCACCCGCTTCGAGGTGGACCCCGAGCTGGTCGTGCCCGACGACTCCCTCTCCCTGGCCGAGGGGGCCCTCGCGCCGTGGTCCGGGGCGCGCAGCGAGTACTTCACCGGGCTGCAGACCGGCGTGGCCGACTTCGGCGGGTTCTCCTTCGACGCGCCCTGGAAGTCGCTCAAGGCGAAGGACAAGAAGCTCGTCCTCTACGGCACGGGCTCCAAGGCGGTCCACGTCACCTACAAGAACCGCTTCAACCGCAAGCGCTCCTACGAGGCGCAGTACGAGGGCATCATCCCGTGGCTGCAGCGCCGCCACGGCGAGGCGGAGTCGGACTGGTCCCGCGAGCAGATCGAAGGGTTCATGCGCGAGGTCGACTGCCCCGAGTGCAAGGGGGCCCGCCTCAAGCCCGAGTCCCTGGCCGTGACCGTCGGGGGCCGGAACATCCACGAGCTGTGCAGCCTCTCCATCGAGGCGGCGGTCGGGGCCATGTCGACGCTCGAACTCTCCGAACGCGAGCACATGATCGCCGACCGCGTCTTCAAGGAAGTGCGCGAGCGGATGCAGTTCCTGCTCGACGTCGGGCTGGACTACCTCTCGCTCGCCCGCTCGGCCGGCACCCTCTCGGGGGGCGAGGCCCAGCGCATCCGCCTGGCCAGCCAGATCGGCAGCGGCCTCGTCGGCGTCCTCTACGTCCTCGACGAGCCGTCCATCGGCCTGCACCAGCGTGACAACCAGCGCCTGATCGGCACGCTGGAGCGCCTGCGCAACCTGGGCAACACGGTGATCGTCGTCGAGCACGACGAGGAGACCATCCGCACCGCCGACTACGTCGTCGACATCGGCCCGGGCGCGGGCGAGCACGGCGGCACCGTCGTGCACGCCGGGCCCGTCACCGGCCGTGGTGGGCTGCTCACCAACAAGGCGTCCATCACGGGCCAGTACCTCTCGGGGAAGAAGTCGATCCCCGTGCCGGCGCGGCGGCGGCCGGGGACCGGCGACGTCGTCACGGTGCGCGGCGCCCGAGAGCACAACCTGCGGGACATCGACGTGTCGTTCCCGCTCGGGTGCTTCGTGGCCGTGACCGGCGTGTCGGGGTCCGGGAAGTCCACCCTGGTCAACGACATCCTGCTCCGCTCGCTGGCCCAGCACCTGCACCGGGCCAAGGCGCTCCCGGGGCGGCACCGCAAGGTGGAGGGCATCGCCCACCTCGACAAGGTGGTCGACGTCGACCAGGCACCGATCGGGCGGACGCCACGGTCGAACCCGGCCACGTACACCGGCGTCTTCGACCACGTCCGCAAGCTCTTCGCGCAGACGGCGGAGGCCAAGGTGCGGGGCTACCAGCCCGGGCGCTTCTCGTTCAACGTGCGGGGGGGCCGGTGCGAGGCCTGCGCCGGTGACGGGACGATCAAGATCGAGATGCACTTCCTGCCGGACGTCTACGTGCCCTGCGAGATCTGCCACGGGGCGCGCTACAACCGCGACACGCTCGAGATCACCTTCCGCGGCAAGACGATCGCCGACGTGCTGGACATGTCGTGCGAGGAGGCGCTGGTCTTCTTCGAGCGCCAGCCACCGATCGCCCGCCACATGCAGACCCTGGTCGACGTGGGACTGGGCTACGTCCGGCTCGGGCAGCCGGCGCCCACCCTGTCCGGCGGCGAGGCGCAGCGGGTCAAGCTGGCGAGCGAGCTCAGCCGACGGCCCACCGGGCACACCTTCTACATCCTCGACGAGCCGACCACCGGCCTCCACTTCGACGACACGCGCAAGCTGCTCGACGTCCTGGGTCGCCTGGTCGACCAGGGGAACACCGTGGTCGTGATCGAGCACAACCTCGACGTGGTCAAGACGGCCGACTGGGTCATCGACCTCGGGCCCGAGGGCGGGAACAAGGGCGGCACGGTCATCGCCGAGGGCACGCCCGAGCAGGTGGCCAAGACGGCGGGCAGCTACACCGGCGAGGTGCTCAAGCCGGTGCTGGGCCACAAGTAGCGCGGCCGCAGGTCGGCCGCGGACTTTCAGGCCCTGCGGCTCACCACCTAGGAGAAGTGGGTGCGCGGGCGCTCGAGCTCGGCACCGTCCACGAAGATGTCGAGCTTCTCGTTGTAGAAGGCGACCAGCCCGGCGATGGGGAGCACCTCACGGGTGGGGAAGTCGTAGCTCCAGGCGATGTCGGGATGGACCCTGCCCTCGATCTGCGCCGACCAGTAGCCCGACGTGGTGCCCTTGTACGGGCAGGCCGTGACCGTGTCGGAAGGGACCAGCCGGGAGAAGTCGACGTCGGTCCGGTTGAGGTAGTAGCGGGTCGGGAGCCCGGTCTCGAAGAGCAGCACGGGCGAGGATGACTCGGCCAGCACCACACCCTTGGACTCCACCCGCACCGTGCGCGTCGAGCGGATGGCGTCGACGCGCGTGTACGGGCTGCGGGGGTGGACGAAGACCCGCTCGTCCTCCTCGAACCAGGCGTCGAGCGCGGACCACTCGAAGCGGACGGTGTCGTCCAGGCCCTCGACCTTCGCCGCGCCGAGGACCTTCGCCGCCCCGGGCCGGTGGACGTCGCCCACCCGGAGCCCGAAGAGCCTCACGTCGCCGCGCGGCGTGTCCTCGGTGGCGCCCTCGTCCACGAGCACCTCAGGCGCCACGTCGGCCAGCGGGACGTAGAACTGCGGGAAGCCCGGCCACTCCCACACGTAGCGGGCTCGGGTGGTGTCGACGACGGCACGGCCGGCGAGGAAGGCCCGGACCCGGCGGGGGACCGGCTCGGTGTGGTCGGCCGGAACGGGTGGGGCCGGGTAGTCGCTCACCAGCGTGTCCTCCTCGGGTGTCGCAGCCTCGAGTGTCGCAGCTCTCGGCTGGACCCTAACGGCGGAGCGCGGCGGCCCGATCGGGCTCGGGGGAGGGGTGTCAGGTGATGGCGAGCATCCGCTCGAGTGCCACCCGGGCCCACTCGGCGGTGTCGGCGTCGACGACGATGCGGTTGCGCACCTCGCCGTCGACGAGACCCTCGAGCACCCAGGCCAGGTGCTGGGGGTCGATGCGCGACATCGTCGAGCACGGGCAGACGAGGGGGTCGAGGCAGACCACCGTCTTGTCGGGCGACTCGTCGTCGAGCCGCTTCACGAGGTGGATCTCCGTGGCCACGCCGATCACCGAACCCGAGGGGGCCGCGGCGACGGCGCGGATGATGGCGTCCGTCGAGCCGGTGACGTCGCCGAGCTCGACGACCTCGTGCGCACACTCGGGATGGATCATCACGATCCCGCCGGGGTGCTCGGCGCGGAAGGCCTCGACGTGCTCGGGCCGGAACCGCTGGTGCACGGAGCAGTGACCCTTCCACAGCAGCAGCGTGGTCTCCTTCACCTCGCGGTCGGTCAGGCCGCCCAGGGCCAGTCGCGGGTTCCAGACCCGCATGTCGTCCGCCCCGTACCCGAGCTCGAAGCCGGTGTTGCGCCCGAGGTGCTGGTCCGGGAAGAAGAGTACGCGCTCGCCCCGCTCGAGGGCCCAGGTGAGGACGGCCCTGGCGTTGGACGACGTGCAGACGGCCCCGCCGTGGCGGCCCACGAACGCCTTCAGGGCGGCCGCGGAGTTCATGTAGGTCACCGGGATCAGGTGGTCGACGTCGATCACGCGGGCCAGGTCGTCCCAGGCCTCCTCGACCTGGTCGATGTCGGCCATGTCGGCCATGGAGCACCCGGCGTTGAGGTCGGGGAGCACGACGTGCTGGTGGTCGCCGGTCAGGACATCCGCCGACTCCGCCATGAAGTGGACGCCGCAGAAGACGATGAATTCGGCCTCGGTCTGGTCGGCGGCCAGGCGGGACAGCCCGAAGGAGTCACCCCTGGCGTCGGCCCACCGCATGACCTCGTCGCGCTGGTAGTGGTGGCCGAGGACGAAGAGTCGGGGACCGAGCGCAGCCTTGGCGGTGCCGATCATGGTGGCCAGCTCGTCCTCGGCCGCGGCCGTGTACCGCTCTGGAAGCGGCGCCTGGAGCCTGAGCATGTGGTCTGCCCCCTTTGAGGGAGAGCATCGATGTGGCCGGCGGGGACAGCCTGGTCGCCCATCCGCGGGTATGTCGGCCTCGATGCGAGGTTGTACGCCGGATACCAGGCCGGCAGGGCCAGTGTACCGCCCGCCACCAGCGGCTGCGCGAGAGTGGGACCGATGCAGTATCGGCCCCCGACCGGCTCGATCCCCGACGCACCGGGGTCGTACCAGTTCTACGACGCTGAGGGCCGCGTCCTGTACGTGGGGAAGGCCAAGTCGCTGCGCCATCGCCTGCCCAATTACTGGCAGGACTCGGCCAAGCTCATGCCCCGCACGGCCCAGATGGTCGCCCAGGCGGACCACGTCGAGTGGGTGGTGGTGGACAGCGAGGTCGACGCGCTCATCCTCGAGCACTCGCTCATTCAGGCGCACCTGCCCCGCTACAACGTCCGGCTCAAGGACGACAAGAGCTACCCCTGGCTGGCCGTCACGCTCAACGAGGAGTGGCCACGGCCCGCGGTGGTGCGGGGCCGCAAGCGCAAGGGCGTCCGCTACTTCGGGCCCTACGGCAACGCCGGCGCCATCCGGTCCACCCTCGACCTGCTGGTGCGGAGCTTTCCGGTCCGCACCTGCTCGGACACCAAGTTCACGCGGCACGAGCGGCTCGGGCGACCCTGCCTCCTCTACGACATCGACCGCTGCTCGGGGCCGTGCGTCGGTGCCGTCGACCACGTGGCCTACGACGGCTACGTGACCGACCTGATGCGGTTCCTCTCGGGCGACACGGAGCCCGTGCTGGCGAGCCTGGAGGCGGAGATGCTGGCCGCCTCCGACGATCTCCAGTTCGAGCGGGCGGCACGGCTGCGTGATCGCATCGCCGCCGTGCACAAGGCCGCCGAGACCCAGCAGATGGTCTCGGACCGGGCCGAGGACTTCGACGTGGTGGGGCTGGCCGAGGACCCGCTCGAGGCGTCGGTGCAGATCTTCCGCGTGCGGCGTGGGCGCGTGGTCGGGCACCGGGGCTTCGTGGCCGAGAAGGTCGAGGACCTGTCCGGGCCCGAGTTCGTCGCGCTGGTGGTCGCGCAGGTCTACGGGGCCGACGGCGCGGAGGTGCCGCGCCGCGTGCTCGTGCCCGAGGAGCCGGACGATCTCGAGATCCTCCAGAGCTGGTTGCGCGCCGTGCGCGGTGGTCCGGTCGACATCGCCGTCCCGTTGCGGGGGGCCAAGCGCGCGCTGCAGGACACGGTGACGCGGTCGGCGGGCGAGGACCTGGCGCGCCACCGCCTGCGCCGGGCGGCCGACCACAACGCGCGGTCCAAGGCGCTGACCGAGCTGCAGGACGCGCTGTCCCTGCGCGAGGCACCCCTGCGCATTGAGTGCTACGACATGAGCCACCTGCAGGGTACCGACTACGTGGGCTCCATGGTCGTGTTCGAGGACGGGCTGGCCAAGCGGTCGGACTACCGGCGCTTCAAGGTCAAGACCGTCGCCGGCAACGACGACTACGCCGCCATGGAGGAGGTGCTGACGCGCCGCCTCACCGCGCTGAAGTCGGCACCGGAGGCACCCGAGGGCGGGCGGCCACGGCGTTTCGCCTACCGGCCAAACCTGCTGGTGGTCGACGGCGGCAAGGGACAGCTCGGGGTCGCCGAGCGGGTGGTGCACGAGCTGGGGCTCGACGGGGAGCTGGAGCTGGCGTCGCTGGCCAAGCAGTTCGAGGAGGTCTACCGCCCGGGCTCACCGGACCCGGTGCGGCTGCGCCGGGGCTCCGACGCCCTCTACCTCCTGCAGCGGGTACGCGACGAGGCCCACCGCTTCGCCATCACTTTCCACCGGGAGCGCCGGGCCAAGCGGATGACCCGGAGCGTCCTCGACGACATCCCCGGGCTCGGCCCGGCCCGCAAGGCGCGCCTGGTCAAGGAACTGGGTGGGGTGAACGCCGTGCGGGCCGCATCACTCGAGCAGCTCCAGGCCCTGTCGTGGCTGCCCGACCCGGTCGGGTCCGCGGTGTACGAGGGAGTGCGCAAAGCTGGGGAGCGATGAGCGAGTTCGCGGTGGTGACGGGGATGTCGGGGGCGGGCCGCTCCACGGCCGCTGCGGCGCTCGAGGACGTGGGCTGGTTCGTCATCGACAACCTGCCCGCCGGCCTCATCATGAAGATGGTCGAGATGGTGGACCGTCCCGGGTCCGGCATAGAGCGCGTGGCGCTGGTCATCGGCCGGGGCGGCAGCGACACGGGCCCGGAGTACTTCGACGACCTGCCCAAGGTGCTCGACGAGCTGCATGCCGCCCGTCGTCGCGTCCGCGTGGTGTTCCTCGACGCGCCCGACGACGTCCTGGTGCGCCGCTACGAGGGCACGCGCCGGCGCCATCCGCTGCCGGCAAGGGGAGTGGAGGAGTCGATCGCAGTGGAGCGCCGGCTGCTCCAGCCGGTGCGCGAGCGCGCCGATCTGCTCGTCGACACCGGGGACCTGAACTCGAACCAGCTGCGCCTGCGCATCCTGGAGGCATTCGGCGACGAGGACGCCCCGCAGATGCAGACCTCGGTCATCTCCTTCGGCTACAAGCACGGCATACCGCTCGACGTCGACCTCGTCTTCGACTGCCGCTTCCTGCCGAACCCCTTCTGGGTCGAGGAGCTGCGGCCCTTCAGCGGGCTCGACGAGCCGGTGCGCGACTTCGTGCTGGGGCAGCCCGAGTCCATCGGCTTCCTCGAGAAGGTGGACGACCTGCTCACGAGCATCCTGCCGGCGTTCGTGCGGGAGGGGAAGTCGTACCTGACCATCGCCATGGGGTGCACGGGCGGCCGTCATCGCTCGGTGGCGCTGGCCCACGCCCTGGCCGAACGGCTCGGCGAGCACGGCCTGACGGTCTCGGTCTTCCACCGGGACATCGACCGGTGAGCGGCACCCGGCCCTCGGTCGTGGCCATCGGCGGGGGCCACGGGACGGCCGTCACGCTGAGGGCGGCCCGCTGCTACGCCGGCACCCTGACGGGCGTGGTCTCGGTGGCCGACGACGGCGGCAGCAGCGGCCGGCTACGCGAGTTGCTCAACGTGGTCGCCGTGGGCGACATCCGCAAGTGCCTGGTGGCCGTGGCGGAAGAGGACTCGGTGCTGGCCGTCGCCTTCGATCGCCGATTCGACGAGGGGGAGCTGGCCGGGCACGCGCTGGGCAACCTGATCCTGGCCGGGCTGATCGACGTCACCGGCGACCTGGTCCTCGGGGTGCGCGAGGCGGCGAAGCTGCTCGGCGCGTGCGGCGACATCCTCCCCGCCACGACCGAGCGGGTCGTGCTGAAGGCCGAGGCGGCCGAGGGGACGGTGGCGGGCCAGGTGGCGGTCATGGGCACCGGGGACATCCGGGCCGTCTCGCTGGTGCCCGGCGACGCCCAACCGCCGCCGCTGGCCGTCGAGCGGATCGCCGGGGCCGACCAGATCGTGATCGGGCCCGGCTCCCTGTTCACCAGCGTCCTGGCCGCCGTGGCGGTGCGCGGCATCACCGAGGCGGTGGCCTCCTCCGCGGCGCAGGTCGTCTACGTCTGCAATCTGCGCCCCCAGGTCCCCGAGACCGAGGGCTTCGACGTTGCAGCCCACGTTGCAGCCCTGGCCAGGCACGATGTCGATGTGGACGTCGTGGTGTGTGACAGCATCGAGGGCATGGACATCGGCGTGACGGATGTCTCGGTGCTCGACGTCCCCTTGACGGGGGACAACACCCTGGTGCACAGCCCGGCCAAACTGGCGCAGGCGCTGTCCGGTCTGCTGGCATAGGTCGCCCGGAACCCGAGAGGAAGGGACGAGATGACGGTGCGGGTCGGAATCAATGGCTTCGGACGCATCGGCCGCAATTTCCTGCGGGCGATCCTCGACACCGGCGCCGACGTCGAGGTGGTCGGGGTGAACGACCTGACCTCCGCCGAGGCCCTCGCGCACCTCCTGCGCTACGACTCGACGCAGGGCCGGCTCCCGGTCCCCGTCGACGTCGAGGGCAACGACCTCGTGGTGGGCGACCAGCGCATCCGCGTCCTGACCGAGCGCGAGCCCGAGCAGCTCCCGTGGGACAGGCTGGGGGCCGACGTCGTGATTGAGTCCACCGGGCGCTTCACCTCCCGGGCCGACGCCGCCGGGCACCTGGGCGGCTCGGTGCAGCGGGTGATCATCTCCGGGCCCTCCGGCGACGCCGACGCCACCTTCGTGCTCGGCGTCAACGACGACGAGTACGACCCCGCCAGGCACCTGGTCGTGTCCAACGCATCGTGCACGACCAACTGCTTCGTGCCGATGGTGAAGGTGATCGACGACGCGTTCGAGATCGTGAGCGGTCTGATGACGACCGTGCACGCCTACACCAACGACCAGAACCTGCTCGACCTGACGCACAAGGACCCCCGCCGGGCCCGCGGGGCGGCCGTCAACATCGTGCCGACGTCGACGGGCGCGGCCAAGGCCACGAGCCTGGTCATGGCGTCGATGAAGGGGCGCCTGGACGGGTTCTCGCTCCGCGTCCCGCTGCCGGTGGGATCGATCACCGACTTCACGGCGGTCGTGAAGGGCAACCCGTCCGTCGAGGAGGTCAACGCCGCGTTCGCCGAGGCCGCGGCCAAGCCGCCCCTGGACCGGGTGCTCGAGTACACCGAGGACCCGATCGTGTCGAGCGACATCGTCGGGTCTCCGGCCTCGTGCACCTTCGACGCCGGGCTGAGCATGGTGATGCCGGTCAGCGACGAGCTCTCGCTCGTCAAGGTCTACGGGTGGTACGACAACGAATGGGGCTACTCGAACCGGCTGCTCGACCTGGCCGTGCTGGTCGGGAGCTGACCACCGCATGGACCCGCTCCGCGGCATCCCGCTCCTCGAGGACCTCCCCGACCTCGAGGGCAAGCGCGTGCTCGTGCGGGTCGACTTCAACGTCCCGCTGCACATCGGCGTGCGCGGCCGGGCCACCGTGGCCGACGACTTCCGGATCACCGCGGCGCTGCCGACCCTGCGCCGGCTGCAGGACGAAGGCGCGGAGGTCGTGGCCGCCTCCCACCTCGGGCGCCCCGCCGGGGCGCCCGACCCGCGCTGGGAGATGGACCCGGTGCGGGCCCGGCTCGAGGCCCTGTGCCCGGGGATCGGGCTGACCGAGAACCTCCGCTTCGACCCGGGCGAGAAGGCGAACGACCCGGCCTTCGTGCAGCGGCTGATCCAGGGCTTCGACGCCTACGTCGACGAGGCCTTCGGTGCGGCCCACCGCGCCCACGCCTCCATCGTGGGGCCGCCGCAGTTCCTGCCCAGTGCGGCGGGGCTCCGCTTCGCGAAGGAGGTGGAGGTCCTGGGCGGCATCCTGGAGCAGCCGGCGCGGCCCTTCGTGGCCATCGTCGGCGGCGCCAAGCTGGGCGACAAGCTGGACGTGCTGAAGGTCCTGGCCACGAAGGTCGACACCCTGGTCGTCGGTGGCGGCATGGCGTTCACCTTCCTGGCCGCCAAGGGCCAGCACGTGGGGAACTCGCTGTTCGATCCGGCCCACTTGCAGGACTGCCGGGACCTGCTGGCATCAGGAGTCCGCATTGTGCTCCCCACCGACACGCGGGCCCTGGAGCCCGGCGGGACGTTCGGCCCGCCCTCCGACGGTCACGGGCCGCGGGGGAGCGTCAAGGTCATTGAGGGGGACCTGCCCGACGGGTGGACCGGCCTGGACATCGGCCCCGACACGACGGCCGCCTTCGTCGAGGAGGTGGCGACGGCGGGGACGGTGCTGTGGAACGGCCCGCTCGGCGCCTTCGAGGACCACCGCTTCGCGGAGGGCACCCGGATCGTCGCCGAGGCGGTGGCGCACTGCCCCGGCTTCTCGGTGGTCGGCGGGGGGGACAGCGCCAGCGCGCTGGACGAGCTCGGGTTGTCCGACAAGATCGGCTATCTCTCGACCGGTGGCGGAGCGTCGCTGTCCTTCATTGAGCTCGAGGGGCACCTCCCGGGGATCGACGCCCTGCGCAACGCCCCGAACGCGCCGCGGGGGTGACGGACCGCCGCCCGCTGGTCAGCGGGAACTGGAAGATGCACCACGACCACATTGAGGCGCTGCACACGGTGCGCGACCTCGGCCTGCGGCTGAAGCCCGAGGACGTGGCCCGCATCGACGTCTCGGTGCACCCGCCCTTCACCGACCTGCGCACGGTGCAGACCCTGGTGGAGAAGGAGCGCATCCCGGTGGCCCTCGGGGCGCAGCACTGCTCCGACGAGGACGCCGGCGCGCGCACGGGCGAAGTGAGCCCGCGGATGCTCGCCCGGCTCGGCACCGCCTACGTCATCGTCGGGCACTCGGAGCGCCGGACGCTGTTCGGCATGGACGACGCCACGGTGGCACTCACGCTGCGGGCGGTCCTGCGCAACGCCATGACCCCGGTGCTGTGCGTGGGGGAGAGCGAGGAGCAGCGCGACCGGGGGCAGACCGAGAGCGTGCTGGAGGAGCAGGTGCTGGCCGCCCTGTCCGGCCTCGCCGCCGAGGTCGTGGGTGCCCTGGTGATCGCCTACGAGCCGATCTGGGCCATCGGCACCGGGAAGGCGGCCACCGCGGTCGACGCCGAGGACGCCTGTGTGTTCATCCGCTCCCTGGTCGCCAAGGTGGGGGGCGAGGCGGCGGCGGGGACGGTACGGATTCAGTACGGCGGGTCCGTCAACGGGGAGAACGCGGCCGACCTGATGGCGGAACCGGACGTGGACGGCCTCCTGGTCGGGGGGGCGAGCCTGGAGGCAGCGGCCTTCACCGACATCATTCGGGCCACCGCCGCCTGCTACCGTTCCTAGGCCGTAAAGGCCCGACCCGCCGCGAGTTGGAGGCTCCCCCGTGTTGTTGCTGGCAACCTTGGACGCAGTGACCTGGGTGTACATCGTCATCGAGGTACTCGCCGCGCTCGGGCTGATCTTCCTCATCCTCATGCACAGTGGGAAGGGCGGCGGCCTGTCCGACATGTTCGGCGGCAGCGTCGGCGCGGCAGCCCAGGGTTCGACGGTGGTCGAGCGCAACCTCGACCGCATCACCGTCACCGTGGCCATCGTCTTCGCCCTGACGACCATCACCCTGGACCTCCGGCTGCAGTGAGAGGCCGGGGCCGCCGCCCCCGGCGCTGGCGAGGGCTGATCGGCGGACTCGGAGCACTGGCGCTGTTGGCGTCGGCCTGCGGGGGTGGCGGTGGCGGCGGCACGACGGTGACCTATGTCGGCGTGGCCGGTGGCTCCATCTCCTTCGGCACGACCGAGAGCCCGACCGGCTGCAACCCGAACACGCCGTCGGGCGATTCCCCGGGGACGCTGACCGTGCTGGGCGCGGTGCTGCCCAGCCCGTTCGTGGTGAACAATCTCGGTGCCTCGACGGCGAATTCGGCCCTGATCGTCCAGTCCGAGCTGGTCAGCACGAAGCCGGAGACGATCGTCTACACGCTGAACCCGAAGGCCGTCTGGTCCGACGGGGTGCCGATCACGGCGGCGGACTTCAAGTACGCGTGGGAGCAGCAACGCGGTGACCCCGTGGTCTCGTCCCCGGACGTCTCGAGCATCGCCGGGTACCGCGACATCGCATCGGTCACCGGCTCGAGCGGCGGCCACATCGTCACCGTGAAGTTCAAGACGACCTTCGCGGACTGGCAGATGCTGTTCGGCGACCTCCTCCCCGCGCATGTGATGGAGAAGGTCGGATGGAACCCCAGCTGCTCGACGGTGGACCCCGCCATCGACCTGTCCGGCGGACCCTTCGAGATCGGCTCGGTGTCGGGCCAGGCGATACAGCTCGTGCAGAACCCCAAGTGGTGGGGGACGCCCTCCAACGCTCGCTCCATCACGGTGCACCTGGCGTCCTCGACCGCACAGCTGGCGCAGTGGATGTCGTCGGGCTACGTGCAGGTGGCGCAGCCCACGATGGTGACGAAGGGGTTCCTGACCCAGATGACGGGGCTGCCGGGCGCGCAGAGCGACGTCGACACGTCGGCAACCCTGCTGCAGCTCGACATGGCCAGCTCCCCCGACGCCACCTTGTCCCCGGACCTCCGGGTGGCCATCGCCCTGTCGATCAACCGCCAGGACCTCGTCAACCAGCAGGTCAGCTGGGCGGTGCCCGGGATCTCGGTGGCGAACAGCCACGTGTACGTCCAGGGTCAGCAGACCTACAAACCCGCGCCCACGAGCAGCCCCACGACGACGATCCCGCCCCCGACGTCGTCGACCTCGACCACCGTGATCGGCTCCGGTGGGTCGGTGAATTTCCCCGTCACACCGGTGCCCGACCAGGCGGCCGCGCTCATTGCGGCGACGGGATTGGTCCGCACACCGGACGACCCGTACTACCACTCGGCCTTCGGAGCCCCGTTCCAGCTCCACCTCGTCGTGGACGAGAGCGATCCATGGGCCGCGGCCGTCGGACCGGAGATCCGCTCGGAACTGGACGCGGTCGGACTCGACACCAGCCTGTACCCGGTCACGAGCGCCACGGCAGCCGGGCAGGCGCTCGCCGACGGGTTCGCCGACCTGGCCCTTCTGCCGGTCACCTTCACCCCCTACATGAGCCAGGTGATCGCGTGGTACACGAATCTGCTGGGCCCGGCGGGCAAGAACGGCTCGCAGAACTGGACCGGCTACTCGAGCAGCCAGTTCGACCAGCTGGTCCAGACCGCCTCGCAGCAGCTGAATCCCAACACCGCGGCCACCTATTACGCGCAGGCGGACACCCAATTGTGGGACGAGATGGTCTCGCTGCCCCTCTTCGCGGAGCCGGCGGCGCTGGCGTGGAGCCGGACCATCGGGGGTGTGACGCCGACGCCGCGCAGCGACGCCCTGCTCTGGTACGCCCAGCTGTGGGCGGTCCGGACACCCGAGTCGACCAGCAACACCACGCCGTCGTTGCCCGGTCAATAGGTCGCGTCCGCCCCCGGGCGGGAGGGGTGGAGCGCTGAAGTGGGCCTGTGGCCACGCGCTACGATCTGCGGACGCTGCAATGAGTTGTACGCCTGTCGGAGTGGCGGAATAGGCAGACGCGCCAGCTTGAGGGGCTGGTGCCCGCAAGGGCGTGGGGGTTCAAGTCCCCCCTCCGACACCCCGCTTGACCTGG
>Ga0224557_1000470_pt1 | contig 45465 bp, 39 predicted proteins | sample 714S31014metaG_FD_180677 | JGI IMG/M metagenome (GOLD analysis project Ga0224557, IMG submission 180677) | Peat soil microbial communities from Stordalen Mire, Sweden - 717 S3 10-14 | ecosystem: Environmental > Terrestrial > Soil > Wetlands > Peat | place: Sweden: Norrbotten County, Stordalen...
AGGTAGGCCAGCCGATGCGTACGTACTGCGCATCGCGCGTCCGGGTGGCGGAATAGGCAGACGCGCTAGCTTGAGGTGCTAGTGCCCGTATAGGGCATGGGGGTTCAAGTCCCCCCTCGGACACCCAGAGTGGTGGTACATCACCCTTTTCAGAGCACCGCTTGAACACGCGGACGCCCTGGCTGATGCCTGCGGCCTCCCCCCGGCGCTGACCGGCCCCGCCTCCCGCCACGGGAGGCAGCCGTGACCGGCACGCTGATCGCCCCCGTCATCCCTTCTCCTGCTGCGGCTGCGGGCCGGCCCGCCCGCGCGCCTGCCGCTGCCCGGACCCTGCCGCTCGCGGTCCCGCCCGCACTGAGCCGCCCGCCGGCGCTTCCCGGAGACGTGGTGTACGGGCTCGCCCGCGTCGACCGCTCCGGCCGCCTGGCCGACCGGACAGTCACCGGTGCCCTGGGCTGGCGCGCCGGGGACCGGCTGACCCTCACCGCCGAGGCAGGCGTGGTGGTCATCCGCCGCGACTCCTCCGGCCTGGTCACCCTGCCGCCCCGGTCCTGCGTCCCGATCCCCGCGGCGCTGCGGCACCGCTGCGGGCTGCTCCCCGGCGACCCCGTCCTGCTGGCAGCCCGGCCGGCCGAGGACACGCTGACCGCTTACTCACTCGCGGTGGTGGATCAGGCCCTCGCCGCGCATATCCCGTTCCCGGCGCGTGAAGGAGGAGACCGATGACGATCACCGGACCTGATGCCCGCTCAACCGCACCCGGGCAGGCCGTCGTCGACGCGGCGATGCTCGTGCTGGAGCGCATGGGCCTGACCCCCGCCGACCTGATGACTGCCCCGGCGGCCAGGCCGGCCGCCCCGACCTTCGCCGAGTACATCCCCGTCGTGTCCGCCCTGGTCAGCGATGGCTGCCGCAAGGCGTACGGCTCGTACTGGAACCGGGTCACCGACCAGTGGGGCAGCCGCCGCATCGACGAGCCCACCCCATCGGAGATCCGCCAGCTCGTCCAGCACGTCCGGGCCAACGTCGTGCCCCGGCGGAACTCCCGCGGCGGGCGAAGCGCCGCCGAGCACCTCATCGCCGCCCTGCGCTGCATGTACAAGCACGCCGAGGAAGACGGCCTGATCAACCCGGCCGACAACCCCGCCCGGAAAGTCGAGAAACCGCGCCGCCTGCCCTCAACCCGGCGGGCGGTCGCGGATAAGCGCCTGGCCGAGATCAACCACGCGGCGGCGACCACGGGTGATGACCCGGAGCTGGACACCCTGCTGCTGCGCCTGCACACCGAGACCGCCTGCCGCCGCGGCGGCGCGCTGGCGCTGCGCCGGCAGGACCTCGATCCCGAGCAGTGCCTGATCCTGCTGCGCGAGAAAGGCGAGACCGTGCGGTGGCAGCCAGTATCACCCACCCTCATGGCCGCCCTGCTCGGGCACGCCGGGGAACGCCACGCGCCCCCCGACGGGCAACTGCTGCGCTACCGCAACGGCCGCCGCATCACCTACCGCCGCTATGACCACCTGTGGGAACGCCTCGGCCGGTATCTGCCCTGGGTACGGGCGCAGCAGATCAGCATGCACTGGATCCGGCACACGACCCTGACCTGGGTCGAGCGGAACTTCGGTTACGCGGTCGCCAAGGCGTACGCGGGCCACACCGACAACGGCAGCGACGGGGGCGCGACAGCGACCTACGTCCGCGCCACCACCCACGAGGTAGCCGCCGCCCTGGCCGCGCTGACCGGGGAACCCCACCCGCTCGCCACGCAGGACGGGTGGTGACCCCCATGGCCGCACTTACCGCAGGCGTGAACCGCCCCGGCGCCATCGCGGATCTGGGACCAGGCGGTCCGTCCGCTGCCCGGACCACCGGACCAGCCGGAGGGGACCGGTCCACGGCGGTCTCCTCCGGCGCCAGGGCTGTCCGGTCCTGGCCGCTGCTGGTCCTGGCTGCCCCGGCTGCGGCCGAAGTCTGGTCTGGGTGGGTCGGGATCGCGCAGAAGACCGGGTTCGGGCTGGTCTCCCCGCTGCCGGGCATCTGGCCGTCCCTGCACCTGGACACGTCCATCACTCTGCCGGTCGGCGTGGAGGCGTACGCCGCGTACGCGCTGCGCGCCTGGCTGGCCGGCGAGCAGTCGATCAGCGACCGGACCCGCCGGTTCGCCAAATGGTCCGCGGTCTGCTCCTTCGCGCTCGGCATGGCCGGACAGGTGGCCTATCACCTGATGGCTCAGGCCGGCGCGGCGCGTGCGCCGTGGCCGGTCACCATGATCGTGTCCTGCCTGCCGGTCCTGGTCCTGGCCATGGGCACCACCCTCGCCCACATGCTCGGCGCCGATGCCGGCGCCGCGGCGGACGCACCGGACCATGGCCCCGGAGGGCCGGCAGCCTGGTCCGCCGAGGACCAGGCTTGGGCGGCCCAGGACCAGGCCGCACCCCCGGCCCCTCCGGCCGGGACCGGTCCTTCCGCTGGGACCAGGACGGCGCCGCAGCAGGACCATGGCACCAGGGCGGTGACAGCAATTCCGTCTGGCATCGGCCAGGCGCGCATGGCCGCCAGCAGGCTCACAGCAGCGGGAAAACCAGTATCCAGGCGTACCTTGCGCAGTGCGGGAATCAGAGGCTCCAACCAGGCCCTCGGAGTTCTAGCGCGTACGATCAACGCCGAGCAGGCGGGCACACCCTGAGCAACGCCGCAGCACGAACCTGACCCTGTGCAGGCGCACCTTCCTGTACAGCTCGCAGCCCCGGCCGGTGGCATCGTCCAGCCCGGCGCCACCGGCCGGACGCGGCCGGCTGCCGGGTGACACCCCAGCTTGGCGGTCGTTTCTGCCGCGCTGCGGCCTTTGCTGATGACGCAGGACAGCCACAGGCTGCACTCGATCATTCCCCGGCCGTGGCTTACAGTTTTGCAGTACGGAGACAGTTATGCCCGATGACGCTGCGCACGACGACGTAAAGGCCACCATGCCTCCTCCGCGCACACTGGCAGACAAAGTGAACTGGCTCATCTCGACAGCACGTCCCGCTGACCGCGGCCCTTTCAGCAACGCCGAGGTCGCGGCCCTGATCCGGGAGCCGGTCACCGGCACGACCATCAGGAAGGCCGAGATGCTGGCCATCATCCGCGCTGCCGGCATCACCCCTGCCAAGCTCGGGGTCCTCCTGGGGCTGAGCCCGGAAGCCCGGCAGCTGATCCCCGGCTTTGTGACTGCTGCAGCCCGCGACGAGGCCCGGCACCGTGACGCCCCCGGCGAACCGGCACCGTGATGGCCTCAGCGAAGACACCTGACTGCGGCAACGTGCCCACTGGACGCGGTACTCATCCGCCGCGGGCCCGCCGTCCACGGCGGTACACAGGCCGGGCCGTGCGCGTCCGCCGCGCCGATGCGGGACGCCCGGAGGAGCAGCCAGCAGATGACCAGTAACGCCGCGCCGGGCAGCGGAGCCACGGCGCCCCCGAAGACCCTGGCCGACAAAGTCAACTGGGTCCTCGGCAAGGCGCACACGGCCGGCCGCGGCCGTATGTCCGATGCCGAGGTGGTCTTCAAGATCCACGAGGTGACCGGGGAGAAGATCAGCACGACGACGATCTGGAAGCTGCGCAACGGGCAGCAGACCAACCCGCAGCTGCGTGTCATCGAGGCGCTGGCCAAGACTTTCGGCGTGCCGGCCGGCTTCTTCCTTGAGGACTACGACGAGAGCAAGCTCGGGCTGCGGCGGGAGCAGGTGGAACTGCTGGCCCTCATCCGGGACTCGGGAATCACCGCCGCCCAGTTCAAGACCATCCTCGGGCTGGACGACGAGGGCCGCAAGGTGATCGCCGACCTCATCCGGCCCACCATCCGCCCAGCCGGGCAGGCATCTGGCAGCGATCCGGGCGGCACCCCCGAGGACAGATGACGTCACGGACCCGGACCCACCGCGCAGCATCATGGGGGCTGCGGACTACGCGGCTCATGCTGCTCTTGTGTTGGCCGCAGCAGCCCTAGGTCAGCCGTCGCGCCTGCGCCCCGGACCCAGCTGCCTGCCCGCAGCCCGAAGACCGCCCGCCGCCGGCCACGCGACGCGCGATTGCTGCCGGCGGCCTGAGGCGACCAGAGCGTCTCGGCCGCCGACTTGCTCGGCACCCTGTACGCCGCCCAGGACACGGTGAGAATGTTGCCACGTATGCGCGCTCATGACGCTGGCATTCCTGCTCGACGCGGCCTGCCTGCCCGGCCGCGACGGCAAACCGGGACGGATCAGGACCGCAGCCGCCATCCCTGGCAACGGTCACGGTGACGTCGTACCTGATGGGTGGTTCAGTCATGGCAATGCCACTGGCGATCAGGCGTTACAGCAGGCAACAGAGGAGCGCAGCGACCGCGCCGCACGGCACATCCCATCTGATCGCCAAAGCCGATGACTCCCGGCGCAACGAGCCAGTATTTACGAAGAGTAACCATGAACTGTCTAGGTAGTGTGCGATATCCGCCTTCGGTACGCCGCGGACGATGATTCTCCGGCTGGCTGCGGACATCCAGAACCGGCTGTTCTGGCGCGTAGGTACTGGCCGGACTCTTGGATGCTGCGTTCCTCTGTGGGATGCAGCCAGGCATCCTGATATGGGTGCAGCTCGTCTGAAGGGACTTACGACCTGGTGCTTTGCTTGATTTCCGGTTGACCGGTGATGTGGTCTTCTACCGTCGTGTGAGGGGAAGGAGGCCGCGGATGGGGTCGCTGATCGAGGAACTCAGGCGCAGGGAAGCGGCTGCCCGGGCTGAGTCGGACCGGCTGCGCGCGCGGATCGAGGAGCTGTCGGGGGAACTGGCCAGGGCGGAGGAGCAGGTCTCGCGGCTGGTCATCACCCGGGAGGAAGTGACGCGGGTGCTGGGAGAGCCGCCGGCGGCAGATACCGCCGGGCAGGATGGCGGGCCCGGAGGGGACCCGGGGCATGTCCCGGGCCGGATCGGGACGGTGGCGGTCCCGTCGTGGCAGGAAGGCACCGAAGCGGCGGTGCTGCCGCGGGCCTATCAGGATCTCCTGGAAGTGGCGGCCGACGCGGGCCGCCCGCTGCGGGCGGCGGAGTTTGCCGTTGCGACCGGGCTGAGCACGGCCAAGGCGAAGGTGGAGGGCGTGCGGTCGAAGCTGAAGCTGCTAGCCGCGCGGGGCTGGCTGGCCGGGGTGCCCGGCGGCCTGTTCACCCTGCTGGATCACGCAGGGGAATCACCGAAACCCGGACAGTAAGAGGTTCTTCTTCCTAGGTTCGGAGGTGCTGACCGATCCGGACCTCAAGAAAGAAGAACCCTCATGGCAGCGTATGCCACGGTCCCGCCTGATGATCCATTCGCCGCTTCGAAAGCCATGTTCGCCGCCCTGGCCGAGGAGCTCGCCGGGGCCGCCGCGGCCGGGCTTACAGCCAGCGAGCTGGAAGAATTCATCGATGAGGAGAGCCGGAAGGTGGTCCTGCAGCTGCTGCAGGACCACTACGACCTGCGGGCCCTGCGGGAAGAGCAGCGGGCAGGGAAGCATCCTGCCCCGGTGGCGGGCACCGACGGGATCACCCGGACCCGGCTGGAGACCGGGCACGCCAGGCACCTGGCCACGCTGTTCGGCGCGGTGAAGGTGACCCGGTGCGCCTGGCGGAAGCCGGGAGCGCCCGATTACCTGCCCGCCGACGCCGCCCTGTCCATGCCGGCCGGGCGGCACTCCCATACCCTGGCGAAACTGGCCGCCCTCGAGGCGGCCCGCAGCTCGTTCGAGTCCGCGCACGACGCGATCGCCCGCCGCTGCGGCCCGGCGATCGGCAAAAGGCAGATCGAGGACTCCGTCGTGCGCTCCGCCGCGGACATCCCCGCGTTCTACGCCGCCCGGATCCCGGAGCCGTGCACGCTGGTCGTGCTGTCGGCCGACTGCAAGGGCATCGTGATGCGGCCCGGGGCACTGCGGGCGGCCACCGCGAAGGCCGCCGGGAAGCTGGGGAAGATGCGCACCCGGCTGACGGCCGGGGAGAAGCCGAACCGCAAGCGGATGGCCGCCCTGGTCACCGTCTACGACGCCGAGCCCGCGCCTCGCCGGCCGCACGACGTGATCGCCTCGCCCGGCGGCCGGCACGGCTCCCGGCCGCTCCGGCCCGGGCCGAAGGCCCTGGCCAAGTGGCTGGCCGGGTCCGTCCGCAAGGACCCCGCGGACATGATCGCCGCCGCGTTCGACGAGGCCGGTGCCCGCGACCCCGGCCGCCTGCGGACCTGGGTAGTCCTCGTCGACGGCGCCGGGCACCAGCTCGCCCTGGTCCGCGCCGAGGCCGCCCGCCGCGGCGTCACCATCCACGTCATCATCGACATAATCCACGTCCTGGAGTACATATGGGGCGCCGCGTGGAGCCTGCACGCCGCAGGTGATCCCGCCGCCGAGGACTGGGTCGCGGTCAAGGCCCTCACCGTCCTGGCCGGCGACAGCGAGCGGGCCGCCGCCGAGATCACCGCCGAGGCCGACGCCGCCGGGCTGGAAGGCAGCCGGCGCTCCGGGGCCGACGCGTGCGTCCGCTACCTGGGAAACAAGCGCGAGTTCCTGCACTACGACCAGGACCTGGAAGCCGGCTGGCCGATCGCGACCGGCGTCATCGAGGGCGCATGCCGCCATCTCATAGCCGACCGTCTCGACATCGGAGGAGCCAGGTGGGGCCTGGACGGCGCCGAGGCAGTCCTCACCCTCAGAGCAGTCATCAGCAACGGCGACTTCGAGGAGTACTGGCAATTCCACCTCGAACGCGAGCACCAACGGCTCTATCCCGGCATTAAGCAGGGACAATACGCACTCGGCGCCTGACCGGCCTGCTCACTTCAGACGAGCTGCACCCTCCTGATATAGCAGCGATGTATCGACTGGGCGGCGCCTGCGGGCTTTGATCCTCTCCGTTGCTGCGGACGGGTTCGGACGTGTCCATTCACGGGGTCTCGGCAGTGAAGTCCCCGACACGCCGACTGGCTGGTTGCTTGAAGTTTTAGCTCGGGTTGAGCATGCTTGCGGCTCGTGCCCGATGAGTCCGGTCAGCAGACGCTTGTGGAGCGACTGCGTGGCGTCATCGCGGCGAAGGACGAGCAGATCGAGGCGTTGACGGCGCGCCTGGAGACGGCGCTGGCCGCGCTGGAGGGCGAGCGGGAGCAGCGACGACGGCTGGAACTCCGGACGGCGGAGCTGGAGCGCCGTCTGTCGGTGGACAGCAGTGATTCCGGGATCCCGTCCTCGAAGGAGGGCATCAGGGCGAAGGCGGCGCGCAAGGCCAGGGAGAAGAAGGACCGGCAGGAGTCCGAGCGGGAGCGGAGCAAGGACCGCAATCGCGGCGGGCAGCCCGGCCACCAGGGAAAAGGCCTCAAGCGTGACCCGGACCCTGACGACACGCAGATCGCGGAGCCGCCGGCGGAATGCCGGTCTTGCCACGGGTCCCTGGACGGCGCGGGCACCGTGGTGCCGCGGTGGGCGCAGGTCATCGACATCGAGATCCTCCGGAAGGTCACCGAGGTCCTGCTGCCCGGGCTCTCGTGCGGGGACTGCGGGACGGTCACCTACGCGGCCGCGCCGCCGGGTTTCCATCCGGGCTCTGTCTCTTACGGGCCGGTGCTGAACGGGGCGGCCGTGCTGCTGTCGTGCTTCGGGAACGTTCCCGCCGAGCGCTCAGCCCGGCTGATCGGCATGCTGACCGGCCAGGATGTCTCCTCCGGCTGGGAGGACAAGGCCGTGGCCAGGGTCGACGCGGGACTGCGGGCGGCCGGGTTGACGAGGCAATGCTCGCGGCGCTGGCCGCCGAGGACGTCCTCGCGGCCGATGAGACCCCGGTGAACGTCACGGACAAGACCCCTGTCCCGGACCCGGGACCGGACGGGGAGGCAGACCCGGAGGAGAAGGCCGGGAAGCGGGAGGCCGCGGGGGCGCCGCACGTGCTGGTCGTCACGACCCCGGACGGGCGGCTGACGTTCCTGCAGGCCCTGGGCTCACGGCGGAAGGGCAGCGTCGGCGGCGGCATCCCCGCCGGCTTCGCCGGCTACCTGATGACCGACGGGTACACCGGGTACCAGCACCTCATCGGCTCCCGGATCAGGGGCATCCAGCAGCGCTGCCAGCACATAATCCGCAGGGCGCGCCAGGTGCAGAAACTCGGCCCCGGCGGCGTCCAGAACTGGGCCGGCGACATCATCGCCATCCTTCGCGACGCGCATGAGGCCGTGGAGAAGGCCCGCGCCCGCGGCAGCACCGCCCTGGACCCGCAGGTCCTCGATGACCTCCGCGGACGCTACGACACCGCCGTGGAATCCGGGAGAATCCACAACCGGCTCCGCGACTGGGACACCGGGAACCACCCCGGCTACGCGCTCGCCTGCTGGCTGCGGGACTATAAGGAGCAGGTCTTCCTGTTCACCCGCGACTTTGACGTGGACTGGACCAACAATGTCAGCGAACGCGGGGCAAAGAAGGCCAAGCGCCACCAGGCCGTCTCGGGCTGCTGGCATTCCCTGGCCACACTCGGCCGCTGGTGCCGGCTGAGCAGCTACCTCGACTCAGCCGCCGCCCACGGCACCGCCGCACTCGACGCCGTCCGCGCCGCCATTGAAGGAAAGCCCTGGCTACCGCCACTGCCCGCCGTCAGCTGAACGCCAAATCCTGGCACCCGTGAATGGACACGCGCAAACTTGTCGCCGGGCGTTATACTGCGGCGGTAACGGGCAGCAATCCATTTACGGATGGCCCCAGCATCGCGAAGTGCGTCAGAGATCCGGTAGAGGTTAGGGTTAGCCTGCAGGACCCAGTAATCCATGGGCTCATCCCTTTCAGGGCTTGTACAATATCGTGATGAGATTACTCAAGCGCCCGTCAGAAATGCCTAGCCTCGCCCGAACTCAGGGAACCTAGCGATCCTTGGTCGCTAGATTAGGTTAACACTCCATCGCGTGACAAGTTTGATTTGCAAAGAGCTTTGAGCTGAACCCATTTAACGGTTTGACCGCATTCACATTCTAATTAGCCCGCAGCTCTGCGGATGTGTCTTCGCTTGCGTAGGCGGCCTCGTGTCATGCTCAGCCCACACGTCCACTCAGAGCCTTCGTCCGGCGCCCGGGGCACGAGCTCCAGTACGCTACATGAACTGTTACAGGGACCTTGGCGCGTCCTCAGCAGTTGCGGCGAAGAGGTTCGAGCGGCCCTACGCCGGGTTCCATGAGGGATCGAAAGTGGCGGACTATGCGGCTGACGACGTCGGGATCGCGGATGATGACGCCGAGTTCGAGGTTGACCGCGAGCGCCTTATCAGTGAGATTGGCGCTGCCGAGCAGCGCGACGCGTTCATCGGCGGCAACCAGCTTGGCGTGCAGGGCCGCCCGCGAGGCTCCAACCACGGGGCGCCGGTTTTCGGGCCAAGCCCAGAATGTGACGTCTTGCCGGATAGCTTCGAAGGCCGCGGATGCTCCTACCGGCCCGTGCAGCGTGCCACCCTGGTCGGCTGTACTCTCCAGAATGAGGTCGATCCGCACGCCGCGCCGCACGGCCCGTTCGAGTTCGCGCACCACCTCGGTGACGCCAAATGCGGCGAAGCTGACCATCAGCAACGACTGCCGCGAATCGTGGATCAGCTCGCTGATCACCGAGCTAGTAAGCCTGACTGCTGTGGAGTCGCTGGCCGGGCCACTGATGACCACATCGCTGCGGCGCGCCGCAGAGTCGGCGTGAACGAGCGCGGCGGTTTCGAGGGCTAGGGCGACCGCGGCACCCGGCTGCACTGGGTCCGCAGCTCGCCAGGCGGCCATGAGGCGCGCCGACAAGGCACTGAGGACAAAACCTGATCTGGCCTCGATCAGCCTGGCTTCGATCAGTTTCGTCTGGGTTAGGGCCTCTTGCTGAGTTACCGACCGCAACACCCGTGCCCATGCCGCGACATGACCCGGTGGCAGCCGTCCGGCCAGCTCCGCGATGACCGCAACCAGGTCTGGGCCGGACGAGGTCATCGACCGAGGAATCCGGTGCTGCCCCCGGCGATCGTGTCCACGAGCAGATTCCGGTCGAGGTAGTGATTGCCGCGTTCGCATGAGGTCTCAGATGCGAACAGGCACGCGTGGCAGGCCGCTCCGAACAGATCTCCGCGGTCGCGCGGGTCGTGATCGGCGCACAACGGGTCAGACGAGCACAGCCGCGCGGCTTCGAGGGCCTGGTCGATGAGCCCGCCAAGCCGGTCCCGGTGCCCTAGGGAGACAAGCCCGCCGAGGGTTCCCTCGCTATCGGGCGCCGCGGTGTAGAGCATGATGCCGGCCATCGGCTCGCCCCCGCTGCGGGCATAGATGCGCTCAGCGATTCCCGACGCGCTGTACCCGCATTCCAGCGCAAACTCGCGGATCAACGCGTGCGCGAAAGTGTGCAGCAAAACGTACCGCACTCCGGGCCATTCACCGGGCGCCAGCCGCCGGTCGGCGCGCCACTTGTCGTGACCGGCGGCCAGGACCCGGCCACGGGCCATGATCGCGGGCTGGCTTTCCCAGGCGGCGAGCCGGTCCTCGCTGAACCGCAGGAAGATTCCCTCACCGCGGGTCTGCGCGCACGGAACCCAGGACGGCGCGTCGCGCGCGATCGGGCCGATGTGGTCACTGTCGGTGGACAGGACTTCCCACTCGGGCGAGTCAATCCTGGTGAAGCCATAAAGCGCGGACACCTCGCGCAACCGCGGAACCAGAACCACATCCGGCAGCCAGGAGCGGACCTTAGCCGGTGGGGGTTCTTTCCTGGCGGTGAAGTCGGGCAGGTCGATAGGACCGGGCCTGGTGAACGCCTGCCATTCAGGACCCTTGAGGTCGATATCCGCGGGGCCGTCGTCTGCGTTGTCTTTCTGTTCGGCCCGGCGCAGAATGGCCTCCCACACAGCGTCTGCCCCGTAGGGTTCGACGTCGGGCCAGCAGGCCAGGCTGGGCAGCAGGGCCTTGGCCGGGGCTGGAGGAAGCGAAACGAGCAGGTTGAGCTGCGGCCAGTTCTCGGCGACGCGCTGGTCCACCTCTGCTTCAGCCAACGGCAGGCTGAACGCGCGGATCTGCATCGCGAACCAGCCGTTGGTGGCCCCCAGGCCCAGAGTGCGAGTCTCGACGCCGCATTCTTCGAAGGTGCCCAGGTGCGGGTGCCGCCCCCGGCAGCCGGGCAGGGCTTTGAAGGCTTCACGGCCCAGCGCCTGCGCCATGGGCCTGCTTTTGTCACAGGAACATTCGACGAACAAATTCGCGGCCTCACCGGTCGTGCCGCGTTCGCTCAGCCGCAGCGTGTGCTCACCGCCGGCCGGCTCGATGCCGCCGTGGACGTAATACAGCCACGGGAAGTCGTCGAGGTGGCCGCGTTCGCAGGCGATCACGAACCGGGCAGGCACTGCGGTCGGCCGGTTGTAGCCGTGACCGCGGCAGCCGTGGACGTATCGGATCCGCTCGGGACGCCAGGGGTCGGTCAGCAGGTCGAACAGCCTGCTCTCGACCGGGGCGAGCCGGTTGCACCGGGTATCGGAGCAGCGCAGCCATCGCGGGAACAGCCGGACCGGCACCCCGATCCTGGCCCAGTCCCCGAACGGGTCGGAGCTTTCGGGCTTATAAGGCGGCGTCCGCAGCGTCTCCACCTGCGGCCCGAGCTGGGCCTGCACCGCGGCCAGGAGACGCCCCTCCGTCACGATGAGGGAGTTGGCCAGCTCCCAGTCATCCAGCCCGGCTACCACGACCGACAGGTTGGGCAAGTCGGCTACCGCACCTACCCCGTAGGTATGCAGCAGCTGATTCGGCCGCAGTTCTCCCACCCGCAGCACCTGGCTAGCCATGGGCGCCATCCTCACCTGGTGACTGGTCCCCGCTGGCTGGAGCCCTAGCTGCCTCGAACGGCGGATCCGCGTGAGCGGTAGCACTGCCGTCCTCACGGTCGAGCAGGAGCCTGATCCCCTGGTCGACGTTGCGCAGTGACGTCTGGCAGGTCATCCGCCGCCACGGGCCTTCTTCCGGTCGCCACAACAGTCCGACCACGTCATCGGAGGCACCGCCCGGCCGGTCGTAGGCCAGCCGCCGGCCAGGCACCCTGCGTTCTTTGCTCCACTGGTCCAGCCGGCTGTCGAGCTGGCTCTCTACCCCGATGCTCACCGAGTTGTCGCCGGAGACGTTGCCGGCCCGCCGCTTGAGGTAGCGCACGATGTGGTCAGCAAGCTCGTCGTTACGGTCGAACGCTGAGGCTCGCATGTTGGCGTTGTACGCGTCGCCGAGGTTGCGGACCAGGGCGACAAGAACGCCGGTCAGGCCGCGGTCCACGGCCCGGTCGGCGAAGGGCGTGACCGACAGTGCCTCGACCTGCCGGTAGATGGTGGCGTGGAAGTGCTCGAATGTCTCGTAATGCGAGAGGTCGCGGGGCCGGGCCCAGTTGAAGACGGTGAACACCAGGCCGGGTGCCCGGCGGCCGATCCGGCTGGTCGCCTGCACGTACTCGGCGCTGGATTTGGGCTGGTTGGCGACCACCATCATCCCGAGCCGGGGCACGTCCACTCCCACCGCGATCATGCTGGTGGCCAGCAGCACGTCGATGGGGGGCCGGTCGCCCTTCGGCCGGTCCTTCACGAACGGTACCATCAGGTGATCAAGCACTTCAGGGATGTCGGTGGACGACAGCCGCGACGTCAGTTCGCGCAGCAGCGGGTCATACCGGCGCGCGAGCCCGCGCTCGTTGGCTCTGGTCAGCCGCGCAGATACCTCATCTTCGACCAGGCGACGCATCCCGCCGAGGTCCCGCAGGCTGTTGAAGTAGCCGACCAGCGTCATGTACGGGTCGGTGACCGGGTTCTTGCCGTACTTCTCATGCAGCTTCTGCGCCGCGCCGAGCGCTGACACGTACACCCGGATCAGCGTGGACTTCATCCGGCTCCCGTGCGCGCAGATCCCCACGTACCGCCGACCCGGCGCGTACAGGTCAGCACCGGGCGAGGTCGGACGCTGCCGGGCAAAGAAACTGTCACCGATATCCAGGCCCGGCGGCGGGAACACCTCGGTCCGCCGGTCGAACAGCGCCCCGATCTGCCGCGCCGCGCGCCGCGCCGTCGCTGTGGAGGCGATCACCTTCGGCCGCGCCCGCTTCCCGTGCGCCAGCTCCCAGGTAGCGAGCCGGTCCACAGCCGCCTCATACAACCCGACCATCGACCCCAGCGGCCCAGCGATCAGGTGCAGCTCATCCTGGATGATCAAGTCCGGCGGGCGGAGCGGCGCGACCTTCTCGATCCGGCCAGGCGGCTCGGCGCCCTTAGCCGGATGCTGCGAGGTATCGGTGTGCAGCTCCCACTTCTCAGCCATGGTGTCCGCGGTGACATAGCCATGCCGGCTGCAGCGCTTGCTGACCCGTCCGAACAGGCCCTCCGTCTCACCCCGCCACGTCAGCTGGGCGAACTTGTCCACCGTGCCGATGATCAGGCTCGGCAGCAGCCGGTAGATCTCCTCATCCACCACCACGACCGGCAGTCCGTCGCCGTCGTACACTCCCGGGCCGAACGGGCAGAACGGATCCGGGCAGGTGATCAGCGTCCGCCGGGACAATGCGTTGACCGTGATGTCACGGCCGGGCTCCAGCCCGCTCCCGCACCATGGACAGCTGACCAGCTGATGCGGCGAGCCCAGCGCCCGCGTCGGGGGACGCTTGCCGCCGCGCTGCTGCTTGAGCCAGTCACTCGCGTCATCGGTCCGGTTCGGCGTCACCCGCGCGCCAACCCACAAGCCGATACGAAACGGAACCTGACCCCACACGGCCGGATCAGCGCGGCGGAGTGTCTCGCAGGCACACACCAAGGCCGCCGCCCGCTGAAACTGCTGGATAGTGAGCAGCCGCAGCGTGTACCGCATCAGCACGGCCACTCCGGCACGGGTGTCAAAGCCGCCCAGCCCTTCCTGCAATCTCCGCACGGCGAGCACGAATGCGGTCAGCCCGAGGTAGGCCTCGGTCTTGCCGCCTCCGGTGGGAAACCACAGCAGATCGGCGAGCGCGGTGCCGCCATCGGCCCGGTCCGGGTGCGTCGGATCGGCCAGGGCTGGCAGGTTGAGCAGGACGAACGCGAGCTGGAACGGCCGCCAGCTGTGATTCTTCGGCTCGTCCACACTGGTCAGCGCCTCATCGAGGGTAAGCGTGTCGTCTCTGGTGCGGGCCTCCGCGGCCAGCGTGTGCACCCGCTGCAGATACATGGCCTGGTTAGCGAACCGGAACGCGGCCAGCGCGGCTTCGTTTTCCCGCAGTACATCGATCCCCGCCTCAATGCGGTCCGCTGCACGCCGCGCAGCGGCCAGCGCATCGGCAGCGTCCTGCGTGTACCCGGTGAGGTGGCACGCAGGATTCGCGATCCGCGTCTCCTGATGGTCGATCCAGGACCGGTACCCACCGGCGAGCGGCATCAGCGCGGTCATGAGGTCCGGCAGGTCCAGTTCGGCAAGCCGCTTCATATCCAGTACGAGGTCGTCGAGCCGAGGCAGGTCAGCGTCCGACCCGGGCCGGGGTGCGTCAGTGAACGGAATCTCATACGACGGAACCGCAGCCGTGGCGATCTCCACCGCCCGCATCGAATCGCCGTCGGCCGGGGTCACATGCACACCTGTGCCGTGACCGACCGCGAACTCCGGGCACGCCCGGTAAGCCATCGCCAGCCGCCGCTGCTCCGCCTTGTCCGCTTGGTCCCCACCGCTGGTCGTATCTGGCCGGGGCAGGAACACAGGGCCGCCATCCGGGCCGGTCAGCATCAACCGGACCTGAAACAGCCACGCCGAATCCGGCAACGTAGACGGCCGGGGCTGGGCATTCACCAGGAACAACGACACCAGCCAGTTGCCGTCATGCCGGCGAGCCCGGCCGCGCAGCAGCACCTGCGGATAGTCACTGTTGAGCTGCTGCGGGCCGAGTTCGCCATCGGCTAGCGTGATCCGCGCCGATCCATACACTGGAACCCGCTGCCACACCCGTCCCTGCTCCGACTCGGTCTCGGACGCGGTCCGCCGGTACCACGCCCACTCCGCATGGACGGAGAGTTCGGCGGTTTCCCCCGCGATGTAGCTGGTGCAGCCCATGGCAGAGGGAGCGATGCTGACGATGTTCGGTGCGGATGGCTCCGGCTGATCCTCACCAAGGTCCGCACCGTTGCTGTCGGCCGTCTCATCCTGGGTGTCCGGCTCGATGACAGTCCCGTCAGGCGCCAGTCGGCCAACGACGTACCGGTCGGTGGGCCGCTCGTTGCCGAACTCCTCAGTCTCCCCACCCAGCGGCCCGTGCAGATCAGCGAGCACCAGCCCATGCAACTCGTCCCGGATAACCGCCTCAGTCGGCGTCGCCAGGATCACCGGCGCGTCCTCGCTCACGCGAACACCTCGACAACGAGCACGGCACCGCCGCGACAATCCATCAGAACAGCGTCCCCTCCGGCGGGAACAGCCCGCCATCATCCAAGACCGGAACAGTACGTGAGGGTGCGTGGCCCGCCCCCCTCTTCCTCGATGCCCCGCGCCCCTTCCCGGAGTGCAACCCCTGCTTCCCTTCCTGCTCATACCGGTAATGGTTCAGCGCCAGCAACTTGTCCAGCACATCAGCCCGCGCCTGCGCACTAATCGTGAACCGAATCCCTTGCCGCGTCTCATGAAACCCATGCCCCAACTCAATCTCCCGCCACGAGGGCAACGCCACAGATGCCTGGTCCTTCTCGTACTGGCGGATGGCAGGTTCCCGCTCCTCATCCAGCGAGTACGCCTCCCGCACCGCCTGGTCGATCTCCACATAGATCTCGCGCAGTCGTTCAATTTCCACAGCAACCATGGTTTCTTGGTGTACGAGATTGTAGAGATCGGTTAGCCCAATCGTCCGCTGCCCCATCACCTCGCGCCGGAACTTATCCAATTCCTTCCCGGCATGCTCCATCCTCCCCGTAAATCGCGGTTGCGGGAAAGTTTCGAAGCATTTTTCAGGGAAATACGTTGGACGTGTCTCTTGAGTTGTTCCATTTGCTAGGGCCCAGTGTTCATGAAGGCCGCAGCTTAGTACACAAAGGAGGGCATTACTCGGCGATGCAAAGACAGCCAAGCGCTCATTGCATACTTGCGCTCGGGATACGAGGGCGAATGAAAAATATTTGGTTACTCGCGATACGACAAGGACGCGATCCAGGTTCGCAACAGCCTTGCGTAGGGCTGGGCGTTTGTCTGCGTACTGCCACCACCTCTGCGGAAGGGGATTCCGTAGGACGTAACTTCCGTCTGGTCTGGTCCGCTGGCGTTCTGGCCGTACCTTCTCGTCGATGATTGCGAAAACGTCCTGGTATTCCATTGCTCTTTCGATAGGCCAGTCATTAAAGTCGATCACCCAACGTCTGGCCGAGCAGTCCCAGCGGGAATTGAGGTCCTCGCCGTTGAGATACGGAAACAGGACTGCCTTGTTTCGCGGGTCCTTTACGATCAGACTCTGTGCTTCATCCGGTTCCAGGATGAAGCCGGTGCCCAGGACAATCGCGCCCTGGAAAGACTGGTCTGCATTTGCCGTCAGCCGGTATGGATTGCCGTGTATCCTCGACTGTGGGTCGAGCGAGGGTGTTATGCCTGCGACCCGATCGCCATCGAGGATGCATGTCTCATGTTCTCCCCTATGGCCGGTCCAAAGAAGCGAGACCTCTAGGGACGCGGTGCCGGGCCACGGCCGTGACTTCTCAGCGCGATAGACCGCCCAGCCCATGTCCACCACTTGGTCCAAGCCGACCTCGCGGGTATCCCCCTGCGCAATGGTGTTAGTGGCGATTATGCCCACTCGCCCACTGCGTGCGATCGACAAATCTCGGAGCAGGAAGTAAGAGCACAGGTCAGCGTTGCCTGGCTTGTCTCTCGCGATATGCTGCTTCAGATACTCGCGGTAGTCGGTTCCGAGTGCGCCACTGACCTTCTTGCCTCCTATAAAAGGGGGATTGCTGACAACGGCGTCAAAGCCGCCTCGGCGCATGACTTCGGGAAATTCGAGGGGCCAGTGTAGGGGGCGGATCGGTGCGGTGCGGCGGCCCTGAAGCCAAGTATCGATCCTGATTCGGAATTCGCGTTCCAGTGGTGACTTGATGTCGCCCTGGATGAGAAGCCGCTGGACGTCGCCCTCCACGCCGGTAAGCCGACCGTCGAGGACGTCGGCCGACTGACCGGCCGTGGACAGGGCCGCAGCGGCGACCGCGTCGGCGAGGTCGCGGAGCCTGTCGCTGAGGTGGTCGGCTTCTTGAAGTTTTGCGGTGAGCGCTGCGCCTTGCTGGGGATGCCGGACGGGTTCAGCTTCGATGTCCTCGCGTAGTTCTCGGACCCGGGTGAGGATTGGTCCGGTGATCTCGTCGATCGCGCCAGACAACCGGGCGTTAATCCGGCGTCCGGTCTGCGGGTCGAGGTGGAATGCCTCTACCTGGGACTCGGAGATCAGGCCGATCAGAGAGTCGCCGCAGCGGAGAGCGTGGTCCAGGAAGGAGAACGGCTGATCCTTGGCGAGGGTGATCAGCCATAGCGAAAGCTTACCGAGTTCCACGGCGGCCTCGTCACGATCGACACCGCACAGGCAGCGTGACGCGACGCGGCGCCGGGCTTCCAGAGCTGCGTCATCCCGGTTGAAGCTGGGACCGAGTGCGGCCACGATCCCGTCCGGGTAGCCGTCGCGTTCCCATGCCTCGACGAGGCGGTCGGCGAGGTACCGGCATGCGGAGACGAGGAACGCGCCGGAGCCCATAGCTGGGTCGAGCACCTTGAGTTCGAGCAGTTCGCTGGCCGGTCGGGCCTGCCAATCGGCTGAGTCGGCGCCTTCGGCTGGGCCTGGGGAGTAGCAGAGCGGGGCGAGGGTGTACTCGACGATCTCCTCGGCAAGCCTGCGCGGCGTGTAGTGGGTTCCGGTGGCCCGACGGTCGCCGACCTGGGTGATGATCAGCGACCCAGCCGGAAACACGGTAGGCAGGGCGCGCAGGTCACGACGGAGCAGGCCGCGCAACGGCCGGACCCGCTGCGCCAGGTCAGCGTCGTTGTCGCAGGCCGCGTGGAGCGTCGCCAGGTCTTCGGTTGCATTGCCCACGGCCTTGCGCAGTGCCCCTGGGCTGGCATCGCAGATCTTGGCCAGCCATTCAAAGAGGTCGCCGCCTTCGGCGGCCTGTTCGACCTGAGCCAAGGGGAGTTCTGGTTCGAGCTTGCCGATGAGGCCGAGGTAGGGCTCGTTTACCCGCAGGCAGGAGAACTCCAGCAGGCCCTCGTACACGTGCCCAATCTGCTCGACGTCCAGGCCCTTGTAGGAGAGGCGTTCGGCGGCGCCGCCGCGGCGCCGCAGGATGAGCAGGGCGCCGAGGATCTCGTGCACGACCCGGTCGGTGACGGCGAGCCGTTCCAGCCACGGGTAACGTGCGGGGTCGAACAGGCTGCCGCCGTAGGGCGGGATGCGCATGTCGACGTACTCGCAGCCTTCGTACACGGCGGCGAAGGTGGCCAGCAGGCGGGGCCAGGCGGCGGCGCGGCGGTCGCCGATCTCGTCGCCGTAGAGGTTCTGCTCAGCGTCGAGCTGCTGGTGCAGGCTGGTCACCGAGTACGCGGTGGCGTACAGGTCAGAGGAGACCGGCAGCAGCCGTTGCTCTTCCGCGTAGAGCAGGAATACCAGGCGCATCATCACGGTGAGCGTGCCCCGGTACACCTCCCGCGGCGCGACCGCGCCGAGCAGGGCGCCCCGGGCCTCGCGGTCGAGCCGCGACAGTTCGCCGACGAGCAACTCGGCGGCCTGCCGGACCTGGATGCCCAGGGTGGTGGTGATTTCGGCCTGCGTCTCGGCGCTGCGGGTGAACAGTGCTGCCAGGCTGGTGCTGTGTGAGCCGTCGGCGTTCTCCGGGGGTGGCAGGACGCGGCGCGCGGAGAGCAGGCTGGCGAAGCCGCGCAGCAGGTCGCGTTCTTCCAGCCACAGGTCGGCGTCGAACACCACCGTGGTGGCCGGCTGGCCGGGCTTGGCATGCACCAGCACCCATAGGGCGCCGTTGGTGAGTAGGGCCAGCGGCGTGCCCCTATGACGGCACAGCTCGGCGGCCTGCTCGGCGGCCGACGGCTGGTCCCGGGATGCCGTGGTCAGCGGTGTCCCGTCAGGCATCCGGTAGATCAGCAGCCGCTCGGCCCGGCCACCCTGGCCGTCTGGGCCGTAGGCGATCGCGTCGGGGCGGAGTCTGCCTCCCGCCGGGGGCCCGGTTCGCAGGTCAGCGGGGAGGGCGCCGCCTTCGGCGAGGACCTGGGATGTGTAGCCGAGCAGGTCCCCGAGGACTAGGTCATCCCACGCGGCGGTGAGCAGGTCCGGGGCTTCGCGCACCTCGGCCCACGCGAGCCGGAGCTTGTCGAGAATGTCGGCGGGCACTGTGTCCAGGCCCTGCGGGAATGCCTCGGTGAGCACCGGGATCGCGATGAAAGGGCCGTCCGCCCGGAGCAGCGCGGCCCATTCGGCATGGCGTTGCGCGACGGACAGCGGTTTGGCTGGCGCGTCCCGGTCGCCCTGGCTTCGACGCGGCCGTCCGGGACGCTCAGCGCCGAGGTGGGCTGGGCGGGTGTGCGCCTGACCGGGAGCCATCATGCGCTCTCGGTGTGCGCGATGGAGGCAGGGACCAGGAAGGTGATGGCGGCGGGGAACCAGCGGGCTTGCGGGTCGGCGTAGCGGCGGCGCAGCGCCGCTGTCTCCTGCTCTCGCGTCGCCGGAATGGACTCCAGCCGCTGTTTCAATGCATCGTGGTCCTTGTGGAGCTGGTCGCGTTCCGCCTGGATCTCGAACAGGCTGGCTTGCTCCCAGAACGGGGTGTCGTCCAGCGCGGCGCGGATGGAGTGCTCCAGCTCGTCCAGGATGGCGTTCATGGCCGCCACTTCCTCGGTACACCGGCTTGCGATCAGGCTCGCGAGGCTGCGCCGCCGGGCGCCAGCCCGGTTGGCGAGTATCCCGGCGAGCGGCTGGCTGAGCCCAGGCCATAGTTCAGTGAGGCGGTCGCGGAGTTGCGCGGGGGGCAGCTCCTCAGATGCGGCGGTGAGCCAGGACTTCAGATCCTCCTCGGTCGTGCGGACGAGCCGTCCGGCCTCGATGGTGCCGCCAGCCACGACAACTTCTTCGTGCAGGCGGGTGCCTTCGGCTCCGGTGACCACGACCCGGATGTGTCCCGCGACGGCTGGGGTGCGGAGCACGTCGCCGGGAACGACCCTGGCGGTGACCCGGCTGAGCCGGCGCTGCTGGCCAACTGCCGTGGTACCCGACCAGAGCTCGGCTCGGAGCAGCCGCAGGCACATCTGGACCAGCCGGTGACCCAGGTGGAGCAGGACCACATCGGTCCGGTCAGCCTTGGCATCATGATCGAAGGTGGCCGGGCGCTCGTCACCTGTGACCGGGTTGTAGAGGCCGTCGTTGCGGGCGTCACCCCAGGCGCCGGGCAGCTCAGGTAGCCGGAAGCACTGGCCGTGGAACCCGCGCGGGGGCGTTGCCTCCGTCAGGTCCTTGTGGTGAGCGAGCTTAAGCGCGGTGCGTACGACGCGCTCCACGGTCGCCGGCGACAGGTTGAGCTCGCCCCGGCTCTCCGCCAGGGTGCCGGTGAGTTTTTCGAGGTCCCGCGCCAGCTCGCGGTTGATCTTCAGCTCAGCGTTGCTGGTGCGGCGGGCGATTTCTACGTCGGCGCTCTGCCAGTCGGCCCGCTTGCCGAGCATCTTCTGCTCGATCTGGGCCGCGATTACCTCGCCCGCGCTGCCAAGGTCCTCGCGGATCTGATCGACTTTCTTCGCTGCGACGTAGAGGAAGTACAGCTCATCCTCCAGGGCACTCGCGCCTGTATCCGTGTCGTCGGGCAACGATCCCGCATGCTCTGCTCGCCCGGACCCTGACGGCTGCCCTGGCGGGCTCGCGCCTTCCCAGCCTGCCGGGACGAAATGGAAAACATCCACCTCAAGTGCGTGCTGGCCATGCCGGTCGATGCGGCCGTTGCGCTGCTCCAGCCGGTTGGGGTTCCACGGGATCTCCCAGTGCAGCAGCCGGTGACAGTGGGCCTGGAGGTTGATCCCCTCGCTGGCGGCGTCGGTCGCGAGCAGGATCCGCACCGGATCCACGTGCGGTGACTCCTGGAACACCGACTTGATGTGCTCCCGCTCGTCCTGGTCCTGACCGCCGTAGAGCTGGGCGATGCGCTCCGCGGGGATCCCGCCGCCGATCAGCCGCTCGTAAAGCCAGCGCTGGGTGTCGCGGTACTCGGTGAACACGATGACGCGTTCGTCGGACCAGGTACCGGGCTGGATGATCGGGTCCAGCCATTCGCGGAACGCGGTCAGTTTCGAGTCGGGGCGGTCCTGAGCCTGCCGCGCCCATGTGCCAAGACGCTGCAGCAGGTCGCGTTCATGGGGGCTGAGCGGGGGCGCTATCCGGCGGACAGCCGTAAGCACCTCCGTCTCGCTCTGGCTGTACGCGGCGTCATCTTCCGCTGTCTCCTCAAGCCGCTCGATGAGCGGCTTGAGGATCCGGGTTCCGGCCCCGGCCACTGTCTGGTCCAGCCCCGCCAGGCGTGCAGGCGTCCCGGGTTCGGCAGCCGCGCGGGTCCGTGCGGTCATAGTCCCCAGATGTGTCTCTACGGTTTCCGCGAAGGCTTTCGGGGAGGAGAACAGCCGCTTCTTCAGCAGTGTGGTCACGAAGTCGGCGGCTGCCCGGCCCGCATCGCCCCCGGCGGCCTTCCGGCGGCTGGCTGCGTACTCGGCCAGCATCTGGTGCGCGTCCCGGTCCTCGGCGGAGTGGTGCACCTCCAGGTACTGGGTGTTCCTCCTGGGGAACCGGGGTGTGCCGTCCCACTTGGGTGGCAGATCCCGCTTGAGCCGCCGCACCATGATCCGGGCCAGCTGGGCCTCGGCCGGCCGGACTCCCCGGGCGAAACGCTGGTCATCGAGCAGTTCCAGCAACGCGGTGAACGACTCCAGGTACCCGTTGTGCGGAGTTGCCGACAGGAACAGGCGGTGCTCGCAGTGCGGGGCCAGGGTCCGGATCGCCTGCGTGCGGAGCGAGTCCACGGCGTATTTGCCGTGACCGGACGGGGCGCAGGTGTGCACCTCGTCCACGACCAGCATGTCGAAGGCCCGTGGGTACTTCGGAGCGACCGGCAGCACCTCGCGCAGGAGGCGCATCGGCCGCTCGCGCTTGAGCCAGTCGATGCTGACGATTAGCCGGGGGTAGTGGGTCCACGGGTTCGCATACAGGCCGCGGGACCGCCGCAGGTCTCGTAGCATCTCGGCGTTGACGATGCGGAAGTCCAGGCCGAACTTGTCGCGCATCTCGTCGTGCCACTGCAAGGTGAGCCCGGCCGGGCAGACGATCAGCATCGTCCGGGCGCGGTAGCGCAGCATCAGCTCCTGCATGACCAGCCCGGCTTCGATGGTCTTACCGAGTCCGACATCGTCGGCGATCAGGAGGTTGGTTCGCGGCATCGACAGTGCCCGGACCACCGGGTCGAGCTGGTAATCCTCGATCTGGATACCGGAGCGGAACGGGGCCTGGAGCACGGTCTTATCCGCTGAGGCGATAGCTCCCCACCGTACGGCGTCCAGGAACGCGTCGAGCTGGCCCGGATCGTCGAAGCCATGGGCGGGATCTGGCAAGGCATGCTGATCGTGGGTGACCGCGCCGCGCTCCAGCTCCCAGACGACCCGCAGCCGCTCGTCGCGGGCGTCGTCTTCGATGCTGACCAGGGTCACCACATGCGGTGGCCGGCCGGTCATGGTCACCGCGGTCCCCGCCGCAACATTGCCCCTGACCACGTCCGAAGCGACCCATATCCGGTTCCGCACGGTCACGAGTTGGCCGGGCGCCGGGGCGTCACTGCCTTCAGCGCTAGTCGCAACTACGGCCATGCCCACCCCTGGTCACCTCATGCGACATCTAGTTACCCCACTCATCAGCCAACATAGTCACCCACCTGCAATACCGGTCTGGGAAGAGCTCAGTCAGGTCACTCCCGCAAGAAACTCACTTGGCTCGCCGCTGTAGGAGACGTACAGATGGTCCCGCGCCCGGGTGCACGCCACGAACAAGACGCAACGCTCCTGCTGGAGATCCTGGCTATGCGTAAGTGCATCTTCGCTCGCGGGGGTCACCGCTGAAGGTGCGGGAACCATGCCCTGCGCCACGCCGATGACAGCGACTGCCTGGAATTCCAGGCCCTTCATGCCATGCATCGTCCCCAGGCACACGGCGTTCCTGGTGCCCCGCGTTCCCAGCGAGACAGTGGAGATGCCGGCACTCTTGAGAGTGTCACGGGCATCGCGGGCCAGGTGCGAGGCCCGGGCGGCCACCCCGATCGCGTGCGGTTCGATGCCGGCATCAAGCCAGCCGCGTATCCGTTCGGAAAGCGCGGTGAGTTCTTGCTCACGGGAGGCGGTCTTACGGATCTCGGGGCGGCGACCGTGCATGGGTGAGCGGTACCCCATCAGGCTGTCGGCCTCGCCGTCCAGGCCGGTGACCGGTGCGGCGCCGAGCAGCGGGACGGCCCAGGCCAGGATCTCCTGCGTGGTGCGGTAATTCACGGTCAGCCGGCGGCTGCGCCCGCGCACCTGGATACCGAGACTGGCCAGCGAGACGCGGTTGTCGTAAATACGCTGGTACGGGTCGGCCGCGATGAACAGGTCATCCGGGCCCGGCGGCACAACGGCGCGCAGAAGCCGCCACCGGGCCGGGTGCAGGTCCTGTCCCTCGTCCACGATCACGTGCCGGTAGAGAGTTCCGCCGGACTCGCGAAGCAGGTGGGTGGCCTCGTTGGCCAGCTGGATGTAGGTCGACTGGTGAGCCGTCTTGAGTTCCGCGGTGACGCGTTCGGCCGCCTGCCAGACCTGGCTGCGTTGTGCTTTGCTAAGCGGCTTCCCGCGCCCCGTGCGCAGGCAGGTCAGGTACGCCTGCTCGGCGTGCAGGTCCTGGCCGAGAATGACTTGCTCCCATTCGTGCTGGAGAAACACCGGGGTGAACGTCAGCCCGGCGTCGGCTGCCGCCTGCGCCCACCGCTGGTGCAGCGCCCGCTCGTCGGCGATGGCCGGGGTGCCCCGGGCCTGCTTGACGATGCGGTGGGCGAGCCGGTCCACGTTGAGGACTTCGATACGGCTGCGGACAGCGGCGTCCTGGACGAGCAGGGCGAGCTGCGCGTCGAGGGCCTCGGCCAGGTTCCGGGTGTACGTGGTCAGCAAGATCGGCGGTCCCGCCTGGTCTGGCGGGGCAGCCAGGCCTGGCTTGCCTGCCTGTTCCGCCAGGAAGGCCGCGCGGTGCAGGGCAGTTACGGTCTTTCCGGTTCCGGCGCCGCCGGTCACCTGGGCTGGACCCGAAAAGGCCACTTTGTAGGCGATCTCACGCTGGCTCGGATGCAGAAACGTCCGCCAGGCAGCGAACGGGTGAGCTAGGATCCGCTGCAACTCCTGCGGGCCGGATACAAAGGCAACCTGGCCCGGGGTGCGTTCCATGGCCGACACAAGGTCGTCAGGGTCCACCACGGCAGGCGGAGTCTCCGCCGGGAGCAGCTGCGCGACCTCCGCCCACGCCTCCTGCACGGTCATCCCGCACGCCAGCGAGTAAAGCGCGGCGTACTGGGCGTCCGGCAGCATGGTCTGCAGCGCCTCCAGGTGCGCGTCGGTGCTGAGCAGCCGGACGAGCGGGAGGATCTGGGCGTCCACACCCAAGTGCCGGAGGTCAGCGTCGCTGACTTCCGCGAAAAGCCGCTTGTCGTCAGTCTGGGCAACTGCTTGCAGGGACGGCCGCAGTTGCTGCAGAGCTTCCTCGTCGCGGACTTCCAGGACGCCCAGCATCTGGTTCACGCTGAACCGGTGACTGCTGGCGTAGGCATTCGCCTTATCGTGGGGCAAGACCGTGATAAGGCAATACGTCTCGCCAGTCTCCGGCGCCAGGACGACGCCGCGCCAGAAACTGTCCACCCGGATCGTGCGGATGCGGTCGTCCCGGCTGTGCTGGAGCTTCTCCAGGTGCATGCCCGCGTAAGTGTGCTCGGCGAACTTGCCGATAGCCGCCTCGACCGAGCTCTGTACGCTTTTCTCCAGTTTTGCGTATTCGGCAAGGAAGCCCTTCGCGATCGCCAGGCGTGCCAATGTCCACCTCCCCTCGGGCGCTCGTTGCCCCGTTTATTAGTCGGTCATGCTAGACCGTTCGGAGCGTGAGGCATAGTAGTAAAGGGCATGAGTGGGCGATTTGATCCGCCTGCACACCAGGAGAGCCCGGTTCGCGTCCAAGTAGGGAGGAAGGGTCGGCGCAGTTTCCGGCCGTAGGCTGTTCCTGGCCTTGGGAAGCTATTTCTTGGACATTTTGTCGAGGGGACGATTGTGACGAAACTGGCGGCTATTCTGGATCAGATCGACTCGGGGAGCGTGCTGCTGCCAGAGTTCCAGCGCGGCTACGTCTGGAACCGTGATCAGGTCCGCGGGCTCATGCGGTCGCTGTATCGCGGATACCCGGTGGGCGGCCTGCTGACCTGGGAGACCCAGGCCGAAGGCTCGGTCGTCCGGGGCGCCGAGGCAACGACGCCGACCCTTCGCGTGCTGATTCTTGACGGCCAGCAGCGGGTCACGACCCTGTACGGGATCTCCAGAGGCCGCCCGCCCACGTTCTTCCAGGGTGACGAGAAGGCCTTTTCCGGCCTGCGCTTTAACGTCGAGGACGAGACGTTCGAATTCTACGGACCTGCCAAGATGCGTGACGATCCGCGCTGGATCGACGTCACGTCGCTGTTCATGCGCGGGCTCGAGCATCACATCGGGGCGCTGAACGCCCACCCGGATACTCAGCCGCGCATCGTGACCTATATGGAACGGCTCGCGCGGCTCAGGGGGGTGCTGGAGCGAGACTTCCACGAAGAGAAGATCACCGGCGAGGACAAGACCGTCGACGTGGTCGTCGACATCTTCAACCGAGTCAACTCCGGCGGCACCAAGCTATCCAAGGGCGACCTAGCCCTCGCCAAAAAGTGCGCGCACTGGCCAGAAGCTCGCGCCGCCATGCGATCACACCTGGACGTCTGGCAGAAAGAAGGATTCACTTTCAGCCTGGACTGGCTGCTGCGCAACACCACCGCCGTCGCCACCGGCCGGGCGGAGTTCGCCTCGCTCGACGATGTCCCGGTGGCCGACTTCAAGCAGGCACTAGAAGGGTCTGCGCAGTACATCAGCCGGTTCCTTGATGTGGTCGCCGGCCGGCTGGGGCTCGATCATGACCGTGTTCTCATGGGCAGGTATGCCTTCCCCGTGATCTCCCGGCTCCTTCACCTCGCCGGCGGTCACTTCCCCCGCTCGGCGGACAGTGATCGCGCACTGTTCTGGTACATCCACTCTGCCCTGTGGGGCCGGTTCGCTGGCTCGACCGAGACCGTGCTCAACCAGGACTATGAGGCCGCGACCCGGTCCGGAGTGGACGGCCTCATTTCCACCCTCGAACGGTGGCGTGGCGGGAACCTGTCGATCGACGGGCAGGACTTCGAGGGGTTCGGGCGGGGCTCGCGCTTCTATCCCCTGCTCTACATGCTCACCCGGGTGCACGGTGCCCGTGACTTCGGCAGCGGCCTGCCCCTGCACAGCCATCTGCTCGGCCACCTCACCAGCCTCCAGGTACACCACATCTTCCCCAAGGCCGTCCTGTACGACGCCGGCTACCCGCGCAGCCAGGTCAACGCGGTCGCCAACTTCTGCTTCCTCACCCAGGACACCAACCTCGCTATAGGCAAGCGCCGGCCGGAGGACTACTTCCCTGAGGTTGAGAAGAATCACCCGGGTGTCTTGGCCTCCCAGTGGATTCCCGATGACCCGGCGCTGTGGCGGATCGACAGGTATCCCGACTTTCTCGCTGCCCGCCGCGAACTGCTGGCCGACGCCGCCAACGTCTTCCTCGGCGCGCTGCGGACTGGCACGGCACCCGGCGCGAATGAACTGCTTGAACGGCAGAAGGTCGTGGTCGAGACAATCGACGACCAGGACACACGCAGCGAGGAGGTAGCGGCCCTCATCGCCGAGCTCACCGAGCTTGGCTGCGCCGAACCCGCGGTTGACTGCGAAATCTCCGACCCCGGAACCGGAAAGGCGCTGGCCATCGCGGAGGCATGCTGGCCCGAGGGCCTGCAGCCCGGCCAGGGCAATCCCGTCGTTCTGGAGCTCGATCCCGGCGAGTCCGACCTGGCGCGTCTAGAAGAACTCGGCTACGAGGTCTTCACCTCCACTGACTCGCTCCGCGGTTATGTATACCGCCGCAATCAGGAATCAGCAGGGCCCGCGGAGGAACCAGCCGGCCCAGCCGAAAACGCCGGCGATCCCTCGGCTGGGCCTGACGGGGAGCCTGGCCCCGACGTGCGAGCCGAGTTCGAGCGAGCCATGAAAGACGTCTACGTCCGCGCGAAATCCGAAATCAATTACACAGCCACGTACTTCCTTGGAATGCTCAGCGACTACGGCGGTCTGGGCACCGCTCAGCGGCTGCTCGCGTCAACCCAAGCGTCTAAGGGCTTCACCGCCCTCTACGAGCGCGGCCGCCTGGATCTCACTGTCGAGGCGCTCGTCATGAAGCCCGAGTTTGCGGGCCTCTTTACGGAGGAGGAGATCGATATCGCACGCCAGCGCCTAGCCCAGCTCGGCTATCGCTAACCCTAGCCGCCCTGGAGGAGACGCCTCTGGCGCTCAATGATGACGAAGCCGCCGCAATGGCTAAACTTCGCGAGCTCGCGACAGGGCGCGGTGATCTCTCCTTGCCGAAGTCGCCGAGGTCTTCGAGGGCGTCTGTGAAGAGGAGGTGTGCGAACCGCTCAAGCGGCAAGCCAAACAACTACGCGCAAGGGAGGAGCCGACCCGGAGATAATCACCGCGTGAATCCAGATCGCCTCACGCCCGCAACGGCCGGCCGTCCCTAGGCAGCCGCCGTCAGGTGGCCTGCGTTCCTAGCGCATTTCCTGAGAGGCCTTCGTTAGCACTAAAGCCGATCTTCGTTTCTGATCTTGATCGCCCGTTTTCGCCACCCTTGATGCATGGCCAGCCAAAGCGTCTCAAAGCGTCACACCATGCATCATCCGATGTGTATGGGCAGTTCTGCCGCTGCGGTTGGCGGGATTAGCCGGTGGCCGTCGTCGCGACGCCGAGCAAGGGTTACGAACTGGACCACATCTGGCGGCAGGTGGAGCAGGGCCCCGCCAAGGAGCGCCGGCTATTACATCCAGGCCAGCGAGAGCAGCGGCGAGCCGCCAGGCCGGTAGCGGCCAGGACGCCAAAGCGCTCGGGTTCGAGCCCGCCAGATGGTCGAGCGCCAGCCGCATGACCTGCTGTTCGGCCAGCGCAGGGCTCCCGGCGGCACCGCATCGGGCAGACCGCCGGGCGGCGGCCGGAAAGCCGCTGGCCTGTACGCCCGGCTGCTGGCCGCCAAGCCGCACGCCACCGCCGGACGCAAACTGGCGGCAGGCCGTCCGTTTTTTACTAACCGATATCTACAAAGCGGGTCGCGGCGTGGACTAGCGAGTCGTACGTCTGGTCGGTCCGGGTGGCCGTGATGCCCAGCGAGCTTACGAAAGCAGCAAGGTCAGCCTGGATGGCCTGGGCATTAGCGTGATCGGGCGCTATACGCTCCAGTTCGAGGAATCTCCCGACACCGTCGACCTCGTCGATGCACAGCGAGCAGTCGTCCAGGGTCGCCATGCGGCGGGTTTTCGCGATTCGGACGGTGGGGCGGTAGCCCATGTGCAGGGCTGCTTGGTGCATGGCCTGGCGGTCGGTGACCTGCGTCTCGTATTCCAGGCAGTCCTGGGCGCTGCCCGCGGGCTGCTTGAGGGTGAAGTAGTGGCAGCCCTGCACCGTGCGCAGGCGGAGGAAGGAGACGCCGAGCTTGCTGTCGCCGAACTGCCACCCGGCAGGCGCATATGCCTGGTCATCCTGAAAGACCGGCTCGCTCAACTCGATGCCCTGGGACTTCAGCGCGACCAGCAGCGCTTCCAGGTCGTCGACCCGGTATTTGAGCTCGATCTCGCGCACCCGTTGCCTCCATGCTCACCGGTTCGCTACCTTTCCAGCTCCAGAGGCGGTCAGGCAACGCAACGCGCCGACCGACCGGACTTTGTTCCAGGGTCATCCATGTACGAGCTGGGTATCTGCAGCTGCGGTCGTTAGAAGAGCGTGGCCGGTTCGGCAGTGGCGGCCGGGTCGGATACGGGCAGCGCTTCGGGCGGGGCCAGGCTGAAATGGATCGTGAGCGCGGAGTGATCTGACAGTTTGTCGTGGCGGGGCTGGTGCAGGTAGCGGCAGTCGGTGATCAGGTCGCAGAGGGGGCGGGAGCAGAAGGCGTGGTCGTACCGGTAGCCGTCGCCGGTCCGGCCGACCCAGCTGTATTCGGCTTCGTCCGGGTGCAGGTGCCGGAACGCGTCGGTCAGGGCGTGCGTACCGGCCAGGGCCTGGTAGAAGTCGTACTCGAACGGGGCGAAGAACGGGTAGCGGGGCTGGTGGCCGGGTTCGAGGATGTTCAGGTCCCCGGCCACGATGGCCGACATGGCGGCGGTGGCTGAGGCGAGCGCGGCGTCGCAGGCGGCCAGCCATTTCCGCTTGCGCTCGGTCTTCTCGCCGCTGGCGTCACGCGAGGGCACGTACAGACCGATGACCCGCAGCGGCCCGCCCGGGGCAGGCAGGATCACGGCTGCGGCCCGGGAGGGCAGGTAGCCGATCTGGTCGCCGAACCCGTCCGGTACCGCTGCGATCCTGCTGATGATCATGGTGCCGTACTCGCCGGGACCGGGTTCGGGGTAGGTGACGTGGTACCCGGCGGCGGTGAACGCTCCGGCGAGCAGCTGGCATCCGGCGCTGGCCTTGGTCTCGGTGAGGACCAGGACGTGCTCGTCGCGGCGGGCGAGCCAGGCTAGCTGCCGCTGGGCGCGCTCGGGTGAGGGGTTGCCGATGTTGAACGTCAGCAGGGACAGGCCCGGCGGGTTCATGGCTGCTCCGGGTTCGCGTCGGCGTGCAGGGCGAGGATGCGGTCGGTCACTATCATGGCCGCCTCGTCCGCGCTGCGGGTGGTGATGTCGATGGTGCACACCGGCCAGCCGGCCTGGGCCAGCCGGGTGGCGGTGTCGGTGTAGAGGTCCGACTCGGTCTGGGAGGAGCCGGGCTGGCGTTCGAAGCGGCTGTGCCTGCCCCGGGCGGCCAGCCGGGCCGCGATCACCGCCGGGGTGCCGTTGAGGATGACGGCCAGGGCGGGCTGGTCGGCGCCCTGGTTGAGCTGAAGGATGACGTCCCAGCTGATGTCGTCCATGCGTTGCAGGACCAGGCTGGAGGGAAGGTAGCGGTCGCAGATGATGATCTGCCCGGCGGCCACGGCGGGCCGGATCTCGGCGCCCAGGTGGTGGTGACGGTCACCGGCGACCAGGCAGGCTAAGGCCATCCCCGCGTACTCGTCCGTGCCTGCGCGGATGAGCTGGCCCAGCGGCGTCGGCGAGGGCTCGCGAGTCTGCCGGACGGCAAGGCCGTGGCAGGCAAGTCTGGCGGCGGCAAGGGCGGCGACGGTGGACTTGCCGGACCCGCCGGGGCCGTCGACACTGATAAACAGGCCCCGCTGGCTGGTCATGCGGTCATCAGCGGCAGCTGCCGCCGCTCCCCGGAGGTGATGGGGCAGACCTCGGTGTCCACCGCACCGATCCGCTCCCCGGCGGCGATGACCGCGGCGGGGCAGCCTTTGCCGCACTGTCCGGCGATGCCGCAGGACCGGCAGGTGGGGTTGGCGCCCATTTCGTGCTGTTCGGCGAACCGGTGGGCGTCGAGCCGCGCCGCGATGTCCGGGTCGGTGAAGATGTTGCCCACGATGAACTGGCCGGGGTCGTGCTGGGACTGCGGGGTGCGGGCGGCGAACACCAGGTACGGGCACACGGTCACCTCCCCACCGGTGAACACGTAGATGATCGTCCCGGCCTGGCAGCCCGCCAGCGGCTGGCCGCCTGTGCTGGGGAACCGGATGTGCACGATCTCCAGGTCCGGGCTGTCGAACGGGGCGGTCAGCGCCTGTATCCGGCGCATGTGTTCCTTGCTGTCAGCCAGCTTCCTGCAGGACTTCACGCCGCGGCCCATGGAGGACAGCGGGTTCATCAGCACGTAGGACGCGCCGTTCCCGGCCGCGAACTGGCACAGCTCCCGGTACTCCTCGTCTTCTGCCAGGGAGTTGGGCGTGCATAGCAGCCCTTGCAGCAGTCCGGCGGCCGCCAGCTTGCGCACGGTGGCGACCGTGACGGCGAAGCTGTCCCTGTCGCCGCGGAAGCGGCCGTGCGACTCGGCCCGGAACCCGTCCAGCGAGACGTTCGCGTGCACCCCGCCGATGCTGGCCAGGTCGCTGATCTGCGCATCGGTCAGCGTGGTCGCGTTGGTGCAGAAACCGACCTGCATCCCCGCGCCGCGCAACGCCCGGACGATATCGGTGAAGCGGGGATGGATGGCAGGTTCACCGCCGGTCAGCGTGACCCGCTCCACCCGGCAGGCCGTCAGCCTGGGGATCAGCAGGCCGGTAATGTCGTCATACGGCATCGACTCGCCGGCCTGGGTGGCTGACACGAAACAGTGCGCGCAGTGCAGATTGCATCGTTCATCGATCTGCACAAGTGCTTTCCTGGTCCCGCCGTCGGCAGTGGTCCGGAAGTAGCACGATGACGCCTGGCCTGTCCTGGTGATGTTGCGTGCGCTCATGCTCTGCTCTCCTCGCCGTTCCCGATTTTTAACACGGATTGTGACGATAACGCCACATAACGCGAGTGTCCACGAGATCCTGACAGCGATACCCTGCCGCGGGAAGCTTGCAGCTATCCCGGCAGGGCATCTAACTGACTTTCCTGCCCGGGTGGCTGGGCTGTGGCGATGTGCGGACGCTGACGCGGGCTGGTCTGCTGATGCCCGTCCCTGGCCTTCAGCGCCGCCGCGGTCTCCTCCCGGATCTGGCACAAGACGGTGATCACGTGCGGGCTGATGTGCCGCTCGTGTTCCAGCAGCGCCGCGGCCGCGTCCTGCATCGCGGTGAGCTGGCCCGCGTCGGCGTGGTTGAGGTTCCTGGTCGCACGCGGCCACGTCATGTAGTCACGCTCGCATCTTCCGGAGCAACCGCGAATAGCTCATCTAGCCTGCCGAGCAGGTCCCGCAGTTCCCACCGCACGATCGTCCGCTCCCCGTCAGGTTCGGGTACGGTCGCCTCCCACGGCCCGTGCTTGATGATCTCAACCTGCGGATGCTCCTGGCGGAACTGTTTCAGCCGGTGAACCTGATCCGCGGGCGCGCAAGCATCTGTGACGGTCAGCACTGCCGGCTCGCAGGCGCTGTGCGTGCGCATCGGGCGTTCGCGCTCCTCATCGATCCGCATCCCGGCTCAGCGGGAAGGCGCCGGTTCTGCTTTCACGCTAGGAAGCGGCGACCGCCGAGACCAGGAGTGTGCCCAAGTGTGGCATGCGAGTTAAGGGCTCCTGCGGCGAGCGGCTCTGGGTATCTTCTGCGATGGCGGAGATGAGCGCCCGGGCACGCGGCCCGTAGACGGCGATCTCGGTGAACCGCGCGAACATCTGGGCGTACATGGCGATCTCCCGCGGCTGGGTGATCGATAGGTAGCCGGAGATCAGCTCGGAGGTGACCAGCTCACTGTCGAAGACCCAGAAATCCTCCGCCGGTCCCGCCGCCCCGCGATCGGCGATCCCGGCCGGGATGATGCCCAGCGATACCGCCGGCCACCTGGTCACCTCGGCCAGGTGCGCCAGTTGTCCGGCCATCACTTCCGGGCCGCCGAAACCTGTGGTCAAGACCGGTTCCTCGATCACGAACGACGCTATCCGGCCGCCGCGCCGCAGTAGCCGCTGCCGTGCCATCCTGACCGCGACCGCTTCCTCGACGTCGTCGGCCAGGCCGCGCCGCTGCTGGTAGGCGCGGAGCGCCGCGCGGGTGTACCCCTCGGACTGGATCAGGCCGGGTATTATCCAGCTGCTGTATGCCCGGAACTGCTGTGTCTGCTCATACAGCGGCAGAATGCCCTCCTGGGCGAGCCGCAGGCCGGAGCGTTCCATCCTGCGCCATTCGACCCACATCCCCTCTGCCGCGCGGAGCGAGGCGATCAGGTCACCGGCTTGGCCCTGTGCCCCGCACACCCGGCACCAGACACGGATCGCCTCAGCAGACGGCGGGCGGGTCGCGTGCTCGATCTTGGAGACCTTCGTGCGCTCCCACCCGGCCTGAAAAGCAAGCTCCCTCGCGGTCAGCCCCGCATCAACGCGCAGCTCACGGAGCCGGTCAGCCAGGATCTGCCGGGCCTGCCGGGCGCTGGAGGACGACGGTGGCATCGCGCGAGGCCGGTTCGCCGTAACCCGTGGGATGCGTTCAGCTCAGCCGGTAGTCCGCGTGCGGCACGCCGCGTTCCCACGCTTCGGCGAACGCCGCGGCGTGGCGCGCGGCGACGCCGGCGTCGTCGCAGACCGCTGCGCCGGCCCACTCACCGGGGCCGTCGAAGAAATTGAACAGCACCCGGCGGCTGTCGAAGACCCAGCAGTCACAGCCTGGCAGCAGCAGATCTGCGGCCTGCCGCCTGGGCAGCCAGCGCACCTGTTCCCCGACGCCGATGTTGGATTCGGTGGTTGCGTGCTCGAACCGGATGTAGTCGGTCACCGGCTCGGAGATCACGCGCAGCCGCCGCACCGCGACTCCCCGGCCGATGATCCCCCGGATCACGTCCAGCCACGGCCGGGCCAGCTGCCGCTGGAATTCCTCCCGGTCACCGTCACGCCACGCGCGGAACCACGCATCACCAGGGGTGTAATCGTCGCGCATCTCCAGGTGGACCGCAGAGACCGTGCACGCCCGGAGCAAGTCATCGCACAGCTGCGCGGCCTCAGTGCTCGCCAGGTCCGTGCCTGCCGCGTTCATACCTGCCACTGGCCGCCTCCAAGACAATCGCGCCCATCACCGCAGGAAGCCGCACCACCGCCTCACCCGCCCCGATGGGACTGTGCCGGGCGACCTGTGCCAGCGCGTCCGCGTCGGTGACAGCCTCCCCCTGAAACCACAAATCGCCGGTGTCTTCGTCCACATACACGGCCGGACACCCGTTGCTCGGAGTGTCCGGGGTGATACCGATGAAACTTAGCCGCATCGCTGGCCTCCGTGCGCAGGGTGTGCCCAAGTGAGCCTTCCTGCCTTGAACCATCTTGCCCGTTTCTTACGGTAAGTCCAGTCCCTGGGCTGAGCTAGCCCGTTGGCAGAAACGCAGATCCTCTGCGCGATGCGAAACCTCGCGTTCCCCGCGGCTAACCCAAGAGGGCAGTCTCCCGGCAGCATGCCAATCTCGGACAGCCTGCTGCCTGATGCGCCGCGACAGTGTCCGGGAATGGCCCTGATTGCAGACTTCCCCGGACGCCGGAATCGGGTGCACGCTAAGTGTCGGCCATGTCCGCGACGGGCGGAAGGGATGCGATGGAGCCCGGTTTCGCTGCTTCTGAGATCGACACGAGTAAACCGCACCCGGCCCGGATGTACGACGCCTATTTAGGCGGCAAAGACAACTATGCCGCTGACCGGGACGCCGTCCGCCAGATTTTGCGTGCCTTTCCCGAGGTGCGCGCGATGGCGCGGGCGAACCGGGCGTTCATGCAGCGGGCGGTGCGGTTCCTGGCCGGCGAGGCGGGGATACGGCAGTTCATCGATATCGGCACCGGCATCCCCTCGGCGGGCAACGTGCACGAAGTCGCCGGACAAGTCGCCCCGGGCGCCCGCGTGGTCTATGTGGACAACGACCCGATCGTGCACGTGCATGCCAGCGCTCTGCTGACCGGCAGCGGTACTACTGCCATCGTGCTGGCCGACCTGCGTGACCCCAGCGCTATCCTGGCGCACCCGAAGGTACGCGAGCTGATCGATTTCGGTCAGCCGGTGGCCTTGCTGCTGGTGGCGATCTTGCATTTCCTCGCGGAAGTGGAGGACCCGGTGGGGATCGTGGCCAGGTTGCGAGACGCGCTGCCGCCAGGTAGTTACCTCGCGTTGTCTCATGGGACGGCGGACTTCCATCCCCCGGGCGTTGCCGGGGAGGCCGCCACAGCCTATGAACATGCCACCGCCCCGCTCGTGCTGCGCGCCTTTGAGCAGGTCTCCGCGTTCTTTGACGGCTTCGAGCTGGTGGAGCCGGGCCTGGTGCAGGCGCCGCTGTGGCGTCCGGACGGCAAGCCGCCCCGTCCGAAGGATCTCGCCAAGCTCGGCATCTACGCTGGTGTCGGCCACAAGGCCGGCAGCACATGACCCCGGGTGCCGGGCACGGCCCCGGTGGTGGGTGTCCCGTTGCGCGGACGATCCGGGCGGCTTCCCAGGCCGGCCTTACCGGCGGCCAGGAGGCTGCGCTGGTGCCCATCGCGCCTGCGTATCGCCGGACTGGAGGGTGTCCAGGCGGTAGGCGAGCTGCTGACTGTAGTCGGGCCTGTCGCGGGCGGTGCGGATGTAAGGTCTGAGGCCCCAGATCTCGCGGACCGCGATCAGAGTGTCTAGTCCTGGCCAGGTGCGGATGTCCCATCCGTATGCTGCGGCGAAGGCGTCGATGCCGTTCTCGCCGGCCCGGCCGAACCTGCGGTCCATGTAGTGGATCTGGGCCAGGTCCCATTCGCGCGGCCCGCTGGCGACGTGATCCCAGTCGCCCAGGACGGCGGGGCCGGAGGCAGCGCGCATGAGGTTGCCGATGTGCGCGTCCCCGTGGATCAGGCCGACGGCCCGGGGGAAGTCCAGCGCGGACCACTGCCGGCGAAGCTGCGTGATCCGCTCCTGTAGCCAGGACTGGCTAGCCGGGGACACGGCGTCCGGGGCTTCGCTGATCGTGGCGGTGACGCTGTCGAGGGGGTCATCGAGGCCGGGCAGCGGATATGCCGGATCACCTTGCGCGTGCAGCTCGCGCAGGATGCCTCCCATCTCGGCGCTGGTCGGCGCGGGCGTGTCGGCGGTGGGCAGGTACCGCCAGGCAGACACCACATGGCCGTCTATCACGAATGGCTGGTCATCGATGTCGGCTGGGACGGTGCACGGGAAGCCGCGGCCGGCGAGCCAGCGCGTCACGGCGATGGAGGCGGTGACGGGGCCGAGTACCTGCGGGCTGGTGGCGATCCTGATGATCAGGCCTGCGGCGGGCAGTGCGTAGCTGGCGTTGCCGTGCAAGCGCAGCAGTCTGGCATCGTGAACGGGAACGCCCAGGCGCGATGCTGCCGTGTCCAGGACGGCACCAAACTTGCCCTGGATGCTGGCGCGGTCCATCCGGTGTATGCCCTTCGCTACTGGACGACGGCGTGCTCAGGACGGGCCAGACAGGGAGTGCAGCCCGGCGGTGACGGCTTCACGGCCGAACTCCTCGATCTGGTTACCAAGGTCACGGGCCTGCGGCGAGCCCCGGAAGACCGGCGCGGCGAGTTCGTTCCGGACTCGTGTGAGCCGGGCGGTCAGCGTGGAGACCCGCTGCGCGGCCGGGAGGATCAAGACCGGTTCCAGTGCTGCGACAGCGCCGTCCAGCGCCCCGGTCCGTACCCGGACCACGGCCAGGTCGGCGCCGGCTAGCGCTTTGCCGGCGATCCCATGCTGCTCGCCGGGACCCGGACCTGCGTCGTACAGGCTGACGGCAGTTTCCAGTTCCCCGGCCGCCTCGCGGCCGTCTCCGACCTCGGCTAGCGCGCCTCCGGCCATCGAGCAGGCGGCGGCCCGTGACAGGGCGAACTCCTCGCCGCCGATCTGGATCAGGTCGTCGCTGTAGCCAGTCTCCTGGGCGGCGTGCGCGAGCCCGACCTCCCGGCGGGCTGCATCGGGATCGCCAAGCCGGGCAAGGGCGCGGGCATGTTCAAGGTGCAAGTTGGCACCGACTAGTCCCTGCGAGGCGTACCGCAGGCCATCGGCCGCCAGGTCACGGCTCTCGCCGTACCAGCCGCGCCAGTACATGACGTAGGACAGCCTCGCTCGGAGCATGCCCCGCAGGGAGTCGTGGCCGATCGCGTTGGCGTACGCCCAGCCTGCCCGGATCAGCTCTTCGGCAGCGTCCGGGTAGCCCAGCCGGTTGGCGGTCAGGCCCATCAGCTCGTGCAGGCAGCCGAGCAGGAAGTACAGGTCGGCTTGCTCACCCGGCCACAGCGGCCGGTCCAGCAGCCGGTAGATGCGGTCGCGGACCCGGCGCATGTCCAGGAACGCTGAGAGCGGGGCGCCGGTATCGCTCAGGCTGGACAGCCGCGCCAGGTCAGCGCGGAGCTGTTCTAGCGTGGCCTCGCCGATGCCGTGCTGCTCGTGTTCCGAAGCATGGTCGCTGCTGTCGTGCGCTGCCATCAGAACCTCTCGCTCAACCGCGAAATATCCCAAACCGGGCCCTTGTCTTTCACCGTAGGCGATAGCCGCCGACGCTGGCAGATGAGGTCCGGGCAGCCCAGGGATGCCGTCCGTGGCCTGCGCGGGCGCCGGGACGCCGGCTGCGGCGGAGACTGCCATGGCGGCAGCGCTGCCCGGGGTCCTCCCGGAGTCCGGGTATCCCTCCGGACGGGGGCCGAACTGGCCGGGCTGGATGCCGAGAGCGCGGCAATAGTGGAGCTTGTGGCGTTCGGAGACGCCGTCCTGGCGTTCCCAGCGGTGGATGTTGTGCAGCATGCCGGCGGTACTGGGGACGGAATTGTCGCCGGCCTCGCGGGCGGCCTGGACGAGGCGGCGGGCCATCTCGGCCTTGGGCCAGCCCCGGGCCTCGCGTTGCTGGCGGAGCCATGTGCCGAGTTCGCTGCTCATCACGCCCCTATCTTCCCGTCTTCCTGCTGACTTTGCGGGGCCGCCGGCGGACATTCCCGGACACGGCCGTGTCCGGGAATGTCCGCCGCTGTCATTTGCCCGTTACAGCGTCAGCGGAGGATTCATCAGGCCAGGAGGTCATCGGCCAGCCCGGCTTTGGCGCCGTTGACGAAGGCGCGGATCTCGTTGGGCTGGAGGATCAAGGCGGGGCCGTGCGGGTCGGTGGACTGGCGTAGCGCGACCTGCCCGCCGGGGAGTTTCCTGGCTTCCAGGCAGTCGCCGCCGTTGGAGCCGCTCCAGGGTTTGACCCAGCCCTCGGCGCCGAGATCAGTGGCGGGCATGCCGTTGCGGACTTCCATGGTCATATCTCCTTACGGATATCGCGGAGTAGTTTTCCTGTCCCGCCGCTGGGAGCGGCCTGGGCGCTGATGCGGTCCAGGGCCTGGACGTAGACGGTGGTCTCTTCCGGTTTGTCAAGGTAGTAGGCGCTGGTCATGGTCTCGCCGTACACGATGTCGGGCTGGTCGTGGGCGTCGAACCGGAAGATCCGGAACGGCCCGTACATGGCGGGGTGCAGCCCGGCGGTGAACGGCAGCACCTGCACGGTGATGTTCGGCCGGCCGGCGGCCTCGATGAGCTTGTCGATCTGGGCGCGCATGACGTCGGGGCCGGTGGTGGCGGCCGGGCGGCGCAGCGTGTTCTCATCCAGCACCAGCCAGAGCCGTGGCGGGTCGGGGCGGGCCAGGATGTGCTGGCGGGCCAGCCGCAGCTCGACCCGCCGCTCCACTTCTTCCGCGGTGGCGTCGGGGAAGCCGGTCTGGACGCTGGCGCGAGCGTACTGCGGGGTTTGCAGCAGCCCGGGGATCCAGTGCGGGTCGTACCCGCGGATGAGGGTGGCGGCTTCTTCCAGGCCGACGAACGTGCGGAACCAGGACGGCAGCACGTCGTCGTAGCTGTGCCACCAGCCGGGCTTACTGGCGTCGCGGGCCAGGGCGAGGAACGTGTCGATCTCGCGGGGGTCGGTGATGCCGTAGGCCATCAGCAGGGACCGGACGGTCAGCGGCTTGAGGCCGCCTTCGGCGCGTTCCATCCGGCGGACGGTGTAGGGCGAGGAGACGATCGCCGCGGCGGCCTGCTCGTAGCTCATCCCGGCCTTTTCCCGCAGCGCCTGGAGTTGCCGTCCCAGGATCATCCGCAGAACGGTCGGGCTGCCTCCGGTCCGGGGCTCGCTCATATCCGCTCTGCCTCTCGCTGTGTCCTGGGCACAGCGTGCCATGTCCGCGACAGTACCGCAATGGCTTGATTTCACGCTGTCACGTGCTGGCCCGGTTTGGGAATCCGTTGTCCCTACCGTTTTGCAATGTGCATGGGTGAAGGTGTTGCCATCCGGTAGGTGAGCAGGCCGCAACCCTATGTGGCGGCCCGCGGCACCTGATGAGGCGGGCGGCGCACCGCGCCGGATGCAGGATTCCCGGTCCAGCCAGAGCCGGGAAAGGGTTCCGGCCAGACGGCGTGCCGGGGTGGCGTAACGATCGCATGGCCCGCACGGGCCCCGGCCGTACGACCTTCGGCACGAACGAAGGCGAGCCGTAACCGACGCTGCTGGCAGGCGTCACCGAACGTGAGGAGCCGTAGACGTGAGCCAGGCTGGTGGCGAGACCCTGCCAGGGGGACGACGGGTGGCCGGACGCACGGAACTCAAGGCCGAGACGGGCGGCCGGGAGCACACGCACGGCTTGAAGCCCGGCTATGACCAGGGCGCAGCCGAGGCGGGACGCCGGCACCGGGTCCACCCGGGTGAGGCATCCCGTCCCGGCAGCGAGCAGACCGTGGAGCACGCGGCGGCGCGGCCCGGCGTCCCCGAGGTGGCGGGGGTGCCAGGGTTCCGGCTGGTCATCGGCGTAGACGGCGACCCGCGCGCCTGGGTACGGGTCGCGAACGCCCTGCTGGACCGCATCGCTGCCGGCGCAGTGAGAGCCGGCAGCCAGGTCCCGCCGGTCACCGGCCTTGGCCTGGAGCACCCCGCCGCGTCCGGCACGGCAGCGCGGGCATTCCGCGCGCTGGCCAGAGAAGGCGTCCTGCACCGGGTGCCAGGGCCCGGCTATTACGTCCGGACCAGCATCACCGTGGCGGTCAGCGGCCCAGGCCGCCAGGACGGCAGGCTGAGGGCGGTGCTGCCCGACGAGAGAGAACGGCAGCAGGCAGAGCCCGGCATTCCCGCCAGCAGCGGTACGGAGGGACGATGATCACCGGGCTGGGCGGCACCGGGCTGATCGCCGATGACCTGTACCTGATGGCGCACCACGAGACCAGCGGCAAGCCGTTCCTGCAACCACGCCCGCTGGGCATCGGGCTAGCCGGCGCCCTGCTGGCCGAGCTGATGCTCGACGGCCACGTCATAGTGGGCCCGGACAGCACCGTGGCAGCCGGCCCCGCCGTGCCCGGCGATGACCTGACCCGGCAGGTAAGGAACCAGATCGCCGGCGAGCCGGAACAGCATCTCCTGCTGCAGTGGCTGCTGTTCTTGGGGCAAAGCGCGGCCGTCGGCGTGGGCCGCCGGCTGGAACGGGCCGGGTACCTGATCCCGGCGGGCCGGCGGGTGCGGTGGCGGGCCCCGCGGTGGGTGCCGGCGGACCCGGACTGGGCGTTCGCGCCGCTGCTGCGGGCCCGCCCGGCCACCGATCCCGCCCGGCCGCTGACCGCCCACGCCGCCATCCTGGCCGGCCTGGCCACCGGATGCGGGCTGCAATTCCGGCTGGACCAGTACCTCCCGGCCGCCGGACGCAGCATCGAGGAAGCGGTCAGTCTTCTCACCCCGGACCTGCAGCAGCTGGACGGCTCCGTCCAGGCCGCCGTCGCCGGGGCCGTCCTGGCCCACCGGACCTGAACCACCCCTCACAACCACCAGAACCAGGAGCCCCCTTCGATGTCCCGAACTCAAGCAACAGGGTCCCGGCCGGGCAGCATGTCGCGGGCGCTGGCCCGGGACCGGCTCGGCGTGCCCGCCGTGCTGTTCTTCGTCCTAGCCGGGGTCGCCCCGCTGACCGTGGCGGCCGGGGTCATCCCGACCGCCTACGCCACCACCGGGCTGACCGGCATCCCCGCCGCGTTCCTCGTGGTCGCGGTGATCCTGGCCATCTGGGCCAGCGGGTACGTCGCCATGACCAGGCACATAAGAAACGCCGGCGCGTTCTACGCGTTCATCTCGGCCGGCCTGGGCCGTGTCGCGGGGGTGGCCGCCGCGCTGGTCGCGCTGCTGGCTTACAGCTTCTTGCAGGTGGGCTTGTACGGGGCATTCGGGCCGAACGCCGCCGCTGAGGCCTCCGCCCACCTGGGGCTGCACGCGGCGTGGTGGGCGTGGGCGCTGGGCGCCTGGGCGGTGGTCACCGTGCTGGGCCTGGGCCGGGTCGACATCACCGGCCGGGTGCTCGGGGTCCTGCTGTGCGCGGAGATCGCCGTGACTGCAGCCGAGACCGCAGGCGGGCTGGTCCACCCGTACGGCGGCCATCTCAGCTTCGCCACCTTGTCGCCGGGCGCGCTGACCTCAGCCGGGCCGGGAACGATCGGGGTGCTCGCGGTCGTCGCGGTGCTCGGGTTCGTCGGGTTCGAGCAGGCCCCGGTGCTGGCCGAGGAGGCGAGGAACTCTAGGAGGACGGTCCCGGTGGCCACCTATGTGGCGCTGGGCCTGATCGCAGTGCTCTACGCCGGGGTGAGCTGGGCGATGGCGGCCCGGACCGGCAATGGGCATGTGGTGGCCGCCGCCGGGGCGCAGGGGCCGGGACTGCTGTTCGGGCTGGGCGGCGGCGGGGTGCTGTCGCAGGCTGCCCAGTGGCTGTTCCTGACCTCGCTGTTCGCCGCCGCGCTGGCGTTCCATAACTCCGTATGGCGTTATATTTTCGCGCTGGGCCGGGAGAACGTGCTGCCCGCCGCGCTGGGCCGCACCGGCGGCAATAACATCCCCAAGGCCGCCTCGCTGGTGCAAAGCGGGACCGGGCTGGCGGTCATCGCCGGATACGCACTGGCGCATGCGGACCCGATGACCAGTTTGTTCTTCGACCTGGGCACGACCGGCGGGTTCGGCATCCTGGTCTTGCTGGCGGTGACCTCGGTCGCGGTGATCGCGTTCTTCGCCCGTGACTGGCATGGTGAGAACGTCTGGCGGCGGCTGGTCGCCCCGGCGCTGGCGGCTGTCTTGCTGGGCGTGATCGTGGTGCTGGCGGTGCTGCACTACGCCACGCTGCTGGGCGTGCCGTCCGGCAGCCCGGCGGCGTGGGCGCTGCCGGCCAGTTACGCCGCCGTCGCGGTGGCCGGGCTGGGCTGGGGGCTGGTGCTCAAGTCCCGCCGCCCGCAGGTGTACGCCACCATCGGGCTGGGCGCCCACGCCGCTACTGGCCAGCGCGCTCCGCTCGGCCCGGGGATGCTCCCATGACCCCCTGCCAGCCGGACGCAGGGCCGGCTGTGGTCATCGCGGACGGCACTAGCGCCGGGGTCTTGAGCCAGGTCATCGCCGGTGCCTTCGCCGACCTGGCGGTCTCCCGGTGGCTGATCCCCGACCCGGCCGCCCGGCACCGCATCTTCCCCGGCTACTTCCGGCTCTACGTGGAGCACGCCCTGGCCGGCGGGATCATCTGCACCACCCCCGGCCAGGACGCCGTGGCCCTGTGGCTATCCGCCAGCGAGGAACCAGCACCGCCGCCCGACGGCTACGACGAGCGGCTCGCCGCCCTCACCGGCCCCTGGACCGACCGGTTCCGGGTCTTCGATCAGGCGCTGGAGAGCCGCCACCCGACCGGGTTCGCTCACCATCACCTGGCGATCTTGGCCGTCCGCCCGGACCGGCAGGGACACGGGATCGGCGGCACGCTGCTGCGCGCCCACCACGCGGCCCTGGACCGCGACGGCCTCCCCGCCTACCTGGAAGCCTCCGACCTGCGCACCCGCCGCCTCTACCGCGCCCACGGCTACGACGACTGCGGCGGCCCCCTCGCCCTACCGGGCGCCGTCATGTACCCGATGGCCCGCCAGCCCCGGGCCGGTCAGCCGTCCGGGCTGGCCGTCCCTGGCGGGCTCGCCGCGAGTACCGGGCCGGGACCGGTGCCAGGAGGGACCCGGTGAGGTACCGCGACCTGGATGGCATCGACCTGGGCGCCGCCAGGGAGAAGGTGCGCCAGTGGATGCTCGCGCATCCCGGCGGGACACCCGCCCAGATGGCCGCGGACCTCCAGGGCGGCTACCCGCAGTTCCCCGAGCACATGGCGGTCGTGCTCCGCGGCCTCATGGCCGCCCTCCAGGACCACCCCGCCGACCTGGACCCCGGCGGACCCTCCGGGGAGAACCGGTGACCCCGCAGGCGGCACAACGAAGTCGTCACCCCTGATGGCCAGCACGACCGCGACGAGAAGACACACGATGCAGCCACGCCTCGATCAACCGCAGCCCAAGCCGGCGGCCTGGCCGCTGCACGCGGTGCTGGACCTGGGCGCACTGCCCACCGCGCCGGGCTGCGGCCGGGCCTGGACTTCCCAGATCCTGCGGGAATGGCAGCTGACCCACCTGACCGACAGCGCCCAGCTGATCACCTCCGAGCTCCTGGCCAACGCCAGCCTCCACGGCCGCCAGCTGGACCGGCCCGCCATCCGGCTGACCCTGCTCTCAGACCGGCAGCAGCTGCTAATCCTGGTCCGCGACGATGACCCCGGCGTTCCGGCACCCCGCCACGCCGGCGAGGACGACGAGAGCGGACGGGGGCTCATGCTGGTCCAGGCCATCAGCGATCAGTGGGGATGGTGCCCGCTCGCGGACGGCACCGCGGGCAAGCTGGTGTGGGCCGTCATCCGCCCGGAATGAGAGCAAAAGGGGAAGGCCGGGCACGTGACTGGCGGGCCACCGCCGCCGTGCGGGACGCCCAGCCCGGCAGCAGGAACGGCACGGCGGTTCCCACCTGGGCTGACCGCCACCTCCACGATAGCCCGGCTGCTAGCCGGACCAGACTGATCAGGAGCGAAGATGCCGGGAAGAAACCCGATCGGCACTGGCGGACCCAGGCGTGAGATTGACCAGGACGCGCTGGTGACACGGTACACGCGCGCCGGCTGGTCGATGGCGCGGTGCGGCCGGGCGTTCGGCATCAGCACCGAACAGGTGCGCAAGATCCTGCTGACCCGCGGCGTCCCGCTGCGCGGCGCGCCCGAGCTGGACGAGGCGGCCATCGTAGCCGCTTACCAGCGGCATCACTCGGTCAGTTACCTCGCCAACGCCCTCGGCAAGGAAGACCGCGTGATCAAAGCGGTCCTCGCCGCGCATGGCGTGGACATCCAGCGGCCACCGCGTCCATCGCTGGGTAAGAAACTGCCAGCGGATACTACCTAGTCCCGCCCAGGGCACCCGCCGCGCGGTTGCGCGGCAGGACGCCTGCACCGCCGGGAACGCAGGGGTGCCTGACGGGGGACGCCAGCAGTCACCTCGGTGACCGGCCGGCCCTTTACCGGCTCCTGTCTAGCAGCGGCGGCCGGCCATGACCCGTTCGGCTCGCCTCGCCGGGCTCGCGGGTGCCGGAGTAACAGCACAGATCAGGCCAGAGATCGCGTCGCCGTGTCCCCATAGGGCTACCATATGCAAACCTAGCGCCCGTAAACTGACGATTATAGTCGACTACGATGATCGCCGGGAGGATCGCCACGATGTCGCCGAGCACTGTCCAGCCGGACCCGCGCGCCTATGTGCGTATCGCTGGGATGGTCCGCGAGATGATCTCCAGCCAGGTCCTGCCTCCGGGCTCGCCCGCGCCGAGCATCACCAGGCTGTGCCGCGAGCATGGCCACGCCAGGCAGACCTGCGGAAGGGCGATGCGCCTGCTGGAGGACGAGGGTCTGCTGCACCGCGTCCCCGGACACGGCTATTACGTCACAGTGCGCGGATGCTGAGATAACGGCCAGCGGTACGTTGGCCGCCGGACCCGGTCTCAGGGGTCCTGGACCGGACCGCCGGAACGGCGAGCACGGGCCGGCGGAATCCCGGAACGCTCCGCGATCCGCACCCTGGAACGCGATCCGCCACCCGGACGGCTAGGAACGCGCGGTGCGTTCCTGGTGTCTCGTGAGCCACCAGCAGTTCCGCAACAACCTCCACTCGCACGACTCGCCAGTCAGCAAACCGACCCGGCCTGCAGCTCTCTGGTCATAAACAGGCCCCCGACAGTCCCTTCCGTCAACGGACTGGGCCGCGGAGCATCGTCCCCGGAGGACGGAATACGGAATGGACCCGCAGGCGGCATTCTGGTCCTTCCTCCCGGGTCTTGCGCCGTTCCCGCTCGTTCCCGGGTACTTGGTCCTCGGCGAGGCTCGACCCGCAAAGGCTGCCATCCCGCGTAGCCAGCCGGGGAAGTACTCGCGCCCACGGTGAAGCCTGGCAGAGACCGCCGCTGGGTGATCACCAGAGGCGAAAGGTCGTCGTCCCGCCTGCCGTGAGGATGCCGCGCCGCCCTCGTCGCGGCACGGCGCGACACAGTGACGGTGGCAGCTGGGACCGGCGTGATGCGCGGCGAGCCGGGCTGGTCATGGTGGATACCGCTGGCGGCCCGCGCAGGCTCAGATCTCCGGCAATCAGGTGTCGTGACAACGCAATTACTGCTGTGTTTGCCGGAGGGTGTAGGTGATGGGCCGGCCGTCGCCGGGTAGCACCGGCGGGCGGGTGTTGATCTCGGC
>Ga0224557_1000475_pt1 | contig 45359 bp, 41 predicted proteins | sample 714S31014metaG_FD_180677 | JGI IMG/M metagenome (GOLD analysis project Ga0224557, IMG submission 180677) | Peat soil microbial communities from Stordalen Mire, Sweden - 717 S3 10-14 | ecosystem: Environmental > Terrestrial > Soil > Wetlands > Peat | place: Sweden: Norrbotten County, Stordalen...
GGGGTCGGGGTCGGGGTCGGGGTCGGCGTGGGGGTCGGCGTCGGGGTCGCGGTCGGCCGCGGCGTCGGCTTCGGGGTGGGCGTCGGGGTCGGCGTGGGGGTTGGCGTTGGAGTCGGGGTCGGGGTCGCTGTTGCTGTTGCGGTGGGCGTCGCCGTGGCGGTCGGCTTCGCGGTGGCGGTGGCGGTGGCGGTCGGCTTCGCGGTGGCGGTCGCGGTCGGCTTCGCGGTCGCGGTGGGCGTCGGCGTGGGCACCGGTGTCGGCGTCGGGCAGGCGGTGGCGTCTGCTGTCACCGCGCCCCCCACTTCGCTTTGGTCGCTATCCCACCGGGGGTACAGCTTCGAGTACGAGCTGGCCGTGTCGACGGTGAACGTCTTCACGGTGGACCTGACCTCAGTCCAAGGCGGCGCGTCGGCCACCGAGTAGTCGATGTTGTAGTTCGACAGCGTCAGGGTGGTGCTCACCTGCCAGGCGTAGGTCCCCGAGCTGGGGCTGCAGAGGGCGACCACCGCCGGTGGGGTCGTCGGGCAGGTGGTCGTGTATGCAGTCACCGGGCTCGCGACCAAGTTCGGGGGGCTGTCCCACCGGACGTAGAGCTCTGGGAACGCGGTGGTGGTGGTGAAGTTGAACGGCACTGTGGTCGACGTGACCTCAATCCCCGGCCAAGGGCCCGTGGCGGCGGCCGCGTAGTCGATGTTGTAGTTAGACAGCGTCTGGGTGGTGCTCACCTGCCAGGCGTACTTCCCCGAGGTGGAGCTGCAGAGCGCGGTCACCGTCGGCGCGGCCGTCTCCGCCGCCGTCAGGGTGGCGTGGGTCCCGCTGCTCGACCCGTGGAGCGTCGGGGCGGCGGCCACTCCCAATGCCCCCGCCACGGCCAGCGCGAGAGTGCCCATGACGGCGACCGACACGGCCGAGAGACGCCGGCCGAGCCGGCGGCGGGCGAAGGGGGCTGGCGTCGCCATGGGAGATCTCCTGGTGGCCGAGTCGGGCTTACCCGGTCGCCCGTGGCCCGGCTGCTGGCGACCATGTTCACGCCCGATCGGGAGCCCGGCCCGCCCTGTGCCGCGGCTTGTAACGCCGCCGCCATCCTTTCGCAACGCTGGGACGACGCCATGCAACGCAGTGGTGCTTCCGGATCTCGCTCCGTTGCGGCAGCCCTCTGCGAAACATCGTGGTCACGACGAACATCGGCCTTCGCCGTCACCGCGTCCAGCTGATCCGGGCTCGCAGCACCAATCGCGGCGACTGCGCTCCCGGCGGGCCTCAGACGGCCCGGCGGCTCCACCAGTGGCGCGCCCGCTGGTGCAGCCGGTCGTCGAGCTCGTCGATCCTCGCCTGCAACTCATGCATCCGGGCGAGCGCCGACTGGGTGTTCTGCTCGGCGTCCTCGACCATGGTCATCTGCTCGTCGAGCCGGGCGCGCAGCTCGTCGGCCTGTGCGAAGGCCTCCCGAGTGCTCTCCTCGGCGCTCTCGATGGCGGAGATCTGCTGGTGAATGACTCCGATCAGGTCGCGCTCGCGCTCAAAGGCGAGCCGGTCGGCGGCGGCACGGGCCTCGATCTCGAGGCGGGCACGCTCGCGCCAGTCGGCGAGGCCTCGCTCCAGTAGGGCGACCCGGGCATCCTTCTCGACGAGCAGCTCGCAGAGCTGGGCCAGCTCGATGACCTGGTCGATCTCGTGGAGCTGGTGGGGGAGGACCGCCTGGTCGACAGCGGCCTCGATTGCACTCCGCGAGTCGACCCGCGGCTGGGTGGTCGGGTGGCCGATCAACTCGACAACGGGGCCGTCCATGGCGGGCGGCGCTGGAGGAGCGGCGCTGAAAGCCCGGGGCGGGCTCCCGTTCAGGGCCGGCCCCTGCGGGCGTAGGCCCTCGGACATGGGGGCGTGTGCCTGAACCGCCATGAGTCGAACCTCCTGCTGCGACGTTGAGTGGGGGTGAGGGACAGACGGCGCAGAGGCTACACCACCGGGGGCGGCTGTGCTCGCCGAAGAGGGGAGGCGGTCCCGCGCGCTAAGCTCCACAGGCCATGGACGCTCGGGATCTCGACGCCTACTGCGACGCCCATCAGCCGCGCTTCGTCGATGAATTGGTCGAATTCTGCCGTATCCCCTCGATCTCGGCCGACCCCGCTCATGCCGGCGATGTCCGGCGCAGCGCCGAGCAGCTCGCCCAGGCGGCCCGGGATGCGGGCTTCGCCACCGCGGAGCTGATCGAGACGCCCGGTCACCCCGCGGTCTACGCGGAGAGGTTGGTGGACCCGGGGCTGCCCACCGTCCTGATCTACGGGCATCACGACATCCAGCCCGTCGATCCCCTGGAGGAGTGGACGTCGCCGCCCTTCGAGCCGCGGATCGTCGGCGAGGAGCTCCGCTGCCGCGGCGCCGCCGACGACAAGGGCCAGGTGTGGATGCACCTCAAGGCGGTCGAAGCCCATCTGCGCACCCGCGGCGAGCTGCCCCTCAACCTCAAGCTGGTCGTGGAGGGGGAGGAGGAGATCGGCTCGGCCCACTTCGAGGGGCTCATCGAGGCGGAGGCCACCCGGCTGCGCGCCGACCTCTGCGTCGTCTCCGACACGGCCATGCACGATCGCGGCCAGCCCTCGATCTGCGTCGGACTGCGCGGGCTGGTCGACCTCGGGATCGAGGTCGCAGGCCCTGCCCTGGATCTCCACTCCGGTGAGTTCGGGGGCGCGGTCCTCAATCCCCTCGAGGCGCTTGCCCGCATCCTTGCCTCCCTGCGCGATGTGCAGACCGGACGGGTGACCGTCCCGGGCTTCTATGACGAGGTGACGGAGCTGACCCGTGAGGAGCGGGCCCAGGTCGCGGCCGCCCCCTTCGACGAGGCCGCGTTCCGGGAGGTGGCCGGCGGCGTTCCCGCCACCTTCGGCGAGAACGGCTACACCACCACCGAGCGCCTGACGGTGCGGCCCACCCTGGAGATCAACGGGGTCTGGGGTGGCTACCAGGGGCCCGGCCCGAAGACCATCATCCCCGCCCGCGCCGGTGCCAAGATCACCTGTCGCCTGGTGCCATGCCAGCGGCCGGAGGTGATCGCCAACCGGGTGCGGGCGGCCATCGAGGCCGCGTGTCCGGACGCCGTGCGGGTCACGGTCACGCCGGGGGGCGGCAGCCGGCCCGTGCTCACCCCGGTCGATCACCCCGGTGTGCTGGCGGCGTCCCGCGCCATGAGGGAGGTGTTCGGCGCCGAGGTGTACTGCACCCGGGCCGGGGGATCGATCCACCCGGTCGAGATGTTTGACCGGGTGCTCGGCCTGCCCTCCGTGCTGGTCGGCTTTGGCCTTCCCGACGACCGCATCCACGCGCCCAACGAGAAGTTCGACGTCGGTCAGTTCCGCTCCGGCATCCGGGTGCTGACCCGGCTCTGGGATGACCTGGCGGTCAGCCTGCCGAAGAGGGCGCGCACGGAGTCCTGAGGGACCAACCGGCCGGCCGCGTGCTGGCGGCCACGATCCCGCTCCGGCGGGCGGTGGATCTGGTCACCGTGTTAAGGCGTCTTGACAAGTCGTCCACGCGGCGCGTATCGTGCGCCCCCGTTGGAACAGCCTTTGTGGTGGTGGATGCGATGAGCTGGCAGCCTCCCTCGGCGCCGCCCTCGGGTGGCTACGCTCCGACCCCGGGCGGCTACGCCCCGCCCCCCGGCTATCCGCAGTACCCGGGGGTGCCGGGAGGTTCTGGGGCGACGCCCTGGGGCCCGGCTCCGGGACTCGAGTACGCCGGCTTCTGGCGCCGGTTCGGCGGCTACATTCTCGACGGCATCATCATCGGGGTGCCGACGGTGATCATCTTCTTCATCATCTTCGGCTCGACCATCTCCACCTACGCGAACCAGGTCACCTACGCCAACCAGAACGGCCTCCCGACACCGACGTACGTGCTCCCGTCCGGTGGAGTGGTGACTCTCTCGCTGATCGGCTGCGTCCTCGCCGCCCTCTACTTCGGAGTGCTCGTCGCGGGGTGGGGAAGCACCCTTGGACAGCGGGCCGTCGGAGTGCGGGTGGTCCGCGTCGAGGACCCCGCCAGCCATCTGCCGCTCGGGCGCGCCCTGGCCCGCTCCATCGTCTGGTGGGGTCCCGGCCTGCTCGCCTTCGTCTCGGGTGCCGGTGCCATCGCGGACCTGGTGGTCTTCCTCTGCCTGCTCTGGGTGGCCTGGGACCCCAAGAAGCAGGGTCTGCACGACAAGCTGGGCCGCGCCCTGGTGGTGAAGGCATCGCTCGCCGTGCCGGCGGGGGCCTACTACGGGGCGGCATACCCGTACCCGGCGCCCGGTTACCCGGCCGCGCCTCCGCAGTACCCGGCCGCGCCTCCGCAGTACCCGGCCGCGCCTCCGCAGTACCCGGCCGCGCCTCCGCAGTACCCGGCTGCGCCCCCGCAGTACCCACCGTCCCAGTAACGGCGGTTTCGCTGCCGGGCGGAGTGGACCGCCCCTCTCTCCCCTGCCGGTGACCTCTGCCCCTGACGTCGGGGAGGGCCGGGGGGCTATCCTCCGACCATGACCTTTATTGAATCGATCTCCGCCCAAGAGGTTCTCGACTCCCGGGGCAACCCGACCGTCGAGGTTCACGTCGAGCTGGCCAGCGGCTTCGAGGGCCAGGCCATCGTCCCGAGTGGGGCCAGCACGGGCATCCACGAGGCCGTCGAGCTGCGCGACGGCGACGCCTCGCGGTACGGGGGCAAGGGCGTCCTCACCGCTGTCAACAACGTGGTGGAGCTGATCGCCCCCGAGGTGATCGGCATGGACGCCCTCGACCAGGGCGCGCTCGATGCTCGCCTCATCGAGCTGGACGGCACCGAGAACAAGGGCCGGCTGGGCGCCAACGCCATCCTCGGGGTGAGCCTGGCCAGCGCGCGGGCCGCCGCCGAGTCCACCGGCCTTCCCCTCTACCGCTACCTCGGCGGCGTCGGTGCCGTCACTCTCCCCGTGCCCCAGTTCAACTGCCTCAATGGAGGCGCCCACGCCCAGACCTCGGTGGACTTCCAGGAGTTCATGTTCATCCCGCTCGGGCTGCCGAGCTTCGCGGAGGCCCTCCGTGCCGGCAGCGAGTGCTTCCACGCGCTGCGCGCCGTCCTCAAGGCCAAGGGGCACGCCACTGGGCAGGGTGACGAGGGCGGCTTCGCCCCCTCCCTGAAGCACAACGAGGAGGCCGTCGAGTTGCTCGTCGAGGCCATCCTCAAGGCCGGCTACGTCCCTGGCGTGCAGGTGGGCATCGGGCTCGACCCGGCCGTCTCTGGACTCTTCCACGACGGCCACTACGTCCTCAAGGGCGAGGGGCGGACGCTGGGGCCCGTCGAGATGGTCGAGTTCTGGACCTCGTGGGTGGACCGCTACCCGATCGTCTCGCTCGAGGACGGCATGGCCGAGGAGGACTGGGACGGCTGGGTGCTGCTGACGAAGATGCTCGGCGAGCGCGTCCAGCTGGTCGGCGACGACAACTTCGTGACCAACGCCAAGCTCCTCCAGAAGGGGATCGACCTGGGAGCGGCCAACTCGGTCCTGATCAAGCTCAACCAGATCGGCACCCTCACCGAGACCCTCCAGACCGTCGCCCTCGGGCGTGCCCACGGCTACAACCCGGTGGTCAGCCACCGCAGTGGGGAGACCGAGGACACCTTCATCGCGGACTTCGTCGTCGCCATCAACGGCGGCCAGATCAAGACCGGGGCGCCGTCCCGGTCGGAGCGGGTCGCCAAGTACAACCGGCTGCTGCGCATCGAGCGCGAGCTGGGCGGCTCCGCGGTCTTCGCCGGCACGGGCGCCTTTCCGCGAGCCCCCAAGGCCAACTGATGCCGAACCCGGCGGGCGGCCGGGGCGACGGCGGTGACGCGGTGACGCGTCCGCCGAGCCCGCTCACGGTCGCCGCCCGGGCCGGGACACCGGATCCGGCGCCGGGTGGCGTCCCCCTGGTCGAGCCTCCGTCGCTCGCCTCGGTCGACGCCTTTCCCGACCTCGCCGATCTCGACGCGGCGATGGCTGCCGGTCGCGGGGGCTACCGCCGCTTCGGCAACCCGAGCGTGCACCGGCTCGAGGAGGCGCTGATTGCGCTGGAGGGGTACGGGCTCCCCGATCCTCCGGTCTGCCGGGTCACCTCCAGCGGCCAGGCAGCCCTCCTCCTCGCCCTCAGCACCCTGGTCGGGCCGGGACGCCGCCGGGTGGTCCTCCTCCGTCCCTGCTACGGGGGCAGCGAGAGCCTGCTCGCGGGTCCGCTGGCGGCCCTCGGGGTCGAGCCGGTGATGGTCGACCTGCCGCCGCCGGGAGAGGTGGCTCGACAGCTCGACCAGGTCCGGAAAATGCTCACGTCGGAGGTCGCCTGCGTGGTTGCGGAGATCATCGGCAACCCGCTCATGGGGCTGCTGGACCTCCCCGCCCTCGTGGAGCTCTGCCGTTCGGCCGGCGCCGCCACCGTCATCGACAACACCTTCGCCACGCCCTTCCTGCTCAGGCCCCTGGAGCTCGGAGCCGATGTGGTCGTCGAGAGCCTGAGCAAACAGCTCTCCGGGCATGCGGACGTGCTGGGGGGAGCGGTGGCGATCCGCGCAGGCCATGCGGCGGCCGACCTGCTCGCCGCCCATTCCCGATTCCTGGGCGCGGTGATGGCCCCGTTCGACGCCTTCCTCAGCCTTCGCGGCCTGCGCACCGCAGGGCTCCGCGTCGAGCGCGGTGCGGCCGGCGCCGCGGCCCTCGCCCAGCTCGCGACCGCCCATCCGGCGGTCGCCGCCGTCCACTACCCGGGATCGCGCAGCCCCGAGGAGGAGGCGCTGGCCGCACGGCTGCTGCCGCAGGGACGGGGGTCGATGCTGGCACTTGACCTCGGCGGGCGCGAGCAGGCCGATCTGCTGCTCCGGGCCCTCCCCGAGATCCGGCTCGCACCCTCACTCGGTGATGTGGCGACCACCGTCAGCCATCCCGCGCTCAGCTCGCACCGGGGGCTGAGCCCGGCCCAGCGCCGGTCCCTCGGCATCGGCGACGGCCTGCTGCGCTTCTCGGTCGGCATCGAGGAGATCGAGGACCTCACCGGCGAGCTGCGGGCGGCGCTGGACAGGGTGGCGGGTACCATGGGCCCGGCAAGCAAGTGAGGAGCACCTCCAGATGACCATCATCCGGTTCGTCAACGGCTCGGACGCCGCGGTGCGGCTCTCCGTCGCAGAGACCCTGGCCGCGCTCCAGGCCAAGCCCGGCGAGGCGGGTTTCGTCGAGCTTCCGGGTGACGACGGCCCCATCCACCTCCGCCCGAGTGGGGTCATCGCCCTCTTCTCGGACGCGCGCAAGGGCAACGCCGGATTCCGGATGGGAGCTTCCGCAGCCGCCGACTGAGCCGTCGCCGCGGCCCGGCGGAGGGCGCCCTGGTGGTGGCCCGTAGCCGGTGCTCAGTGATAATGGCCGGGATGCCCGGTTCCCACCCCCAACTCGCGATCGTCGCGCCGCGTCTCGGAAAGGACTTACGGGCTCACACCGCCGTGAGCCAGCTGACCGTGCGTCTCCCCGGGCTGGCGCCGTGAGCGTCCTCGCCGTGCGCCTCTCCGCCACCGCCCACGCGACCATCGGGCGCCTCGCCGAGGCCGCCCATCCCCACGAGGGCTGCGGAGTCCTGATCGGCAGGTACGAGGGGGATGCCGTCCTGGTCCAGGAGGCCACCTCCGCACGCAACCTCTGGACCGAGAGGCTGGCCGACCGCTACGACATGGACCCGGCCGACATCCAGGCCGCCGACCGCAGTGCCCGGGCTCGCGGACTGGACACGGTGGGCTTCTGGCACAGCCACCCCGACCACCCCGCGCGCCCCTCGCAGCTCGACTCTGACCGCTCCTGGGCGGACTATGCCTACCTGATCGTCAACACCGTGGCCGGCGGGAGCGGCGATCTGAACGCCTTCGGTCGCGACGACGAGGCGGCCGGCCTGGAACCCATCGCGCTGCAGCTGGAGGCCAGCCAACCGTGAGCCCGCCCGCGGGGTCGGTCCGCAACCGGCGCAGCCGCCGGTACCGCGACGACGCCGCCCTGGGCCCGGTGAGCGGCATCGTCACCATCGTGGGCCGGCCCAACGTCGGGAAGTCGACCCTCTTCAACCGGCTGACCGGGCAGCGGCACGCCATCGTCGACGAGACCGCCGGGCTCACCCGGGACCGCCTGTACGGGGTGGCCGAATGGCGCGGGCGACGCTTCACCCTGGTCGACACCGCCGGCCTCGACCCCGCCCTGATCTCCGAGGACCCGGGCATCGCCGAGCTGACCCGGGGCACCCAGCAGCAGGCGAGGATCGCCATCGAGGAGGCTGACCTCTGCATCCTCATGGTCGATGTCCGCGCCGGGGTGACGGGTCTCGACGAGGACGTCGCCGCGATCCTGCGCACCGGCGGCAAGCCCGTGATCCTCGTCGGCAACAAGGCGGACTCGCCCGCCGACCCCTACTACGCCCACGAGCTGTACCGCCTCGGCCTCGGTGAGCCGCGGTTGATCTCGGCGCTCACCGGCACCGATACCGGCGACCTGCTCGACGAGGTGGTGGACCGGCTGCCCCCGGCCGAGGGCGAGGCCCAGGAGAGGGTCGACGAGCTGCGGATCGCCATCATCGGCCGCCCCAACGTCGGCAAATCGTCGCTGCTCAACTACCTGGTGGGGGAGGAGCGCGCGTTGGTGTCATCTGTGGCCGGAACCACCCGGGATGCGGTCGACACCCTGCTCGAGCATGGCGGCCACCAGATCCGGCTGGTCGACACCGCGGGCATCCGCCGCCGGGGTGTGGTCACCACCGACATCGAGCATTACAGCCTGCTCCGGGCCATGCGGGCCCTGGAGCGCAGCGACGTGGCGCTGGTCGTGGTCGACACCTCGGAGGGGGTGGTGGCCCAGGACCGGCACATCGCCGGTTACGCCGCGGATGCCGGCAAGGGCGTGGTCGTCATCGCCAACAAATGGGACCTGGTGCCCCAGGAGGACCGCGTCGACCCGGAGACCCTGACCAAGATCTCCGCCGCCTTCGACTTCGTTCCGGGCGCCCCGGTGCTGACGGTGAGCGCCCTGCTCGGGCGCAATGTGGCCAAGGTGCTGGACACCGCCCAGCAGGTGGCGGACGCACGGGCGACCCGGATGCCGACCGCGGCGCTCAACCAGGTGCTGCGGGAGGCGGTGACCAGCCACCCGCCGGCGATGCACCGTGGACGTCGGGTCAAGATCCTCTACTGCGCCCAGGCGAGCTCGCCCAACCCCACCGTGGTCCTCTTCGTCAACGATCCGGAGCTGCTCCACTTCTCGTACCAGCGGTACCTGGAGAACCGGATCCGCGCCGTCTTTGGCTTTGCCGGGGTGCAGCTCCACATGGTGGTCCGCCGCCGCGCCGACAGCGAGGGCTGAGCAGGCCGGCCCTCCGCGTGACCGCGAGCCCGGATCACAGCCAGGCGCGCCGCGACCGCCGTCCCCAGTAGTCGACCGGCCGCTCCGCGAGGTCGGGAAGGGCCGGGACTCGCAGGCCGTCGGCCCTCAGGTTGCTCTGCAGCTGATCGACGGTTGCGGCGCCGCTCAGCACCACTGAGGCCCACGGCCTGGCGAGCGCCGCCGCGATGGCGAGCGCGTCGGAACTGGTCCCCGCCGCCTCCGCCGCATCTCCCAGCGCGGACCCCGGCGTCCCGGCGTCTCCGCGGGCGGTCAACCTCCCGTTGGCGACCGCCTCCTTGACGATCACCGCCCACCCCGCCTGGGCGGCCTCGGCCAGCGCGGGCTCCACCGACGGCTCGAGCAGATTCCAGGTCGCCTGCACGGCGCCGAAGAGCGGCTCGCCTCCGCTGCGGATCTCCAGCGCGCGCCGGATGGTGTCGGCCTGGGAGGGCCCGGAGGTCGTGATCCCGAGCCCGAGGCCGAGATCGCGCTGGCGTGCCAGGGTCTCGTGGAGAACCCTGTTCTCGAGCACGCCGGAGTCCAGCGTCGCGGAATGGACCTGGTAGAGGCGGAGATGGGTACCCAGCAGGGCGCGGCTCTCGGCGTGCTGGCGCTCGAATGTGGTCAGGGAGTGGTCCTTGACCTCGTGCACCGCCGCTGCCGGGTCCCAGCCGCCGACATAGGTGTAGCCCCACTTGGAGCCGACCACGACATCGTCCGGCCTGATCCGCGCCAGCCAGCCGGCCACGAACGCCTCGGCTGAGCCATAGGACCGGGCGCAGTCGAGGTAGCGGATCCCCGCCGCATAGGCGGCGTCCAGGACCTCCCAGCTCCGGCGGCGGAAGGCTCCCTCGGAGCGATCCTCGCCGAAGTCGGCGGCGCGGCCGGTGGTGATGTACGCGGGCCGTCCGAGGGCGGCCATGCCCAGCCCGATCCGGCTCACCGAGGGCCCGCCGCGTCCCAACGACACCGTCTGCACTTTGATGACGATAGACCCGGGGACGGCGGACGGGCGAGTTGACATCCTCTCCGGGCTGAAGCCCGAAGATTCCCGCACTCCCCACGGGCTCTCCGCCCATCAGGCGGCCTCACCCGTGGTTGCTGCAGGCTGCGGACGACCGGCTCTGACGGACGCCTCCGTCCGGGCGGCGGGATGCCACCCGAGTTGCCGGTTGGGCCCTGGGATGGACGCCGTCCGCGCGGCGATGTCGTGCCGCATCGAGAGCTCCCGCTGGGCAGCTCTCGCGTCCAGGGCCTGCGTTCGAGGATCGACGTGCCGCGCCAAGAGGGCGCTGAACACGTCCCGCTGCGCCCGGATGCCGCAGGGGCACCCGTGAACGCGCAGCTGCAGGGGTTTGCGCTCCCGCCGGCCGCAGACGCAGACCTGGGAGAGCGCCGTGGTCCGGGTGTCGAACTCCACCACCGAACCGCCGGCACTCGCAGCCTTGCGCTTCAGCTCGGAGACGAACAGACCAGGAGCCCGGTCGCGCACCGACCGGGAGAAGTGCCCGCGCTGCCAGGCGCGGTAGCTCAGCCGCTCGATCCGGATGTCGGTGCCATGGGACAGGATCCGGTTGACCAGGTTGCCGTGCAGACTCCGGCGCTGCGCCGCGGTACGCCGGTGCGCCTCGGCCAGCGCCACCTGGGTGAGCCGAGCCCGGCGCGAACGCGTCCAGGCGCAGCGACCGCGCAGGTGCCGGCCCCGCTCGTCGAAGCAGGCGGGCGACCCGGCGCGATGCTGGCGGTCGAGCCTCCGCTGGAGGCGTCGCACCCGCTGCCACTGCGGCTCCAGCTCGGCGCAGAACCGCTCCAGGGCCACCTCGGAGTCGCTGACCACAGCGATCGTCGACGGCCCCAGGTCCGCCCCCACCAGCCCCGTGCCGACCTGGTGGCGGGGGCAGGGCCGGTCCTGGATCACGAGCTGGGCATACAGGTATTCCCGCCCCTTCACCCGCCGCCGCACTAGCCGGGCGTGGCGCAGCCCTCCCCCGGCGACGTGGATCGCAGCCCAGAGCTGCACTGGGTTGCCGGCCTCGATGCGCAGCGGCATGGCCAGCGACCTGCCCCAGCAGAGCACCGGTCGCTCCTCTCCATCGATCACCCGCCTTCCGAAGCGCACCGCCGAGTCCGAGGACTTGCCCTCCACCGAGTCCAACCCCCGGCGGGTGGCCCTGAAGCGCGGCCGGCCCCGCTTCCCGTACGCGTGCTCCTCGACGGCGCGGAAAGCCCGGGTGGCCACGGTCTGGGCCTCGTGGGCGCCGATCTGCTCGCCCAGGTAGCAGCCCCGGACCGCGCTCCCCACCCCCTGGAGGTCGTACTCGCGCACGCCGTGCTCACGGCGCAGCTCGGCGAACGCAGCGCCGCGCTCCCTGCTGGCCGGCAGCCGGCGCGCCTCCTCGTAGCGGGGATCGGCCCGCATCGCCGCCAGACGCTCCAGGCCCACCTGCAGGCAGCGGTTGTACACCTGGGCGCCAGCGCGCAACCGGCGCTGCACCACGGCCCGCTGCCTCGGCGTGGCGTCGAGGCGGAACTCGGCGACGAAGGTCGGCGGTGTCGGCTGGCAGCGGCCCATCTGCGAACAAGTGTACGCCCTGAGCGTGCCCACGACCACGCCCCGATGCCTTCGCAGCCGGCACAGCGGCTCGCTCCTCTTCGCCCACCTGGTGGTGGTCGTGAAGTACCGACGACGCGTTTTCAGCCCTGCCCTGCGCGGCCAGCTGCGCGCCCTCTGGACTGAGCAATGCGAGCAGCTCGGCGCGATCCTGGTGGAGTGCAACGGCGAGCCCGACCACGTCCACCTGCTGCTGCGCCACCCGCCCTCCCTACCGCTGTGGCGCCTCGTCCAGCAGCTCAAGGGCGTGGCCTCCCGCACTCTTCGGCAGCGCCATCCCTGGCTGCGACGCGTGGGTCGCGGCCACCTCTGGAGCCCCTCGTACTTCGTCGTCTCCACCGGCGGCGCTCCCATCGCGGTGGGGTGCCGCCATATCGACCAGCAGGGCGCGACGACGGCCTTATGCCCGGACTGAAGTCCGGGGCTTGCGGCCTCCCACCTGGTCAGCTGCCGAACGGGCGGCGCGGTTGAGAGAGGCTCACGGGCGGACGGGGGACGGCCGAACATGGCCGTTCTCCACGTACCAGGCGAGCGCCCGCCGCAGCGTCTCGTCGAGCGGCGTGTAGGCGAATCCCAGCTCCAGTGCGGCCGGCGCGCCGTCGTAGGCGTGGCCGTGGGCCAGGGTCCGGAGCATCTCGCGGCAGACCGGGGCACGGCGCCTCGCCACCCGGAAGCCGGCACCCACCATCGAGGCGGCGGCGAGCGCCGGGCCTGGCGGGAGGAATCGGATCGGATACGTGTGACCGGCGACCGTCCCCAGGGTGTGCACCATCTCCGAGATGCGCTGGGTTGACCCGCTGATCACGTAGGGGCGGAGCGGCTCGCCGCGCGTGGCGGCGAGCAGATGCGCCTCGGCGCAGTCGGCGATGTCCACCAGGCTGACCGGTGCATCGATGAGCCAGTGCAGCCGGCCGTTGGCGTAGCGGATCAGCCAGCGCGCGGTGCCCGTGGTGCGGCCCGGTCCCTGCACCGAGGAGGGGTTGAGACACACCAGCTCGACGCCAAGCCGGGGTGCGAGCGCCATCACCTGGCGCTCGGCCTCGTACTTGGAGCGCTCGTACTCGGAGAGGAAGTCGCGCGGGCGGTCGTCCGGCGCGCCGGACGGCGGCTCGCTGTCCAGCGTGGCCGCCGACGACGTGTAGACGATGCGGCGCACCCCCGCCCGGGCTGCGGCTCGGACGACGCTGACCGATCCGTCCACGTTGTTGCGCATCAGCGGAGCGGGGTCGGGCAGGCACATCTTGTTGAGCCCGGCCACGTGGAAGACCAGCTCGCAGCCGCGCATCGCGCCGGCGAGGCCCTCGCCGTCCAGGATGTCCCCGGTCACCGGCTGGGCACCGGCTCTCCGGACCCGTTCGGCCGTCTCGGGAGTGCGCACCAAGGCGCGCACCTCGAGGCCGGCCCGGAGCAGTCGCTCGAGAACCGCGCCTCCGACGAATCCGCCAGCGCCGGTGATGAGGACCGGGGCGCTCACTCCGGGGTGGCCGGCGCGGGGCTGCGGAGGGTCGAGGCCGCCCAGCGTGAGAGGTAGTCGGCGGCGGAGAGCACGGTCAGCGCCGCGGCGATCCAGAGCGCCCACTCGCCGATGCCGGTCGGGCCGAGGCGCAGGTCCACGCGGAGCAGCAGCAGGATGATGGCGACGAACTGGACCGCGGCCTTGGTGCGTCCGAGCTGGGACGATCGGATCACCTTGCCCGAGACGGCCACCGAGCCGCGCAGACCCATCACCATCAGCTCCCTGCAGACGATGATCATCACCGCCCACGGCGAGGCCTGGCCGATGCTGGTGAGGGCAATGAGGACGCCCGCCACCATCACCTTGTCGGCGGTCGTGTCCAGGAAGCTTCCGGTCAGCGTGCTCACCTGCCAGCGGCGGGCCAGATAGCCGTCGAGGTAGTCGGTGCTGGCGCCGATCGCGAACACCACCGCCGCCCAGCGTCCCTGCCCGGAGAGGGCCAGCGCTGCCACCACCGGGGTGAGGACGAGGCGCAACCCCGTGGTGGTGCCCACGAAGGCGGTGCGGCCCCGCGAGCGGACGGCCGCGGAGGGGAGCACGCTCACCGGATGTGCCGGCCCACCGTCACCCGTGGGGAGTGGTAGCTGAGCTCCGCGTGGAGGCGCGGCGAGAGGGGGCCGGCGAGCCATGTCGGGGAGCAATGGTCGCACGTCCGGACGCGCCCGAGATCAGACCACGGACCGCACTCCCGTCGGCGAGCCGGAGCGCCCTCCGGGCCAGCCGCACGCATGCGCCGGAGTCGGCTGCGCGCACCGCCTCCTTGATCCTCGCCACCGCCGGGACGGCCACTGACAGCTCCCTCACCCCGAGTCCGATCAGCAGGGGGACCGCCTCGATCTGGCCGGCCAGCTCACCGCACACACCAACCCAGCGCCCCCGGGCCCGCGCGGCCCGGACCGTCGCCGCGATGAGGCGCAGCGTGGCGGGATGGAATGCGTCCGCCAGGGTGGCGACCTCCGCGTTGCCACGATCCGCGGCGAGCGTGTACTGGGAGAGGTCGTTGGTGCCGAGCGAGAAGAAGTCGACCCTCTCGGCGAGCTGGGCGGCGCTCAGTGCCGCGGAGGGGATCTCCACCATCACGCCCACCTCGAGGGAGAGAGGTTCAGACCCTGCGGCCTCGGTGAGCAGGGCTCGGGCCGCGTCGACCTCGCCCGCGCTCGACACCATGGGGAACATCACCCGCACCGGGGAGCGCCGCGCGGTCGCGACCACCGCGCGCAGCTGGGCGATCAGCACCTCGGGCTGAGCCAGCCCGAGGCGGATGCCGCGGAGCCCGAGGGCGGGGTTGTCCTCGTGGACGGAGCGGAGATAGGGGAGGGGCTTGTCGGCACCGACGTCGAGTGTGCGGATGGTCAGCGGACGGCCCTCCAGACGGGTGGCGATCTCCGAGTAGATCCGCTCCTGGGCCTCCTCCCCGGGCAGGGACTCCGCCTCCATGAAGAGGAACTCCGTGCGCAGCAGCCCGACCCCGTCGGCTCCGGCTTCGACGGCCCGCGAGGCCTCCTCGGCGCCGCCGATGTTGGCCGCCACCTCGATGACGACACCATCCCGGGTCACCGCGGGCTGGTGGGCGGCAGCGGCAGCGTGGGCTGCCCGGCGCTGCTCCTCCCGCGCCTGCGCCCGGGCGCGCCGGACCAGCGCGGCCGCCGGGTCGAGGATGAGCGTGCCCCGGCCGCCGTCCAGGAGAGCGCTCTGACCCGGCGCCATCGCGAGCAGCGCGTCGCCCAGGCCCACCACCGCCGGGATGCCGAGGGCGCGGGCGAGGATGGCGCTGTGCGAGGTGGGGCCGCCGCCCGCGGTGGCGATGCCCATCACCCGGGCGGGATCCAGAGCCGCTGTGTCGGTGGGCGCGAGGTCGCGCGCCACCAGGATCCCGCGTCGGCGCAGGACGGGCGCGGGCCGTCCCAGCAGGCGGTGGAGCACCCTGCGGCTCACGCCCGCGAGATCCGCGGCCCGGAGGCGCATGGTGGGATCTTCGAGCCGCTCCCAGGACTCGCCGAGGCGGAGCGAGACCTCGGACCACGCCCGGGCGGCGGTGAGCCGTCGGTCGGTGATCGCCGCCCGCGTCGGTTCCAGGAGCTCCGGATCCTCGAGGAAGAGCAGGTCCGCGTCGACGATCTCCGCCTCATAGCTCCCCGCCCGCGTCCTGGTCTGGTCGCGCAGCTGCTCGAGGTCGCGGCGTGCGGCCGTCACGGCCAGCTCCAGTGCCTGGAGCTCCTTGGCCGGGTCGCCGGCCTCGGCGTCGGACGCCGTCAGGTCGGCCTCCTCCAGGAACTGCAGCGTTCCGATGGCGATCCCCGCAGAGGCGGGGACCCCGCGCAGCTCGCCCTCCAGGCCGGTCGGGGGGAGCGCCGGGGGCAACGGCCTGGCGGTGGGTGGGGCGGGCGCGGTGGCGGGCGGGCCGTCCCGCGTCACCGCGGGCTCGTCGAAGCGGCGCGCCGCCAGGGCTCGCAGCGCATCGATTGCCTTCTGTGCATCCGGGCCCGACGCCGTCACCAGCAACTCGTGACCCTCGCGGACCTGCAGGCCGGCGAGGGCGTTGAGACTGCGTGCGGTGACCATCGCCGAGCCGGTGGTGGCGTTGCCGGCCAGGACCTGGGCGTTCAGCCCTGCGGTGGCGCGGATCAGCCGTGCGGCCGGACGGGCGTGGAGACCCAGGGGGATGTCCACCGCGATGCGGGTCTCGACGCCGGGCAGGACGGGGCCGGGCTCGTCTGCCGGGGCTGCGCTCGCCTCGCTGGGCCCACCCACCTGGGCGCGCTTGGCGTCCAGCGAGCTGGTGGCCTCGCTCGCCACCCTCTCGATCGGCTCTCCCAGGCGCGACGCGACCGCCGCCGCCACCGCGCCCTCGACCAGGGGGGCGGCACTCAGCAGCACGCGTTTCCGGTGCCCCTCGGGGAGGAGCTCGAGCGCCATCTCGGCGGAGAGGAGGGCGCTGCCCAGGTCCATCAGCACCAGCACCCCACGCTCGGACCAGGCCTCCTCGATGGCTGCCGCCACCCGGACGGCGTCCGTTCCCAGCGCCGTCTCCGGCGGCGCCATGCCGCCGGCCGCCACGATCCTGACCTCCTCGCCGGCCATCGCCCGGGCCAGGTCCGCCGCGCCCTCGGCCAGCTGGGCGCTGTGGGAGACCAGGACCAGGCCGACCGGCGCCTCACCCGGCACGGGGTCGGTGGCTTCAGTGGCCGCCATAGGCCCGGTGCAGCAGCTCCAGGGGGTGGATCACCGGGAACCCGGTGGCCTTGGCAATGTGCCAGCGGCAGGTCTCGCTGTCGCAGAGGACAATGTCCGGGGCGGTCCGGTGGATGTCCGAGAAGAGGCTGTCGCCCACGGCCATCGAGATCGCGTACTTCTCGCGCTTGATGCCGTAGGTGCCGCCGACCCCGCAGCAATCCCGATCCAGCTCGACCAGCCGCAGGCCCGGCACCAGGGCGAGGACGTCGAGGGCGGGCTTGCCGATCAATTGATTCTGCTGCTGGCACGGTGCGTGGTAGGCGGCGGTGAGCTCCACCGGCTGGAAGTCGGTCTTCAGCCGGCCCTGCTCGTGCAGGTCGCGGAGGTACTCGAAGATGTCGTAGGTGCGCTGCGAGATGTCGACCAGTGCCGGATCCTCGACTCCCAGGATCTCGCGGGCCTCGCGCTTGAGCATCAGCGCGCAGCTGGTCGAGGAGGCGATCACCGGGACGTCGCCCGTCGTGCCGCGCAGCTGGCGGGCCAGCCGGGTGGCGTAGGTGCGGGCGGCGGGGAAGTTCCCGTTGGACTGCAGCGGCAGCCCGCAGCAGCCCTGCCGGGGGATGTCCACAGCCAGCCCCTGGTGCTCGAGCACGGCGACGACCATCCGGCCGAGGCGGGGTTCGAAGTAGTTGGTGCTGCAGCCGTGGAAGTAGACGACCCGGTCCTGCGCCGGACGGCCCGGGTGGCGGCGCGCCCACTGCTGGAAGGTGCGCGCCGCCACTGCGGGGACCGCGGCCTTGCGGTGGATGCCGAGGGTGAGCTCCAGCGGAACACGTACGAGAGGGGTGCCCATGGCCCAGTTGAAGAGCGGGCGTATCGGCCGGCCGAGGCGGCCCATCACGTCGGGTCGAGCCAGCAGCTGGTCGCGCAGGGGGATGCCGCGCTGCTCCTTGAGCTGGGCCCGGGCACGCGAGTTGATCTCGGCGATCCTGACGTCCTGGGGACAGACCCGGCTGCAGATCCCGCAGCCGGAGCAGTAGTCCACCGACCAGTCGGCCGAGAGGGGACCATGGCGGAAGCGCTCCTCCTGAGGCCCGACGGTCTTGGGCCCGGGGAAGTGCTCGGTGACGGCGGCGTAGGGGCAGGCGCTCTCGCAGATGGTGCACTTGATGCATCCGTCGAGGGAGGGACGCACCCCCATCCCCTCGGTCTCCATCAGCATGCTCATCCCGTCCATCTCACGCGGCGTCCTCACGCCGGCGCCCCAGGATGGCCTCGGCGGCGTGCCACCCGGTGGAGAGGCTCAGCCCCTCGCCCGACTTCTCGCGCCAGGGGACGGCGCCGGCCAGGACAGCGCCGGCAGCGTAGAGGTTGACGGCGTGGGGGCCTCCGGCCGCGCCCAGGGGCCGACCCTGCGCGTCGGTGCTCAGCCCGACGCGGTCGAGCGGATGCTCTGCCAGGTACTCGTCGCCGAAGGGCTCCTGCCCCGGTGCCAGACCGTGCACTGGCAGGCCGAACACAGGCTCCCGGAGCTGACCGTCGGGCTGCCGCAGGATGCCGCCGGTGGCAAAGCCGCCCGTCGCCAGCACGAAGAACCCGGCGCTCACCTCCACCGGGCGCGACGCCCGGGTGATGGTCACCGAGTCGACGGTGTCATGGTGGTGGGTAGCCGAGATGACGGTGCTGCCCAGGAGCAGCCGGCCGCCCGCGTCGAGCAGCGCCCGGCGCAGGCAGTCGAAGAGCCGCAGCCCGGGGAGCGACGGGGGCAGACCGGGGATCTCGAAGACCGGCCGGCCGAGCCGGTGCTCCAGGTCGGCGTGGACCTCGGCGGCCTTCTCGCGCCCGAGGACAGCGGGCAGACCCACCGCGGTGGCGTCACCCAGCTTGGAACGGAGCTGGTCGGCCAGCCGCCGCCGGATCTCCGGGTCCTCCAGCCGGCGGGCCAGGCGGAAGGCGGGCATGTCGCCGGCGCTGCCCGGCCAGTCGAGCTCGATCGCTCGCGCCTGGATGGCCGGTGCGGGCGTCGCCGACGCCAGGCCCAGGTTGGCGGCGAGGAGCGCGGGATGGAAGTCGCGGAATCCGCGGATGCCGGCGATGAGCACCTTGCCGCCACCGCCGAGGTCGGCGGCAGCCATGCTGCGGGGTACCAGCGCCGTGGGGCGCAGGCCGCCCAGAACCGTCGGCACCCAGCGGTTCCGGGTCAGCTCCCCCGCATAGCCGAGCGGCTCGGCGGTCTTCACGAACCAGGCGAGGCTCTCCTCGAGCCCGGCCAGGCCGCTGATCCGGTAGGGGTGCTCCGGGTTGGCATGGAGGAAGCCGGGCAGGGCGTCGAGGGGGCTCTGCACCGGGTCGGGGGCGAAGCCGAGGACGTCGATGGTCCCGCTGGCGAGGGGAAGGCACCCCTCCCCGGTCGCCACCACCGCAACCCGCAGCCCGCCGTGGGCCAGGCGGATCCCGGCGGTCAGACCGGCCGTCCCGGCCCCGATCACGAGGGCGTCGGTGATCACCGCATCACCTCCGGTCGGCGTCTCATGTGGGCAGGTGCTCGATGTCGAGCACCCCCTGGAAGATCCACGCGTCGAGTCGTGCCTGACGGAGCTGCTGACCCCAGAGCACCTGGCGCTGACCCTTCCACCGCTCCTGGACGAAGGCACGCAGCGTGGCGTTGGCCTCGGCGCGGTCGTACTCACCGTGGCCGTGGAGGAGGGCGGCGGTCCGGAAAGCGCAGAAGCCACCCTGGCAGGGCCCCATCCCGATCCGGAGCACCCGGCGCAGGTCGTCGATCTGACCCTTGGGATGACGCCGGGCCGCCTCCAGCACGTCGGCCTGTGACACCAGCTCGCACTCGCAGATGATCGGGTTGTCGGCCCGCCCCTTCTCGAAGTCCGCCTGGTGGTCCGCCAACCGGTAGTAGTTGCGGCCGGTGCTGCCCGGTAGGGGGGTCTCCGCGGTCGTGCAGGTCCTCTCCACCCCCAGCTCCGCGCACGCCGCGTCGACGGTGTCCTTGGCCATCAGCCGGTAGGTGGTCAGCTTGCCCCCTGCGATCGAGACCAGGCCGGCCACGCCGTCCCGCTCAGCGTGCCGGAGGACGGTGTGAGAGCGGGTGACCGCGCGGTCGTCGCCGGAGCCGACCGCGGACTTGGGGAGTAGCGGGCGAGCCCCGGACCAGACGCGGAGGGCCCTCGCCTGGCTGAAGCCGGGGAAGAGGATGTCGCCCGCCGTCATCATCTTTGCCACCTCCTCCGCGGTGGGTTCGATGTCGTCGGGATCCTCGACCGGGGTGTCGGTCGTGCCGATCACGCTGACGCTGTGGCTCGGGACCACGATGTCGCCGTCGCCGGGCATGTTGCAGCGGTTGACGACACAGTTGGCGAGCCGGTGGTTGATCGCGACCATCACGCCCTTGCCGGGCCGGACGCCGACCTCGCAGCCGGCCATCTTGGCGATCTGCCCGCTCCAGGCTCCGGCGGCGTTGATGACGCACTCGGCCCGGACCTCCACATCCCCGCCGGAGCGGAGGTCGCGGAGACGGCCGCCCACCACCCGATCACCCTCGCGCAGGAGAGCGGTGACCGGGTGATAGGGGAGGATCCGCGCGCCCAGCTGCTCGGCTCCCCGGGCGCAGCCCCAGACCAGCTTCCAGCTGTCGATGCTGCCATCCGCCACCGAGAAGACGCGCCGGACCTTCGGGTTGAGGCGGGGCTCACGCCGGAGGGCCTCGCCAGGTGAGATCTCCTCGACGGCGATGCCGGCCTCCCCACAGCCTGCGAGGAAGCGATCGGCGTACTCGGGGTCGTCCTGGGGGGTGCTGACGAAAAGTCCCCCCGTGTCCTCGATACTCTCGGTCGCCACGCGGCGCAGGATCTCGTTCTCCCGAGCGCACTCGCGCGCCGAGCTCGTATCGCGCACGGCGTAGCGCCCGCCCGAATGGAGCAGGCCGTGGAAGCGGCCCGTGGTGCCGGTGGCAAGGTCACCACGGTCGGCCAGGATGACCTGGAAACCGCGCAGCGCGGCATCCCAGGCCACCCCAGCCCCCGTGGAACCTCCCCCAATGACCAGCAGCTGGCACTCGAGAGCTTCAGTCATGGGTTCAGTTCAGTTCAGTTCAGTTCAGTTCAGTCTGCTTGCTTGATTGCCGGTCACTCGACCCAGTCGAAGGTGCGGGTGACGGCCTTCTTCCAGAGCTTGTACTCCTTCTCCCTCTCCGTGGGGTCCATCTTGGGCTCCCAGGTGCGATCCACCTGCCAGTTCTTGCGGAGCTCCTCCACCTCTTTCCAGAAGCCCACAGCCAGCCCAGCGGCGTAGGCGGCGCCGAGGGCCGTGGTCTCGGCCACCTTGGGCCGGATGACCGGGACGCCCAGCACGTCCGCCTGGAACTGCATGAGCAGCTCGTTGTAGACCATCCCGCCGTCGACCTTGAGCGCGGTGAGGGCCACGCCGGAGTCGGCGTTCATGGCATCCAGAACCTCGCGGGTCTGCCAGGCGGTCGCCTCCAGCACCGCGCGGGCGATGTGCCCCTTGGTGACGTAGCGGGTGAGGCCGGCGATGACGCCGCGTGCGTCGCTCTTCCAGTAGGGGGCGAAGAGCCCCGAGAAGGCGGGCACGAAGTAGGCGCCACCGTTGTCCTCGACGGTCTTGGCCAGGGTCTCGATGTCAGCCGAGGTGCTGATCATCCCCAGGTTGTCGCGGAGCCACTGCACCAGGGCGCCGGTGATCGCGATCGAGCCCTCGAGGCAGTACACCGCGGGCTGCGAGCCGATCTTGTACCCGAGGGTGGTCAGCAGGCCGTTCTTGGACTGGACCGGCTCCGTGCCCGTGTTGAGGAGCATGAAGTTGCCGGTGCCGTAGGTGTTCTTGGCCTCGCCGACCGAGTAGCAGGTCTGGCCGAAGATGGCCGCCTGCTGGTCGCCCAGGTCGCCTGCGATGGGGATGCCGGCCAGGTCGCCGACGCACTTGCCGTAGACCTCGCTGGAGGGACGGATCTGGGGGAGCATCGCCTTGGGGATGCCCATGATCTTGAGGATCTCCGGATCCCAGTCCAGGGTCTCCAGGTTCATCAGCATGGTGCGGCTGGCGTTGGTCACGTCGGTGATGTGGAGACCGCCGTCGACCCCGCCGGTGAGGTTCCAGAGGCACCAGGTGTCGATGTTGCCGAAAGCCAGGTCACCGGCCTCGGCCTTGGCACGCAGCCCTTCGACGTTCTCCAGCAGCCACTTGACCTTGGGGCCGGAGAAGTAGGTGGCCAGGGGCAGGCCGACCTTGGCCCGGAAGCGATCCTGACCGCCGTCCTTGGCCAGCTCGTTGCAGATGGTGTCGGTGCGGGTGTCCTGCCAGACGATGGCGTTGTGCACCGGCTTGCCGGTGGTCTTGTCCCAGACCACGGCGGTCTCGCGCTGGTTGGTGATGCCCACCGCCGCCAGATCGGAGGCCTTGAGGCCGGTCTTCTGCAGTGCGCCCTTGATCACTTCCTGGCAGCGCGTCCAGATCTCCAGGGCGTCGTGCTCGACCCAGCCCGGCTTGGGGTAGATCTGCTCGTGTTCTTTCTGGTCGATGCCGACCACCCCCCCGGAGTGGTCGAAGATCATGAAACGGGTGCTGGTTGTTCCCTGGTCCAGCGCCCCTACGTATTCAGCCATATCGTTCTCCTTACTCCCAGCTCACGTTTCAGCCGTGATTGCCTGTCGGGCTGCCCGGACCAGCAGCCAGGACGATGTAGCCCCCGGGTCCTGATGCCCGGCGCTGCGCTCTCCCAGGTAGCTCGCCCGGCCCTTGCGCGCCACCAGCGGGATGGTGGCCTGCATGCCCTGCTCGGCCGCCTGCTCGCAAGCGGCGAGCGCCGCCTCGAGCGTGGCGCCATCCTGCGCCGCCTCGCGCAGCGAGTCGGCGGCCGGTTGCAGGGCGTCGATCATGGTCTTGTCCCCGGGCTCGGCCTTGCCCCGCGCCCGCACCGCCTGAACGGCGGCATCGAGGGCCTGGCTCCAGTCCTCTGTCGATAGCGCGGTCTTGCCCGTGACGGCAGTGCCCAGCCCCAAGAAGAGGGTGCCGTAGAGAGGCCCACTGGCTCCGCCCACGGTCGAGATCAGCGTCATCGCGGTCGTCTTGAAGAGCTGCGACAGGTCGGCCCCCTCCAGGGAGCCGACCTTGGGCAGCACCGCCTGCATGCCCCGGTTCATGTTGGTCCCGTGGTCGGCGTCGCCGATCTCGGAGTCCAACTGGGTGAGGTACTCCTTGTTCTCGGCTATGGCAGCGGCGAAGCCTTGCACGAAAGCAAGTCCCTGCTCATACGTGATGGCCATCGCCGCTGCCCTCTAACCGATCTCTTCTGCTGCTCAGACTCCCCAGCGCAGCCCTGGGGTGTTGACGGGTGCGTCCCACAGCCTGGTCATCTCGTCGTCGAGACGGAGCAGGGTGATGGAACAGCCCGCCATCTCAAGTGAGGTGATGTAGGGGCCGATCAGCTTGCGCCCGATCTTCACGCCCACGCCGTCCAGGTAGCGCGAGAGCGCTCGATAGACGATGTAGAGCTCGATGAGCGGAGTGCCGCCCATGCTGTTGACGAACGCCAGAACCGAATCGCCCCGCTTGAAAGGCAGGTCCTCGACGATCGGGCGGGTCAGCATCTCCACGACCTCGTCGGCGCTCGCCAGCGCGCGGCGCTCGCGACCCGGCTCACCGTGGATGCCGATCCCGATCTCCATCTCCTGCTCGCCCAGGTCGAAGGTCGGCTTGCCGGCCGCGGGCACGGTGCAGGAGGTCAGGGCCATGCCCATGCTCCGCCCGTTCGCGTTGACCCGACGGCACAGCTCGGCGACGTCCTTGAGCGACCCATGGGCCTCCGCCGCGGCTCCGCAGATCTTCTCCGCGAGCACCGTGGTGCCGACCCCTCGCCGCCCGGCGGTGTACAGGCTGTCCTGAACCGCCACGTCGTCGTTGATGACCACCGCCTCCACCTCGATGTCGTCGGCCTTGGCGAGGTCCGCGGCCATCTCGAAGTTGAGGATGTCACCGGTGTAGTTCTTGACGATGTGAAGCACCCCGGCGCCGCCGCTGACCGCCTTGGTGGCCTCCAGGATCTGGTCGGGAGTCGGCGAGGTGAAGACCTCACCCGGGCAGGCCGCATCCAGCATGCCCATCCCCACGAAGCCTCCGTGCATCGGCTCGTGCCCCGAGCCTCCGCCGGAGACGAGCGCCGTCTTGCCGCTGACCGGAGCGTCGGCCCGAACCACGTAGTTGGGCGCGAAGTGCACCCGCACGAGGTCGGAATGAGCGGCGACGATGCCTTCCAGCTCCTCTTTGACAACGTCCTCGACGCGATTGATCAGCTTCTTCATGGTCGTTGCCTGCTACGCCATCGGCCTGTCGGGCCGGATGTTGGGCTCGGAACGGCCGATCTCCTCCGGCACCGCGTCGGCCGCACCGGTCCGCGACTTGCGTGAGTGGAGCACGTCGCCGATGAAGAAGTCGTAGACGATGGCCCCGACGCAACCGCCGACGAGAGGACCGATGATCGGAATCCAGAAGTAGTCGCTGAACGAGAAGCCCTTGCCGTTGTTGAACGTCCCGGGCAGGGCAACCTGACCGTAGCCTGCGACGAACGCGAAGAGGCGCGGCCCGAAGTCACGGGCGGGGTTGATCGCGTACCCGGTGTTGGCTCCGAACGAGGTGCCGATCGCGAAGATCACGAAGCCGACGATGAGCGGCCCGAGGTTGCTGGTCGGTGCCGTGTTGCGTGCGTCGGTCACCGCAAAGATGCCGATTATCAGCAGTGCGGTGCCCACCGCCTCATCGAGGAACGGTCCCCCGATGCTCCCGTGGAAGTAGGCGGCGGGGAAGGTGGCGAAGATGGAGTAGGTGGCCAGCGCGTTGCCCGCCGAGGGGACCAGGTGTGCGGCGGTGTTGTAGGCGGCGATGGCGTCGTGGTAGACCCACATGACCATCGCTGCGCCGACGAATGCTGCCACCACCTGGGCGATCCAGTAGGGGAGCACGCTCCTCCAGGGGAAGCGGCGCCGGAGCGCCAGGGCCAGGGTCACCGCCGGGTTGAGGTGGGCCCCGCTGATGCCGCCCGCGACGTAGACGCCGAACATGACGGCGAACGCCCATCCGAAGGTGATCAGCAGCCAGTCGCCGCTGGCCATGAAGATGGTGGTGGGCGTGGCGGCCCTGCCCGACCCGGGGAGGGCGGCGACCGCCATGGCGACGACCCCGTCACCGAACATGATCAGGGTCATCGTCCCCAGGAACTCCGCCGATAACTCGCCCCAGAGGCCGTGCAGACCGAATGTCTGCCGGCCTGCGCCGTGTATCGGTTGGTACTCGTCAGCCATGCCAAACCCTCCAATTGGTCCAAGCGATAACTTGGTTCACCTGTGGAAACCGGGCGGCACCCTCGCGCCCGTCGCACGCCACAGCCCTCATGCGTCAGCTCCTCCCTTCCTGAACCTCCGCCCCTCCCCTTGGGGGCGGTTGGGGTTCGGCCGGCCCTAGACGCGTTGGTCATTATCCGGTACCGTAGGGCATTGTCAACCCACTCTTCAGAATGCCCCACCGATCAGGTAGGGTACCCAGATGCCGCGGCCGATTCAATCGATTCAACGTGCCGCCCAGGTGATGCACCTGCTGTCCGGGCGGGCTCGCCGCCTCAGCCTGGTGGAGCTGTCGGCACAGATGGGCCTGCCCAAGGGGACGGTCTTCGGGATCCTGCGCACCCTCCAACAGGTCGGATTCGTGGAGAAGGACCCGGACTCGGCGAAGTACCAGCTCGGAGCGGCGCTGCTCCACCTCGGCAGCACGTACCTGGACGGCAACGAGCTGCGCTCGCGGGCGCTCAACTGGGCGGACTCGCTGGCCGCTCGCAGCAACGAGACGGTGCGGATCGGCACCCTTCACGACGGCCGGGTACTGGTGGTTCACCACGTCTTCCGCCCCGATGACAGCTACCAGGTGCTGCAGGTGGGCTCGCTGCTGCCCCTCCACGCGACCGCGCTGGGCAAGGCGTTGCTCGCTGCCAGCCCCTACGTGCTCTCCGAGCTGGACGGGGAAGAGCTGACGCGCTTCACCGCCCGCACGATCACCGACGTCAAACAGCTGACCGTCGCGCTCAAGGAGGTCAAGAGGCGCGGCTGGGCTGCCGACATCGGGGAGCTGGTCGACGGCGAGGGCTCGGTCGCCGCTCCGATCACCGACCGCAGCGAGCGCACCGTCGGTTCCATCGCCATCTCGGGGCCGATCGAACGGCTGTGCGAATCGGAGCTTCCTCGCAGCGATCTGGTCGCGTACGTGCGCGAGTCGGCGCGGGCGATCTCCCGCGACCTGGGGGCGATCCCGTGGTAGCCGGGCGGCGCGCGCCGCGGGCACCGGCCCGGGAGCTTGACAGCGCATCGACCGCCCGGGAGACTGGAACTCATCGTGGCGCTGAACGGGCCGGTGTGACAGCTTCCGCCATGGCTCCGCCGCTTTCGTCCCCGGGGGGCGAGGGCGGAAGGGAGGTGGCCAGGTGACGGGCGCCTACGTGGCATCCATCGACCAGGGGAGCGCGTCGTCGCGCTGCATGCTGTTCGACCGGCGGGGTCGCCTGGTGTCGGTGGCTCAGAAGGAGCACCGGCAGCTCTTCCCCCGGCCCGGATGGGTGGAGCAGGATGCGGAGGAGATCCTCGGCAACGTGCTCCAGGTGGTGCCGGATGCCCTGGAGAAGGCCGAGCTCAAGCTCGCCGACCTGGTTGCCCTGGGGATCGCCAACCAGCGGGAGACCACTGTGGTGTGGGACCGCGACAGCGGCCGGCCGATCTACAACGCGATCAGCTGGCAGGACACCCGCACCGACAAGATCGTCAACCGCCTCGCCGCTGAAGGGGGGAAGGACCGCTTCCGGGCCAAGACCGGGCTTCCCCTCACGACCTACTTCTCGGGGCCGAAGATCCAGTGGATCCTCGACCACGTGGAGGGGGCTCGGGACGGCGCCGAGAGGGGCACCGTGCTCTTCGGGACCATGGACACCTGGCTGATCTGGAAGCTGACCGGCCGCCACGTGACCGACGTCACCAACGCCAGCCGGACCATGCTCATGGACCTCAGATCGCTGGACTGGGACGACGAGCTCCTCGAAGCGATGAAGGTGCCCCGGGCGATGCTGCCGGAGATCCATGCCTCCTCGGAGCCGTACGGTGAGGCCGGCGCACCGCTCCGCGGGCTCCCGGTCGCCGCCGCTCTGGGGGACCAGCAGGCGGCGCTCTTCGGCCAGACCTGCTTCGCAGCCGGAGAGGCCAAGTGCACCTACGGCACTGGGAGCTTCCTGCTCCTCAACACCGGCGACCGGTTGGTCGAGTCCACCCACGGGCTGCTCACAACCGTGGGATGCCGGATCGCTGGCGAGCCGCCGACGTACGCGCTCGAGGGCTCCATCGCGGTCACCGGAGCTCTGGTGCAGTGGCTGCGCGACAAGCTGGGCCTGATCTCCAGCGCCGCCGAGATCGAGACCCTCGCGCGGACCGTGGAGGACAGCGGTGGCGTCTACGTGGTGCCGGCTTTCTCCGGCCTCTTTGCGCCACACTGGCGCTCTGACGCGCGTGGCGTGATCGCCGGCCTCACCGGTTACACCACCAAGGGGCACCTGGCCCGGGCGGTGCTGGAGGCGACGGCGTGGCAGACCCGTGAGGTCATCGACGCCATGAACAGCGACGCAGGGACCGTGCTCCGGGTGCTGAAGGCCGACGGCGGGATGACCGCCGACAACCTGATGATGCAGCTCCTCGCCGACAACCTCGGCGTGCCGGTCGTCCGGCCGATCGTGGCAGAGACGGTGTCCCTGGGCGCCGCCTACGCCGCCGGTCTCGCCGTGGGCTTCTGGCCGAACGTGGAGAGTCTCCGCGCCAACTGGCACAAGGCCGCCGAATGGCTGCCCAGGCTCGACCCCGAGACCCGGGAGCGGCGCTTCCGGAAATGGAAGAAGGCGGTCGCGCGCACCCTCGAGTGGGTGGACGACGACGACGAATGAGGCTTGACGCGCGGGGCGCTCGGATCGCCCGCGTCCTCGCCTGGACCTGAGCTCGGCCTCCTCTTGACGCGGAGCCACGCGCGAGCGTCTTGCATCTGGACGTCCCTGAGCCGATAATCTGTGCATCGGTGAGCATTTGCTCATGGCTGCGTGAGTGACGGGCGGTGGGAGCGTGCGGGACGAGCTGCGCGAGGAATTGCGCGAGGACGAGTACGAGCTCCTCGCTCGGCTGGCTCAGCGGTACTACGTGGACGAACGCACTCAAGAGGAGATCGCCCGCGAGTTTGCCCTCTCCCGGCCCAAGGTCCAGCGCCTCCTGGACCGTGCGCGCCGCTCCGGGGTCGTCGCCATCCACATCCAGGCCCCCCCGTGGCTGCGGCTGGAGCTCGAGAGCCAGCTCCGCGAGACCTTCGGCCTGAGCGACGCGATCGTCTGCTCGGCGGGCTCCGACCCGCTGGCGGAGCGCGAGGCCGTCGCCCAGCGCGCCGCGCGGTACCTGGAGCGGCGTCTCCATGACGGCTGTGTGGTGGCGGTGAGCCACGGACGCGCGGTCGGCGAGGTGCCCCGCTTCTTCCGGCCGGGGAGCCGGCTGGACGTCACTTTCGTCAGCGCGATGGGGGGCTCGCCGGGCGTCGCGGCGCCGACCAACCCCAACGAGATCTGCCGCGCCCTCGCCGCGGGCTGCGGGGGCCAGGCGGTGAGCCTGTACGCGCCTGCCTATGTGGAGAGCGTCGAGATCCGGGACCAGCTGCTCGCCCAGGAGGCGATCGCCCAAAGCCTGGACCGGGCCGCGCAGGCGAGCGTGGCCCTGGTCGGCATCGGGGGCACCGACGACGGATGCACGATGGTGAGGTCGGGCTGTCTGACCACCGACGAGATCGCACGGCTGCGGAGCCAGGGGGCGGTCGGAGACGTGCTGGGGAACTACGTCGACATCGACGGACGCCCCGTCGCCTCCCCTCACCAGGACCGGCTTCTGGCCCTGACCGTCGAACACCTGCGCCGCGTGGGGACGGTGGTGGCGGTGGTCAGCGAACCGGAGAAGCCGCGGGCGATCCTGGGGATCCTGCGTGCTGGGGTGATCGGGGTCCTGGTTGTGGACGAGGGCAACGCGCGGGCCGTTCTTGACCTCGCAGCCCATGAGCCGGCGATGGCGGGTCGGGCTGGCGGCGACCCCCTGCCATCCCAAGGGGAGGTGTAGATATGCCTGTGGTCACCACGAAATCCATCCTCCAGCGAGCCTTCCAGGAAAAGTACGGCGTGGCGGCGATCAACGTCGTCAACGACCTCTCCATGGAGGCGGTGCTGGCGGCGGCGGAGGAGCTGCGCGCTCCGGTGATCGTCCAGACCTCGGTCAAGCACGTGGTGATGACAGGGGTCGGCGTCATGTACGCGATGTGGCGCGAGATGACCGAGAACATCACGGTTCCGGTCGCACTCCATCTCGATCACTGCCCCGATCGTGCCCTCATCAGCGAATGCCTGGCGATGGGCTGGAACTCCGTCCTCTTCGACGCGAGCAAGCTGTCCGTTGAGGAGAACATGCGCCAGTGCATCGAGGTGGTCGATGAGGCGCGCCGTCATGGGGCTGACGTCGAGGGCGAGATCGAGGGCTTCAAGCGAACCGAGGAGATGACCGGCGACGAGGCGGAGCACGTCCAGTCGCTGAAGACGGTGGTCGACTTCGTACGCGCCACCGGGGTCGACGTCTTCGCCCCGGCGATCGGCAACGCCCACGGCGTCTATGCGACCACCCCTCACCTCGACAGCCAGCGCGTCACCGACATCGTCGAGGCCACCGGCATCCCGGTCGCCCTCCATGGCGGGACGGGGATGACGCCGGAGCAGTTCAGCGATCTGATCGGCCGGGGCTGCGCCAAGGTGAACATCTCGACCGCTCTGAAGATCGCCTTCATGAAGTCCGGCTACGAGTACATGAGCGCGCACCCCGGCGTGTACGATCCGCCCGCCATCTTCACGGCGCAGCGGACCGCCGTCATGGAGATGGCGAAGTACCACATCCGGCTCTTCGGAAGCGAGGGGAAGGCCTGGGAGTGAGCGCGATCATCTTCGACTGCGACGGCGTGCTCGCCGACACCGAGCGGTACGGCCACCTGCCGGCCTTCAATCAGACCTTCGCGGAGGTCGGTGTGCCGCTGCAGTGGTCGGAGGAGGAATACGGCCACAAGCTGGAGATCGCCGGCGGCAAGGAGCGGATGGCGAGCGAGCTCACTCCGGAGTTTGTCCGCGCCCACCACCTGCCGGCCGATCGGGAGGGCAGGGCGGCGCTGCTCGGCGCGTGGCACAAGCGCAAGACCCAGATCTACACGGAGATGGTGGCCGCCGGGAAGCTGCCGCCGCGGCCGGGCATCCGGCGGATCATCGGTGAGGCTCAGGATTCGGGGTGGAGGCTGGCGGTGGCTTCGACGTCGGCGGAGCCGTCGGTGCGGGCCATCCTGGAGCAGGCGGCGGGCCCGGAGCGCGCGGCGCGCTTCGATGTCCTGCTCGCCGGCGACTGCGTCCCCCACAAGAAGCCGGCTCCCGACATCTATCTTCTGGCACTCGAGAAGCTGGGCGCGGATCCGGGCGGGGTGCTCGTCATCGAGGACTCGCGCAACGGACTCGAAGCGGCGCGGGCCGCCGGTCTGCGCTGTGTCATCACCATCAACGGTTACACGGCCCACGAGGACTTCAGCGAGGCGGTGTTGGTGGTCTCGTCGCTGGGCGACCCCGAGGGGGAGAGGAGCGTGGTGATCGCCAACCGGAGCAGTTCACACTCAGGCGACTTCGTCGCACTGACCGACCTGGAGGCCTGCCTGGGGGACAACGACTCAGAGATATCAGGGAAGCAGAGGAGCACACAGGATGGCGGCGAGCGCAATCGATGACGTCGATCTTGTTCTGAGGACGATGGCGAAGACCATCGTCGACAATGCCGTCTACTTCGCTGAGCTCGACAGCGTGGTTGGGGACGGCGACTTCGGGTACTCACTCCGGAACGGCTTCGAGGTGGTGGTCAGCGACTACGACACCTTCGACCGGAGCAGCGTGGGCGCGGTCCTCAAGAAGGTGGGTTTCGTGCTCTCCGGCAAGGTAGGTGGGGTCAGCGGTCCGATCTGGGGCACGGCATTCCTGCGGGCGTCGCAGGCGGCCGGCGACAAGACCGAGCTCACCGGTGCCGACGTGATCGCCATCCTCCGCGCCGCCGTCGCGGGCATCATGCACCGCGGGGGGGCGTCGCTCGGAGAGAAGACGCTCCTGGATGCCCTGGTCCCTGCGATCGATACGTTGGAAGCCGAACTGGCCCGTCCCGAGGCGGTGCAGGACCACGGGAGCGCAGCGCTCCAGGAGGCGGCGGACGTGGCGGTCCGGGCGGCGGAGGGCACCAAGCCGATGCTGGCCATGCGCGGCCGTGCCGCCTATACCGGGGAGCGGAGCATCGGCTCGGTCGACGCCGGGGCGACTGCCGTCGGCGTCATCTTGCAAAGCATCAGTGCCGCTTGGCGCGAGAAGTACGAATAGAGGGAGACTGACACATGAAGAAATTCGTCAACGACCCGAGGCAATTCGTTCCCGAGATGCTGGAGGGGATCTACCTGGCCAGTGATGGGAGGCTCAAGTACGAGCCCAAGTACAATCTCATCTACCGCGCCGACATGCCCCAGGCGAACAAGGTCTCGATCATTCAGGGGTCCGGCTCCGGCCACGAGCCCGCCCACACCATGATCGTGGGCAAGGGCATGCTGGACGCGGCCTGCCCCGGTGACGTCTTCGCCGGACCGCCGGTGGAGTTCGTGTACGAGACCACCAAGCTGCTGAACTCGCCAAAGGGGGTTCTTCACCTCGTCAACAACTACACCGGTGACCGGCTCGCCTTCGAGCAGGGCCGGGAGATGTGCGAGGCGGACGGCATCAAGGTGGAGACGCTGCTCGTCAACGACGACGTGGCCGTCAAGGACTCGACCTGGACGGTGGGACGGCGCGGCGTAGCCGGCAACTTCTTCGTCATCAAGGCGGTGGGCGCGGCTTCGGAGAAGGGCGCGTCGCTCGAGGAGCTGGTGCGCATCGGCAATGACGTCATCGCCAACGTGAGGACGCTCGGTATCGCGCTGAGCTCCTGCACCCCGCCGGTCAAGGGATCACCGCTGTTCGAGATCGCCGACGACGAGATGGAGGTCGGCATCGGCATCCATGGCGAGCCGGGCCGCCAGCGCACCAAGCTGGTCTCGGCCACGGAGATCGTCGACATCTTCCTCAACGCGGTGGTGCCCGACCTCCCCTTCAAGAGCGGTGACGAGGTCGCCCTCATGATCAACGGGCTGGGCGGGACGACGATCGGCGAGCTCTACCTGCTCTATGGCATCGCGCACAAGAAGCTTGCGGCGCAGGGCATCAAGGTCTTCCGCAGCTACGTGAACGAGTACTGCACATCGCTCGAGATGGCGGGTGCGTCGCTCACCCTGCTCAAGGTGAACGAGGAGATCAAGGGGCTGCTGAACGAGCCGGCGGAGGTGTCGATCAGGGTCTTCTGATCGGGAAGGGCCCGCGGGATCCCGCTCTCGGGTTTGCCCTCACGGGCGCCCCGGGCGGCGGGGTCCCCTCCGGACCCGGCCGGGGAGGGGGGAGCCCCTTCGGCGCGCGTCCCAGGGGAGGGGCTCGCTCGCGGCGCGCGCCGGCCGGCAGAGGCGCGGTGCGCAGGATGCCCGGGGAGGACGTGCCCGGTCAGGCGGTGGGGACGGGGTCGCTCGTGTCGGGGTCACCCACGGCGGGCTCGACGCCCCGGATCAGCCGGCTGATGTTCTCCCGGTGGCGGTAGATCACCACCGCGACCCCGGGCAGCGCCAGGGCGAGGCCGGCGGCGTCACGGCGGCGCAGTCCCAGGACCAGCGCGGCGAGGCCCCCGGCGATGCTTCCGGAGAGCGAGAGCACGGACGTCCTTCGGGTGATGGCGAGGGCGCCGGCGCCTGCGATCAAGGAGACACCGGCGACCGGAGGGGTTATCACGCTGGCGGCACCGAACAGGGTGGCGGAGCTCTTCCCGCCCCGGAAGCCCACGAAGACCGGCCACGAGTGCCCGACCACCGCTCCCAGGCCCGCGGCCGCGCCTCCGCCGCGATCGCGCGTGATGGCCTCGCCCAGCCGGGCCGCCGCGGCGCCCTTGCCGATGTCGAGGGCCAGCGTGATCGCGGCGGGGCCGCGTCCGGCGGTGCGAAGGACGTTGGCCATGCCCATGCTGTGGCTGCCGTGCTCCCGGACGTCGATCCCGCGGCTGAGGCGTCCCACCAGGACCCCCGAAGGGATCGATCCGATCGCATAGCCGAGGGCGGCAGAGGCGGCGAGGCGTACGGTGCGATGCATGTCAGCGGAGTTTGCCACGAATGCGCCAGGTCCCTGCGCGTCGCGCGAGACGCACGGCTCCTTGCGGCCGCTCAGATCCCCGCCGGAGGCGGGACGAGGGGGCCGTTCGACCGGCCGACGGCACGTACGGGGCCGCTCTCGCGGGCCGGAGCAGGGAAAGGCCGGTGGGCCTTCCGCTAGACTTGGCGTGGACCCGTCGGGGAGTAGCTCAGATGGTTAGAGTACTGGTCTGGGGGACCAGGGGTCCGCGGTTCGAGTCCGCGCTCCCCGACAGCCAGATAAGTTCAGTTCAGTGCTGGGATTCCCGGCAACGCCCAGAGCCTCGCCGCTGCGGGGGGAGGGGGGAGATGGCGGCCCTGGTGGTGGCGGTCCGCCTCCGCCGGGGGAGGGTCATGGGTCGGCGCCGTCCGGCTTACTCGGCCATCTCTTGGCGGGCCCTGACTCGACGGCGCTCGACTGAAGGTCAGAGCTCGAGGGTGAGCGGCAAGGAGCTCCGGGGGGATGCTAGCCTGGGCTGAGGATGCCCGATCTGCTTGCGTGGTGGCGTCGACTTCCGCGTTCCGGGTGGCGAACCGGTCACGCGTCCCAGGAGACGCAGCCCCTTGCGGTCCTGCGTCTCCTGGTGGCAGAGCTCGGCGACGCCGAGGGGCAGATCGACGAAGCGCTCGGAAGGAGACGGCTGCCCGAGAAGCTGCTCCGAACCAGGGCGTGGGACAGGAGCAGGGCTCAGCTGCAGTCCACGCCGGGCATGGAGCGCCTCTGCGCCGATCTCGAGAGCGCCTACGCGGAGGTCCGGCGAATCACGCAGATCCACATCGGCCGCATCTGGCTGATGTACCTCGCGCGGCCGGGGGATCGGGTAGAGGATGCGCTGGCCCGGATTCGCTACGCCCTCGACGCGCTCGAGGTGACCATCGAGATGCTGAGCAGGCGGGAGCACCCCACCGTGCTCTGACCCGGATCGGTGAGTAGAGGGTGGGAGCCGGTGCGGAGACCGGGGTGGTCGAGGGTGGTGAGGTGACCGATGAGCCTCCGGCAGCTACGTCACGCTGGGCAGTCGGAACAGCCAGGGACCGTGTCCAACAGAATCCAGCCATGTCGAGGGGATTCCAGGCAATTCCAAGAGAGACGAGGCGGACGGTCTGCATGGACCGGAACGTAACGCCGTCCTGCTCGCACGCGGATCGCGCATCCCGCCTGCGGGCCTGGCCTTCGCGGTTAGGGTCGCCCGAGTCGCCCGGGGAAGGCCGCGGGTCCCGGCTCACCGACGCGTGCTCCGCCTAGCAAACGTGCCAGCTGGCGGCGAGGATGGGGGGCACGGCGGCTGCCGAGGGGTGGAGTGTGTGGGATGGTTAGTGCGATAAGCAGGTCAAACGATCGGATAGCTGTGGACGCCACATCTGCCGCATGATGGCAGCGGAGCGCGCCCCGCGGCGACGATCAGCAGGTCGGCGCCGGTGAGGTGATCGCGTCGTAGTCGTAGGCGGTGCTGTAGATCGAGGTCGCCGTGCACCCGGTGTCCTGATCATCGACGAACCACGCGCCCGCGATCTCGAGCACCGTCCACCGCAGGCTTATCGACGTCGACCCCCCCGGGATGCTCTCGGACACGTACGTGGTGGTTCCGCTCTGCGAGATCAGCGCGAAGGTCGAGGTGCCCGTCTGATTCTGGCACCGGCATCGCCACGCCGCGCCGCCGCCGGTCCCCGTGAAGGGATGCGACTCGATCCGCGTGGCCAGACGCAGCGTCATGGGACACGGTTGGGCGATGAGGGTCAGCGTGCACCCAGTGCTCTCGCCGAGGGCATCATCCACCGCGGTGATGGGATCTGCCGCGCCGGGGCCGATCACCGCGACCGGCGCCGGTGTCGAGGTCGGTGTCGGTGTCGGGGTCGGGGTCGGCGTGGCCGTGGGTGCCGCTGGCGCCGGTGCTGTCGCCGTGCCGGTGGCGCTCGGGGCTGTGCTCGTCGAGCCACACGCCGCCACACAGAAGACCAATGCCGCACCGGCGGTGAAGACGAAACGCCGGCGTGCCTGCCCAGCCCACGGTCCCTTCGACCGTGGGCTGGGCTTCAGCAGAGATGCGACTTCAATGTTGATCAGTCGGCCTCCCTGGTCGACCGGGAATTCATGCAACACCATACAGCCTCACGGCTGCACCAGGTGGCGCGTTAGGAGCGATCCGGATACCCGCCGACGACGACGGCGTCGATCCGGGTCCTGGGTGCCCCGGCACCGCTCGGCACGTGCTCGAGGGCCTCACCGTCCGATGTGAGCGTCACCATCACCGCGTTCCGTTCCCTGTGTACGCTGGCGTGTACAGCTGCGCTTCGACGAAGACGCGCACATCGCTCGGCCTGTCGACGCCTGCGAGTCCTCGCTCGAATACGAGGTCGGCGACACGCACCGCGATGCTGACCTCCGTCTTCAGGATGTCTGTCTGCGGCGGGTAGAGCAACCCGCTCTGCAACTCCTGCTCGGTGACTTGCTCGGCGAGCGCCTGTGCTGCTTGGACGAACATCTCGTCGGTCACCCGCGTGGCTCTGGTGGCGTAGATCGCGAGCCCGACCGCCGGGAAGATGTAGAGGTTGTTGGCCTGCCCGGGAGTAAGCGTGCGGTTCCCGACGCGAACGGATGGGAACTGCACGCCAGCCGCGTACAGCGCGCGGCCGCCGGACCAGGCATACGCCTGCTCTGGCGTGCATTCCGCGCGCTCGGTGGGATTGGACAACGCGAAGATGATCGGCCGATCGTTGATCCGCGCCATCGACTCCACGACCTTCCTGGTGAACGCACCGCCCTTGGTGCTCACGCCGATGATGGCGGTCGGCTTGACCGACTCGATCACGGCCACGAAGTCGCGCGAAGGCACATGCGGGTGGGCGTACGGCTTCTGGAAGTCGAAGAGATCGGTGCGGCTCGGCTCGAGCAGGCCGTTGACGTCGAACAAGCTGATCTGCGACCGCGCCTGGTCCTCCGCCAGTCCGGCACGAGCCATCGCCGACGCGACCAGGTTGGCGATGCCGATGCCGGCGGAGCCAGCGCCCAAGAACAGGAAGCGCTGGTCGCGCAGGCGCCCACCGGTGACGCGAAGCGCGGTCAACACGCCGGCGAGTGTCACGGCCGCGGTGCCCTGGATGTCGTCGTTGTAGCAGCAGACGCGGTCGCGGTACCGGGCAAGGAGGTGCATCGCATCCTCACCCTTCCAGTCCTCGAAGTGGACGCAGCAACCGGGGAACACCTGCTGGACGGCCTCGACGAACTCGTCGACGACCTCGTCCAGCTCCTCTGTGCTGATCCGTGGCATCCGAAGCCCCAGGTAAAGCGGATCGTTGATCAGCCCGGTGTTCGTGGTGCCGACGTCCATGTGGATGGGAAGGAGGTGCTGGGGTGGGACGGCGGCGCATGCCGTGTACAGCTGCAGCTTGCCGATGGGAATGCCCATGCCGTTCGCACCCAGGTCGCCGAGACCAAGGATGCGTCCGCCGGAGGAGACACAGATGACGCGCACATCTGCGATCGGCCAATTCCGCATGACCTCTGCCATCCGCCCCTTGTGCTTCACCGACAGGTACATGCCTCTCGGGCGGCGGAAGATGTGGCCGAACTTGAGGCACGCCTCTCCGACCGTCGGGTCGTACACGATGGGGAGAAAGTGCGCCGGATCCGACATGACGACCTTGAAGAAGAGTGTCTCGTCGTTGTCTGCCAGGCTGATGAGGTAGATGTAGCGCTCCAGGTCGGTCGGCTTGTCGTCCAGCTGCTGCCGGGCTCGCTGCACCTGGATGTCCACCGTGTCGACCCCTGAAGGAAGCAGTGCAGTGAGGCCGAACGCCTCACGGTCCTCCTCGGTAAAGGCCGTTGATCGGTTGAGCTCGGGGTCGCGAAGCAGCTCGACCCCGCGCTTCTGAACGATCCGTGGGCTCGCTTTTGCTGTGGCCATGCCACCCTCCTGTCGCTCGTGGCTGTCGCTGGTCGGCGAGGGCTGTCGTGTACTGGCCCGTCATGGACAGCGCGGGGATGTCAACCATAGCGAGCCGGGTCATGCGACGGCTCCAGCTTGAGCATGGAGCGTGCCAAGGGCGTCATCCGCCGACCCATCCGCGAAGGCTGGAAACGATATCGTTGGGAAGCCCGTTGGAGCGGCTGCCCAAGAGCGCGTGAAGCACGCCTTGGCGGAAGCCCGTGGTCGCGGTTGACACCGAGGGTCCAGGGTGCCATCCTGATGGTCGACGTGGCCTCCTGGACGCACCAGGCGACGCCCACCATGTCCACGCTGATAACCGGCGTCTTCCCAGTTGGGACGTCAAGTGAATCTGGTGTGGTCAAACCAGCCAACAAGGCGAGCTCGCCGACGGGGCGAGCGCCACGGGCTGCGCCGGTCAGGGCAGGGCTGTGTCAGGGAGCAGTACCGCAGATACTCGTTGTGTCAGGGAATGTGAAGAGTTGACATGGAGGACCAAGTGATGACGACAGACGTCTTCGTGGCGCCAGGCCGCCCAGGCAGTCTCGTAGAGGTCAAGCCTCGCTACGAGAACTTCATCGGGGGAGCATGGGTTGCCCCGGTCAAGGGGCAGTACATGGCGAATGTCAGCCCCGTCAACGGCAAGCCGTTCTGCGAGGTGGCCAAGTCCACCGCTGAGGACGTGGAGCTGGCACTCGACGCCGCCCACCGCGCCAAGGGGGCCTGGGGCGAGGCCTCGCTTGCCGAGCGGGCCGCGGTTCTCAACCGCATCGCAGACGCCATCGAGGCCAACCTCGAGATGCTGGCAGTGGCCGAATCCTGGGAGAACGGAAAGCCGGTGCGAGAGACGCTCGCCGCCGACATCCCGCTGTGCGTCGACCACTTCCGCTACTTCGCCGGCGCGACCCGCTCGCTCGAAGGTCGCCTGACGGAGATTGACAAGGACACTGTCGCCTATCACTTCCACGAGCCGCTCGGTGTGGTGGGGCAGATCGTCCCGTTCAACTTCCCGCTCCTGATGGCTGCGTGGAAGATCGCCCCAGCCCTGGCCGCCGGCAACTGCACCGTCCTCAAGCCGGCGTCCCCAACGCCATGGTCGATCTTGAAGCTGGCCGAGGTGATCGCGGACGTGGTGCCACCAGGTGTGATCAACATCGTGACCGGCCCGGGCGGTGAGATCGGAAAGGCCCTGGCGACAAGCCCACGCATTGCCAAGATCGGCTTCACCGGGGAGACGACCACCGGGCGTCTCATCATGCAATACGCCGCGGAGAACATCATCCCCTCGACCGTGGAGCTCGGTGGCAAGTCCCCCAACATCTTCTTCGAAGACGTGATGGCTGAGGATGACGAGTTCTTGGACAAGGCCGTTGAGGGTCTCGTGCTGTACGCGTTCAACAAGGGCGAGGTCTGCACCTGCCCTTCCCGGGCGCTTGTCCAAGAGTCGATCTATGACCGATTCATGGAGCGTGCTCTGGGGCGGATCCAGAAGATCATCCAAGGCAATCCGCTCGACCGGGCGACGATGATCGGACCTCAAGTCTCTGCTCAGCAGCTGGAGAAGATCGCCTCCTACGTTGAGATCGGTCGCCAGGAAGGCGCTGAGTGCTTGATTGGCGGGCAACCCGCTGAGCTGAAGGGAGAGCTGGCGGGTGGATACTACTTCCAGCCGACAGTGCTCAAGGGCAACAACAAGATGCGGGTCTTCCAAGAGGAGATCTTCGGTCCAGTACTGGCTGTCACGACCTTCAAGGATGAAGCGGACGCCGTGGAGATCGGCAATGACACGCTCTACGGCTTGGGCGCGGGGGTGTGGACTCGCAACGGCAACCTCGCCTACCGGATGGGCCGGGCCATCAAGGCGGGAAGGGTGTGGACCAATTGCTACCACCTCTACCCCGCGGGCGCAGCCTTCGGGGGTTATAAGATCTCGGGTGTCGGCCGGGAGAACCACCAGATGATGCTGGAGCACTACTCCCAGACCAAGAACCTCTTGGTGAGCTACAGCACCAAGCCTCTCGGGTTCTTCTGAGCGTCACGGGCAGGCCGGTGAAGCGAACCGCGGCCGAGCCGGTGTGGCGGGTGACCGCCACACCGGCAGCCCTCGAGGCCATATCCCACCTGGTGGCCGAACGAGGGTCCGTCATGTTCTTTCAGTCGGGAGGGTGCTGTGACGGCAGTCTCCCCATCTGCTTCGACAACGGGGAGTTCATCATCGGTGGGCATGATGTCCTGCTCGGTACGGTGGGTCGGTGCCCCTTCTACATCGACGGGCGGCAGTATCAGGTGTGGAGGCACACTCAGCTCATTCTCGATGTTGGCGACGGGGCCCCGGAAGGGTTCTCCCTTCCAGCGGGTGGCGACAAGCACTTTGTTACCCGGTCTCGTGTGTTCAGTGCCGAGGAGCGCGCCGCATTGGACGATCCATGACGAAGCGTGTCGCTGGCTCGGTAAGCCGGTGCGCGGTGGTGAACCTCACGAACTTGCACGAACCAACCGCTTGAACCGCCCCGAGTTTCATGGAGTCAGCCTCCAGGATGCTCGGGGTGGTTCACCCCTCTGCCCACGAGTCCCACCGTCAGGGCGCCCCGTGGTCATGCCTCAGTAGGGCGACAGCAACGTCGGTCCTCAGACGGGCCTGTCCGTTCGCCCGTCATCCAACGGTGACCCGATTGCGGCCTGCCTCCTTGCTCTGATACATCAACTGGTCGGCCCGGCCAACAAAGGACTCGGCCGTATCGCCGGCACGCAAGAGGGTAGCGCCAATCGAGATCGTGATGGCCAGGCTCTCAGCTCCCACGTCGAGGTGCGAACACTCAACCATGATGCGCAGGTGTTCGGCAATCTTGAGCAGGGTTGGTTCGTCTCGGACGTTGCCCACGATGGCGATGAATTCCTCGCCGCCCCAGCGGCCAACGGTATCCGTGGCGCGCAGGGTGCAACGCAGTGTGCTGCCGACCATGCGCAAGGCTCTGTCGCCGGCCTCATGTCCAAAAGTATCGTTGCAGCGTTTGAAATTGTCAATGTCCATGAACAACAGACCCGCCGAGGCATCGTTCTGGCTGCACTCCGCAATCACAGCGCGCAGACGCCCATCCAGGTGCAAGCGGTTGCCGATGCCCGTGAGCGCATCCCGCAGCGTGGTGCGACGCAACTCGGCCGCGTCATGCTGGACGTTCATCAGCGTGGTGTTGTTGCTGAACGTTTCCACCGCGCCAACGATCGTGCCGTCCTCGTCTCGGAGGACCGAGCCGCGCACGAGGACGGGCACGCGGTGCCCGTCAGCATGGTGCAGAAAGACGTGGGCCTCGCGTGGCTTGCCGTCTTCCATGACGCGTGCAAGCGGACAGTGTTCAAGACAGAGTGGAACGCCGTTGGCAGTGACGTGATTGAGCAGGTTGTCGCGGCAGGCATGGCCGATCGCCTGCGTGGCTGAGTAGCCGGTGATCCGTTCGGCCCCCTTGTTCCAGTAGGTGATCATTCGTTCGCGATCGACAAAGTAGATCCCGTCGTACAGGTTATCGATCAGATTCCTGTAGAAGTCTTTCTCCTCAGCCATAGTTTGTCGCTCCGATACTTAAGCCGGGACGGGGCGCACTCGCCCGGGTGCTTCCTGTGGATCATCTCGCAGGGCCCGTGACGGCGGCGACACACGAGACGGAGGCCGTGTGACGGGATTGAGATGCCATGGCCGGGATTGTGATGCCCCGTGAGAGCCCGTGACCGAATCGTGACCGGCCCTTCTCAGGGCTGCCCGACACGAGCCCAAGGATCGGACCTCAGCGAGCTCCGCACACGCCAGGGTCTGCATTGAACCCAGGGCGGTTCAAGTCAGTTGCTCGGACGTCGAAATGACGCGGTTGCGCCCCGACGTCTTGGCCACGTACAACCGACCGTCAGCGGCGTTCACGAGATGGTCGATGGTCGTGCCGTCGGGCGGAAATGAGGCAACGCCAAAGGACGCCGTGATAGCAATCTTGACCCCGTCACACACAACGCCGGAGGTGGCAAACGCCCCGCGCAGTTGTTCGGCCCGGTTGGCGGCATCGTTCGCTGACATATGGGGCAGGAGGAGGAGAAACTCCTCGCCGCCCCAGCGAAAGCAGAAGTCACTTGCGCGCGACGAGCGGCGCATCAACTCACCGAACGTCTTTAGCACCTCGTCGCCGGCGAGGTGCCCGAAGCTGTCGTTGACGGCCTTGAAGAAGTCGAGGTCTGCCATGACGACGCTCACGGGGTGGCCGCTGCGCTTGGCCACGACGAGCTCGCGTCCCAGAGCCTCTTCCAAGTAGCGACGGTTATAGAGGCCAGTCAGGGCGTCGTGTGTCGATTGCTCTCGCAGCGTGACCTGCAGTGCCTCGTTCTCTCTCGCGATGCGCGTGCGCTCGGTGATGTCCAGGAATATCGAGACCATGATGCGCTGGTCGTCCACTTGCAGGGCATTACCGTAGACTTCAACATCCAGGGGCACGCCGTCTTTGCGGAATCCGCGAAACGTGTACGCGCTCTCGTCCGCCTCGCCAGCCATCCTGGCGCGGACGTTCTTGGCCACCAGGGCTCGGTCGCTCTCGGCGGCCAGGTCCATCGGATCGAGTCCAACGGCTTCACCTGCGCCGAGGCCGAAGATGTCCTCCATCTTCGGGTTCGCGTAGCTGATCCGGCCGTCGGTGATGAGCGCGATGCCGACCAGAGACTGGTTCACAATTCCGTGGAATCTGGCCTCAGCCGCTCGCAGGGCACGATTGGTCTGTTCATTCTTGTGCAGCGCCTCCTCGAGCTCTGCGGTGCGGCGGCGAATGTGTTGTTCCAGCATGACGGTGGTCTGGAACAGGCTGAACGAGGAACCCTGAACGCTCGTGCTTCGTTCAGCACGATCCATCAACACTGTATTGATCTTTTCGAGACGAGCCAGTTCGGCGGCGAGCTCCAGTTCTCGTGGCGTTGGAGAAGCCCGGCTCACGGCGTCAACTCTCCGATGGCGATACCGGTGAGCGTCTGATTGACATGCACGCCGCGGTACTGTTCGCCGTAGCTGTTGAACCCAACCACCCTGTTCTCATGAAGAAGCGATTCGACCGTGTCGTGGTACCCACCGCGTTGGATTGCGAGTTTGCGAAGGATGCAGTCGAACGCGATCACCAGCTGAGGGGGTCCGATGAGGCCGCGAATCGCGGCGAAGGCCTGCTCGAGGTTCGCGACCAGGTCTTCTTCGTAGGCGGTGCGCAGCACGAGGCCCTCGTCGATGGCGCAGTAGAAGGTCAGGGTGCCGTCGGGATTGGCCTTCTGGATGGATCGGACGTAACTGTTGGAGTCGATGACAACGACGACCGGGTGGTCCGCAAAGTCTTCAGGGCTCAGGCTGCTCTCGGTGGAACCGATGAGCTCGGCGTAGTATGCGGCGGCGGGCGAGCCGTCGAGTTCCTGGACGATGCGCCGCTCGGCATCGGCCGCTGTCACCACCACGCGCCTGCCGACGGGTGTGAAGTGCTGAGTCTGGAATGGTGTGAACGCCAACGGTGTGGAAACCAGCACCAGGACCGCGCTGTTCTCGTGGAACGCGCCGTTTGCGTAGACGTGGGTGTGTGCGAACTGCAGGCCGTCCCCCGCCGATCCACCGACCAGAGGGATCTCTCCAAGTACACCCTGCAGCGCGGCGGCAACCAGTTCCTCGTGCATCGACAGGCCGTCGATCAGGAGAAGCGCGAAGGTGTTGCTGGCGTCACAGCCGGGTTTGAGGCTCTCCAGCTCCTGGAGCAGAACTTGCTCGAGCGAGTGGGCTGATTCGATGGTGAAGTCATTGAGGTTGCGGAGCAGGCCGATCGCGGCGGCGAACATGGTGGGGCCAAAACTTGCGCCGGTGACACCGCAATCGCGATAGCCGAGGGGCCCGATCTCACCGGCAGTCGTGCATCCCACGAGTGGGACTGTCCCAAAGAGACTCACCAGTTCTGCCGTGAGCACGTGGAGGTCGTAGTCACGCGAGCAGAAGAAGATGACCAGGGCCGGACCGGGTTGGTCGACGGCGGCGTGAAATTCGCGCGCAGCCTGGCGAGGGTCGGCCGCGCTGGACTGGCCGCGCAGAATACCGCCCGGCGTTTTCAAGTGGGTGCCCTTCGGTCAGCCGCGGTTAGACATACACAGTTTCGCATACTTGCCGAGCCCTCCAGGTCCAGGGGTCTGGACATCGACGCTCGCGCTGGCGTTCCGGAGTGGTGGGCACGGCGAGCTGGTGGGTGACCGGTAACGCGGTCCCCGGGTGGGTGGGCGGGAGCCGATTGAGGTCTGCATCCGTACCCGAAGGCCCTCGAAACGGGCCTCCCGGCGCCGAAACCCCTCCGCTGCCGGGTTCGCCCCGCCTCGCTGGTAGGTGATGAAGTCGATCCCCACCTCGTTCAGCCAGGTGAAGAGCTTGCTGTCGTAGCCGCCGCGGTCGAAGATCACGGTGAAGGGATTCTCGCCGACGACCTCGCGGCTCGCCGCCACGATCTGGGGCAAGGCCTGCGGCGCCGTTCCATGACCATCCAGTGCCGCCGCTAACACCTGAGCGGCCTCCCACCCATCGCCCGCGTCAACAACGTCCCCGGGAACAACCGCCGTGACTCCTACCTGCACTGACCTCGCTCAGTCGAGCTTGTCGGGGAAGACGTTGGGTTCAGCCACACCTGGAGGGGTAGCCACCTCCCCATGTTCCCGGATGTAGCTTCGGAGTGCCTCGGCGAGGAAGCCGGCCAAGCCTTCGTCGCCGGCGAGGTTCTCCGCCTCGTCCCAAAGGGCCACGTCGTCCTCGGCAACATAGATGTCGCGCCTGGGTGCCATGTGTGCCTCCTTCGGTGAAGCCGTACACCTATCGGACTCTGATCCTCTTGCGGAACCTGTCAACCGCGTGAGTGTCCCGGTTGGCCCAGATCGGGTGGAGCAGGAGGGGCAGGAGAGCTGGCCGACGGGTGCGACCAGCGCGTCGAGGTCGCCACCGTGAGGGGTGGCCCGGCAGGCGTCCGGCGGCCGAACGGTCCCTGGATGCTGGGCTAAAGGACCCTATCCGGCCGGACAGGTCGCGGCTAACCTCATCCGGGGTGATGACGCGCCAAACCGCCGACAATGGGTCCGAGCGCCTTCACGCGGTGCGCAGCATGCGCAGCGCCGAGGGCCTGTTCGTGGCGGACGGTGACCAGCGCATCGTCCACTGGTCGGCGTCGGCCGAACAGCTGCTCGGGCACCGCGCTGAGGACGTGGTGGGCCGACCCTGTTACGAGGTCATGGCGGGAGCCAAGCCCAACGGACACCCGATCTGCCGGCGGTTCTGTCAGGTCGTGGTGAACGCGCAGCGGGGCCGCGTGACCAAGAGCTTCCGGGTGATCGCGCGCGACAGCGGCGGGGAGCCCGTCGATGCCGTGAACAGCATCGTGCTGCTCAAAGATGACGGCAACGAGCAACCGTTGATGATGCACCTCTTCCACCCCGAGCCGTTCAGGCCGGCCGCCACTCGATCTGCAACGGCGCAAGCCGCTGCTGATGCACCGGCACCGATCCCCACTCGACTGAGCCGGCGGGAGTTCGAGGTGCTCCGGCTGCTGGCACGCGGGCTGGGGACGGCCCAGATCGCGGCCCAACTATCGATCGCTCCCGTCACCGCGCGCAACCACATCAGTCGGCTGGAGACCAAGCTCGGCGCTCACCACCGGGTGGAGGCGATCGCGCTCGCCGTGCAGCACCACCTTCTCTGAAGGCCGACAGCCACCCGCTCACCCGGCTTCCCGCGCTCCTGGGGGCGTCCAGCCCTTGAGGTGTGGCCGTCGGGTCAGGGATCACCGGCCAGCGAACTCGAAACTTTGATGAGAACGCATCAAGTATTGGTTCTCCTGCCGGTGCACACTTGGCGCGATCGCAGACCACCGGACATGTGAGGTCTCGCTGAGGTGTTTGCAGGGCCGCCCAAACGTCACACCCTGTCGGCCTCGATGACGAGCCAACCCAGCCGGACTGGCGGTGGATGCCTCGGGTTGATCGGAACGTGTTGACCGTGGAGAGTGCGCCATGGCGTTAGATCTCGCTCGCTGGCAGTTCGCGATTGTCACCGTCTTCCACTTCTTCTTCGTGCCCATGACGATCGGGTTGGGCTTGCTGGTGGCGGTGATGCAGACGCAGGCGTACCGGAGCAAGGACGTCACCTGGGACCGGCTCAGCCGCTTCTTCGGCCGGATCTTCCTGATCAGCATGGCCGTCGGCATCGTCACCGGGATCGTGCTGGAGTTCGAGTTCGGCCTCAACTGGTCCGCGTACTCGATCTTCGTGGGCAACATCTTCGGTGCCCCCCTGGCCATCGAGGGTCTGTTCGCCTTCTTCCTGGAATCGACCTTC
>Ga0224557_1000477_pt1 | contig 45227 bp, 33 predicted proteins | sample 714S31014metaG_FD_180677 | JGI IMG/M metagenome (GOLD analysis project Ga0224557, IMG submission 180677) | Peat soil microbial communities from Stordalen Mire, Sweden - 717 S3 10-14 | ecosystem: Environmental > Terrestrial > Soil > Wetlands > Peat | place: Sweden: Norrbotten County, Stordalen...
GCCGAGTTTCTTTCTTGGTGATCGCTGGCATATAAACCAGACAAAATACCCGAAAAATAATTCACCACTTTTTGCAAGATCAAAGCAGATCGTAATGTTTGGGGCGTTGGCACGCCGGGGAATGTCCCGGGCAATTTGCGGATTGAACCTTGCCGCGTTTTTTGCCAGCTTCCCCTTAAACCGGAACGCTTTGGGCAAATTGTCAAATGACTGAAATCAAATCCAACGCCGACATCGAACCGTGCCTTTCGGTCGTCATGCCGGTTTTCAACGAGGCGGCCACGGTGGCGGAAGCCATCAAAACGGTTTTGGGACAGCGTCCCGTCCGGCAACTCATCATCGTGGACGACGGCTCCACGGACGGTTCGCGGGAAAAGCTTGAGGCGATGGCGAAAGGCGACGCGCGCATCACCCTCGCGCGGCATCCGCAAAACCAGGGCAAGGGCGCGGCGTTGCGGACCGGATTCGCGCAGGCCGCGTCACCCGTCGTCATCATCCAGGACGCCGACCTCGAATACGACCCTGCGGAATATCACCGGCTGCTCGCGCCGATTTTGTCCGGCAAGGCGGACGTGGTGTTCGGCTCGCGGTTTCTGGGCAGTCCGTCCGGCCATCGCGTCCTGTATTACTGGCATTCGGTCGGCAACAAAATCCTGACCACCTTTTCCAACATGGCGACCGGCGTGAACCTGACGGACATGGAGGTTTGCTACAAGACCTTCCGCCGCGAAATCATCCAACAAATCAAAATCGAGGAATCCCGTTTCGGCTTCGAACCGGAGATCACGGCCAAGGTCGCCAAATTGAAGGCGCGGATTTACGAAGTCTCCATTTCCTATTCCGGCCGCACCTACGCGGAAGGGAAAAAAATCGGCTGGCGCGATGGAGTCCACGCGCTCTGGTGCGTGTTCAAATATAATTTCCTCTGAATTAAAATCCAGCCGTCAATTCCCATTTGGCGCAGTTCAATTGGAATTCAAACCCGCGCTCGCCAAAGGCCGGAGCGTTTGAATAAAATCCGTCTCGTGACCGGTCCCGTCGAATTGAGCATCGTCATGCCGTGCCTGAACGAGGCGGAAACCCTCGCGCGCTGCATCGAATCCGCGCGGGCCGGCATCGAGCGCTCCGGCGTGCGCGGGGAAATCATCATTGCCGACAACGGCAGCACCGATGAGTCGCCAGCCATCGCCCGAAAACTCGGCGCGCGCGTCGTGCCGGTCATGGAAAAGGGCTACGGCAGCGCGTTGCGTGGCGGCGTCCGCGCCGCGCTCGGCAAATGGATTCTCATGGGCGACGCCGATGACAGCTACGATTTTTCCGAGGCGGACCGTTTCGTCAAAAAATTTCAGGAGGGATTTGAACTTGTCATGGGCTGCCGGCTGCCCGTCGGCGGCGGGACGATTTTGCCCGGCGCGATGCCGTGGAAAAACCGGCGGCTGGGCAATCCCGTGCTGTCGTTCGTCGGGAGGATTTTTTTCAAATGTCCGGCACACGATTTTCACTGCGGTCTGCGCGGTTTTACTCGGGCGGCGTTCGAGACAATGGATTTGCAGACCACCGGCATGGAATTTGCCTCGGAGATGGTCATCAAATCCACTTTCAAGCATTTGAAGATCACGGAGGTGCCCGTCACGCTGCGCCCGGACGGGCGGTCGCGCCCGCCGCACTTGAAGCCGTGGCGCGATGGCTGGCGGCACCTGCGGTTCATGCTATTGTTCTCGCCGCGCTGGTTGTTTCTCGCGCCGGGGATTTTTCTGACGGCGTTGGGCGTCCTTTTTGCCGCGGCGCTTTCGCTGAACGACATCAAGATTGGCGGCGTTGCCTTTGACGTGGGCACGCTGGCGGTGGCGTGCATGATTGTCATCATCGGTTTTCAACTGGTCGCCTTCGCGTTTTTCACCAAGGTGTTCGCCATCGCCGAAGGGTTGTTGCCGGACGACCCGAAATTTTCGCGCGCCTTCAAGTTTTTCAACCTCGAAAAAGGGATCGGATTCGGCCTGCTCGTGCTGCTGGCGGGAGTTGCCCTGTTCGCGCGGGCGCTGTGGATCTGGTGGCAGGCGAACTTCGGCGATTTGCCGCCGGCGGAAAATCTGCGCCGGCTGGTTCCGGCAGTGACGCTCATTATCCTTGGCGTCCAGGCCATTTTTTCCAGCTTCTTCATGAGCGCGCTTGGATTAAAAACGCAAACGCGCAAACCGCCGTCACCGTCATAAATCAATAAACGCAACCTGACGGGACCGGCCGGAGCTTCTTATTTTTGCAGGACAAAGTCCGGCTGGACCTTGGCGACGAAAATTTTTCCGTCCGGGCCGAAATCAATTTTCACGATGGCCGGTTTCTCGCGGAACGGCGACTGGTTGTCGTTGCCGAAATACGCGTCCCACCAGTTGCCGTCCTTGTCCTGGAAATAATCCGTGCCGCCGCCGCACGGCACGGCTTCCTGCCAGTTTTTATACGGGCCAAAAACGTTGGTGGACATCGCCACGACGCTGCTGTAGCGGCCCTGGTAAAACGCCGCGCCGCCGAGATAATAAATGCCGTTGCGCTTGAACATCGAAGCGCCTTCTTGCGCCACCGAACTGCGCGTCCAGCTTCCGTCCGCCGGTTTTTCAAATTCGATCTGATGCGGCTGGCCAACGGTGCCGCTCAAATCGTCGTTCATCAGCAGGATGGTGGAAGCGCCGCCGCTCGTGAAATACACCTTGCCGTCGTCATCCTCGAACAGCGTCCCGTCAATGCCGCCCTTGAAATAACCGTCGTTCGCCAGCGCGTTCACATACGGGCCTTCCGGTTTGCCGGTCGCGCTTTTCAAAATGCCGCGATTGCCCGGCGGCATGGAAATGGTGATGAAATAATTGTTCAATCGCTTGAGGTAATGAATTTCCGGCGCCCAGATTGCGCGCACGGGCTTGCGATGCCAGAGCCAGTTGTTTTCCCAGGTGCCGTCCTTGTCAAAGTTCCAGACCTCGCCGACGTAATCCCATTTCTTCAAATCCGCCGAGCGCCACAATTCGATGCCGTCGTTGAAATCCCAGATGTCCGCGCCGGAGGAGCCGGTCAGGTAATAATTTCCATCGCCGCCGAGAATGACAATTGTGTCGCGCAACTGCGTGTTGGGAATCAGCGGCTTGAGATTCGGGATCAAGCCGTTCGTCACCGCCGAGCCGGTCGCCTGGCGGTTGTAATTGGTCCATGCCGCCGTGTGTCTTGCGCCGGGGCCGCTGATGCCGAAGGCGCGGTCGCGCGGGCCGGGCGCGGGAACGATGTCGCCTTCGCGGGGCGTTCTGGGAACGGCATTCGTAGCCGGCGTTTGCGCGGCGAGAAAATTTGCCGCCGCCAATAAAATGGCTGCAAAAATGATGCTGGTTTTCACTGCTGGATTACTTTTTGTTTCAAACCGGACGTTCTTTCAATTTCGCGGCAAACGCAACCGGCGAGCTTTTTGCGAAGCCGCGCGGTTCCTCACGGTGAGGTTAAATCGCTCCACCAAAATGCGGCTCCGGCGCGTCAGCGGGTTGCGCTGACTTGCGCCACCGGGCCGGGCAATTGCTGCGGAAATTCCATTGTCAAGCCGTCGGTGATTTCCATCGGCGACGACTTGATCTCGATGGTTGCCGGCGTGAGGCCGTCGCGTTTGGCCGTCAGCGTGATTGTGCCGGGAGTAGTCGTTGAGCGGATGGCGACGCGGTTGATGCCGCACTCGGTGTCGAGGTATTTGTTGTTGGTCGTGTTCAGCTTCGCGGCATTGAATCCGCCGCGCCAGATGGCCGGGCCGGAAATGTCGAAATCCACGCGCGCCTCGTCCGTCGGGCAGCGGCGGCCTTGCGCGTCCACCACCTCGAAATCAACCAGCGCCACGTCGCTGCCGTCCGCGCGCAATCCTCGCGGCCCGGTGTGGAGCGTGAGCTTGATGGCCGCCGGATCGCCGGCGGTCTGGAGTTCCTGCTGCGCGACAATTTTTCCGTCCTTGGTGGCGACGGCCTTGAGCGAGCCGGGCGCAAATGTGACATCGGGAAATGCGTAGATGTAGCCGGTGTCAAGGCCGGCAGCCATTTCGTCGGAGCCCATGGTTCTGCCGCCGAACGTGTCCACAAATTTGAACAGCTTGTTGGTCACGCCGATGGATTTTCCGTTGAGGAACAATTCAACCTGGTCGCAATGCGTCGCCGCGACAAATATCGTTTTCTTCGTGTCGGCGGGATAATTCCAATGCCCGATGATGTGGATGTCGGGCTGCTCGTTTTGCATCACGCGCGAAACGTAGAAGATTTCCTTCGGCAGGCGCACGCCGTCCACCTTGCCGCTCACGCGCAGGACGTAGCTGCCCTGCTGCCGTCCGTCGGCGTCTTCATCCGTGAAATAAATGGAGCAATAGGCCGACCATTTCGAGTGGGCGGGATCGGTGTTGCTGATTTCGTTGCGCACGTAGCTGGCATAACGCGTCGCGGCGGCGAGGCAGAACGTCTCGGAATTCCAGTGCCAGGTATCCATGGGCCGGCCGCCGACCGTGCCGGGTTTGGGTTTGAAACCGAAATGCGGCGGCGAATAATCGTCCCAGATGTTGCGCCCGGCTTCGTCGCGGAAATCCTCCGTCTCGACCAGCGGCGCCTTGTCGCGGCGCGCGATGCTGTAGCCGCGGAAAATGTCATTGCCGCCAATCTGATCCGTCTGCGGCGCCTGACCGATCATCACGCCGAAATACTCGGACACCGGAGTCAGCGCCGTGTTGGCATCCGACTGGTCATTGTCGCGCGTGCCCATGACGCGGCCGCCGTGCGGGTCCCATTGTTTCCGCAGCGCCACCATTTGCACCATTTGCTCCGGTGTCACGATGGTATTGCCCGCTTCCCAAAAGAAAATGCTGGGATTGTTGCGGTAAAAAATCATGGAGTCGCGCATCACCTCGACGCGCTGTTCCCATTGACGGCCGGTGACCTCCCTTTCCTTGTCGCCCGCCGGGCAGACCTCGACGATGCCCAGCCGGTCGCAAGCCGAGACATCGGCCCGCTGCGGCGAGACGTGCATCCAGCGCATATAATTGCCATGGCTCTCGCGCACCATCGCCAGCGTGAAGTCGTGCATCCAGTCGGGATACGCGCCGCCCAAACCGGCCCAGTCATTGGCCGCGCGCTGCGCGTAGCCGGTGAGCCAGACAAAACGCCCGTTCAGCCAGACGCCGCCGGTGCCCACGCCGCCCTTGAACTCCGCCTGGCGAAAACCAGTCTGCGTGTCGCACACGTCCACCACCTTGTCGTTGACGGTGAGGATGGAATAAACGTGGTAAAGATATGGGTCCTTCACGTCCCAGAAGCGGGCATCGGTCAGCGAACCAGAGGCCGTGAACACTTCCGATTCGCCGGCTACTAGATCGGAAGTGTTTCCGTCCAGCTTCGCGCGCACCACGCCATCGGCATCCACCACGACGGCCGAAAGTGTGATGGCGGCGTAATCTTCCGTTTCGTTGACCACTTCGGCCTCCACTTTCACGTCGGCGGACTTCTTCGCCAAGTCAATGTTTTCCGGATAAACATAAACGCCGCTGGTCTGGAGATTTTCATAAAGCGGCAGCGTCTGGTGGACTTTTCCCATCACAATCAGCCGGGCGTCCCGGTTCAGCCCGCCGAAATTCGGGTTGAAATCCTTCGCGTTCCATTCAAACCCCGTGCCGGTGGCCTCTTCGCGGTAACCGGGGCTGTTGTCCACTTTCACCGCGAGGAGATTGTCCTGGTTTCCGAACTTGACGAATTTGGTGATGTCCAGGCCGACGGCGGTGACGCCGTTTTCATATTTGCCGATGAACTGCCCGTTGAGGTAGAAATGCCCGGCCTGCCGCATGCCGTCGAATTCGAGGAAAACTTTCTGGCCGTCGGCGCTGGCGGGCAGCTTGAAATGTTTGCGATACCAGCCGATGCCATTCTTCTCGGTCGTATCGCCGCTGCCGTGGTTGATATACGCGCGGTAGCTGTCCGTCTCGTTCCAGGTGTGCGGCAGGCTGACGCTCGACCACGCCGCGTCGTCGAAGTCCGGCTGAATGGCGTTGGTATTGTCGCCAAAGGCGAATTTCCAGCCGGGGTCGAAATTATAAGTGGCGCGCGGCGACGGCGGCGGCGCGAACTGCGGCGCGCCCGCGCCCGGCGCCCGGCCAGACACAAAAACGGCGCAAACAACCAGAGAAAGGGCGAGTTTGGTTTTCATGGGAAATAATTAAACGAACAGCCGACCCGCCGCGCAAGAAAGAAAAGCGCAAACGGCAGCACAAGCGCAAGCGGCACTCGAACCATCTTCTTATCCCAATGAGAAGGAACGTTTCTTCCGCGCTTGCGCATCCTTGTCCGCGGCGACTATAATCGCATTCCATTTTAACTATGAGCAAGACACCCATTCGCGTGGCCATCACCGGCGCCGCCGGCCAGATTGGATATTCACTCCTGTTCCGCGTCGCCTCCGGCGCGGCGTTCGGCCCGGATCAGCCGGTCATCCTGCATCTCATCGAAATCCCCGACGAGAAAGCCATGGCCGCGCTCGGCGGCGTCTGCATGGAATTGGACGATTGCGCGTTCCCGCTGCTGAAAGGCCTCGTGCCGACCTCAAATCTCGACGAAGGCTTCAAGGGCGTAAACTGGGCGCTGCTCGTCGGCGCGGTCCCGCGCAAGGCCGGCATGGAACGCAAGGATTTGCTCGGCATCAATGGGAAAATTTTCACCGGCCAGGGCAATGCCATCGCCAAAAATGCCGCGAGCGACGTGCGCGTGCTCGTCGTCGGCAATCCGTGCAACACCAATTCGCTCATCTGCGCCAACAACGCGCCCGGCGTGCCGAAGAACCGTTTCTTCGCCATGACCGCGCTCGACGAAAACCGCGCCAAATCCCAGCTCGCCAAAAAGGCCGGCGTGGACGTCACCGCCGTCACCAACCTCGCCATCTGGGGCAACCACAGCGCCACGATGTATCCCGATTTCTCCAACGCGAGAATTTCCGGCCAGATGGTTCCGTCGGTGATCAAGGACGAGGCGTGGCTCAAGGGCGAATTCATCACCACCGTGCAGCAGCGCGGCGCGGCCATCATCAAGGCGCGCGGCTTGAGCAGCGCCGCCAGCGCCGCCAACGCCGCCGTCAACACGGCCTACAAGCTCACGCACCCGACGCCCGCCGGCGACTGGTTCAGCGTGGCGGTCCATTCCGACGGCAGCTACGGCATCGAAAAGGGTTTGATCTTCAGCTATCCCGTCCGCAGCAATGGCAGGGATTTTGAAATCGTCCAGGGCGTGCCGCTCAACGATTTCAGCAAGGTGAAAATCGCCGCGACGGAAAATGAATTGAAGGAGGAAAAATCGCTCGTCACGGATTTGCTGCCGAAGTAATCAGCCTTCAAAGCCATGTTCACCTGCCCAAATTGCGGGAGCGGGTTGACGCGAACGCCTGAAAAGGCGGGCATCTTTTGGGATTGTCCGGGCTGCGGCGGACGGGCGGTGGGCGTGGGGTTGTTGCGCAAAACGATTGGCGAGGATCGTGTGTGCGCAATCTGGTCGCGGGCCATCGGAACTTCGGAACCAGCCGGCAGGCCGTGCCCCATTTGTTCCCGGGGCATGTCGGAAGTGTGCATGGGCATTGCCGGCGCGGCGTTGAAGCTGGGCGTTTGCAAGCGCTGCGAATTTGTCTGGTTTGACGCGGCGGAATATGAATCCATTCCGCCGCCTCCGCCCAGACCAAAAGATCCGTGCGCCGTGGACGCGCGGGATCTGCCGCAAGCGGCGCGTGAGGCGCTGGCCATCTACAAAGTAAAACAAATGGCCGAGCAGGTGCGCGCGGAAGACCCGGAGCCGGACGCAAATTGGAAAACCGTGCCGGCGTTGCTGGGTTTGCCGGTTGAAATGGACTCCGATCCACTCAAGCGGATTCCACTGGCAACCTTGTCGCTCGCGGCCGTAATCGCCATCGTCAGCATTTGGGCTTTCTTTGATTTGGAAAATGCCGCGCAGGAGTTTGGCCTGATTCCCGACGAGGCCTGGCGCGACGGCGGGCTGACCTTTTTGACCTCATTCTTTTTGCACGCGGGAGTTTTTCATCTCGTCAGCAATCTTTATTTCCTGATCATCTTTGGCATCCACGTGGAAAATTATCTGGGGCGAAAACGCTGGCTGCTGCTGGTGCTGCTGGCGGCCATCGCCGGGGATTTTCTTCACGTCATGGCGGATTCACGCGGCGACATTCCCTGCATCGGAGCCAGCGGCGGCATTTCCGGCCTGATTGCGTTTTATGCGTTGAAATTCCCGCATGCCCGGCTCGGAATTTTGTTTCGTTACTATTATGTCTATTTCAAATGGATTCAATTTCCCGCGTGGGCCGCTTTCATTCTTTGGATGCTGTTGCAATTCCTCGGCGCTTTTGAACAAGTCTCCGGCTTCAGCAATGTTTCGGCCCTGGCGCATCTGGGCGGCACGGCGGTGGGTGTTGCACTGTGGGCCGTCTGGCGGAAAATCGAATTACCGCCGGTGGCCGTTGCGGCAAAGGCTGCAAACTAGGTTTTGCTCGCGGCGTCCTCGACAGCTTCCCCTGCGGCTTTGCGACTTTGCGTTGAGGAGATTTTCGCTTAATTTATGCGCATGAATTACCGCACTCTGGGCCGGACGGGCTGGCAGATTTCGGAAATCAGCTTTGGCGCGTGGGCCATCGGCGGCGCGTGGGGCGACGTGGATGACCAGGACTCGCTCGCCGCTCTCCATGCCGCGTTGGATGGCGGCGTGAATTTCTTCGACACGGCGGACGTTTATGGCGACGGCCGCAGCGAACGGCTGCTGGCGACGTTGCGCAAGGAGCGGAAGGACAAATTTTACATCGCCACCAAAGCCGGCCGCCGGCTGCCGCAGCAGACGCCGGCGGGTTACAGCCACGCAAATCTCACCTCGTTCGTCGAGCGCAGCTTGAAGAACCTGGACGCGGACGCGATTGACCTGCTGCAACTGCATTGTCCGCCCACGGAGGTTTATTACCTGCCGGAGGTGTTCGGCTCGCTGGATGAAATGATCCGGGCCGGCAAGCTGCGGCACTATGGCGTGAGCGTGGAAAAGGTGGAACAGGCGCTCAAGGCGGTTGAATTTCCGAACGTCCAGTCGGTGCAAATCATCTTCAACATTTTCCGGCAGCGTCCGGCGGAATTATTGTTTGCGGAGGCGCAGAAGCGCGGGGTCGGCATCCTCGCGCGCGTGCCGCTGGCGTCGGGTTTGTTGTCGGGCAAAATCACGCGCGACAGCAAGTTCGCGAAGGACGACCACCGGAATTTCAACCGGCACGGCGAGGAGTTTGATCGGGGCGAGACGTTTGCGGGCGTGGATTTTGAGACCGGCCTGAACGCGGTGGAGGAATTAAAGTCGTTCGTTCCTGCCGGCGCGACGCTGGCGCAACTGGCGTTGCGCTGGATTCTGGAATTTCCCGCGGTTACCTGCTCCATCCCCGGCGCGAAACGCCCGGCGCAGGTCGCGGAGAACATCGCGGCGTCGGCGCTGCCGCCTTTGTCCAAGGCCGCGATGAAAAAAATTGAGACGCTTTACACCGGCCAGATCAAACCGCTGGTGCATCATTATTGGTGACATGTGGCAGGTGACAGGTGACAAGATAAGACCGGTGTTTGAGCGGCTTTGATTCCGGTCACAGGTCACGCGTCACTTGTCACTTTTGGTTTGTCAATCCGCCTTGCCCACCCGCTTGCAATGCGCTAGGTTTGGCACGTTATGGAAACGACGCCATTTTCGCAGGAGGCTGTGCCGCCAACTCCGCCATTATTTACGCCACCGCCGGTCATTGCGCCGCCACCGCCAACCAAGCCGCGCCGAAGCTGGGGCTGGATGATTTTCGCCATCATTTTGCTCGTGTTGCTGGCGTTCAGCCTGTTGGGAAATTTTGCGCAAGCCGTTTCCCACGCGATTGGCGGCGGTTTTAACCGCGGCTTCAAAACCAGCTCGGCGCGCGACATCGGCCCGAAGCTGGAGGAATGCGTGCTGGAAGACAACGACGCGCGCAACAAAATCGCCGTCATTGAGGTGGACGGCATCATCACCAGCCACGAAGCCGACCCGGCGGGCAACAACATGGTGGACGTGATCAAGGCGCAACTGGATCGCGCGAAAGACGATTCCCGCGTCAAGGCCGTCATCTTAAAGGTGGATTCGCCGGGAGGTGAAGTCATGGCCTCGGACCAAATCAACAAACTGTTTGCAAAATTCCAGAGCGACCCGAAGGGCAAGCCGGTGATTTGTTCGATGGGCAGCCTGGCGGCGAGCGGCGGCTATTACATTTCCGCGCCGAGCCGCTGGATTGTCGCCGATGATTTGACGCTCACCGCCAGCATCGGCGTCATCATGGAAGGGCTGAATTACCGCAGTTTGATGGATAAAATCGGCGTCGCACCGGACGTCTATAAAAGCGGCAAGTTCAAGGACATGTTGAGCCCAATGCGCGAGACAAATGAAATTCCGCCGGAAGAGCACGCGATGGTGCAAAAGCTCATTGACGACACCTACCAGAAATTCAAAGACATCGTGCGCGATGGCCGCAATACCGCGCACAAGGCCAACGGCACCGAAGGGAAAGCCCTCGCGCCGGATTGGGAAAATTACGCCGACGGCCGCGTCGTTTCCGGGGATCAGGCCCTGCAAATCGGTTTGGTGGACGAGCTTGGCGATTTTGACGCCGCGGTGAAAAGGGCGAAGACAATTGCCAACATCCATGACGGCGCCAACCTGATTGAATACCGCGAGCGCTACGACCTTTCCAATTTCCTGTCCATGTTCGGTCAAAGCGGCAAGGCGCACGACATCAAGCTCGACCTCGGCATGGACATTCCGAAATTGCGGGCCGGCGCGCTCTATTTTCTTTGGCAGCCGCCGGGGGATTAAATGAGAGGCGTCATCGTCATCGCGCATCCTCTGGTGCAACACAACCTCGCCCGGTTGCGCGACCGGCGGACACAGCCGCAGGAATTCCGCCGCCTGCTCGGTGAAATCGCGGCGCTGATGATTTACGAGGCGACGCGTTCCTTCGGCGTCAAACCGCTCAAAGTCCAGACGCCGCTTGAATCCACGCGCGGTTTCCAACTCGAACGCGAAATCGTCCTCGTGCCCGTCTTGCGCGCCGGTCTCGGCATGTTGGATTCCATTTTGCAGCTCATCCCGCACGCGCTTGTCGGCTTCATCGGCCTCAAACGCGAGGAAACCACCCTGCGCGCGCAATTTTACCACAAGAGCTTTCCGAAAAATTTGAGCCGGTTTGAAGTCATTTTGATTGACCCGATGCTCGCGACCGGCGGCAGCGCCGTGGCGGCGCTGGATTTGCTGGTCGAGCAGGGCGCGAAACACATCCGGCTGGTGAATCTGGTAGCCGCGCCGGAAGGCATCCGCCGCGTGCGGGAAAGTTATCCGCGTGTGCCGGTCTTCACCGCCGCGGTGGACCGGCAATTGAATCAAAAAGGTTTCATCCTGCCCGGTCTGGGTGATGCGGGCGACCGGCTGTTTGGAACGTGAAATTCATCCGCGAATTCCGCGAATTGACGCGAATGATAATTCAGAATTAATTTCGCGAAAATTCGCGCAATTCGCGGACTAAAAAAATGTCAGAACCTTTGCTCATCGTTGCCGACAGCGAGCGTGAAGCGAACATGCTTTACGCCACCGGCCTGTTCGTGCCCGACCCGTTCATCTACCTCAACTTTGGCGGCCGCCCGCTGCTGGTGATGAGCGACCTGGAAATTGACCGCGCCCGCGCCCAGGCACCGCACTGCCGCGTCATGTCGTTCAGCGCGTGCCAGCAGAAACTCCGGCGCGACGGCGTCAAATCGCCGGGCTTCGCGCGCGTCATCCGGCAAATTTTGCGCGAGAAAAAAATCCGCCGCGCCGTGGTGCCGGACACATTTCCGCTGGGCCTGGCCAAAGAACTGAAAAAGCTCGGCGTCAAGCTCAAGCCGCTCGCCGCTGTTTTTCCGAAACGCGAAATCAAATCCGCCGATGAAGTCCGGAAAATTTCCGCCGCGCTGACGATGGCCGAGGTCGGCATGGCCGAGGGCATGGAAGTCCTGCGCCGTTCCAAAATCGGCCGCAACCGCAAGCTCATTTATCACGGCCTTCCGCTCACGTCGGAAAAGCTGCGCGCGGTGATTGACTGCGCGATTTTGCAGGCGTGTGGCCTGGCGGCGAACACCATCGTCGCCGGCGGCCGGCAGGCGTGCGACCCGCACGAACGCGGCCACGGCCCGCTGCGCGCCAACGAGCCGATCATCATTGACATTTTTCCGCGCTCGCAAAAGACCGGCTACTTCGGCGACATCACCCGCACCGTCGTGCGCGGACACGCGAACGAGGCCGTGAAGAAACTTTACGACACCGTCTGGCGCGGACAAAAAATCGGCTTTGAAAAAATCCGCGCGAACACGCCGACGGCGGAAGTCCACAAATCCGTGCAGAATTTTTTTGTCCGGCAGGGCTACAAAACCGGGCGGCGCGACGGGCGCATGGAGGGATTTTTCCACGGCACGGGCCACGGGCTGGGTTTGGAAATTCACGAAGCGCCGCGGCTGGGCGCGACCTCGCCGGGCAAGCTGCGCGCCGGCCATGTCGTGACCGTCGAGCCGGGGCTTTATTATCCGGAAATCGGCGGCGTGCGGCTGGAGGACGTCGCGCTGGTTACGGGCAACGGCGCGAAAAATCTGACGCGGTTTGAGAAGGTGCTGGAAATTTAGGCTGCAGGAGTCAGATCATCGCGGGTTATGCATCAATATTTATGAGGATTCTCGGACGGATAAATGCACGGCACATGGTTGCGGCGCTGGTTTGCACGTTGTATCCAATGCTGGCCGTGTCTATTGATGGTCAAACTGCCACCAACAACCCCATCGCTCTCTTTCAGCAGGCCATCCATAAGATACAATCTTTTGACGTGACGATTTCAGTTTCCGACTGGAATATTACGATTTCCGATTATGAACGAGGGACAAATAGTCATAGTCCAAAAATCATAGTAGTCGAAACCAACCGTGATGCGTTTGCAATCGGTTTCGGACGGCGTGTTGAAAGGAACTGGAATGGAAAACCATTAGAGACAAGTGTTATTGACTGGAAAACAGCGGTTTCCCTCCACGAACCATTGGCTGATGTGCTGCTGTCGGCATCCGGGGCAGACTATCTGACATATATCAATCCGCACATGGGGCAGGAGGGATGTTTTCTGACTGATGCGCTGAACACGAACAGCGTAGTCATTAGTGCTTTGGACACATCCCCGACCGACTCGAAAATGATCGGGTTTCAATTGGAATTTCCCAAGCAAGACCGATTTCAAAATGTTTTTCGAATATGGCTTGATTCTGAACACGGATACATGCTTGCAAAATTCGAACGGCTTGTCCGAGGAGTGCCAGACGTTGACCACTCACTTGGCCTGATCGACCTGATGCAAGTGGAGCAGTTTATTCAAATTGATAAAGACATCTGGGTTCCGGCCAAAGCGATCAGCTATAACGTTGCCAGTTCCGGCGAGATGAAGCTGGATGAAAACCGCTCCTCATTCAATTCGATTACATCCGGAGAATTGTTTTCTGGAAAAAGTCTGCCGGAAGTCAATCACGAGGACGATGGATGGAAGCAGTATCTTCCTCCTGCGGAACTGGCCAAAGCAGCGGCTTTTGATAAAGCAGTGCATACCGCCCGCAATCACTCCCACAAAGCGAGATGGATCATCCCGGGCACGATGGGCGCAAGTTTGTTGTTGTTAGTATTGTTTGCCGTCCGCACTCGAAAGAGATTAAACGTGTGAAGGAACCGACCTGTGCTGCGCCCATTTTGCCCGATTATAAGCTAATCGAGAATAGGATTTCATCTTCATTGCGGACTTAACCAATTTATGTTTTATTTCAGCAAGAACGGCGCGTTCCTTTGAATGAAAACGGCGGAGGCGCTGTCAACAATTGAAACAAATTTATGTTTTTCTTTGATCCATTGTGGTTGGTGTTCGCAATTCCCGGATTGCTCCTCGGCATCTGGGCGCAAATCAAGCTGTCCCACGCCTACGGCAAATACAGCCGGGTGCCGGTGGATTCTGGCATGACCGGCGCGGAAGCCGCGCGCGAAATCCTCGACCGCGCCGGCCTCAACAGCGTGCCGGTGGAGGAAATTCCCGGTCATTTGAGCGACCATTACGACCCGACCAAGCGCGCGCTGTTTCTGTCGTCGGACAATTTTCACGGCCAGACCGTGGCGGCGGTCGGCGTGGCGGCGCATGAATCCGGCCACGCGCTCCAGCATCAGGCGGCCTACGGGATGTTCAATTTCCGGATGGCCATTGTGCCGGTGACGCAATTTGCGAGCATGGCCTACATGGGAATTTTCTTCGCGGGCTTTATTTTCAGGTCCTTTTTTCCGACGTTCATCTGGATTGCCATCGGTTTGTTTTCCGTGATGACGCTGTTCCAGCTCGTCACGCTGCCGGTGGAATACGACGCGAGCCGCCGCGCGAAGGAGCAATTGTTCCGGCTCGGCCTTGTGCACGAGCACGAACGCGCTGGCGTCAGCAAGGTTCTCGATGCCGCGGCGCTCACTTACGTGGCGGCGCTCGTCAGTTCGGTTTTGCAATTGCTTTATCTGCTCACCCTCGCGCGCGACAGCCGGAGATAGTTAATTTTCTTGCAGCGGCGGATTTGGCGTTTAACGTCTTGGAAGTTTATGGCGGTGAAGACGCGAAAATCCAAAGCAATCAAAATTCATCGGCGCGGAAAACCTTCCACGCCGTCTTTCCCGCCGCCCCCAATATCGCCACCAACCGAGCCGGCCAAGCCCGCCGCCGATGGCGACACCACCGCGATCATCCAGCGGGAATCCGAGCGTTACGACGGCGACACGGCCATCAAGCTTTATCTGCGCGAAATCGGCCAGGTGAAATTGCTCACGCCGCAGGAGGAAATTGTCCTGGCCGCCAAAATCAAACGAGGCGACAAAAAGGCGCGCGAGTTGATGATCAAGGCGAATCTCCGGCTCGTGGTGAAAATCGCGCGCGATTACGAGGGCATCGGGCTGCCGCTGCTCGATTTGATCAGCGAGGGCAACATCGGCCTGATGAAGGCCGTCGAGCGGTTTGATCCGAAAAAGGGCGGCAAGCTTTCGACCTACGGCTCGTGGTGGATCAAACAATCCATCAAACGCGCGCTCGCCAACCAGTCCAAAACCATCCGCCTGCCCGTGCATCTGGTGGACAAAATTTCCAAGATGCGCCGGGTCGGGATGAAATTGCAGGAGGAACTGGGCCGCGAGGCGACCGACGAGGAACTGGCTGACGAACTTAACATGACCGCCGCCCGCGTCCGCCAGATGCGGCTGGCCGCCATTCGCCCCGCGTCGCTCGACGCCCCGATTGGCGACGACGACTCGAATAATTTTTCCGACGTGGTCGAGGATGAAAACGCCACCTCGCCCTACGACAATCTCGAGGACAAAACCGTCACCGGCATGTTGCAGGACATGGTCAAGCACCTCGACGCGCGCGAATCAACGATTCTGCGCTACCGCTTCGGCCTCGATGGCGGCCCGGAGAAAACTTTGGAGGAAGTCGGCGTGAAATTCGGCGTCACGCGCGAACGCGTCCGGCAAATCCAGAACCTCGCCCTGCGCAAGCTGCGGAAGATGATTGAAAAACTCGAAAGCTCCAAAAAAAAGGAAGATTGACCCATGCCAACCATGACTGCCGTGACTCCGAAGGAAATCGAACACGCCATCCGCAACGTCCCGGATTTTCCGAAACCCGGAATCCAGTTCAAGGACATCACGCCCGTGCTGGCCGACGCGCGGCTGTTCGCCGGCTCGATTGATTTGCTGACGGAAAACTTCCAACCCGGCACGGTGGACGCGGTCGTGGGCATTGACGCGCGCGGATTCATCTTCGCCGCCGCCGCCGCCACCAAGCTGCACGCCGGTTTCGTGCCCGTCCGCAAAAAAGGCAAGCTGCCCTACCAGACCATCGAGCAGGATTACGCGCTCGAATACGGCCACGCCACCGTCGCCATGCATGTGGACGCGCTCCAGCCCGGCGCGCGTGTGCTGTTGATTGACGATCTGCTGGCCACCGGCGGGACCTCCGCCGCCGCGGTTGAATTGATGAAAAACCTCGGCGTGCACATTTTGGAGGCGAGCTTCCTCATCGAGTTGAAATTTTTGAACGGCCGCGAAAAATTGAAGGGGCTGCCGGTGCGCTCCATCGTGGTTTATTGAGCGCGTCCCGACCGCATGAAAACCGGGCGGCAATTTCCAGCGGCGTTCACCCTCCTCGAACTCCTGGTCGTCATCGCCATCGTCGCCATCCTCGCGGCGCTGCTGCTGCCGGTGCTTTCCAAGGCCAGGGCGCGCGCCACGGGCATCCAGTGCCAAAACAACCTGAAGCAACTGCAACTCGCGTGGCAGATGTATGTGACCGACCACGACGATTTCATTCCCGGCAACAACTGGTGGCAGGAGGCCGGTTCCAACGGCATGGCGCGTTGCTCGCTCAACTGGACGACGGGCTGGGAAGACGCGACCCTGGCCGGCAATCCCGACAACACCAACACCGACCTTTTCCTGAACCCGCAATGGGCGTCGCTGGGGGAGTATTCGAAATCCGCCGCGATTTATCACTGTCCGGCCAGCCGCGTCATGGTCAGGGAGGGCGGCGGACTTTTTCCGCTGGCGCGCACCGTTTCCATGAACGGCTGGATGGGTTACACCAACCGCCCGCTCGACACGCAATTTCAATTCATCCGCAAGACCACCGATCTTGTGAAGCTGTCCGCCAGCGACGCCTTTGTTTTCATTGACGAACGCGACGACAGCATTGACGACGGATTTTTCGGCGTCAGCATGGTCAACGCCTCGATGGTGGAGGTCGCGGCAAATTATCACGGCGGCGGCGGGCCGGTCACTTTTGCCGACGGCCACGCGGAACTTCACCGCTGGTCAAGCCCGGACACCCAATTCCGGCAGCAATCGGGCGTCGCCACCGAAAATTACAAGTTCATATCCGTTGCACCGGACGACCCGGATTTGCTCTGGCTGCAAGCCCACGCCACCAGTTTGCAGTGACGCAAGCCCGGTGCGCTCAATCGTCGTTGATAAAAGCCGGAAAAAAAATTTGGATAACTATTCGTGCCTCCGTGTTGGCGCAGTAATTCCAACAAATCCTTGTCGGGTGCCATCATGCCACGATAACTTGCCAAATCCAATGGCGTCCTGCCTCGGTTGTCCTTGGCGTTGACCTCGGCCCCATGTGTCAGCAGCGATTCTGCCACGCCCTTGTGGTCGTCTAGCGCCGCCAAGTGCAAAGGCATCATGCTGTTTTTGTCCTTGGCATTGATATCCGCCCCATGTCCCAGCAGCACTTCCACCACGTCCTTGTGGTCATATTCTGTCGCCGTGTGCAAAGGCGTCCGGCCAGTGATGTCTTTGGCATCGATCTTGGCTTTGTTGGCCAGCAATAATTCTGTCACATCCTTGTGGCCGCCACATGCCGCCATGAATAAGGGTGTCCAGCCATTGACGGCATTGCTGGACACCAGAGCAGGATTTTCGTTGAGCAGCACCTTGACTGCGCCCAAGTCGTCAATCTGGATCGCATACTCAATCGTAGTATTACCGGTCATGTCCACCCCACCGTTCTGGCGTAACAATTCCGCCACGTCCTTGTGGCCCCATCGCAGCGCCTCGTGTAAAGGCGTATCGCCGAAGTTATCCCTGACATTGACCTCGGCTCCATGTGCCAGTAGCAATACCACCACGTTCGTTTGGCCATTTAGCGCACACGCCGCCGCTTGCATAGGCGACACACCAGCTTTGTCCTTGGTATTGACCTTAGCACCATGTGCCAGCAGCAATTTCACTACGTCCTTATTACCCTTATCCGCCGCCAACTCCAAAGGCGTCTGGCCGGAGTTATTTGCCGCATTGACTTCGGCTCCGTGAGCCACCAGCAATTCAGTCACGTTCGTGTGACCGTTAAGCGCCGCTATAAGCAAAGGTGTTTCACCGTCGTCACGCTTGATGTTGACATCAGCCCCATTGGCCAGCAGGCATTCTGCAACGTCCGAGCGGCCATAAGCCGCCGCATCGTGCAAAGGCGTCCAGTTATTGTATTTGCTGAAAACCAGACGGGGATTGTCTTTGAGCAACACTTTGACCGTTTCCAAGTCGCCATTCTGGGCCGCGACATGAATTTTTTGGGCAGCAGCATGAATTGTATTTGAAACGCACCCGTCGCACAAAGCCAGCGCGATCAACAGGACAGCAGTTAAGCGGAGAATTGGGAAACGGTCGAATCGGCTGAAGAACGAGTTCATATTCAAGGTTGCTACGCCGATTGACGCCGAACGTCAATCCGAAATTAACCGAATTTTCTTCCGTGATGGCTTCCCGCAATTCCATTTTCCAATTCTCCGTTACCCGCTACATTATCGGCGATGCACTGGCTGCAATCCATTGACGCCGCGCTGTTCCATTTTGTCAACCGGTCGTTGAGCAATCCGTTCTTCGACCGGCTCATGCCCGTCTTGAGCGGCAACGGCGTGATGCAATGGTTTGTCCTCGCCGTCTTCATCGGCTTTGTCGCGTCCCTTTTTGGCGGCGCCCGCATCCGTCTGTGCGCGCTGACGATGGCGTTCGTCTCCCTGCTGGGCAACGCGCTCGTCATCAACGTCATCAAACATGCCGTCGCCCGGCCGCGACCGTGCATGGCGCTGCCGGATGTCATCGGGCGGCTCGGCTGCACCGCCTCCGGCTCCATGCCGTCGGCGCACGCGGCCAACTGGTTTTCCGCCACGATGGTCGCGTTTCTTTTTTACCCAAGGAGCTGGCGGTTCATGCTGCCGATGGCGCTGGCCGTTTCCTTTTCGCGCGTCTATAACGGCGTGCATTATCCGAGCGACGTTCTGGCCGGCGCGGTTTTGGGCGCGGGCTACGCGGCCGCCGGCGTCATCGGGCTGCAAGCCGCCTGGAACTGCATTGGGGAAAAATGGTTTCCGCTCTGGCACGCGCAAAGGCCGGATTTGTTGAATCCAGAATCCAGAATCCAGAATCCAGAATCTTCCCAATCGGAAATCGGAAATCGGAAATCGGAAATTCAAGACGCATCGCGCGACTCGCATTGGTTGCGATTGGGTTGCGTGTTGATTTTCGCCACGCTGATTGGTCGCTGGATTTATCTCGCCAGCGGCACCATCGAATTGAGCCAGGACGAGGCGTATCAATGGGTCTGGTCGAAGCATCCCGCGCTGTCGTATTACAGCAAACCGCCGGGCATCGCGTTCATTCAACTCGCCAGCACCTCGATTTTCGGCGACACGGAATTCGGCGTCCGGTTTTTCTCGCCGCTCTTCGCCGCAATTACCAGCCTGATGTTGCTGCGTTTTCTCGCGCGGGAAGCCGGCGCGCGCCCGTCGTTCTGGCTGCTGCTCGCCGCCAACGCCACACCGCTGCTCGGCGTCGGCACGATTTTGATGACGATTGATCCGCCGCTGGTCCTCTGCTGGACCGGGGCGTTCGTCGCGGGCTGGCGCGCGGCGCAGCCGGACGGAAAAACGCGCGACTGGCTCATCGCCGGCCTGGCGATGGGACTCGGTTTCCTTTGCAAATACACCGCGTTCTACCAGATAATTTGTTTCGGAATTTTTTTTGCGCTCTGGCCGGCGGCGCGAATTCATTTGCGGAAGCCCGGGCCGTGGCTCGCGCTGGTGATCTTCCTCATTTGCACGCTGCCCGTGATCATCTGGAATGCGCAACACGGTTGGATCACCGCCCAACATGTCGCGGGCAACGCCGGTTTGGAGAGCCAGTGGAAACCAGATGACGCCTTGCGCTATTTTCCTGATTTCATCGGCGTGCAATTTTTACTGTTAAATCCATTTTTCTTCATCGGCGCGTTGCTGGCGATGATCGTTTTCTGGAAATTCCGCCGCGAACGTCCGCTCTGGCTCTATTTTTTCTGCATGGGCGCGCCGGTGTTCCTCGGCCATCTGCTCTGGTCGTTCCACTCGCGCATTCTGCCGAACTGGATTGCGCCCTCCATCCTGCCAATGTTTTGTCTCATGGTGGTTTATTGGAATGAACGCCGCCGCGTTGCAAAACCGTTTTTCGCCGCCGGCATGGCGCTGGGCATTTTCGTAATCGCCATCATGTATCAAAGCAACCTCATCGCCCGAATTGCCGGCCAGCCGTTGCCCGGCGAGAAAGACCCGTTGCGCCGCGTGCGCGGGTGGAAGGCGGCCGCCACACTCGACGAAACCGAACGCGAAAAACTTGCCGCCGAAGGCAAACCCGCCTTCATCATCGCCAGCCATTACAGCATCGCTGGGCTGGATTCGTTCTATATTCCGCAGGCCCGCGCCGCGCTGAAATCCGAGCCGCTCGTTGATTGCGTGGACGCGGACGAACCGGCCAACCAGTTTTATTTCTGGCCGGAATACAATTACCGCGAACATCGCCAGGGCCAGAATGCCATTTACATTTCCGAAGCCAACCTTTACCGCCTCGATGGCGACTGGCTCTGGAAATGGCTGGCGCATGAGCCGTTGAACCGCACCACCCCGCCGCCCAACAAGCTGCCGTCGCGCATCGCGCAGGAATTTGAATCCGTCACCGACCTCGGCGAACGCGACATCATGATCGGCGACCGCGTCTTCCATCGCGAACATCTGTGGGCGTGCTACAATTTGAAATGAGCCTGTCCTTCTCCTCCTCGTTCTTGTCCTCGGTTGAAACGATTCGAGGACGAGCAGGAATTGAAAATAAATCAATGGAAACATTCCTGCCCGTCCGCGATTACGACCTTGCCACGACACTCGACTCCGGCCAGGTTTTCCGCTGGTGGAAGCAAAACGATTCCTGGACCGGCGTTATTGGCCCGCGCCGGGTGCAATTGACACAAACGGGAGACGTCATCCGCGCCGAAACCGCCACGCCGGTTGCCGACTGGCGATGGCTCCGCGATTATCTCCAAACTGAAACCGATTTGGCCGCCGTGCTGAAAACTTTTCCGGACGACGAGCCGATGCGGCGTGCCGTCGCCGCGTGCCGCGGATTGCGCGTGCTGCGCCAGGAGCCGTGGGAATGTCTCGCGTCGTTCATCCTGTCCTCCACGAAACAAATCGTCCAAATCCGGCAAATCATCGCCCTGCTCTGCGAACGGTTTGGGGAACTTATCGGCAGTTGCAGCGTCGAGCTTGCGGCTCGACCCGATTCGGCCACAGGCCGGACTTTACAATTCACATTCCCGTCGCCGGAAAAAATCGCCGCTGCGACCGAAGCCGAATTGCGCGCCTGCAAAATGGGTTTTCGCGCATCGAGCCTGCTCGCCGCCGCGCGTGAAATCGCCGGAGGCAAATTTAATTTGGAAAAAGTCCGCGCGCTGGAATATCCCGAAGCCCGCACCGAGCTGATGAAACTGCGCGGTGTCGGCGGGAAAATCGCCGACTGCGTTTTGCTGTTCGCCTACGGATTTGATTCCGCGTTTCCGGTGGATGTGTGGGTGGAACGCGCGCTGCGGCAACTTTATTTCCCCCGCCGCCGCCCGACGGAAAAACGCCTGCGCCACTTTGCCGCCAGGCATTTTGGCCCGCACGCCGGTTATGCGCAGCAATATCTTTTCCATTACATGCGGACAAAATTGAAATAGGTTTTCTTTAATGGACATTCGCAGGCCAGCTTTCATAAACTCATGACCAAGATCGCACAGCCAAAAAGTCAACCATGCGCGCAACCGTGCATTTATTGCGAGCCGGGCTAATTCAACCCGAAATCAAAACCCCCGGGGTGCGTTTGTGACCAGGTTTTTCGGCCACAAACCGGTTAGTGGTCCACCGGACGGCGACAGCCAGAAATGGCTGCGGTTGGGTTGGATGCTGCTCGGCGGGTTGCTGCTTTTCCGTCTGGGCTATATCGTCAGCGGCCTGGTCGAACTTAGTCCGGATGAGGCCTTGTTCTGGATTCAGTCCAAGCATCTCGCGTTGTCCTACTACAGCAAACCGCCGATGCTCGCTTGCACGCAATTTCTTGGGACAGCGATTTGGGGTGACAATGATCTCGGTGTGCGCTTTTTCTCCCCCGTCATCTCGGCAATCATCGGATTGTTCTGCCTCCGCTTCTGCGCCCGCGAAATCAACGCGCGGTTCGGTTTCGTGCTGGTGCTCATCACCAACGCCATCCCGCTGTTGATGGTCGGCTCGACCCTGATGACCATTGACCCGTTGAGCGTGATGTTCTGGACGGCGGCAACGCTGGCAGGCTGGCGCGCGGTTCAACCCGACGGGGCAACGCGGCACTGGCTCTGGGTCGGGCTGTGGATGGGCCTTGGTTTTTTGAGCAAATACACGGAGCTGTTCCAGTTGCTTTGTTGGGCGGTGTTCTTTGGACTGTGGCGGCCCGCGCGGCTCCATCTGCGACGGCCCGGTCCGTATCTGGCGCTGCTGATTAACGCTCTGCTGTCCCTGCCGGTGTTGATCTGGAACTCGCAGCACGACTGGATAACAATCACCCACGTCGGCGGGCGGGCGGATTTTGGCCACGCCTTCAATTTTACCACGCGCTATCTCTTTGATTTTCTCGGCTCCGAAGCCGCCCTGCTCAACCCGGTTTTCTTCGCGGGCATGATCTGGGCCGGAACTGCGTTTGGGCGCGCGCGGCCCCGCGACCCGCGGATGATCTATTTTTTCAGCATGGGCGCGCCGCTGGTCTTTGCCTACCTGCTGCAATCCTTCCACGCCCGCGTCCTGCCGAACTGGATTGCCCCGGCCGTGGTGCCTTTGCTGTTCGTGATGTTGCTCTACTGGGATCAATACCGGCAACGGCCCTGGATCCGGCGCGCATTTTACACCGGATTGGTAGTGGGTTTGGCCGCGATGATTTTTCTCACCGACACCGATGTTGCCAAAGCCGTCACCGGGCATTATCTGCCCATGTCCATTGATCCGCTGCGCCGGTTGCGCGGTTGGCGGGCAACGGCGACGGTCATTGGCGAAGCGAGGCAGAATCTGCTCAAGGAAGGCAAACCGGTTTTCATTATTTGCCCGGATTACACCTCCACCAGCGAAATTACTTTTTACCTTCCCGAGGCCAGGGCCGGCGTGCCCGGCCAGCCGATTGTTTATTGCTGGGGAGCGGACCAGCCAATAACCGAGTTTTATTTCTGGCCGGAATACCGCTACTGGCTTCGCACTGGCGACAACGCGATTTATGTCAATCTGATCGGGCTCGTTTCCGGCACGAGCGACCCGATGTCGGTATCGGATTCGCCGCCCGAGGATTTGGTTCGCCAGTTTCGCACCGTGAAGAGCCTGGGTGTTTTTCACGGCGACTACCGTGGCCGGCCCGTGCGGTGGTTCCAATTGTTCGAGTGCCACGACCAGCGATAAGCCGGAACCGCGCGGCAATTTCTTTTCTATTTCATGCGGACGAAAATGAAATAAGATTTCCACGACAGAAAATGAAAATCGAAGTCATTCTGACGCCAACGGAATTGCCCGCGCTTGCCGGGCGCGATTTGCGCGAAACGGTTTGCATCGTGTTCGACATTTTGCGGGCGACGAGCACTTTCGTAACCGCGCTGCACCAAGGCGCGAAGGCCATCATCCCCGTCTGCGAAATTGCCGAGGCGCTGGCCATCAAGCAGAAACAGCCGGACGTTTTGCTGGGCGGCGAGCGCGATGGCGTGAAAATCCGCGCCGCGCAAACCGGCGGGGGCGATTTTGATTTCGGCAATTCCCCGCGCGAATACACGCCCGAAAAGGTTCGGGACAAAACCATTGTCTCCACGACGACGAACGGCACCCGCGCACTGCGCGCCTGCGTTGGCGCGAAAGCAATTCTCGCCGCCGCATTTTTGAATCTCGGCGCGACGGCCAAATATATTCACCAGAACAATTCCAAAAACATTTTGCTCGTGTGCGCGGGCACGGGCGAAAACCGGGCGGATGAAGATGTTCTAGCCGCCGGCGCATTGTGCGAATTGCTCGCTCGCGAGAACGCTCGCCCCGCTTTCTCGATTTCGTCTCAAATTGCCCGGCGCGATTACGCACAGGCTAAATCGGATTTGTTGGGAGCGGTTCGTCATGCGGAAAACGCGCGGCGGCTGCTGGCGATTCCCGAATTGCGCGACGACGTGGCGTTCTGTTCGCAACGCGACGTTTTCCCGCTCATCGCCAAAATGGAGGTGGATGGCTCAATCCGTGTTTGCCGAAGCTGAATCAGGTCGCGGGCTGCGTGATGTGACTTGACCGTGCGGCTTCTTCCTTTGCCACCCAGTCCAGCCATTCGCTCAACATGATCAACGTCCACAGCGTCCGGCCGTGGTCGGCCTGGCGGCGGCAGTGTTCATCCAACAATTCCAGTGGAACCGGGTTGCGAATGCCAGCCTGACTCAGGCGCGGATTGCCCAGCGCGGCCGTCGCCCATTCTTGAAGCGGCCCGCGTATCCAGCGGCTGACGGGCACGGACAGCCCACGCTTGCGGCGATAAACGATGGACTTGGGCAGGTAGCGCAAGGCATAGCGTTTCAAAAACACCTTGGTGCCAAAACCCCGGACGCGTTCTCCAACTGGCAGGCTTGCGGCAAACGTCATGACCGCCTCGTCCAAAAATGGTGCGCGCAGTTCCAACGCGGAACTCATGCTGGCGCGGTCGGCCTTGGTGAGCAATCCCTCGGCGAGTGAACCTTCCAAATCCCAGCGTTGCACCCGGTCCAGCAGCGCGCCGCCGACAGTGTCGTCGCCGCGCGGAGGCGTCGGCGGCACGCCGAGCCGGGCCAGAATCTGCGGAGTGATGTTGGAGGTCCAAAGTTGGTGGCGAGTCATGCCGTCCAACTCCGCGCCCTGCACAAATCGCTTCAGCAAATAGGAGACGGTGACTTTCTTTTCGTCGGGAGGACGCGATTCGATGAAGCGCCGGAAGGCCGACCGCAGCCAGGCGGGCAGCCGTCCGTATCGCTCGGCGATGCCGGCGCCGAGATAAGTCGGATAGCCGCCGAAAAGTTCGTCCGCGCCCTCGCCCACCAGCGCCAGCCGCACGTCCTGCGCCGCCCGCCGCGCCAGCAATGCCGTGGGCAGCCATGCCGGGTCCGCCAGCGGCTCGCCAACCATCTGGATCAGCGACGACAATCCGCTGCGAAAATCCTCGGGTCGAACCCAGACGGTCACTGGTTCCATTTTCAACAGGCGCGCGACATCCGCGGCAAAATTGCCTTCGTCGAACGATTCCTCCTCGAAGCGCAGGGTGTAAGCTTTCAACGGTCGTTTTGGATGCAACGACCGCGTAACTGCCGAGACGAGTGACGAGTCAACGCCACCGCTCAAAAAGACCGCGAAATCTACATCCACATCGCTTTGCCGCCGGACTGCTTCCCGAAAGACTCGGTCAAATGAATCAAGGGAAGGACGTTGCTTCGCAAGCTCAATGTTGTTCCAGCGCCAGTATCTCGAATGGCGGATGCCCTGCGGATCAATCTGGACGATGCCGCCGGGCGGAACTTTCTGGATGTTGGCGAACGGCGTGTCGGGCGAGGCAAAAAAACCGAACCGCAAGTATCGGCGAAGCGCGTCTTCGTTCAGGGGCGTGGGCAATTTGCCGCCGGATATAATGCCGGTTATCTCCGTGGCAAAAATCGTTTTCCCGCAACTCTGCATGAAGAAGAGCGGACGTTCGCCCGCGCGGTCGCGAATCAAAGTGAGGCGGTGATGCCGCGGATCCCAAACGGCGATGGCAAATGCGCCGATCAACCGGCTGGCGAAGGCCTCGCCCAGTTCCAGATACAAACCGGGAATGACGGCCACGTCGGTGGCCTGTCGCACGGGACGTCCGCGTTCCTCCAACCAGCGGCGTAATTCCTTGTGATTATCTATCTCGCCATTGCAGACCGCCACCACGCCGCTGGCCTCGTCCACCATCGGTTGATGACCGTCATGCGTTCCGCGGATGGCCAGTCGGGTCGCGCCCAGCACGGAGGATTTTGAACTGACGATGCCGGTGTCATCCGGGCCGCGGTGCGAAAGCGCCTCCAACATCGCGTCGGTCCAAAGCCGCACCGATTCCGGCTCTCGAAATTCCGATACGCTGACGATGCCGCAAATGCCACACATCGCGAAAAATTTAGGACGACGGCAAAAGAACGCCAATATAAAACGGCGTCAATTGTTGGACAACGGCTCCATGACTGGCCGCGATCAGCTCAAGTCTGCCCCGGTCCTCCTGCCGAGCCAGCAGAAATATCGGTTGCTTTCGCGCGGCGAGCCAATGATTCAGTTCCGTGACGGGAACCAGATTCGCCGGCCACGGATTCTCAATCTTCAAACGGTAAGCGATGTAATTGCTCGTAAGTTCACTTCCGTCCGCCGTGATCAGCGTAGCCGTTCGCCCCAGATAAAATGTCAGCCCGCTCGGAAAACATTCCAGACAGGCCAGCTCCGTTTGCGGCGGGAGCGCGGGAATTTGATGCGCCAGCGTTCTTGCCGACTTGGCGCTGAAAACCACATCCAGCATCGCGTAATTCACGTTCACCAGCAGCAATGGAAAGAGGACAAAACAGGCGAGGCAAAGTTTCACGTTGTGCTTGAACGCAGCAAGCAAGGCAACCAATGCAAACAGCAGAAGCATAATCGCCGCCGCCATGATGTGTGGCTGAAACTGGGCGGCTTCAGCCACGGAAATTCCAATCGGTCGCGCCAGCAGTTGTGTCCGGGACGACAGAAAAATCACCGCCGCCATCGCCAGCAGACACGCCGATGCGAAACCAATCGCCGCACGTCGCGTGATCCGCGCGTCTCTCCCGCCGGGATCCGCGAGCGCACGGTCAAATAGCCGCGCCGCCAAAATCCCGCAGGCGATTGTGACGCTCAAGATGTAACCCGGCATTTTTGATTTCGAGCAGGAGAAGAAAATCACCACCACCACCGCCCAGACGACGCAGAGAACGTCGGCGCGCGCCAGATTGCGCCGGGATTTCCACGCCGCGACGGCACCCTCCGGCAGCAGCAGGCTCCACGGCAGAAACATTCCCATCACGATGATGCCGTAAAAATAAAACGGCTTGGACCGATGGAACGCCGTCGTCGTGAAGCGATGGAATGATTCCTCGACCAGCCCGTAATGCGGAAAGTCCGGGTGAACCAGCGAAAGCCCGATGAACCACGGCAGCACGACGCCAAAAAACACCAGCCAGTTGAGCGGCGCGAAAAGACGCTTCCAGACGCCGCGCCGCCCCAACACGCGGTTGAAAACCAGCAACACCAGAATGGGAATCAACAAACCAACCGGCCCCTTCACCAGCGTCGCAAAACCGGCGGCAGCCGCGCCGAGGAGATACCAGTTGCGGCGCACGCTTCCCGCCGATTCCTCGGCCCGATAGCCGGCGAAAATGGCGGACACAACGAAAAAACAAAGCGCGATGTCAAAAATCACCGTCCGCGCATTCACCAGAAAAAGCGGCGTGGTCGCCAGCACGACGGCGGCGAGGGCGGCGCAGCGGACTCCGTATTCGCGCCGGCAGAAAATATAAATCAACGCGAGCAGCCCGATGCCAAAAGCGGCGGAGGGAATACGCGCGGCGGTTTCAGAATCACCGAACATCGCCAGCGATAGGGCGACCGCCTTGAAGTAAAACGCCGGTTTGTCCAGATACGCGATGCCGTCATAGGTGGGCACCAGCCACGCGCCCGCCGCCTTCATCTCCCGCGCCACTTCCGCATTTCTGCCCTCGTCGGGTTGCTCCAAAGGCAAATCGCCCAATCGAAAACAGACGGCGATCCATGCCACAGCCAGAACAAGTAAAACCCATGCGACCTCGAATTGAAAACCTGGAATTGAGCGGCGCGGTTCGATGCGTGAATTCTAACAACCCGAACCGCCGAAACAAGCCGGAAGAAACCAGCGCGCCTCCGCAACCGTGCCGGCTGATTGAGCCGCAATCCGCCTGGTGAAGCGGCTTTTCCTTGATGGGAATTGGCGTATCGGCTTTCATAAGTTCTGATGAAGGCCGCAATTAAAAAGCCAGCCGTGCGCGGAGGCGCGCGCACTCCGCGCCCAAACCATCATGTATCACGGCGAGACCATTGACATTCGCTCCGTGCTGCGCGAAATCGGAACCGCCGCGCAGTCGCACGGCTGGGGTTCGGAACTCTTTCATGAGGCGGGCGGATTTCAATTCGCCGCGTTGCGACGCGAACCGGAAGCCGGAGGCCGGAAACCAGAAGCCCGGATTTACATCAGCGCCGGCATTCACGGCGACGAACCCGCCGGGCCGCTTGCCGCGCTGAAGATGATTCAGGAAAACCGCTGGCCGGAGAATGCGGAGGTTTTTCTCCTGCCCTGCTTGAATCCAGCCGGCTTCACGCTGAACCGCCGCGAAAATGCGGGCGGCATTGACCTCAACCGCGATTACCGGAATCCGCAATCCGCCGAGGTTCGCGCGCACATCGCGTGGCTGGAACAGCAGCCGCAATTTGATTTCTATCTCTGTTTGCACGAGGACTGGGAATCGCGCGGCTTTTATCTTTACGAGCAGAACCCGGATGGCAGGCTGTCGCTCGCGGAAAGAATCATAACCGCCGTCCGCGAAATCTGCCCGATTGACGAATCGGAAATCATCGAGGGTCGCGTGGCGCAGGGCGGCATCATTCGTCCGGCCATCCAGCCGCACGAGCGGCCCGACTGGCCGGAGGCGTTTTATCTCATCGTGAACAAATCGCGGCAGGGCTACACGCTGGAAGCGCCGTCAGATTTTCCGCTGCAAATGCGGGTGAACGCGCTCGTCGCGGGCGTGAACGCGGCGGTGAAACCGCTCGCGTAGCTGCGGCTTTACTTCAACGCCGCCTGGCGCTTCTGTAACCATTCCCGGCCGAGATCGGAAAGAGTTTTGGCCTTCAACACGCGCTCGGCCAGGGGGAACACGATGCGCTCCTCCTTGTCGAAGTGCTCGCGCGACGCGGCGATGGCGCCGAGCAGGATTTCTTTGGCGTCCTTGAGCGTCCGCGCCTTGTGGACCCTGGCGAGCGCCTCCTCGATATGCCGGTGCTCCGCGTGGAAAGTTTCATTCTGGCCGATCTGCTCGAAGCAATGCTCCAGCGGTTCGATGAAGAGGTCGTCCTCGGTTTTGGTGTGTGGCGCCATGACCTTGTCCACCAGCGCCGCGAGCAATTTCACCTCGCCCGGCGTCTTCAGCCGCGACACGGCGGCTTCGATATGGTCAAACAAATTGTGGAACACCGCGTGTTCCGCCATCAGGATTTCCGTGATTTTCATGGCCCGGCAATGATGCCACGAAAACGGCTCCCTGCCTATTGTTTTGTCGGGACAGCACGCATTGCTCACTGCAATTGCAGAAAGTAAAAAGTTTGCGGCGCGTTGGGGGCCGCGGCGTTGGTGAAGTTGAAACTGCCGCTGGCGTCAAACTGGTTCGTCAGCACCCGCGTCCAACTGGCCGGCGGCGCGGCCAGGTTGGTGGAGGCCAGCAGGCAAAAATTCGCGTTGGCCACGCCGCCGCCGCCCGACAACAGCAGGCCGTCCGCGGAAATCGAAATACCGCCGAAGACCGGCTGGCTGGCGATGACAATCGAAATCACGCCGTTGGTGTTGAAGGTGTTCGTATTCCAACCGAGCCCGGCGGGCAACGGCGGCAGAATCATGTTCGTGAACGCGCCGCTGTAGCCGGCGGCGTTGAACAGCTTGAAACTGTTGCCGGCGGCGAGCACGGTCGTGCCAATATTGGTCACGATCAAGGTTCCGCCGCAGGTCAGCGCGCCGGAAACTTTCGCCACGTCGTTGGTTGGCGGAGATTCGCTGATTTCGAAAATGCTCGTGCTGCCCGGCGCCAGCGTCAGGGTGTTGTTGAACGTGAGCGTGCCAATCGAGCCGCCCGGCGCCAGGGTGCCGCCATTTTGCACCGCTGTCGTGCCGTTGATGACGCCCGGGCCGCCCAGCGTGCCGCCCGCGCCGATTGTCACCACGCTGCCGGCCGCCAACGAGCCGTTGACCAGCAAGGTGCCATTGGAAACGGTGGTGCCGCCGGTGTAGCTGTTGGCCGCCGCAAGCGTCAGCACGCCGCCGGTGACATTGACCGCCAGTTGCCCGCTGCCGTTGGCGATTGCGGCCGCCGTCACATTGACATTGCCCGGACCGGCAAACGTCAGCGTCTTCAAGCCGCTGTTGCCAGCGGTGATGCCGCCGCTGATGGTCAGCGCATTGCCATCGGCGTTTGCCACTTCAGAAATCATCAGCGGCTCGTCAACGGTGATGGCGCCTGAGAACGCCGCGTTGTCGTCGGTGCCGCCGCCGATGGTGTAAGTGCCGGTCGTCGCGAAATTGGTGATGATGACCGGACGACCGACGGTGAACGGGCCGTCAATCAACAATGCCGGACTGGCATTGCTGCTCACCGTGTTCGCGTCACCCAGAGTAATGGCGGAAGTTGCATTGCCGAGCGCGCCCGCCGCGCCGTTGGGCGCGTTGGTGCCCGCCATCAACGTTCCACCGCTGATCATGACCGGACCGGAGAACGTGTTTCCTGAATTGCCCAGCAACATCGTGCCGTTGCCTCGCTTGATGAGGCCGGTGTCAGCCACGCTGCTGCCTTTGATGGTGATGCCCATGACGTTCAAATCCACGCCACCCGGCGTGTTGCCATTGGCCACATTGAAAATGGTTCCGCCCACCTGGCTCGGTATCAGGTCCACGACGTTGATGGTGGAACCGTTGACGCCGCCATTGACGACCACACCGTCGTCCAGATCGCAATCGCCGTATTTGATTCCGTTGCCGGAATTGTTGCCGCCACCGCCCAAGGTGCCGCCGTTCAACGTCAGCAGGCCTCTGACATGGTATGAACTTCCGGCTCCGGTATTGGCGGAAGGCGCATTGGTCAGCATCCCGCCGGCATTGATTGTTACCGGCAGACTGCCCAGCGCGGAGGTTGCCCCGGCCAGGGAATTGTCAATGTTGATCACCACAGTGCCGCCATTGTTGATGGTCAGGCCGCTGCTCAAATAAATTCCCTCAAGGCCGCCCGTGTTGACAAATCCAAGCGCCAGAGTGCCGCCGTTGACCACCGTTGGCCCGGTGTAGCTTTCATATGTTGTCGCGTTGGTGAGCGTGAGCGTGCCGCCGCCCGATTTGGTCAGCGAGGCCGAACCGGCGATGGGGCTGCCGGCAAGCGTGTAGTTCAGCGCGGAATTGTTGACCAGAATCGAGGCGGGACTGACGGTCGCGGAAGCGTTCACCGTGGTGTTGCCCAGGGCCGTGTCGTCAAACTGCACCGCCTTGCCGTCCTGATACAGCGCGGAAACGCCGTTGCTGACCCAGTTCGCCGTCGTGTTGATGTCCCAGTTGGCATTCGCCGCGCCGCTCCAGATCAGGGGCAGCCCGGCTCCCACGCTGGGAGTCGTGCTTGCCTCCGGGGAATTAATGCTGGCGCCGCCGCTGTCAACGGCGGTGACCACATAATAATAAGTTGTGTTATTGAGAAGATTGGTATCGGCATAGGTGGTATTCGTCACCGTGGCCACGGTCGTGGCCTCACCGCCGCTGCTCGTGCCGCGCTTGAGGACGTAGCTGGTAGCCCCGACCGAGGCGGCCCATGTCAACGTGACCTGGGCATTGGCAGGATAGGCATACAGACTGGCCGGCGCCGCCGGCGCCGTGCTGACCACCAGCGAATTGGTCGAAGTCCCGGCGTCATTCATCGCCACCACCACGTAGGTGTAAAGCGTGTTCGCCGACAGAGCGACATCGGTGTAGGTCGTCTCGGTCACGGTCTGGAGGTAGTTGCCAGGAAAACTGAACGGCCCCGCCAGGCTGTTGGCCCGGAAGACCATGTATCCCACCGCCCCGTTTACCGCCGACCACGTGAGCTTTGGCGTCTGATTGCTGCTGGTAATTGTGTCCGTCACGTGGACGTTGCCGGGTGCCGACGCCGGCGGCGCGGGCAACGGCACGACCGCGACCGCAGCCGAGTTGCTGCTCGTGCCACCCGCGCCGGTCGCCGTGACGAAGTAACTGTAAATGCTCCCGTCCGTCGGCGACGTGTCCGTGTAACTCGTGCCGGTCGTGTTGTTGTTCAGAATAATGGTGCTCAAGACATTCGATGAACCGCCGCCGCTGTTCGCCAAAGTCGAGCGGAAAACTGAATAGAAATTTGCGCCGGAGGACGCGCTCCAACCAAGCGTCACGCTTTGATGGCCGGAACCGGTGACCGACAACCCGGTCGGCATGCTGGGCGCACTGGTGGAAATGCCGGGGTCTGGCGTCGCGCCGCCGCTTTGCGGCGAACTGGCGCTCGTGCCGGCGGGATTCACCGATTGAACGACGTAATAATAAGTCGTGCCGTTGGTCGCGGTGGTGTCAACGAAGGTCGCGTTGTTCGTCCCGCTGCCACAGACCGGGCCGATGACGCCATTGGTGACGGATGCATAACCACTGCCGGAGGTCGTCGAGCGCAGGACATTGTATTTGGTCGCACCGGGCGTCGCCGGCCAGCTGATCAAATTGCAATTGTTGCCGGCATAAGCGGCCACGCTCGCGGGCGCTGGCGGCACATATCCCGGCAACTCCAGCCGGAGGTAGTCATACATCGCGTGACCACTGCCTTTGCTCATATTGATCGTAATCGTGTTCTGGCCTTGATGCAGATAGCTGCTCGGAACGCTGAAGCGCGCATCGGAAAAAATCCCGTGGTCACTTTCACGGACCGTTACGTCGCTGTCGTCCGTCGATCCGCTGTAATTTGGATTATAACCCCCGCTGCCGGCAATGTTGTTGCCGTTGACTTGAATCACCAACGTGCCGCCATCGTCGGAAGACAGCGCAATGTAAAACGACCCCGTGCCGCTGGGCGCGGCCGGCAGATTGAAAATGATCGTCGAAGTGCTGCCGTTGTTATTCCCCGCGCTGTTAACGACCGGCGGCTGGATAAAATTCCAATCCGTCGTCCAGCGGCTTTGGCCCACCGTGTAGGTCGGCCCGCTTGGAAAATCGAAAGGATATTGCAAGAACTTCGTCCAGATCGGACTGGGCGCGCCCGCACTGGGCCCGATGTCGCCCACCCAAAAGTCGTCGCCGTGGCGAAACTTTCTTGTGGTGCGGTTTGGATAACCGATTTCAAACACGGTCGGCCCGACCCGCGTCGGCGTCCAAGTGACCGCGCCGAGATTGTTCGTCGCGCCGGCAGTGACGGTGACACTAAAAGGTGAGGCCGGAAGATTGAATGTGTTCGGCATGTTGCCGCCGGTTTGGTTTTGGGATTGAAAAGTTCCCTCCGCGCTGGGGCCGAAGGCATAGAGCGTGTAATTGTTGCCGGCGATGACATTGGGAATGGTGAAAATTCCATTTGTGCCCGCATGCACCCAGAACTGATACGGCTTCATCCATTTTTCAAAATCGTAAATGGACTTGGTTGTGGATGGCTGTTGCACCAATCCAACCCACAAGCCGGCACCGGAGGCGTTGGGATTGCCGCTGTCGGCAATGACGAGTTGTCCTATGACCGCGCCGCGCTGCGAAAGGGAGGCGTAGCTCGCGTTCGTGAACCAATAGTAAGGCCACGCGCCAGCCGCGCCGGTGGGCAGTCCGTTGGTGTCAATTCCCTGCTCCGCCAAAGCCTGCGCCTTGGCATCGCTGTAAAGCATCTGCGCCGCCTGACTTTCCGATGGAACCGTGTTGGCGACGTTGTTGCAGTAGATGAAATAAGGGCCGTAAACTTTTGTCCAAACTTCGCCGGTGGCCCAATTTGCATCCTGGCCGTTGGCGCCGTAATGTCCACCGTTGAGCATGTTAAGGAACGTCGTGCCGATGTGCTCCATCAATTCATGTTTCATCGGCCCGTCGTTGTAATATTCAACGCTCCCCGAAATGTTCCACAGCCCGACATTTTTTTTGCCGCTGCCGACGCTGCTCCAGCCCCAGACGCGCTGCAGACCAAAGTCCGCGCCGTATTTGTATTTATCCTCGTATTGCCCGGCGTAAATCCCGGTCGTCCAAAGCGAAACCTCCACCGGCGCGCCCTGCACCCCGATGGCGGAGCCGCCGGACACCTCCATCACCCGGTTGCGCGCCGCGTCCACGCTCATCCAGTTGAAAATCGAGCCGCCGTAAATGTTGTCGCGGGTTTCGCCCATGCCCATCGCCGCGTCCCCGCTGCGGTGCGCCCAAATCGCGGTGACGTAAAAACCCGGCGAACCGCGCAGCATGGAAAAATGAACTTCCACCGTGCCGTTCGTGGCAGAGGTGCTCAACAAACTGATCTCGGCGTAGTTGCCGCCATTGCCTGCCGGATTGGACACCAGCGTGTAGGTAAAGCTGCTGCCGCCGAAGCCACCCAACTCCCAATACAACTGCCCGCCGTCGTTGCCGCCGGAGAGCAGGTTGATCGTCTGCGCGCCGCCGCCGTTGTTGAAAGTGTAATTGATCTGGTTGATGGTCGCGCCCGATTTGGTGCAAAGAATCGAAACGATCCCATTGGCAATCGTCACCGTGGTGCCATTGTCCGTCAGCGTGACATTCGCCCCGGTGCCGGTGCTCCCGCCGGGAAGATTGGCAATGGCCGGGAGCGTTGACAGCAGCAAGCCGCACAACGCAAACAATTTGGCTGCGAACGGGAACAGTTTCTTCATGGCAAATTATGGATTTAAATCTAAACAATAAATGCCATTTGTCACCGGCCAATTCTGCCGCCGGCGTTGCATTGCGGCAAGCACCGCGTCTTTTCCCGCAAATCCCGTGCTGGTGCGATTCGGGCGTGGCCAACCGGTAATACCGGACACTTCAACTCGACCTTTCAGTAGATGTGCGGTTCGTGTTGACATTGGCAAACGCTGATGTGTCCAGTCAAATTAAGCGGCTTAATTCCAAGTCAGCACCAGCAACGCAACTGCCTGCCGGGGCAGCGGAAATTTCAAATCCAATTTTCCGTCGTTCACGCGCAGATTTTTGGGCGGTTCCAGTTCAGCGAGCTGCCCGGCTTTTTCCAATTCCGCGAACTGCGTTTCCGACAGCGGCAGCGGCGAACCCATCCGCAGCCACGCTTCGTAGGAATTGCTGTGGTTGGCGTCAATGCGATATTGCGTCAGCTTCACATCGCCGTTTGCAAACGGCAGGTTGTCCAGCGCCAGGTCCACGTTTGCGTCCGGGCCGGGCACATCGTCGTCGTAATAATGCCAGACGAGGACGGCGAGCTTGTTTTTGTCGAGGCTGGCGAGCGCGGAGACGTCGGGATTATTTTCGCGCACGTTCCGGGCGCGGATGGTGTCCGCGGTCAGGCCCGCGCTGCTTTCCACCACGAGACGCTGGCCGCTCATCTTGGCAAACATCCGAAAAAGGTTCAGCACCGGCAAATCAAGCCCGTCGCTGGCGAGCGCGCGGAATCCGGCGAACGGCGGCTGGTCTTCAAATTCAAACGCCCACGTCAGCGCACCCTGCAAATTCACGCCGTGCTGTTCCGCGATGTCCATCGCGCGCGGAAATGTCGCGGCGGTGTAGCTGGAATACATCGTGCCGTTGCGGTAGGTTTCCTGCGGACCGGTGCAGGCGGCGCAGCCTTCGGGATCGCATTCGCCGATGATGAGCGGCGTTTTTTTGTATTCCGGAAACGAGGCGACGACGGCGAACGCGTCGTTCATGTTCCGCAACGCGCTGCTCATGCCCATGCGGACGTGGTCGTTTAGATAAACCGTCGAGCCTTTCGCGTGAAACGCAATGAAGTCGAGCGGCGAACCGATTTTTCCGCTGACGTAATTTGTTCCGTGCGCGCAGTGCTGAAGAAACGCGCGCAGAAAATTTCCGCCCGCGCCGCCCGCCGTTTCCGGCCCGCCGACGCGCGCGGTCGGCAGCGCGCGGCGCACGCCGTCAATCGCGTAGTCGTAAAGCTTGCAATAATCCTCCGTCGTGCCGTGCCAGTAGCTGATGTTCGGCTCGTTCCAGACTTCCCAATACCATTTGTTCACCTCGTCCGCGCCGTATTTTTCGACGCAATGTTTTGTCCACTGATAAACCAGTTCGCCCCACTTCGCGTAATCCTTCGGCGGATAAGCCTGGCCGGCGCTTGGGGGCGCGCGTTCCTTGACCGGCGGATTGTGCGGATAATCCTGCGGATGCGTGGAAAGCGCCTCGGGCATGAAGCCGATTTCCACATACGGTTTGACGCCGCGTTCGATGTAGGTGTCGAAAATTTTGTCGTTGATCGTCCAGTCATAAACCGGGTTGCCGCTCGCGTCTTCCTTGTAGGCGCTGGTCGAACTCCATTTCAACGCATACGCGCCGTCGCCGCTCGTGAGCAGATGGTGCGCGCGAAAATAAACCTGCGGCCCGCCGAGCTGTCCGAGTTCGCCGAGAAGTTTTTTCCCGTCCGGCATATAGGCGTAATCCGCCTCGTCCGCGCCGAAGAACCGCCAGATCGGCGTCAGGCCGCCTTTCGGTTGTCCGGCGTGAACCTGGATGGCAACGGGAAATGCAACGGGTGAGTTGGTCGCGGAATCAGCCGCGATGACTTGGTTGATCAAACAAAGACTCAATACGGCGAAGGCGATTTGTTTTTTCATGGAATAAAAGTTAGAATTACTGAAGCACATTGATCTGATCTTTCAATCGGATGTCCGCCGAGGAAGCGCCGACCATCACGTCGAAAGCGCCCGGCTCGACGACAAAACCATGCGTCGTTTCGTCCCAGATCGCGAGCTTCGCCGCCGGCAAGGTAAATGCAACCGTTTGCTTTTCGCCCGGCTGCAGGCTGATCCGCTGAAAGCCGCGCAGTTCCTTCACTGGAACCTTCACGCTGCTTTTTTCCTCATGAACGTAGAGCTGCACCACTTCATCGCCCGCCCGCTTGCCGGAGTTTGTCACATCCACGCTGACATTCACCTGACCGTCGGCTTTGATTTTGTCCGCGGACAATTTGATGCCGCTATATTTGAAAGTCGTATAGCTCAAGCCGTGGCCAAAGGGGAAAAGCGGTTCGCCGTTGACATACATATAGGTGAAACCTTTGGTGATGTCGTATTCGTTCTGCGGCGGCACTTGGGCTTCGTTCGCATAAACGGTGTGCGGCAGGCGGCCGGCGGGGTTCGCGTCGCCAAATAGAACATCCGCAATCGCGTGGCCGCCCTCCTCGCCGGGCCACCAGGCCTCCAACATCGCGGGGACGTTGTCCTTGAGCCAGGGAACGGTGAGTGGGCCGGCATTGATTTGGACGACGATGGTGCGCGGGTTGGCGGCGGCGACGGCCTTGACGAGCGCCTCCTGACTGCCGACGAGTCCGAGCGTGCGGCGGTCGTGGTTCTCCTGCTCGATGGTGCGGTCGCTGCCGACGAACACAATGGCGACATCGGCGTCACGGGCGAGCGCGATGGCGTCGGGCAGGTCGGCGGCGGGGGCGTTGGCCGCGCCCGCGAGGGTGGCGCCCTTGGCGGTGACAATTTCAGTGCCGGGCATGGCACGGTCCTTGAGTCCCTGGAGCGGCGAGATGGCGACGCTGTATTTGCCGTTGTAATTGTTCATCTCGATGGTATCGGCAAGCGGGCCGATGACGGCGATGCGTTTCAGCCTGGTCTTGTCGAGCGGAAGGAGGCTGTCGCGGTTTTGCAGCAGCACGATGGACTGCTGCGCGACCTGGAGCGCGAGGGCGCGGTGTGCGGCGCTGTCAATCACGGAGGTCGGGATTTTGCTGTATGGGCCGGACTCGAACGGGTCAAACTCGCCAAGCTTCATGCGCACGCGCATGACGCGTGTGACGGCGTCGTCGAGGCGTTCCATCGTGAGTTTGCCGGCCTGCACGGCGGCGGGAATGTTGGCCTGAAACTCGCGGTCGGAAAAATCGCAACCGGCCATCAGCGACTGCGCGACGGCGTCCACGACGGTCAGCCCCGCCCCGCGGTCGGCGGCCACCGAGCCCACGCCGCCGAGGTCAGAGACGACGAAACCGTCGTGGTGCCACTTATTTTTTAGCACGTCGGTGAGGAGCCAGTGGTTGATGTTATTGTGCGTGCCGTTGATGGCGTTGTAGCTGGCCATGACCGACTCGGCGTGGCCCTCGACGATGGCCTCCTCGAAATGCGGCAGCCAGTATTCATGCAACATACGCTCGGAGACGGTGGCATTGAGGGTTTTGCGGCCGGTCTCTACGTTGTTGACGGCGTAATGCTTCAGCGTTGCGGCGATCTTCAGGTGGAGCGAGTCGTCGCCCTGCAAACCTTCGACATAACTGACCGCCATGCGTCCGGTGAGAAACGGGTCTTCGCCCCACGATTCGTGATTCCTGCCCCAATAAGGATTTCGCTCGATGTTGATGACCGGGGAGCGGTAGATCAGCCCCTTGTGCTGGCCGGGCGCGTTGGGGTCGAGATGCCAGCCGTTGTAAATCGCGCGGGCTTCATCCGAGAGGGCATTGGCGACTTCGTGAACAAGATTGGTGTTCCACGTCGCCGACATCCCGATGCACGAAGGGAACAGCGTCGTGGGCCGGTCCCATTGCACACCGTTGAGGCATTGGTTCCACTGGTCGGCGCGGAGATTGAAGCGCGTGAGCGTGGGGCCGACGTGGTTGAGCGCCTCGGCCTTTTCCTCAAGGGTCATGCGCGAGACGAGGTCGGCCACGCGTTTGTCCACCGGCTGGCTCACGTCGAGATAAAGGGCGGGCGCATTGGTATCAGCCGCAAAAACACTGGCGATAAATAAAATACCGAACACCGCAAGGGCGATTTTTTTCATGGGGAAATTATTTATTGCCGTCCGCCAGCGCGGGCGCGGGAGAAGTCAGATCGACGGGCGCGACCGCCTTGCCGCGCGCGGACTCGAATGGCGCGAGCGGATTTTCCTTCAGCCCGTTCAATCCGGCGAGAACGCATTCGGCATTGACGACCGCGCCGTCCCAGCCAGTGTGGAGATTTTCCTTGGGCGACGGCACATAAATGGAATCCACCTTTTCCCGCCCGAGCGATTCATACTTGCGCGCGATGAGTTCGTATAAATCCACAAACGGCACGTCGTTCGTCTTCGCGATTTGAGCCGCCCACGCGACGTGAGTGATGTTGTCGCGCCGGAAATGGCCGTCGGCCGTCCAATTCTTGCGCGGCGTCAGCGAGCAGATGATCGGCGTCGCGCCTTGCGCGCGCGTCTCTTTCACGAACTGCTCCAAATACCAGCCGAAGGTATGAACCGTGGTTCCCGCATTTTCCTGGGTCTCCGCGCCTATGCCTTTGAGCGCGCCCTTGGCACCGTTGTCGTTGGCTCCGAATTGCACGATGACGAAATCGCCCTTTTTGATTTGCGGCCGGAGGTTCTGCCAGAAGAAACCGGTGTAAAAGCTGCGGCTGCTGGTGCCGCCGAACGCGCGGTTGACGACGTTGATTTTACCAAGGTCAAAGTCCATCACAATCGGCGCGCCCCAGCCCCACTGGTTCAGGTTGGAGCCGTCGCCCAGTGTTCCGTTGCGCACCGTCGAGTCGCCGATGATCCACAAGGTCGGCAGCGCGGGATTCGCGGGCATGGGCGGGAAGTATCTGCCACCCCCCGGAGCGCCGGTCGGCGCAGGCGGACTACCCATCTGCGTGTTGTGTGGCACGTCGCTGATTGTGATTTCCGGAGCGGAAGCCATCGGAGCGTCCGCGGCAAAGACAGGCGCAGCGGCCAGAAGGAACAGGAGCAAATGGCGGGTAAGGTTTTTCATGGGAGTTGGAATTTATTTTGCGGGCGCGGGATCATCACTCACATATTTGGCGGCGGCGGCTTCGACTGCCCCGCCCTTTTCCGAAAGCAGCGGGATGAAGGGGCTTTTATCCAGAGCCTTTAGGCCGGAGACGATTGAGGACGCGACAATTTCCGCGCCGGGCAGGTAGGTGTGATTATGGTCGCTGTAAAGTTTGTTCACCTGTTCGCGACCCATCGCCTCGTATTTGTCGGCGCAGAAATCGGTGAGATCGAAAACAGGAAGATGCAGTTTCGCGCCAACGTCCTTCGTCCATTGCGTGAATTTTCCGCCGGCGGTGCCGCGCTCGATTTTATCTTGCTTGGGATCGTAGTCGGCGGGCAGCGGGCCGGCGGGCGTCCCGTCGTTGAACTTCACCTTCGGATTGCTCCAGATGTTGCGCGTGGTGACGGTCAGCAAAATAACGTGCGCGCCTTTCGCCTCCGCATCGGTGGCCATCTTCGACATATACCAGCCGTAAGTGTGGACGGGCTGGTTGTTCCGCGCAACGGTTTCGTCGCCGATACCGGGAGGCGTGCCACCGTCGTTGATGCCAAAGACCAGCAGCACAAAATCGCCGGCCTTGATCTGCGGCAGGACGTTCGGCCAGTCGCCGTTGTAATAGGTCAGGCTCGATTTCCCGGCGTGACCGACGTTCTTGACGACGGCCTTTGCGGGGTCAAAAAATTCCGCGATGGGTGTTCCCCAGCCTACCATTGGCTGGCCGTTTTTGCCGTTGCCGGAATTTTTCGCCGTCGAGTCGCCACATACGAAAATCGCGGGCTTGTTTGTGGCGTCTTGCGCGCGGGCAAATCCAGCGCCGACCAGCAGGCTTGAAATAATTACAAATGGAAGTTTGGTTTTCATGTCGTGAATTTGGCTGAACGGCTGGAGACATTCAATAGCCGCGTTCGCGTTTGAAAAACGTGGCGTCCGCGTAATACGGTTTGGTCAGCGTCTCAAGCTTCGTCATCTCTTCGGGTGTCAGCGGCTTGAAGTTGGTGGCGATGCGGACATTTTCCTCGAGTTCGGGAATGGTCTTGATGCCGATGACGAGCGTGCTGACCGGCAGGGTGAGCACATATCCCATCGCCTGTTCCATTGTGGCGAGGCCGCCGGGCTTGAAGATTTTGCCGAGCGCGGGAACTTTCATGCCGATGATGCCCATCTTTTTCTCCACGGCGACCGGCAGAATATTTTCAATGAAGGAAAACTCATTGCCAGTGCCGGGTAGATTTTTGTCCGCCGCGTTGAGCGCCATCAGAATGGTGTCGAAAGGAAACTGCTCGACCGCTTTCTTCAGCACAAATGGATCGCGATGGCCGGTGATGCCGATAAAGCGCGTGATTTTTTCATCGCGCGCCTTCTGGAACGCCTTAAGCGCGCCGTTCTCCGCGAAGATTTTGTCCACGTCGTCCTGTAGGCGGACATTGTGCATCTGCCAGCAGTCAAGGTGGTCGGTCTGGAGACGCTTGAGCGATTCGTCGAGCTGGCGCATCGCGCCGTCATAGGTGCGCTCGCCGGATTTGGTCGCGAGATAAATATCCTTGCGACGCGTCTTGAGCGCTTCGCCGTAGTATGTCTCGCTTGTGCCGTTGCCATACCACCAGGCGGAATCACAGTAATTGACTCCAAGATCAATGGCGCGGTTGATGATCGCCACCGCTTCGTCGGTGTGGCCGGGAATTTCCAGCAAACCCTGGCCGCCAAGACTGAACTGGCATACTTGATGGCCGGTCTGACCAAGCGGACGCGTCGGCATTTTGGCCGAAACGGCGGATTTGGGTTCCTCGACCGCTGCCGCCAGCACTTGAATGGGGCGCAGCGTCGAGGCAACGCCGGCTGCGGCTGCGCCCGTGACAGCGGTGCGGATGAATTTTCTGCGGTTGATTTTGTTTTTTGTTTTCATAATTGGGATTGAGTGAATTTGTCATGCGGAAATATCTCCCTGCGACCAGTTGCCATCAATCAGCCGCCACATGCGACCGTTCGGATTTTTGTCGCGGAGCGCGGCGGGCAGGCGCGATGGGCGGACGTTGTCATAGCAATGCAATGCGGCAAAGCGCCGCAACGACGCCGGAATGCCGACGGCGGTAAATCCCGGATGCCCCGTCGCCGGAAACGGCCCGCCGTGATTCATCGCCGGAGAAACCGCGACACCCGTCGGCATCTTGTCGTTGAGCAAACGCCCGACGCGCGAACGCACCAATGGAAAAAGTTTTTCGTAGAGCGCATCGTCGCTGCCGGTCGTGTCGGAATAAAAACAACCCGTCAGATTGCCTTCGAGCCGTTCGAGCACCGCCGCGGCCTGCGCGGCATCACGGGCGACGACAAACAACGAAGTATTTCCAAACGCCTCGGTCTGCAATTTTTCCGGCTCGGCCAGAAATTGTTCTCCGCTCACGCGCAACAGTGTGTTCGCAAATTTGTTTCCCGCCAAAGCCGAACCGCCGGTGACGAGTTCCGCGCCCGCGGTCTGCAAAGTTTTCACGCTCGCCGCAAGATTTTTTCCAACACCGGAAGACAGCAAAGTTCCCGGCATTGAGCTTTCCAATTTTGCCTTCACGCCCGCGATGAATTGTTCCGCCGCGTCGCTGGCAACCAAAATTGTCAGGCCGGGGCTGGTGCAAAATTGCCCATTCGCCATCAGGCAGCTCCCGGTGAATTCCTCGACGATTTTCGCGCCGCGTTCCGCCAGCGCGCCGGGCAGAATGATCACCGGATTCAAACTGGATAGCTCCGCATAAAACGGTTTGCCAACAGCATCCGCCGCCGATTTGAGTTTTAAACCTGCTGCGCGGCTGCCGGTGAATCCAACCGCACCTAAACGGCGATCAGCAACAAATCGCAAACCATCCTCCGGCGCGAGGTTGTAAATCATCTGCACCGTGGCGCCGGGCAAACCAGTTTCGCGCACCGCCGCAATCGCTTCTTCCGCGAGCAGCCGCGACGTGTTCGGATGACACGGATGGGCCTTGGCGATGACGGGATTTCCCGCCGCAATCGCCGCCGCAAAATCGCCGCCCGCGATTCCGTTGTAGGCGAACGGGAAATTATTCGGCCCGAACACCAGCACCGGGCCGAGCGGACCGAGCACGGAACGGATGTTTGATTTCGAATCAATCGTCGGCAACGCCCAGGAGCCTTCGAGCACGGCGGCGGCGGCCAGGCGCAATTGGTTGGTTGTGCGCGGCAATTCCACGTCGGCCAGGCGCGGCGCTTTTGGCAGCGCGGTTTCGGCGTGCGCGGATTCGACGAGTTCGGATTTGCGCGCCTCAATGCGTTCAGCGAAACGCGTCAGGAATTGTGCGATTTGTTCCGGCGGCAGCGTGCGCAAAAAAGCCGCAGCTTCGGCGGCGGCGTTCAACGCGTCATTGCAATCCGCCCAGGCGCTGACGGGAAATTCGCCCGGTAGCTTTTCTCCGGTGGCGGGATTTTCCGCCTGGAAAGTTCCACCGGCTTTGGCCGCGCGCCATTGGCTGGCGATTAAAACAGGTTGTGTTGGCATGATTTTTTGAAATTGATTCAGCTTTTCCGAAAAGGTTCAACCACGGCGGCGATGTCCTTTTCGCCATGTCCGGCACCGATGGCGCGCTGAAAATCTTCCAACGCGGCCTTGGCTGTCACCAATTCAACCGAAAGCTTGCCGCCTTCCTGAATCGCGTAACCGAGGTCTTTGGCCATCAGCCGCAAAAGAAAATTCGGCGGGAAATCGGGTGTGGTCATGCGGGTGGAAACGGCTTTCACCAGCGGGCTGCCCGGCGCGCCGTTAGCGAGAATCTCCAAAGCCTTCGCACGATCAAGCCCGCTGCGTTCAATCATCGCCATGGCTTCGGCCAACGATGCCACCTGCACGCCGCACACGAAATTGTTGATGAGCTTTAGCAACGACCCGCTGCCGGTCGGGCCAATGTGGACGATGGCTTTGCTCATCGCCGCCAAAACCGGACGCACTTTCTCCAACGTGGCGGCATCGCCGCCGACCAGAAAATTCAATTCGCCCGCCGCCGCCTGCGTTTTGCTGCCGGTCACGGGTGCGTCGAGAAACTCACAACCACGCCCGCTGGCCACGGTGGATAATTCGCGCACCCAATTCACCGTGACCGTGCTGCATTCAATGCAGACCGTGCCGATGGTGGCAGCGGCAAGTGCGCCAGTTCCACCAAGCCAAAGCGTGCGCGAGGCGTTGTCGTCAGCCAGCATGCTGATGATGACTTTTGACTGCGCCGCCACTTCGCGGGGCGATCTTGCGATTTGTGCGCCTTGGGCCGCGAACGGTTTTGATTTTTCCACGTTGCGATTGAAAACCGTCAGCGGAAAGCCATTGGCCAAAAGCCGTCGGGCCATGCCCGAACCCATGGTTCCCAATCCAAGAAATGCGATGCGTGGTTTGCTCATAATTAAAATTAGGCCATGGATTTGATCGCGATCAAGGTAGCCTCGCCGCGCGCCGCGCGCAACGGATTGCGGAGCGCGCGGCCAAATCCGGCGAAGGATATTCCCATCACGTCGCCGTCGGCAAGCTGCACGCCGTCGCCAAAACTCAAGGCGCATGCGCCGAAAAAGTGGACATGCAAATCGCCGGGATGCCGATGCGTTTCAAATTTGAAATGATGATGCTCGATGTTGCGCAGACTGTGGCACATCTCATTTTCACCGGTGACAATTGACTTCGACCAAAATGTTTTTCCGGCGCGCTCGATTTTTACCGTGCCGGAAGCGGAATCAAATTGCGGATCAATCACCAGTTCCGGGCCGAGCGAACAGTTGCGGATTTTCGAGCCGGCAAGATTAAGATAATTGTGCTTCTCAAACTTGTGGTCGGAAAATTCATTCCCGATGGCCATGCCGATGCGGCTCGGAATCCCATTTGCATCCACAAAATAAATTCCGGCAATCTCCGCCTCTTCGCCGCCGTCTTCCGCGAAGGTTGGCACCTCAAGCGGCTCGCCGTGGGCGCGGAGAATCGTGCCGCAGCCTTTGTAAAACCATTCGGGCGCAACGCCGTTTTTTCCCGGCGCAGGCTTGCCGCCCGCGACGCCGAGGCGAAACATTTTCATGCTGTCGGTCAACTCCGATTTCTTGGCCTCGTGCATCCGCTGGCGATTGACAGCACTGCCGAGATGCGTCAGCCCCGTGCCGGAAACGAGACATCGCGACGGTTCGGCGGGATGATCAATCGGCGGCAGCAATTTCCATTCAGACTTGCCGGTGTAAATCGCGTCGTAATCCAAAAATATGCATGCGGCTTTTTTTTGAATCAAAGCAACGAGCGAAATTTTCGAATCAGCCGCCGCCTGGGCCAGTTCAAAAACAGACTTCACGCCCCCGAGCAAACGCAACCGCGGTTCTTCAACCAGCGCCACCGCGCGCTCCAGGCCATTTTGGATTTGGACGAGCCGCGTCATTCGATGACCTCGAAATTTTTCAATTTCTCTTCGTTGACCGTCAGGCCGAGGCCAGGCGTGTTTTCATCCAGATCAATATAACCGTTCGTCGGCGTCGGTTCGCCGTTGAAGCAATAC
>Ga0224557_1000478_pt1 | contig 45084 bp, 29 predicted proteins | sample 714S31014metaG_FD_180677 | JGI IMG/M metagenome (GOLD analysis project Ga0224557, IMG submission 180677) | Peat soil microbial communities from Stordalen Mire, Sweden - 717 S3 10-14 | ecosystem: Environmental > Terrestrial > Soil > Wetlands > Peat | place: Sweden: Norrbotten County, Stordalen...
GCGCTCCTCAGGGGATGTATAGTAATGCAGCGTCGCCCAGGTCAGAATCGCTAGGGACGCGACAATCGCAAGCCACCATTTGCGCCTTCTGGATTTTGCCCAGGCAGGCATTATGCCGCGCGCCGCGTCCTCGTGAAGAGCCGATGCAGTCGTGGACTCATCCGGTGCATGGTTCCATTCCGGCCCGTTCGCATGGTTAGCAGGCAACTGGGCCTGACTTCTGTTCGCCCATTCGAATACAGCCCTGAAGGATCCGGAAGGTATGGTGATCCGGATGTGTTCATTAGGGACTGTTTGGTAGTAAACCGCGAGGCGCTTCCTCACCTCGGCTGCGCGGGAGCGGACCACCGGGTCTTCGTTCGTGTCGTAGTCCGGGCGTCTGCCAAAAACGCTCGCCCCGATAATTCGCTCCTTCAGCATCTCCGGATGACCGGATAGAGTCTGATCCACGATGTACTGCAACAACTCCTGAGACTGTTTGCTGGAGTGAAACGGCGTACTTTGCAGGACTGCCGACAAGGCCCTCTGGACTTCGGCCGCCGGTACAATCTCCGAGTCCTCTTGCCGGTCAGGAGAGTCGGTCCTTTCGACTGTATTCCCCACAGGTCACCTCAGTTCACTGGCCGCAAGCGTACTGTACTCCCCTTTATATCCTATTGACAAGTCAGAACTAACACCCGAGCGCTCTCGAACAATACCGTACAGTACGTTGTCATTCCTCTGTAGAAAGCGCTCCCTTGTGCGTGGAATCGGGGCTGGTCTGTCGGGTGGGCGATATCCAAACTCCCCCGGCCGATTCGACCGCCGCGTAGGCTCCTGGTTTTCCCTACTCAAGGGCCTGGGGCAATCAAATGGGAAATCAACAGAGAAACATCTGGGGAGGCAGAATGAAAAGGTTACGTCTCGTACACCTGGCAGTCTTGATGGTAACGATGTTCCTAGGGCTGACATTTGTTACAAAACTCCAGGCGCAGTCGAAGAGCATCACAGCCTCGCTTTCGGGAACTGTTACCGACCCTACCGGGGCCAGAATCCCGAAAGCCGCGGTGAAGCTAACCAACCCGGAAAGTGGAACTACTCGAAGCGACACCACGTCGGCGCTCGGTGAGTTTAACTTTGCGTTTCTCCCGACGGGCACCTACGTTCTTGAGGCGAGCGCGCCGGGATTCAAGACAACCCGGCAGGAAGGCATCGTTCTGGCTCAGGGGGATTCAGTGAGCATGGGGGTCAGTCTGACGGTCGGCGCCACCGAGCAAGTCACCGTCAACACGACAGGGCCGCTGCTTCAAACTGAGGACTCGAGCATGAGCACCGAGCTCACGAGCCAGCAACTTCAGGAGCTTCCACTCAACCTCCGGAACGACCTCTCCTTTGCGACATTGAACTCCGCCGTGAACACACAGGGCTACCGGCAGCTGTTGGCATCCGGCGGCAGTGAAGACACAGCCGACCAGGATTACTCCTTCCTGAATTTCGGTGGCGGCTACTTCGGAACCAACCTATTCCTTCTGGAGGGCGGCTACGACGTGGCCCAAGGCTGGGGAGGAAGCCAGTATGTTCCCGCTCCGGAAGACACGGACCAGGTGAAAGTAACCAGCTACGAGTTTTCAGCCGAGTACGGATTCAGCACCGGCAATGCAATCAGCATCACTACGAAGGCCGGCACCAGCAACTACCATTTCCTAGCTGACGAATATTTGCGCAACCAGGACCTGGACGCTAACCTTTATTTCAACAAGCTGGCGGGCTTGCCCAGAGTTGACGATCACCGGAACCAGTTTGGAATCGCCGGTGGCGGCCCGCTCTACATCCCGGGCATCTATAAACACAGGGACAAAACCTTCTTTTTCGCCAACTATGAGGGTCTCCGGCTCAACGGCGGCCTCACCTTCGGCGGCAATGTGCCGACCACTGCCGCGTTGGGTGGTGACTTCTCATCGGAACTGACGACCACTCAGGTCGGAACCGATGCGCTGTGCCGGCCTATCTACAAAGGGGCGATCTACAACCCCTATACATCCAGAGCGGTTACGGCTACCTGCGCTACTGCCAATAGCACCGTGGGACAAACCGTTGAAATCCGCGATCCCTATGCGGGAAATATCATACCCACAACCGGCGTAGGCGCAATCGACGCTCTGGCCAACAAATTCGCCAAGGGTAACTACTGGCCGGCGCCAAAGAATCCGGGCGGTGGCTACAACTTCAACACCTCGACGAGCGCGCCGACCTCCTCCAACGAGTGGGGAATCCGCATTGACGAAAACATCAACGCAAATAATAAGATCTACGGGCAATTCTCGAATAAGCACGAGGGAAAGGTGCAAACGGGCGCCTTTTACGGAAACGATATTGCCGGGCCCTACGTGTTTGACCCGAACAACCGTATGTTTGGGGTTTTGGGCTATTCTCACGTCTTCAGCCCAACTCTTATCCTCACCACCGACTTGTTTTTCACTCGCTTTGCCGCGGGGAACGTGGTCCAGGGCTATGGTTTCAAACCTTCGTCGCTCGGGCTGCCGGGCGTTCTCGACACGTGGACACCACAGTTTCCGCAGATTTCGTTCGGAAACACCTTTAGCGGCCAGGGATCATATGCTCCCCTGGGGGCGACACAAAACTCGGGCGAAGCCACCTTCCCTGAGAATAATGGCAGCCTGAACGCCGACCTGAACAAAAGCTTCAAAGCACATTCGGTTTCGATCGGGTATCTGGGCATTTGGCAAACCACAGACGGCGGCAGGTTAACCCCAACTGTAATGAATTTCAGCGTCCCCATGACGGCAGGTCCCGACCCGTCGAATCCGGCGACATCAACAAACGGAGACGGGCTTGCATCCTTCCTGGCGGGCGCCGGCAACTCTGGGGTCGGCTCGGCTGGAACCACTGGCTACACCGCGTTTGCGGCGACGACCAATTACCTGCACGGAATGTACGTCCAGGACGACTGGAAAGCCAACCGGAAGTTGACGTTGAACCTCGGCTTCCGTTATGAAATCCAGATGCCGGCTACGGCACGGCATAATCAACAGGCGTACTTCGATTTCCACGCTATCAACCCGATCAGCGCGGCGACGGGGATTCCGGTTACTGGGGAAATCGTCTACAACACTCCGGGGAACCGCGGTCTCTATCAAAAGAACTTGAACGACCTAGCGCCCCGCGTGGGCTTTACGTACGCCATCTTGCCGAAGCTGGTGATGCGCGGTGGCTACGGCTGGTATTACGCCAGAAACTGGTATGGCGGTTCCGGTCCGGACCCGGGATACTCGACCTCGACAGCCTGGACTTCTTCGCCCGACGGGATCACGGTGACGACGCCGCTCGCGCAGGCATTCCAAACTGGACTTGTGCCGGTGACCGGGAACGCGCTGGGAAGCCTGACCGGCGTTGGTCAGGGTGGCGGCGGCGTGAATCCATTCCGTCCCGATCCTCTTACCAAGGAGTTCGCCTTTGGGCTCCAATACGCCTTCACGGCCAACGACGTGCTGGATGTTGCCTACGTCGGAGGCCGCGGGTCGCGCATTACGATCGGCGGCATGAACTACGGCCAGCTGAATCCAAGCTATCTTTCCCAGGGTTCGGCGCTGAACGCCTCGGCGGGCACCAACCCGTATGCCCATGCGTTGAGTTCCCTGGGACTTACTGCTATGGCTTGCCCGTGGACGGTCGCGCAGTCCCTGATGCCGTATCCGGAGTTCTGCGGGGGCGCCTCAGCCACAGACGAGCCCGTCGGAATCAACAACTACAACGCATTGCAGGCAAATTTCAAGCATCGTTTCGGGGCCGGCCTGATCCTCACAGCCTCCTACACGTACTCGAAGTTCCTGTCTGACGTTGCCGGACCGGAGGAATGGGGATCGGTCAACGGCGATACCGGCGGCTCCGGTATTCGCAATTACTACAACCTGAAAGCCGATTGGACGGTCGACGGCGAGGATATTCCTGAATCGCTGGTTTTGAACTATGTGTATGAACTGCCGTTTGGCCGGGGCAAGACGATTGGCAGCGGCATGAACAGGGCTGAGGATGCAATTGTGGGCGGCTGGCAGTTCTCGGGCATTACCACCGTGCAGAGCGGTTTCCCGATGTCGATCGGCCCCAACGGGAACAGCTCAACCGTCTTTGGCGGCAGCCAACATGCAAACCTGACCGGGGCGCCATTCAGGACCGGCAGCTGCGGCAACGGCAAGCCCGGTAATCCGGTCATTTCTGTGGGAACGAAGTATTGCTTCTTTAACCCGGCGGCCTTTACACCGCCGCCCGCATACACCTTCGGCACCGGACCACGCTACTATTCCAATTTGCGGGCACCGAGATACGTGGACGAAGATCTGACACTAGGGAAGTGGTTCAACCTCGTGGAAGGATTCAAGCTGCAGTTCGCGGTCCAGATGTTCAACGCTTTCAACCACCCCAATTTCGGTATACCGGACTCCGGCGTCGGCGATGGAACTATGGGTGAGAGTTCGTCCACGCAGGGAGCGAGAGAGATGCAGGGCGTACTGAAGGTCACCTTTTAGGGTTCCTATATCCATGCAAAGGACCGTCCTTGCTCTCTGCCTTACGGTCGCGCTCACGAATTCAGCCGTGAGCGCGGTCGTAAGTGCGCAAGAGCCTGCACAAACTCTTCAACCCGTCCTGGCTGGCGCCCAAGCGGCCCAGTCCAGGGGGGATTTTCAAGCTGCGGCGGATGCATACCGGAAAGCCACCGAGGTTGCACCCTCGATTCCGCAACTGTGGGCCAATCTGGGCCTCATGGATCACCAACTGGGGAAGTCACCTGAAGCGATTGAAGCCTTCAGGAAAGCGGCCGAGCTGGACTCGTCTCTATTTGTTCCGCAGCTCTTTCTCGGCATCGAGTACCTCGATGCCAAGAATCCAGCAGCAGCTCTGCCATATCTGAAACGTGCCGTGACGATCAATTCCAAGGATGTGCAGGCTGCACTTTCCCTGGGCAGCACGTATTCCATGCTGGATCGCGGCAGTCAGGCTGCCGAGTCCTTTTGGAATGCAACGGAGATTGCCCCGAACAACGGAAGTGCATGGCTTGGCCTCGGGAGAGCGTACCTGCAGCAGGTTGAAAGCGACGCGCGTCTTATGACTTCAACTTACAAACATTCACCGTACGTCGTTCTGCGGACCGCGGAGACTCTGGCCGAACAGGGCAAGCTGGTTGACGCGGAGAGCGCCTACAAGGCCGCGATCGCGTTTCCGGCACCGGCGCCGTGTGCTCATGCAGAGTTCGGGATTGCGCTGCTTCGGGAAAAGAAGATCGCAGAAGCGCGCGAACAGTTCGAAGCGGAGGCTCGGACGGAAGAACACTGCAGACTAGCGTCGATAGGCAATGCTGTAGCGGCTGCTACAGAAGGGAAACCGGAGGAGGCCGTCAAAGCGCTCGCAGCGATTGCCGCGAACGATCCCAGATTCATTGAATCAAATCTGTATCTGTTCCGCGATGCTTTATCGGCAGACCAGGCACGATCAATGGCCGATCTGGCACGGATGCAACAGAGCGACGAAGGGTCTTCAGCCGATTTCGGCACTGTAGTTGAGCAGGCGCTTGTTTCCGATGTGCAGATCGCGGCGGGAATTGATGAGGCGGAAGCGGCTCAAGGGACGCGACCCGCATCGGCGGCAGCACGGACACTTTACCTTGCCGGGAAGTACACAGCCTGCGATCGGGCCCTGATGCCGGCGCTGGAAAAGCTGGACAGCGCGCAACTACAACTGCTTGCATCCTGCGCGTATTACACTGGCGACTTCCTCTCGGTTTCAAAGGTCGCTAAAAGGCAGAAAGCAAATCCAGCCACATTGCTGCAAGGTTTGTACTGGGAGACGAAGGCCGATCAGAAACTGGCGATTGCCTCGTTGACTCGAGCGGGCGAGATTGACCCCGACTCGCCGCGGATGCATGTCTTGACGGGAGATGTGTTTCGCCAGAAGCGGCGCTGGAGCGAGGCGGAGGCGGAATATCGAAAAGCGCTTGCCATCGATCCCGCGAGCCACGGAGCGCGGCTGAACCTTGGGATTGTGCTGTTCAGTGAACTGAAGACAGATGAAGCCTTCACGATTGCCAAGTCACTGCTCGCGGAGGCACCGGAAGACCCTGAGGCGAACCTGCTCGCCGGAGAGATTCTGGTGCTGGACCACAAGTTTGAAGAGGCCGAGCCATACCTAACCCATTGCCAAAACCTTGCTCAGGAGTTCGTTCCGTATCTTCATATTCTGCTAGGGCAGGTGTATGCGGAAACGAATAGGGTTCCAGAGGCCATCTCGGAGTACAAGCTGGGTCTCGTAAGCGATGAGAATGGCGGACTCCACTACCAACTGGCGCGTCTTTATCAGAAGACCGGGGATACAAAGGCAGCGGCAGAAGCTTTGCAGGTTTCGCAGCGGTTGCGAAAGCATTGGGACGATCGCGCAAGCATTGTCCTTCAACAGTCGGCGACAGACATCAGTCATCAATAGGGTTCCGAAAGATCGCGAGTTGGAATTGCTTGAATAAGAGTTGATCAGGATTGATCGAGGAAGGGAACAAGCTTGCTTGCCGGGTGAGCAAAGCATCATCGGGTAACCGTATGTTCCATTTTGATTGGTTTAGTTCAAAGTTGACACGGGAGTTCATTTTGATCTCATCAGGTTGTACGAAAGCCGTGCTTGCCGTCGCAGCGCTCGTATTCTCGGGCTCGACACTTTCTTATTGCGCTGGCAATGAGATACGTTCGTTCGAACGAAACGCCAATGGCGCAACTCTGTACGCAGACGGGGGCGCCTTACGCATCACCGTATGCTCGGATCGGATTGTCCATGTGGTTGCCAGCCCCGCTCGAGAGATTCCGGTTGCGATTGTGCCCGCGGTGATTGGCGAGTGCAACGACACTCAGTTCAGAATTGAGTCCAACAAGTCAAAGATCTCGGTTCGCACTGCAGCTCTCGAAGTGAGCGTAGACCGTGCAACGGGCGCCGTCCGCTTCCTCACAGTTGACGGTAAGACGATACTTAGCGAGCCGGTAAGTGGGGGAAGAAAGCTGACCCCGGAAACGATTCAAGGCGTCTCCACATTCCAGGTGCAGCAGGCGTTTATGTCGCCCGCCGATGAGGCGCTCTATGGTCTCGGCCAGCACCAGGAGGGAATCTTCAACCTGCGAGAGCTTCCGCTTCGTTTGCAGCAAGCCAATACGAATATTTCTATTCCTGTTTTGCTGTCGACCAAAGGCTATGGGCTGCTTTGGAACAACGCGTCGTTGACGGACTTCAATACGGCCGACGAACCGATTACGTTGAATGCCGCGACAGGCGAAGGGACATTCAGAACAGGTGCGGCGGGAGAGTATGGATTTTTGCTGATCGGGAACCGAAGGAGCAAGCTGCGCCTTTCTGTCGACGACAAGGCGATCATCGATATCAACAATATGTGGGTTGCAGATTCTGCCAGCGCTAAGATCAGGCTAGAGGCGGAAACAGACTACAAGATTTCGGCTCAAACTGGCGGCAATACCAGTCTGTTTGTGCGCCCTCCTTCCGCGACTACTGAATTTCGTTCTGAGGCCGGTGGAGCGGTGGACTACTACTTCTTCTACGGGCCAGAGCTGAACCAGGTGATTGCAGAGTATCGCCAGATGACCGGTGCTGCTCCGCTGCTACCTCAATGGGCATATGGCTTTTGGCAGTGCAGGGAGCGGTACTCAAGCCAGCAACAGATTCTGGATACGGCCGCGGAGTTTCGCACGCGCAAGATTCCAGTCGATGTAATTGTTCAGGATTGGCAGTATTGGGGCAAGTATGGGTGGAATGCGTTGCGCTTCGACGAACGGTATTATCCCGAGCCGGCGCAGCTGATGACCCAGCTGCACGAAGAAGATATTCATCTTGTGGCTTCAGTGTGGGCGAAGTTTGGAACCGAGACCGCAGTCGATCAGGATATGAAGAAAGAGCATCTGATGCTGGCGTCAGCGAATGGCCCTCGGGAACCCGGAGAGGGACAAGCAAAAGAGGATTGGGTTGACCTTTTCAATCCGAAGGCACAGAAGATGTTCTGGTCTGAGCTGAATCGCGGCCTGTTTCACGACGGACTGGACGGATGGTGGTTGGACGCCTCAGAGCCCGAAGGGGACCCGCTCAAAGGAGCGCCAACATTTCTAGGTCCCGGAGAACTTGTACGCAATGCGTATCCGCTTTATGAAACCACAGCAGTTTATGACGGACAGCGCGCTGCCGATGACCGGAAGCGCGTCGTGATTCTCACGAGGTCCGCGTTTACCGGCCAACAGCGCAACGGGACTATCTCGTGGTCGGGCGATATCTCAGCGAACTGGGAGACACTCCGCAGGCAGATCCCGGCAGGGCTGAGCTTCAGCATGTCGGGGATGCCCTACTGGACCACAGACATTGGCGGCTTCTTCCGTCCGCGGGACCAATACACTTCGGACGCCTATCACGAGCTTCTCATCCGGTGGTTTCAGTTCGGTGCTTTCAGTCCCATCTTTCGAGTTCACGGCTACCAATCGGAAACCGAAATGTGGAAGTACGGCCCCCAGGTCGAAGGAATCCTGAAGGAATTCGATGAGCTTCGTTACCGGCTCCTGCCCTACACGTACTCAACTGCTTGGGGAGTCACTAACCGCGGAGCGACGATGATGAAGGCTCTGCCTTTCGTCTATCCAAGTGATCAGTCCTTGAGAGAAGTCAGCGATCAATTCTTATTTGGCGATTCGCTTCTGATCAATCCAGTAACAGAGCCCAACGTGACGACTCGTAGAGTCGTCCTCCCTGCGGGCAGTGATTGGTTCGACTTCTGGAGTGGTCAGAAATATCACGGGGGACAAACGATGGTTGCAGATGCCCCGTTGGACAAGATGCCCATTCTGGTAAGGGAGGGAAGCATTGTTCCTCTCGGGCCCAACATTCAGTACGCTGCTGAAAGTCATGATCCGATTGAACTCCGCATCTACGGCGGCAAGGATGCCGACTTCCAACTATACGAAGACAGCGGAGACGGATACGCCTACGAGCGTGGGGAACGAGCGACGATAAACCTGCACTGGAATGACAAAACGCGCGAACTAACCATCGGTGATCGGAACGGTTCGTTTTCCGGATTGCACGCCAAAATACATCTTAATGTCGCACTGGTCCGGCAAAACCATGGAACAGGAATAGCGGCAGAGAAATCATTTGACAGTTCGGTGGTCTATGAGGGACATCGGATGACCGTTGGGCTGAAGACAGTAAATTGAGAGTACTGCATTTGTTCCTTTTGAAATTGGTAATGTACCGGAGCTTTAAGCAAAGTGATCCAAATCTGATTTCACTAGTTTGAAATCTGCGCCGAGTTTTGTCCAACAGGGGTAAGAAATGCAACAGCAAGGTGAGGTTGTGGTGTCGGCACGGGAGCTAGTCTCTCCTGCCCTGGTGCCTCAAAGAACGCTTTACACCGGAGCACGAATGCCAGCCGTTGGACTTGGCACATTCGGCTCCGATCACGTAACGCCGGATCAAGTAGCTGATGCGGTGCTGGGAGCGGCAGCTGTGGGGTATCGCCACTTTGACTGCGCCTCCGTTTATGGAAATGAGCGCGAAGTCGGCAGCTCACTTGAGCAGATCATCAAGGGGGGCATCAAACGAGAAGAGCTTTGGGTTACTTCCAAGGTATGGAATGACAAGCACAATGGTGATGATGTCATCAATTCGTGTCGCCAGTCGCTAAGAGATCTTCGCCTGGACTATCTTGATCTGTATCTTGTTCACTGGCCGTTTCCTAATTTTCATCCGCCGCAGTGTGACGTGACCTCGCGCAGTCCCGAGGCCAAGCCTTACATCCACGAAGACTACATGAAGACCTGGCGCAAGATGGAGCAACTGGTCGACATGGGCCTGGTGCGCCATATTGGCACCTCGAATATGTCGGTACCGAAGCTGAAGCTGGTTCTACGCGATGCACGCATCAAACCCGCCGCCAACGAAATGGAGTTGCACCCGCATTTCCAGCAGTCTGAGCTTTTCAAGTATGTGGTTGCTAACGGTATTGTTCCGGTAGGCTATTGCCCCATCGGATCTCCGGGACGGCCAGAGCGCGACCGGACACCGGAGGATACGACACCTACACAGGATCCGGTTATTCTCGACATCGCCAGGAGCCACGGCATTAGCCCGGCGAGTGTCTGCATCAAGTGGGCTGTGCAGCGCGGGCAGGTTCCGATTCCTTTCTCCGTCAACCACTATCGCGACAACCTTGAATGCGTGACCAAAGACCCGCTTACGGACGAAGAAATGCGCGCCATTGGCTCCATTGACCGCAACTGCCGCCTGATCAAGGGCCAGGTTTTTCTTTGGAAGGAAGGCCAAACCTGGGAGGCATTGTGGGACGTGAATGGCGAAATCACGCCTCCGTAAGCACAGCTCCCTGCTGTCAGGTTTCAGCCATTAGCTAATTTACGCGAGAGCAAGTCTCAGCCTGTTTTGCGGGGACTCTCAATCGGGCATCCTTAAGGTGGCAGAATTACGAAGGAGGATATCCAGAGGGAGAATGGATTCCATGAATCGCAGGAAATTCCTAACGGCTGGGATATCTACGATCGCGCTAACTCAGATGATGAAGGCGACCGACACGAAAGGTTTGCAAACGCAAAACGCCAAACTCATTGGCGGCGCTTCGAAGATAGCTGATCGCGATTCTTCGCAAGGATATCTCGTTAGTTTGACTCAAGCCGGTCACGGTGTTACTTTCGCGGGTCTGCCGGCGGGAAACAGGTTGACGATTCGCTATTCGTCGCTATCCGTGGGTACGATCAGTGTTGCGGTCAACGACAAGCCGGCATGCAAGGTAAATATCCATTCATCGGGAGCACTCACCAGTTCCTATCTTGACGCCATTGTTGATTTGGCGATACCTGCGAATGCCAATGTGACAATCAGTCTGGCGCCCAACGACGTCGGGGTGAATATCGATCGGATCGTTGTTGGTGACATATTAGGGTTGCCGCCGGACGTCTGGAACCTGCCCGCGTTACCAGTTGCCAACGGTCCATATTCCGCCGACTGGAAGGCCCTGGGGCGAGCCTATGCCGCTCCGTCGTGGTGGCGCGATGCAAAGTTTGGCGCATGGTCGCACTGGGATCCGCAATCGATGCCTGAGCAGGGCGATTGGTATGCGCGCGGAATGTATATGCAGGGCAGCCCGCAATATGAGTTCCACCTCAAACATTTCGGCCATCCATCGGAATACGGTTACAAGGATATCTGCCACAACTGGGTGATCGACCGATGGAACCCTGACGGGTTGATGGATCTGTATGTTGAGATGGGTGCCCGTTACTTTATGGCGATGGGCTGTCATCACGACAACTTCGACTGCTTCGACTCAAAGTATCAACCATGGAATTCGCTGCATGTTGGCCCCAAAGTGGACATCGTCGGCACGTGGGAAAGGGTGGCGAGAAAGCGCGGGATGCGGTTCGGCATTGGTTTTCATGACACTCCAGCCCGAACCTGGGGCCAGTTTATGCCAGTGCGTTACGCCAGCGACAAGAAGGGGGCCATGATGGGCGTGGACTACGATGCCCTTCAAACAGTGCGAGACGGGAAAGGAAAATGGTGGGAAGGCATGGACCCGGTCAATTTATATGGCCCGGTCCACACATCGCTGGACCCGCTGAATTCGCCGTTCGCCAACCAGTTTATGTGGCGAGTGGATGACGCCATTACCAAGTACCACCCCGATGTGATCTATTTTGACGAGCACGCGGGCGATTCGCAAGTGGATTTGGGCGTTCATATGGGGCTTGGTTTTCTCGCCCCGCGGTTGATCGCGAATTACTACAACAAATCGTTGCAGTGGAACCATGGGAAGATGGAAGCGGTCGTCAATCTCAAAGGTGTGGGTGGGCGTTACAACAGCTTCCAGGATCACCCTGAACTGCTTCCCGACGTTGACCGCTCCCTGGTGAAGAGCACCGAAGCAATCATCGAACCGGAGATTATGGCCTATCCGTTCCAGACGGAAACGAGTATCTCGGATTGGCATTACAAAACGGGGCAGAAATACCTGGATGCCCAGAGAATCATTAATTTGTTGATGCAGAACGTATGCCGCAACGGGACCATGCTGCTCAACCTCACCCAGCACGGTCGCGGCGATCTTGATCCGGAGGTGGTGCGCGCCGCCAAAGACGTTGGTGCGTGGTTGAAACTGAATGGCGAAGCTGTCTACAGCTCACGGCCGTTTGAGGTCTATGGTGAAAGCGGGATTTGCTATACACGCAACAACGGCAATGTATATGCCACACTGCTGGATTGGAGCGGCGGCCCGGTTACTCTCAAAGCTCTCTGCGCCGGCGGAGCGACCCTGGGCAAGATTTCCAAAGTTGAACTGCTTGACTCCGACATTTCCCTTGCGTTCGTTCAAGATGATGCGGGGTTGACCGTCACCCCGGGCGCAACCCCGCAACCGCTTCCGGGAATTACCAGCGAATCGCTGGCAACTTCGTGCCGGGTGCTGCGTATCAGTCACGACAAAGGCTGGATCAACGATGACGATCTCCGCGTTGTGTCTCATGGGTGGATGCGACGCTGCAACCTGGGAACCGGCGACTACAACAACGACCTCACCACCAGCGACAAGCCCGGGGATGTTTGGGGTTGTTCCTTTACCAGCAGCAGCGTCTCGGTCATCGCGCCGAAAGAAGCAGGAGCTGGACAGATCGAGGTTCAGATTGACGGTCGTACCCGCGCCAAGGTGGACCTGTCAACGACAAGTGCGCGTCAAGCCCAACAAAGAGTTTTTGAAGTGAAGGATCTGGTTCCCGGTAAACACTCCATCGCCATTATCAATAGGGGGCCTGGGCGGGTGGCCGTGGATGCCCTGATCGTGGATTGACCTCGCCAAAACCCTACCCGGCTAGTGATGGTTCCCCATCATCCTGATGGGACATTCGACACTTGCACTACTCGAAGCTGATGGGTCGTGCAGGGTCCGTCGGACTTCGATGTGAAGCACCGCGTGGTCGCCTCAGTGATTTACCACCTGCCCGTCGGGCCCGGCCTCCTCTTCAGTCCTTCGTCGAAAGCTCTGGATGCGGTGATCGGAGGCTGGGAACTCAGCGCCGTCGCCACCCTCCCGACCGGCGTACCCTACAACGAGAGATACAACGACGACAATGCCAGCACCAATACCATTGTTGGCGGCACCCAACCGACGAGGCCGAATTACGTTCCTGGCCAACCGTTCGTTCTCGCCAACCGCACGGCCGGATCCAACGGACAATGGGTGAATCCTGCTGCCTGACAGGAGCCGGCTCCGGGCTTCCTCGGAACCTCGGCGCGCAACATGCTCTACGGCCCTGGCTACCAACGGTTCGATATGTCTCTCGACAAGAACTTCAACATGACCTACAACGAGCACCACCAGTTGCAAATCCGATTTGACGCGTTCAACGCATTCAACCACACCAACTTCGGCAACCCGAACACCTTTCTGGACGGCACATCGACACCCGGCAGAATCACGGGTTCCGATGCGCCTTCAGGAAGCGCCAATGGAGGTTCGCGCGAACTGCAGCTAGCCGCCAGGTACTCGTTCTAGCGTCGGATACCTCAAGCTTGTTCAACCGTTATGGGCACCCCAGGTCTCAAACCAGAGACCTGGGGTTCACTGGGTGAGCCCCTTGCGTGAGACGGTTTGCTGAAGACCCAGTTGGCGTTGAGTTCCGAGACGACAACTGGATTTTCCCGTCAGGTCGGGTAGATGGATTTGCCATTACCCGTCATTTGCGAATATTGTTCGAGTGGCTGAAATTTCCTGCAAAATCGACGACTTTGGGCTTAAATCCACATGCCCCAATGCCGTGGGGGCAAGTTCCCCTCTGGGCACAAGAAGTTGGTCCATTACGAATGTTTGGTCTGTTCAAGTTCGACAACGAAAGGTGATCTGAAAAATGGCGCAAACTACTCGACGGTCCATGTTGAAAGGAGCAACCCTTTCGGCATTGGGAACACTCTCGACATTCTCGCTCCCCGCTTTGGCGGGAGCCGTGGAAACCAACAGCTCACCGTTTCAGCGGCCGAAGCTCAAGATCACCGAGGTGCGCACCGCGCAGGTCATCGTTCATGGACCGCAGACGCACATCAGGATTTACACGGATCAAGGCATCTACGGGCAGGGAGAAACCACGGACGCCGCTATCGGAACCGCGTCGCTGATCCATAGTTGGCGGCGCGCGCTCATCGGGCGAGATCCGCTCAATGTCGAAGCGATATGGGAGAGGATTCGCACCCTGGGAATCTTCGCTGGCGCGCAAGGTGGACAGTACATCACAGCCTTGTCTGGCTTGGAAATTGCGTTGTGGGACCTTGCCGGCAAGGCGCTGGAGTTGCCCGTGTACCAGCTTATGGGCGGCAAGTTCCGCGATAAAGTCCGCATCTATTGCGACTCGGATATGGATGTTCCCATTGGGGAAGAGTCGGACCGAAAGCTTCCGTGGATCAAGGCGCAAGGCTTTACGGCGATGAAGATCGACCTCGACGATGCAATGGATCCGGCGCGCTTCGATTCCGTGAATTGGACTGCGAGCAATGGCGAGATCGATCGCATGGTGAAGTGGGTAGCGCACGTGCGGGAGTCGATTCCAGCCAACATGGACCTGGCCTGCGATATGCATGGCCGCTACGATGCTCCGACCGGAAAGAAAGTCGCGAAGGCGCTGGAGCCGTTCAGGCTGATGTGGCTGGAAGAGCCTGTTCCCCCCGAAGACATCGACGCGATGGCGGACATCCGGCATTCGACCTCGACCCCCATCGCCTGCGGCGAGAACCTCTACATGCGCTGGGGATACAGGGAATTGTTTGAGAAGCAGGCAGTGGACATCATTCAGCCCGACTTCCAGAAGGTGGGAGGGCTTGGCGAAGCCCAGAAGGTCGCCAACATGGCGCAGGCCTACTACATTCCAGTCGCGCCGCACTGCGTGGTTTCACCGATTGGGGTGATGGCTACCGCTCACGCATGCACCACATACCCGAACTTTCTGGCATGCGAGTGGCACTGGATCAACCACCTCGATACCTGGAAGACGTTCGTGAAGGAAGGCGAAATCATCATTGATGGTCACGTCACGCCCACGGAGAAGCCCGGCCTTGGCGTGGAGATGGACGAAGATGCCGCGAAGAAGGTTCAGATTCCGGGAACACCCTGGTTTGAAGCTGAGAAGTAGTTCTTTGAAGATCACCGGTACTTGGGAGAAGAGACGATGCGGAAGATGATTGCAGGTGTGCTGGCTGGGATGTCCTTGCTGGCGTTCACTCCGCGCCTGACGGCGCAGCAGGAGTTTTTCACGCGGGACGATGTGATCAAATACACTCCTGACTGGCAGGGGGAAAGGTTTCCGGACGGTCGGCCCAAGGTGCCCGACGACATCCTGGATCGCATGAAGAATGTGACTCTTGAAGAAGCCTGGGCGACCCTACGCAACGCGGGTTTTGTGCACCAGTATGAAGATGGCTGGTACTCGATCCATCCTGATCAGATCCTGGTGGGCAGGGCGCTGACGGCGGTATGGATGCCGGGCAGGCCCGATATTCAAAAGGTGATTGAAGACCAAGGGAAGAAGGACAATCGCCAGGGGGCTACCAACGCGTGGCCTGTGGACATGTTGCAGCCGCGCGATGTGTATGTAGCCGACCACTTCGGACTCAAAACGGATGGTCCATCGATTGGCGACAACGTAGGCAACGCCATCTATGCGCGATCGGGGAACGGCATCGTTTACGATGGCGCGGTTCGCGATATCAATGGTCTGAACGAACTGCCGAATTTTACTTCCTTTGTTCGGTTCTACGACCCTTCGCATCATTTTGGAAGTCTCGCCAGCGGAAGACTGCTCAACTCGACCATGGTGAGCATCAACGGGCCGACCCGGATCGGACATGCGACGGTGATGCCTGGAGATGTAATTCTGGGACGGAACGGTGGTGTGCTGTTCATACCGCCGCAGCTAGCGGAGCGGGTTGTCAAAGAGTCGGAAAGCACTCGTCTTGAGGACACGTTCGGACACCAGCGCCTGAGGGAGAAGAAGTACACCGCTGGACAGATCGATGCCAAGTGGTCACCGGAAATCGAACAGGACTACCACCAGTGGCTCAAAGAGAATGAGAATCATCTGACCGTACCCAAGGCCCAGATTGAAGAGATTTTGAAAGAGGCTAAGTAGTCGGATCAGGGCCTGGAGGGATCGCCGATGAGGGCGAGTGTCCGGGTCAATGATTGGCAAACGCACGCTGTTCATCTGACTATCGAGGCTTTTTTTGAATTTCGGAAACGGGCAACATGTGCAATTGGCAACTTGCGGCGACGGGCCGATCCAATTGAAGAGGGAGATCCCACGGCTCTGCCGGAGGATCCTTACTCAATACAACAAGAACGTAGAGCTGAAAGGAAAAAGAGGAAATGTCAGATAAAAGCAGTCTCAACATGAATCGCCGTAGTGTTCTCAAGTCTTCGCTGGCCGTACTGGCAGGTGGGGCTCTCAGCCAAGCTGCTGTAGCTGACGCTGCGGAGTCTTCGATCAAGAATGTCAATCTGAACTCGAGTCCATCAACTTTAAAGATCACCGACATGCGCTATGCGGTGGTGGTCAAGCCGGGCCCGAGTCCCTGCGTTCTGATCCGCATTGACACGAACCAGGGGGTGTATGGCCTGGGCGAAGTGCGGGACATCGCTGGATATCAGTATGCGATGGTGCTCAAGAACCGCATCGTCGGCGAGAATCCGCTGCAGATCGACTATCTATTTCAGAAGATTGCCCAGTTTGGAGGGGGAGCGCGGCAGGCGGGCGGCGTTTGCGCCGTGGAGATGGCGCTGTGGGATATTGCCGGCAAGGTATACAACATCCCAGTCTACCAAATGCTAGGTGGCAAGTGGCGCGATAGCATTCGCATCTATGCCGATACCGAGGAGTCGCCCGAGCCAAGCGAGTGCGCGGAGCGAGCCAAAGGACGCGTGGCCATGGGGCTCACCTGGCTGAAGATGGATATTGGCATTCGTCTTCTGGAGGGGAAACCCGGGATGGTGATGGAGCCGGCCGGTCAAAGCAATTGGGAGATGCGCGTTCAGCCACACCCCTTTGTGGCCACCGAGGTTACCGACAAAGGCATCGATCGCCTCTGTGAGTACGTTGCCGCCGTGCGCGACGCAGTGGGATACGAGATCCCCTTCTCGATCGATCACCTCGGTCACATCGGCGTAAAGTCTGTCATGCGCCTGGCCAAAGCCTACGAGAAGTTCAACCTCGAGTGGATGGAGGATGTCATTCCCTGGTACTACACCGACCTGCTCAAGGAAATCACAGAGTCGAGCCCGACGCCGATTCTTACGGGAGAAGACATCTACGAAATCGCCGACTTCGAAAAGCTGTGCAGCAACCACGCGGTCGACAAAATTCATCCCGACCTTGCGACTTCAGGTGGGATCTTGCGGACGCACAGAATTGGCGACATGGCGTTTACCTATGGAGTGCCCATGGCGATGCATTTTGCCGGAACGCCGGTGAGCTGCATGGCAAATGTTCACTGCGCAGCGGCCACGCGCAACTTCCTGGCGCTCGAAAACCATTCGCTCGATGTGCCCTTCTGGCAAGACCTGGTCACGGGCATTGAGAAACCGATCATCAACAAGGGATATATCAAGGTGTCGGATACGCCTGGGTTGGGTATCACGCTCAACGACGATGAAGTGAAGCGGCACCTGAAGCCGGGCACAGGATATTTTGAGCCGACTCCGATGTGGGACGAAGTGCAGTCATTGGACGATGCGCTCTTCAGCTAGAAAAGAAGCTTCGAGTAACCAAGGGGGCGAGGCCAAGGCGATCGCAGCGGAATCAATCGCTTTGTTTCGACCCCAGGACCTCAGAAAATCGATCTGAATTGATGGTGAGGCAGTCTGGCCGCTGTTGGGCTGGAAATGGGAATGTCTGCAGCGGGCCAGTGGGGAAGGAGAAGAGATTCATGAAGAAGACAGTCTCGGCAATTTTGTTGGCATGCGCGGTGTTGATGGCGGCTCCTGCGCGCAGCCAGGTGACCATGACGCGGGATCAAATACTCTTTTACACATCGGACTGGAAAGGCGAACGCTTCCCGGATGGCCGGCCGAAATTGCCGGATGCGCTGCTAAAACGCGCCGTGGATATGACGATTGAAGACATTTGGGAGTTCCTGCGTGGCCAGGGTTACAACAATCAATTTGATTCGGGCTGGCAGGCTCTTCATATGGATAAGCCATTTGCCGGCCGGGCGCTTACAGCCCAATACATGCCAACCCGTCCCGATATGCTGAAAGCGATTGCCGCGGAAGGCAAAGCAGAAGGACGAATACTGGGCGCAGGTTCCGGGACCAACAGCTGGCCCATCAGCGAGCTGCAAATCGGCGACGTGTATGTTGCGGACGGCTTCGGAAAGGTCGTCGAGGGTACGCTGATTGGCTCCAACCTGGGCAACGCCGTTGCAGCGCGCACTCATACAGGATTCGTATTTGACGCCGGGATCCGCGATCAGGAAGAGAATCGGGAGATTCCGGATTTCAACGGATTCTATCGAGGGTACGATCCCTCTGCCTGGGCCAATATGGGGTTGACCTCGATCAACGCCCCGATTCGCATCGGACGCGCGGTGGTGTTGCCGGGAGACCTGGTTCTGTGCAAGCCGGAAGGAGTCATTTTTGTTCCGGCAATTCTTGCCGAACAGGCAATCAGCTATGCGGAATTCACCTCTTTGAAAGACGACTTCAATTTTGAGCTCAACCGCGAAGGCAAGAACGGAGCTCAATTTGAAGGAGGCTGGACGGCTGAAAAGTATGACGCATTCGCCAAGTGGATCGACGCTCATCCTGAGAAGCTGAAGATGGAGCGCAGCGAGTTTGACGCCTTATTGGCGAAGGCAAGATTACCGCGCTCGGCCCACTAGACGGCAGCCCCTCGGTTCAGGCAAAGAGAATTTGAGAAAAGATGTCCATAAGCCAGCTGAAGAAACCCGGTCGCGGTGTGCCCAAGCGCTACCTGCTTGTGTCGTGGGTATTGGTATTGAGCGCCGTTGCCTTCATGGATCGCACCAATATTTCGATTGCCGGTGTATCGATCTGCCGGGAATTCGGAATAGATAACGCACATCTCGGCTGGATTTTCAGCGCATTCCTGATCGGCTACGCCTCGTTCCAGATTCCCGGCGGAGTCCTTGCACGCCGCCTTGGTCCGCGCCGTGTAATCGCGATCGGCGTGATATGGTCGGGGCTCTTTACCGCTCTGACCGCGTCCATTCCGCGGGGCATCCGCGGGGCGCTTTTCCTGCTGGTTCTTATCCGGTTCTCCCTGGCGGCAGGCGAGGCCATCACGTATCCGGCGGCAAACCAATTTGTCGAGAGGTGGTTTCCGATTGAAGAGCGAGGCAAGGCCAACGGCATCATCTTTGGCGGCGTCGGGCTCGGATCGGGACTTACGCCGCCAATCATGACGGCCATCATGTTGCACTACGGGTGGCGCGCTGCATTTTGGTTCAGCGCAGTTGTGGTTTTGCTGGCGGGAACCATATGGTACCTGGTAGCACGCGATACGCCGGAAGAGCATCCCTGGGTGCGCGCTGGGGAACTCGAAGTCATCGTCAAGGGCCGCGGCGACGCCGGGAGGCAAGCGGACAAACTCGCCGTGGCTGCAGCTTCAGGAGCAGAGGGGAAGCGGAAGGTACCGTGGAGCAGAATACTTCGAAGCAAAGAGATTCTCGCCCTGACGGGAAGCTATTTTACGTTCGGTTACGTGGCCTGGATTTTCTTTAGCTGGTTTTATATCTATCTGGTTCAAGTGCGCGGCCTGAATCTGAAGACCAGCGCGGTCTACTCCATGTTTCCCTTTATCGCCATGACGCTTGGCTCTCTTACCGGCGGAGTGGCCAGCGACTGGCTCTCGCGCCACATCAGCTTGCGCGCCGGCAGGTGCTTTCTGCCTGCCTTCGCCTTGGCCTGCACGGCGCTTCTGCTTTCCGTCGGGTCGAGAGCGCACGATGCTCAGACTGCCACTCTTGTTCTCGCGTGTGGAGCAGGGGCCTTGTATCTGTCGCAGAGCAGCTTCTGGTCGGTCACCGCCGATTTCGCGGGGCAATACTCCGGGGTTGTGTCCGGGACTATGAATACCGGCTGCCAGTTGGGTGGCGCCGTAACTGCATCGCTCACGCCCATGATTGCCGCTCACTTTGGTTGGGGGGCATCTTTTCTGACTGCGACCGTGCTTGCTGCTCTGGGCGCAATTGGTTGGCTCATCGTCAATCCCTCGGCGCGGCTCGATGGCCTGGGGCATTCGGCGCCGCGACTGACCCATGTTACCGAACCAATGATCTCCGCAGGAGCGGACTTATGAAAGTCGTATTACTGATTGTGATCTCGATTTCCTGCGTGGTGAGTGGCTATGGGAGTTCGGTGTATCCCACACGTCTCGACGACCCCGCCGCCATTTATCTAACCCCCGAGGACTTTCACGTTCAAGGCGACGGGAAGGCGGATGACAGCTTGGCCGTCCAAGCTGCCATCAACAAGCTCCAGGAGACCCGGGGCGAGGGAATTGTCTTTATTCCCGAGGGCCGCTACCGGATTACGAGGACCATTTATCTCTGGCCCGGCATTCGCATGATCGGGTACGGCAGCCATCGCCCTGTCTTTGTTCTTGGCGAAAACACGCCGGGTTATCAGGATGGCATCGCCTACATGTTCTTCTTCGCAGGTGCGCGTCCTAACTCCGGAACCGTTATTCAGGGGGGCGTTCCACTGCTGGGCTTCCACATGCCGCCAACGCCTCCAGGAGTTGTTCCGCCGGACCATGCAGTGCCCGACGCCAATCCCGGCACCTTCTATTCTGCGATGAGCAACATCGATTTTGAAATTGGGCCTGGCAATGGGGGCGCTGTGGCGATCCGCTTCCATGCGGCTCAGCACACCTATCTCAGCCACATCGACTTCAATATTGGCTCTGGATTTGCCGGCATTCACGAGGTTGGCAACGAGGCCGAGGATCTTCATTTTCACGGCGGCAAGTTTGGCATAATGGCCCGTAAACCTTCGCCGAACTGGCAGTTCACTCTCATCGATTCCACCTTTGACGGTCAGCGCGAAGCCGCCATCCGCGAGAACGAAGCGGCACTCACTCTGATACACGACGAGTTCAAAGATGTACCTACAGCTGTCTCCATCGATCCGCACTATTCCGATCAGCTTTGGATATCGGACGCGCGCTTCGAGAACATTTCCGGCCCCGCCGTTCTCATCAGCAACGAGAACAGCCGCATGACCGAAGTGAATTTCGAAAACATTGTCTGCAGTCATACTCCGGTCTTTGCAAAATTCCGCGAGAGCGGACGGGAGTTTCGCCAAGCCGCAGAAGCTTATCAGGTGAGTGTCTTTTCCCACGGTCTCAGGCTTGAGTCTCCAGGGGCATTGGCGGCATTCCATACCAGTTACCAGGCGACGCCGCTTGCGATGCTTCCGCCGGCTGTGCCACCGGCCATTCGACCGCTGCCGGATGCATTACAGTGGGTCAATGTCCACACCCTCGGTGTTCAGGGCGATGGACACAGTGACGACACGGCCGCGCTGCAAAAGGCGATCGACCATCATCGCGTACTCTACTTTCCCAGTGGCCGCTATCTTCTGCGGGACACTCTTACTCTGCGCCCAGACACCGCCCTGATCGGCCTCCATCCAAGCACGACACAGTTTGACCTGCCCGATGGAACGCCGGCGTTTCAGGGGCCCGGCACTCCCAAACCGCTCTTGCTTGCTCCTGCCGGCGGCGCCAATGTTCTTGTTGGACTGGGCATCTACACCGGTGGGCTGAACAGCCGGGCCACGGGCCTGTTGTGGCACGCGGGCAGGGAATCCCTTGTCGACGATGTTCGCTTTCTGGGCGGCCACGGCACCAATGCGCCGGATGGCTCCCGGATAAATCCCTATAACAACACGCACACGGCCGATCCCGATTTGCATCGTCCGTGGGACTCGCAATACCCAAGCCTTTGGATCGATGGCGGCGGTGGAACCTTCGCCAACATCTGGACTCCCGATACCTTTGCTCAAGCCGGCATCCTGATCTCCAACACCACCGTCCCCGGCTTTGTGTACGAGTTGTCGAGCGAGCACCATATGCGTGCGGAAATCCAGATAAGGGATGCACACAATTGGCAGATCTACGCCCCTCAGACAGAAGAGGAGAGCGGCGAAAGCGGATATGCCTCATCGCTCGAAATCGACCGGTCGAGCAATATCACCATTGCCAACTATCACGGATATCGCGTCACTCACATGGAAGAGCCATTTCCCTACGCGGTGCGCGTGTCGGATTCCAGAAATATTCATTTCCGCAATGTGCATGTCGACGCCAACTGTTCCATCGTCATCTGCGATGCCTCGGGCGCATGTCGTCAGTTGGTGCGTTCCAACAAAGTTCCGTTTGAAGATGCGATCGTAGACCAGACACTGCACGCGGTGGTTCGCGATCGCGAGTTTGCTTACCTAGATCTCTCCGACAATCAGGCAAAACCCGCGTCCCACCCCGTTTCCAGCTTCACTGAAATAGGCTCCCAGCCCGAACTTCTGGCCACCGGCTTCTTCAACATCTCCGGAGCCGCCGTCAACTCCGCTGGCGACCCTTACTTTGTTGACGCCCATTTTCAGCGTATCTACCGGTGGTCGCCCAAGTCGCGGAACGCCGTTGTGGTTCGTGACGCCCCGCTCGATCCCGTCAATCTCGTCTTCGACAAATCCGACAACCTTGTGGTTCTCTCTTCCGGCGGCAAAGATCTCACAGCCTATGCCTTCCGGCCGGATGACGCGGAACAGCAACTCACTCTTCTTCAACCCCAGCCCGCCAGTAACCACCCCGGACGGACGGCTGCGCTTCCGGTCGACTATTGGTTCAACGGGGACTTTGCCAATACGTTGTCAGCCACACAGCCGTACACCTACACCACTCTCGAGGGGATGTTCAGGAAGGGGCTCGGAGGCCGCAAAGCTCTCGAATTTGTCTCCCCGGATGGCAGCCTGTTCATTCCGACTGACCCTGCGCTTGTGCAGGGGGAACCATACTTCGGCACCAAATGGGCGCCCGTTCTCGAGGCCTACGGCCTGGTGAAGGGAAATCCCGGCGAGACGTTCTATGCAACAAACGAGGCTGAACAACGGACCTATCGCGGAACACTCAACCCCGACGGCACTCTTTCTAATATAGCCACCTTCGTCGAGCGGGGCGGAGAGAGCCTTGCTCGGGACGCCGAAGGTAAGGTCTATATCGCCGCCGGACAAGTCTTCGTTTACTCACCTAAGGGCGAGCCACTCGGCACAATAACAACTCCAGAGCGCCCACACGATATTCTCTTCGGTGGTCCGGACCATCGGACACTGTATCTGCTCTCGGATCACTCTTTGTATTCTGTCCGCATTCGACCTTAATTGGTGCAGACAACATTGAACATGGGAAACTGTCAATCGCTGGAGAGGACTGGCCTTGCCCTCAGAATGCGTATCTCTTAACCGGACGGATTTTGAGGATTGAATTCATCCCCGTCGTCGGGGCGGTGGAAACATGGGAATCGGCCTCATCGGATTCCAAGGATTGTGGGAAGGGCTGAAAACGGCACGATCGTTTTCCGGGCTTTCCATAAGCCGTCATGTCCATGGCCTGCCTCGATCGCCGCGAACTCCTGGGCGGCGATCTTTACTGCTGCATCCATCCAGTCTCTCGCGAACTGCGGTGGGCTTTTATGGTGCAGCGTTGAGTGCATGCGTGTTTGGTGACACCACACGAAGCGGCGCCAAGAGACGAATCCGACTAATGTTCTTGAGGAATTGCCGTTGATCGCGCAAATCAGTGGCCACACACTCATCGCTCAGTGCAAACTGGGAGCAACAGAGTGGAGCGAACGGTCACGCTGATCGGGCTTGGATTGAAGGAGGATTATCGGATCGGCATGATCGATATCGTAGACATCAACGCAGACCTGTACGCGTTTGCGGGTCCCGGGCATTGGAACGATCCTGACATGCTGCAGATCGGCAATGGTGGCATGACGCCGGTGGAATATCGAACCCAGTTCAGTATGTGGGCCATGATGGCTGCGCCTCTGATGGCGGGCAACGATCTTTCGGCTATGTCGGAAGATACAAAGTCGATCCTGATGAACAAGGAAGTGATAGCTGTTGATCAGGATCCGCTGGGCGAAGCCGGTCGTCGGGTTTGGCAAAATGGGAATCTCGAAGTATGGTCACGCAATCTGACTGGTGGGTATCGCGCCGTAGTCTTGTTGAACCGGGGAACGGCGGCCGGCATCATCACCGTGCATTGGGCGGACATCGGATACCCTGACTCATTGAATGCCCAGGTTCGCGACCTGTAGAAGGCAAGAGAAATGGGCAGCGTGAAGAGTTATTATACAGCCGAGGTTGCTTCGCACGGTGTTGTCATGCTGACAGTCATGCCATAGCATCACGAGTCGGCCCACATGCCTTTTCTGTATGACATTGATTTCCAGCGATGCAGCACCTTTGCAGTGCAGAGGTCGCGGCCGAACCGGAACAGACATCTCGAAACGAAGCAAAGAGAAGTACGGCGGCTCGATTTCAACTCAATCCATCAAGAGGTCACCTTGGCAAATCAATACAAATCGCTTGCTTCTCGTGCAGTAAGGCTCGGAAAATCCACAGTTACCTCCATGCTTCTGGGAATCATTTTTGTTCCACTCGAGAATGTGGTTCATGCCCAGGCCCGGGCGTTCATGGGATCGATCACGCTGCCAACTTATCAAGAAGGCCCACCGGATCCAAACCCGCCCTTCGACGCTTATGCACCCGAAGGCTCCAATTATCCCTATACTATGCGAACCAACCTGACCGGCGCAAAGGTGGAACACACGTGGCGTGCGGTCATCCTCGAAAACGAGTATTTGAAATGCACAATCCTGCCTGACTTAGGCGGACATATCTACACTTGCGTGGATAAGATCAGCGGAAAGCCGATGTTCTATGAGAATCCAACGATCAAGAAGGCGAAAATCGGTCACCGCGGGGCCTGGGCTGCTTTCGGTCTCGAGTTCAACTTCCCTGTTTCGCATAACTGGGTGTCACTTTCACCGGTTGACTTTGCCTACGCGACCAATACGGACGGCAGTGCTTCGGTGACGGTCGGAAACATCGACCGGCCCTACGGGATGCAGTGGACGGTTGAACTGGTGCTCCGGCCAAAGTCCGCGCTTCTCGAAGAGCATGTTATCCTCTACAACCGTAGCGACGTGCGTCATCGTTACTACTGGTGGGACAACGCCGCAGTGCAAGTGTGGGATGACTCACGCATCGACTATGCAATGAAGTTTGTCGCTTCGCATGGCTTTACGGATGTGTATCCTTGGCCGAATCTCCGCCCGGGCGGAAGAGATTTCAGGTTTATCGCGAACCAGCTAGACGGCCCTGTCTCCTACTTCGCGCATGGAAGCCATGAGACGTTCATGGGTATCTGGAACCCGAAGACGGATACAGGCACGGCGCAGTATTCCAAGTACGAAGACCTTCCTGCAAGGAAAATCTGGTCGTGGGGAGTTGATGCCGATGGGTTGGCGTGGAGGACAGCGCTCTCCGATAACCAGAGTGCCTATGTCGAAGTGCAGGCCGGACTCTTTCGCAATCAGGAAACGTATTCGTTTCTAGATCCTGGCCAGACGATTAGCTTTACTGACTATTGGATGCCCGTGCGCGGAACCGGTGGGATTTCGCGTGCGAATGAGGCAGGCGTGGTCAAGCTCGACGTGCAGGACGCACAGCTTACGGCTCGCCTGAATGTGAATGCGCCAATCGCTGCAGCGGAAATTTCGCTCGTGGAGGGCAGCCGGGTTTTATGGCGTGAAAAATCCAATCTGGACCCTGCGAAGACTTGGACAAAAACAATAGGCCTGCAGGATTCAACATCCGCCGTAACGTTTGAGCTTAGAAATCGGGACGGTCACTCGCTCCTGCGACAAACGGAGGGCGAGTATGACATGGACCCCACGAGCTCGATCAAACCCGGGCCGCAGGCCGCTTATGTGATGCCCGGGCCGGAGCAGCGATCGGAGGATGACTGGTTGCAACTCGGCACAGACCAAGAGCTCAATGGAGAGGTCGTGCGGGCGATGACAACTTATGAAACCGCGCTGAACAAGTATCCCCGAGGATTTTCCCTGGAAGTGGCAGCGGGGCGGCTGGCCACAGCGCTGCAAAGATATGCGGAAGCAGTTCCATGGCTCGAAGACGCGCAAAGCCGGGGCACGGCCAATTCTGTTGTGGCCTATTATCTGGGAATCGCTGAGGAGGGGTTGGGGAATCCGCGTGCGGCAGAAACTGCGTTTGAGATTGCGTACCGTCAGTCTTCGATGCGAGCGGCAGCCGGCATAAAGCTGGGCGAGTTAAAGGCGCGTGAAGGAAGACTTCAGGCCGCACTCGACTTCTTCAAGACCGCTGTGGATGCCGATCCGGAGAACGGCCTAGCGCAAGAACAGTTAGAAGCTGTTACGCGTGCATCCGGGGCTGCAGCGGACGCTGATAAAGACGCTCACCGGGCCCTGAGAAAGTCTCCCACCAGCGATTTCCTCAAGGAAGAGCTTGGCATTACGGATGTGGGGCATCTCGCCGCCGATCCGTACCGTGTGCTGCGCGTCGCTGCACAGTATATGGACCTTGGGCTCTATCAAAAGGCCTTCAACGTCCTGACCCCGAATTACAAGCCGGTTCCTGAGGATGAAATTGAGCCCGGCTCTGTACTTCCACAGGACCATGCTCTCGTGATGTATTACGCCGCATACTGTCGCATGAAGCTTGGCGAAAGTCGGCGCCATGATTGGGAGGATGCGTCGAAGCTCTCGACGAGCCTGGTGTTTCCTTCGACGGAGACGGATCGTATCGTGTTGGAGGCAGCGCTCGATGAGAACCAGGCAGATGCTTCAGCACACTACCTGCTGGGAACACTGCTTTTTTCCAAAGGACTATTCGATGACGGCATGAAGCAGTGGGGCGATGCGAAGGCTATCGCGCCAAACAAATCCGTAGTCGACGCGGATTTGGGGAATGCATGGCTCCTGATCAAGCACGACATGGTGCGCGCAAAGCAGGCCTTCATTGAAGGGTCAACGAGTGATCCCGGCAACGCGGACATCTACATTGGCCTGGACCAGGCGATGAGCCTGACTTCGTCGCCCGCAGCAGAGCGCGCGACCATGCTATCGCGCTATCCTCACGCGGACAGCCCGCAATCCACAATGCCGGTAAATCTGGTTTATCAGCTTGCACTGACGCGGGCGGAAGCGGGTCAGTACGACTCGGCATTCGCCCTCTTCAAGGACCGATTCTTCGCCCGCGAAGAAGGAGGAATTTCCTCGGACCAGGTACTGTTTGAAGTAGAGTTGATGCGGGCCGAAGCGGATGCGGCATCCGGAAACTGCGAGCCAGCCGAGGCCTTTCTGATCAAGGAAGCTTCTTCGCCGGAAACAACCAAAGCATCTCGGACGCTTTTCAAGATGGCTGGGATCGCGCGGCAATGCGGCAAAACAGAGCAGGCGCAATCGCTCCTGAAGGAGGCCGGAGTCACGACACCATCGTCTGAAAACCTTCCGTGGATAATCCAAGCTGATGAGGCACTCGGCACTGGGGATATTGCGCAGCTTAAAGCGGAGCTCAGCGGAACCATTCCCTCGGCGGAACGTCTGACCGAGATCGGCACCTACAGCAGCCGCCGCTGGTACGCGATCGGCTTCGACCAAGCCACACTTGGCAACGTTGCTCAGGCTGAGACATCATTCCGGAATGCATTTCTGCTTCCTGATTCTTTTATGTCACACCACCTCGCCCGCGCGGGGTTGGCCTCGCTGCAGTCAAGCGGCCGTTGACCGTGAGTTGCTGAATACTGACCAGCGCGCCATGCTTTCGACTATTTATGGATCAGTAGAAGCGCTTCTAATCTGGTACGGGGTCATGCCCGGGAAAGTTGAGCGCCCGGATGAAGAGTCTTCGAGCGGTCCGCTCATTTCAATCGACCTCGACAGAATTCAATCTCGCCAGTTGTATCCAGGCTTTCCCGGTTCAAGCCGCGGGGGAACTGTCTTCGGAGGAACTTGTCTGCCGGAACCGGATATTTCGCGACCTATTCCCACTTAAGCAAACGGATAAACCAGTCATCACAGGTTCACGGGAGGCAGGCCTAAATCAGCCCGGAAGCGCGGACCAGTCGAGTTCAGATGCCGACTCCTGATCGAGGTAGACCGTGACATCGGGATGGGTACGGAGAATCGAAGCTGGGCATTTGGTTGAGATTGTTTCCTCGAGCGTTCGCCGCATGATCGGGGCTTTACGGCTTCCTGGGACAGAGACGATAAGCTTCGGGACGCGAAGGATCGCCGGGATGGTAACGCTGATCGCGCACTCGGGAACCTCCTCTCTGTTCTTGAACCAACCTTCCGCTACTTGCTGTGCCCGGCAGGCCGTGTCCAACCTGATAACTCTCACGTCCTGCGGATCTTTGAAGTCGGCAACGGCGGGGTCCATGAACGCAAGGTGCCCGTTTTCGCCGATGCCCAGCAGACAGAGTTTCGGACTGGCTGCCTCAAGCTTCTCAGCATAGAGTCGGCAGAATTTATCCAGATCCTGCGTCGTGCCATCCACTTCGTTAAACGCCAACAAACCGACTTTCTGAATGAGGTTTTCTCTGAGGTAACGACGGAAGGAGGCTGCGTGTTCGATCGGCAATCCTACGTATTCGTCCAGGTGGAAGCCTTGCACCCGATCCCAGGGAATGCCTTCTATGCGGGTGAGAGCTTCGAGAGTGTCTAGCTGTGAAACGCCCGTGGCAAAAATCACTCCAAACGATTCCAAACTGGCGCCCAGTTGTTTCATGGCCTCGGCCGCTGCAAGTGCCGCCGCAGCCCCCAGCGATTCTCGGCTAGGGTGCACCTCGACCGATAGGTTCTCAATCCGAAAACGTCTCACTTTTGCATCGACTGCGATCATATTTCTCATCGAGGGATGTACGGACTCCGCTCTTTACATGAAACGTGTTGCCTGTTCATCGTCTGGCTTGAGACTGAAATCGCGCCTTCGTGGAACAGGTATTGCAACCTTAGCGAGTCCTGATCATCATGTCAAGAAAATTTGCACACATTTGTGAAACACATTGCGTCGAACGGATGAGTTTCGTGGTCAAACGGCTAAGCAGCCAGATTCGAGCAATGAATCGAGAGGAGGCCTTGTGATCGAGGCAGGATTCTGCCTGAAGCTGCGCGAGCCCCCCCGAGAGCTCTTGTTGGCCCCGCGATGAATTTCCCTTGTGGTTTCAGAAAGGCCGCCTGGTTATGGGCCTAGTCGCTTTGCGGTCCGTTCTCAAGGGCCAAATTGCCGGTAACTGCGATCGGCTGGCATGACTCTCGTTTGATCAATTCGGTTGGGACCGAGATTTCCCGGGACTCCAGTCCGGGCTTGGCAATGCGGCTTAGGATCAGCTCGGCCATTCGCATGCCTAAATGCTCTGGAAATTCGCGGATGGTGGTCAGACCTGGATAGAGCCACTCACCTACGGTGTCGTCGCAGCCGGCCACGCTGATGTCATCGGGAATCCTCAAACCGCAATCCCGGAGCCCCTTATATACTCCATGTGCCGTTGCATCATTGCCGGCAAAAATCGCAGTTATACGCTCACCACGGGCCATCAGGGATTTAGTTGCGATGTATCCGACTTCGGCGTCGTCCTCGGAATTCACACTAAGGTAACGAGAAGGTAGACCTGCATCTTCCATTGCCTGTCCATAGCCGGCAAAGCATCGCGCAAACCATGGAAGATGGGTATTTCCGACGAACCATATGTCCCGATGGCCAAGGCCGAGAAGATGGCGGGTCATATCGCTGGCCCCACGCGTTTCGTCGGAGTAAACCAGGTCTCCTTTGGACACAGACCCGAGGTTGAAGATGTTATTGCCGAGTGCGACATAGGGCAAACTCTCGTGCTCGAGCAGCTCGATGAGACTCCCCGAGTTCGTGCCGGCAACCATGACGGCGCGAATCGCATCGCGGCGTTCAAGGATTTTGGGAAGGTGAAGCCGGTCCCAGTGCGAATTGAGAGAGTAGTTGAAAGAAAGGAAAACGATGTCCCAACCTTGCGCGGCGCAATAGCCTTCGGCGCCGCTCAGGATGCTGGAATGGAAGGGATGGAGCATGACTCGATTGCTGAGAAGAAAGGCCAGCGCCCTGGCCTTGTTGCGCTGCAGCAGATCGAGATCGAACTTCGCAGCCGCATCAAGAACCGCCATTTGAATGGCTGGATCGACACGGTTGTTTCCGTTCAGAACCCTCGACACCGTCGCAATACTGACCTTGGCCTCTGCCGCGATCTGTTTGAGGCCGACCCTACTTCCCTGTGAAGGTGACTTTTTCATGCAGAATCCGGTAAAACGGGATTGAGAAACTTTTCACGCAAGCGATACTAATAGACTATACCGCATCCGCTGCGATTCAAAACAGCCGAATTAAGATCTCAAATTGTCAAATTCTCTTCGTGAATAGAGCCGAAGGCGGCTGGAGATAGGATATCTCTGCTAATTCTGTCAATTTTCTCAAAAATGTGAAAGTTTACTTGACATCGTGAATTGCGCCGCCCTATGGTGTTTTGAACATCACCGCTCCTCAGTCTCTCGCGTTGCAGGTCATCGCGTTCTCGCTTGAAATCGAGGAGCAGGCAGCCTCAGGCCCCGAGGGATTCGGGGCCATGCAACTTTTGGAGTGAATTGACGCAGGTCAAGGAAAGGTTTCCATGAGAATCAACATCTTCAAAGGGGCGTTGCTGAGTTGTGCGGCTCTGGCTCTTTCGTTGAGTGGGGCGGCGGCAGTGGCACAGACAATCACTGGTTCGCTTCGTGGAACGGTAACCGACCCGAGCGGTGCTGTGGTTTCCGGGGCTCGGGTCATGATCACCAACCTGGGGACTGGCGTAGCTAAGCAGATAGTCACAGACGCAAGCGGGTTGTATAACGTCGATTTCCTCGAACTCGGCGATTACGCGGTAACGGCAACGGCTTCCGGCTTCGAAACCACCTCGATGGGGCCCATCGCGCTGCGGATCGACCAGATTGCGGTTGCCGATGTGAAACTGCAGGTGGGAACGGCGACGACGACGGTTACCGTTTCGGCTGCTGCTGCCAATCTGTTGAACGCCGAGAACTCCACGACCAGCACCTCGATCACATCGACCACCCTGGAAAACATGCCTCTCAATGCGCAGAACGTCCAGATCGCGACCTTGTTTGTGCCGGGAGCTTACAACCCAAATGCGACAGCGATGAGCGGAGCCATGGGGACGGAGCGCGATGCCTACCAGGGGTATAGCGAGCCGGCGGATGCGCAGCCCTCATTCAATGGCAATCGGCAACAGACGAACAGTTACATCCTTGACGGTGTCGATATAAACGAAACCTTGAACAACGCTGTCGGCTACAATCCTTCTCCGTACTCTATACAGGAAGTGCACGTTATCACCGGAAACGCGGACGCCGAGTTTGGCAACGTGAACGGCGCCGAAGTCCTCATGGTAACGAAGAGTGGAACCAACCAGTTCCACGTCAGTGGCTTTGAATATCACGAGAACAGTGGGCTCACCGCAAATACCTGGGCCAACGAGCATTCACTTACGCCGGTCAGCAAAACGAGCTTCAATCAGAATCAATTCGGCGCAGCGGCGGGCGGGCCCATTTTCAGGAACAAGCTGTTCTTCTTCGGCAACTACATTGGCTTGCGCTACAGCGTTCCTCCCAGTCAAAAAATCGAGAGCGTTCCCACCGCAGCCGAACGCGGTTTTGCGCCGACGGCATCCTGTCCAGCGGGCAATGCCGACCTTTCGCAAGTGCTGACGATCGAGGGCATTCAACTCTACAACACCTCATCGGGAACAAACACCCAAACCCCTTACCTGAACAACTGCATACCGATTGTCAACCCGGTAGCAAAATTCCTTTTCACCACCCAAAGTGAAAAGCTCCTGCCTCTACCAAACGCAACGCCCGCGCCTAACTCGGTTTCGAGCGGCAACTATATAGGCTACCAGTCCAGCATTATCCACAATGACCAAGGCGATCTTCGCATCGATTACACCCTCAACGCGAAGGACACGCTGATGGGCAAATACAGCTATGGCGACGCATGGGACACCCAGAGCAAGGTCCCCATAGAGGTGCTGTTTCCTTACGGGAACGATTACCCGTTCACCAACGTCGCCATCGCATGGTTTCACATTGTTTCTCCCACGATCGTCAATAACGCGCGTGCTGGCTTCACCCGGAACGTCCTCAATCAGGGCGCGTTCACCGATCCGTCCGGGCAGTTTGGAACACATGGCGATACCACACTCGGCATTCCTCTTGCGAACCAGTCCATAGCGGGTTTCACCTTCATGTCAATTCAGAATTCGGATGTTAACTCCTTCGGAACGCAGATCCTCGGAGCATTCAATGTGGACAACAACTTTGACTACAACGACACCCTCACGTGGGAGCACGGAAATCACATCTTCAAATTCGGCGCCGAGTTCCTTCGCTACCAGCAGGACTTCTTCGCGCCGGGCAATCAGGGAGGCCTGCTGGGCCAGTTCAGCTACAGTGGTGCCTATACCGGCCCCGGTAATTATGGATTCGCCGACTTTATTATCGACGAGGCGTCGAGCGCGAACATTGCCGGCGCAGCAGGTCCATTCGGACAGAGGCAATGGCGCGACGCGGCCTATATCCAGGACGACTGGAAGATCCTGCCCAATCTGACCCTGAATCTGGGCGTGCGGTACGCTTACGACCAGCCCATTTATGAAGTCAACAACAAGATGGTGGGAGTGAATCTGCCCCTGCATATCAGGCGCCAGTATCCAAGCCGGTCCAGTCGATGCTGAACTACGCAGGGCAGTTCAATTCAGCCACGAACAAGGCCAATAGCAGGTCGCTTTACAATCCTTATTATCTGAATATCATGCCTAGATTCGGCTTCGCGTATCGTGTCAATCCGCAGTTGGTTGTGCGCGGAGGCTACGGAGTGACGGACGAAATGGAGTCCACAGGCACGGGCTGCGCATGACGCAAAACCCACCATTCCAGCCATCCTTTGCGCAAAACGCCGCAGCACCCAGCACAACAGCGGGGGGGAACCTGGTTCCCGGTGGAGGCTGGCTTTCAAACCACGGCCGGCAACAATCAGAACGTAAATGGATCAGGCTACGACACCTGGGATCCGAACATGCGTCCTGCCGTGATCCAGCAATTCAACCTGACCGGGCAGTACCAGATCGACAGTCACACCACGGTTCAGGCGGGTTATGTAGGCAACATTGGCCAGCATCTGGCGGTACCCATTTGGATCAACCAATATAGCGAACTCCCACCCAGTACTTGCGATGTCAATTTCATGTTGGCCATCGAGCCGTACTATACGCTTGTGGGCCCGGGCGGCGACGTCATTGAGACGGCCTCCAGGGCGATTACAAACTATCATTTGTTGCAGGCTACTCTGCAGCGCCACCAGACAAAAGGCCTGGAACTCCTGGTGAACTACACGCTTGCCAAGAACCTGACGAACAACGTCGGGTATTATGGCGTCGATGGTTTCGGCGTCGATGATTCTTTCTGGCAGAACATAAACAATCCGCGAGGAGACTACGGGCCCTCAAGCTTCGATGTAAGGCAAATGGTAAGTGCAAGTGCGGTGTATGGCCTGCCGTTCGGCCGCGGAAAACTCTTCGGTTCACGCTGGAGCCCCATCGTGGACGAAGCGTTCGGTGGATGGCAATGGTCTATGACAGCCCGTCTCAATACGGGACTGCCAATGTCGGTGACTCAGAGCCCCGGCAACAATTGTTCAAACATAAACTGCCCTGGACTCGCGGACTATATCTCACATGCTAACCGGTATGCGCCACTTGAGATTCGCGGCCGGGGCACCGTCGGGGGTGTATTCCACTGGTTCGGCACAGACCCGTCGGCAGTTCCTTGTACCAGTCACTACGATCCTGCGTCGGGCACAGGGACCGCGCCGACCGGGGGCTGCGCTTACGGCCGTGCTTTGGGTTTCGGGGATGCTGGCGTTGGTACACTGCGCGGACCGGGATTCCAGGACTACGACTTCTCGCTCTCCAAGGCCTTCCAGATCGTCGAAAGTCAAACCTTGAAAGCCCGAATTGACGCTTTCAACGCACTCAACATCGCGAGTTACGGGAATCCAACAACCCGTATCGGAGGCAATGCGGCCAGCTTCGGTGTGATCGGCGGAACAATATCCGCACCGCGGCAACTCCAGTTGTCGCTGGTCTACCAGTTCTAACCGCAGCCTTAGAGCATGTTTTCAACTTTGACGTCTCAACCGGTAAGGCTCCTGGGGCGCGGCTTAAAGCCGGGTTCCACCTTAAGCAGCCCCAACGAGACCAAGAGGAGACACGAAAACAAGCCAGGAAAACGCAAAAAGTGCATGGGCTAAGATGGCTAGCGAGCGCCTTGGAGTGCGGTAGTCTCACGGTCCGAGTTTCTTAGAATAGGTTGCAAAGGCGATCGATGAACTGGATGGCGGGAGATGTCGCATAGGTTCTGTCTTCCACCTCGATCATTCGCGTCGCGGAATGACAGGTGAATCTGAAGGAAACCTTAGACAGAAGGGTTCTGGTTAACAGGAACCGTCAATCACCGCCGGAGCTGACATTTTGAGGTTCATCGCAATGATCGTCAATGGCCTGCCGCGCTTCGAAACCTGTCATGACGAGAGGTTGAAAATTGTATTCAACTGGAATGACGCGGAGAAAAGAACGGTGCTGTTTTGTTTGGCAACGTGCGCCCATGATGGGATTGTCTCCGGACGATGTCCATTTTTTCCGATGGGAATCGGGCTCGCATTGATTTCTTTGGCTCACAAATCCGTGAATCGCTCCGACGAAAGCAGGGACTTAATGAGTCGCGCCTTGTAACGGGAACGATATGGTTAACATCGCTCCGGGAATGGCGTTTTTGACCGTAATATCTCCACCGTGAACGCGAACTGCTCTTCGGGCGATGGCCAATCCCAGGCCCAGGCCCCCAGTTCGCCCATCGCGTGACGCGTCGGCTCGGAAAAAGGGATCAAATATTCGCTGTGTTAGCGAGTCCGGGATTCCTGGACCGAAGTCACGCACCGTAATACTGGCTGTATCTCCGTCGCTCTTCAGAGAGACTTCTACAGACCGGCCACGAGGCGAGTACCGGATTGCGTTGCGCACGACATTCTCAACCGCACGCCGAATCAATTCGGCGTTCCCTTGAACGATCGTTTCCGGTTCTGAGCTCACATCGATCCTGCATCCGGCGCCCTGTGCGTCAACGTCGCAATCCTCAACTGTCAACGTCAACAGATCGTTGAGGCAGACTCTCTCCATTTCGACAGCTCCGGGCTCGCCTTCCGCCCGGGCCATGTCAATCAAGGTCTCCACAAGATCGGACAGCCGTTCAATCTCGTGGCGAAGCCGAGTTGCCGTAACATCCCGATCTGTCGTTTTGCGAACCATCTCCGCTTCAAAGGTCAGGCGAGCCAGAGGAGAGCGAAGTTCATGGGAAACATCCTGCAGCAACTGCCTTTCAGTCATGAGCAGCGTCTCAATGCGTTCGGCCATCGCGTTGAACGATCTGCCCAGATTGCCGATTTCGTCGTTTGACCGCGGCGTCGCGCGTGCTGTCAGCTCCCCGGCTCCAAACCGGTCCACCACACCGGCAAGTTGTCGAACCGGGCGCGTGATGTACATCGTAACCAGCCAGTACAACGCTACGACCGTTACTAGCAGCAGAACATAGAATGGGGTAAACAGGATAGTGGATGGCCCGATGGAAGTCGCAAGCCAGATGTAGTTCCCCTCGTCGGAGCGCAGTCCCATGGTGAGCTGGTTGTGTTCTCCGCGGTACGGGCGCTCTTTCCCAACGGAAACTTTGATCAGCTCAGAATGGTCCTCGCCACTTTCAAGATCGTGCCCGGAAGCATTGCAAATACTGTAATGGGTTTCTCCGGGCTGGTTCAACTCCTGCATGTAGCGCGCCAGTCCTTCCTTTCCATCCGCATGGTAGACGGTGAGCGCATAGCGAAACAGTTGCTGATTTGCGTGAGTGAAGTTTTCGGTTGTGGACTTGCCGATGACGTTGGCGCCAATCAAGAGAAATACGGCCAGAGAGATCGCCAGCGCCGCAACCGACCATATGGTGACTTTCAGCGATATCGATTTCACTGCTCGTCTCCTGCCAGCACATAGCCTATGCCGCGAATGGAGCGAATAGTAATGCCAGCGCTTTCGATTTTCCGCCGCAGGCGGCTAATGTGCACCTCAAGCGATCGTTCGAATGGCGTGGCCTGCCGCTGGTACAGGATGCCGCAAACCTGGTCGCGGGTAACTACCTTGCCTCTCGCTCGGGCCAGAAGATCGAGAATGTCGAACTCGGTCGATGTAATCTCGATCGGCTCATCTCCAATCCAGGCACCGCGTGATGCGGCGTTCAACCGCAGCGGTCCGACAGAGATCGTCTCGCTTCTCGCGGTCTGAGAACTTTGCGTTCTGCGCAGCACCGCCGCGATGCGTGCCGCCAGTTCTTCGGGACCGAAGGGTTTGGCGAGATAATCGTCGGCGCCTGTGTTCAGGCCTCGCACGCAGTCTTCTTGCGCACCGCGAGCTGTCAGCATAATGACGGGCACAGAAGAGCGGCGGCGCAGCTGCGTGAGCACTTCAAACCCGTCGAGTCCGGGCAGCATAATGTCGAGAAGGATGAGATCAAACTTCTCATCGACTGCACGTGCCAAGCCGGTTGCGCCATTATGGACGGCGTGGATCGCATAGTCGGATTCGGAGAAGAATTCGCCGATCAACTGGCACAGGCGTACATCATCGTCAATGATCAGGATGCTGTTCCGTCCGTGGTGCTCACTCTCCATGCTGCATCCTCTTTTACCACAATTCAGCGAGCGGTGATCGGCCGGTGCCGGAGCCTTAACAATTCTTGAGGCTTCGTGGCACAGGTGTTAGGTGGCCTGTCCGATTTTACAAATCTTGAGGTTCGCCCAACGTTGTCTGGTGTTCAATCGGGTTAAGAAGCCGATAAGCAGGATGGAACCGACTCTGAAAGGCACGCAGATGCAACTGAGAACCAACTATCGCTCAATAGCCATTGTTCTTTGCGCGATACTGGGGATCGCCACCGTTGCCACGGTGGCGGAATGCCAGTCAATTCAGTCTCAAGTGGCCGCGGAGCAGAACTGGAAGACCGTTCCAGCAGGAGGCGAAGTGGCCCGGCCCGCGGACGAGGCCACGCTCGCGCACTGGTGGACTGTCTTCAACGATCCAGTTCTCACTTCGCTCGAAGAACGCGCATTGAAGGCGAATTTGGACCTCCGCACTGCGCTGTCGAGCATTGATCAGGCGCGCGCCAATCGCCTCTCCGCCAGCGGCAGCTATTTACCATCGGTGAACATTTCCGGCAGCTCGACCGGCAACCGCACCAGCAACTGGTCAGGTGGGGGGCTTACCGCCTCCAATTCGGCCCAGCTCCAGGCAAGCTGGGAGCCGGACTTCTTCGGCGCCATTCGCAAGAACGTGGCCTCCAACGATGCGAGCATCCAGGCGGCGCAGGAGGGCCTTCGCAACACCATGGTGACCCTCACCGCCGAGTTGGCCACCGACTACATCAACCTCCGCTCCTACCAGGCGCAGCTCGCCGTCACGCAAGCGAATCTGGTCAAGTACCGCGAGACCTACGAGATGACGCTGGAAAAGCGTAGAAGCGGCCTGGCCGCCGATCTCGACGTGGCCCAGGCGCTCGAAACGGTGCAATCGACGGAGGCCACTGTTCCGGTACTCGAAACCAGCATTGAGCAGACGATGAGCGCGATGGCCATTTTGCTGGCGCTCCGGCCAGGAGCGCTCGACGCCGAGCTGGCCGCATCGAAGCCGATCCCCGTCGTTTCGGCGGAAGTCGCCGTCGGCATTCCCGCCGACCTGCTCCGCCGCCGCCCCGACGTCAAGCAGGCCGAGCGCCAGGTCGCCGCCCAGTCTCTCCAGGTCGGCGTCGCCAAGGCCAATCTCTATCCCACCTTCGCGCTGACGGCCACGTTTCTCACTAGTGTGGAGAACCTGCTCAATGTCTTTTCCCCGGCGGCGATCGGCTCCACGGTGGCAGGCTCGGTCGAGCAAGCCATCTTCAATCGCCGCGCCCTCCACGCCAAGGTCAAATTGCAGAACGCGCTCCTCGATCAGTACGAGATTTCCTACGACAGCACGCTGCTGGGAGCGGTGAAGGATGTTGAGAACTCTCTTTATGCCTTCGGCAAGGACCAGGTGAAGCGCAAGTCGCTGGCCGAGGCGGCCGATTCCGCCGAACAGGCGGCCGAGATGTCGCGCGATCTCTACGCCTCCGGCCTTCAGGGTTTCCTTACGGTGGAGGATTCTGAACGCACGGTTTTGTCGGCGCAAAACGGCTTGGTACAAGCCGATGCCACGGTCGACACTGATTTGATCGCCCTCTACAAGGCGATGGGCGGCGGTTGGAAGTAACGGGATTAGCCAGACGAGGCAAAAAGTTTAAGGCGCGAAAGGAACTGGATTCATGACCAAGGACACCGATTTGCATCAGACTCTCGGAATCGCTCCGGAAAAGGGCAAATGGAAGAGGCGCGCCTTCTGGATCGTGCCGGTGATCCTGTTGGTTTGCGTGGCAGCGATATGGGGCGTCCGGCAGAAGAGTGCCGCAGCAAAAAACGCACAGCGCTTTCGCACTGAAGAGGCTCGGATCGGAGACTTGACGGTCACCGTCACCGCCACCGGCCAGTTGAAGCCGACCCACACTGTCGATGTAGGCAGCCAGGTTTCGGGAATCGTGGACTCGGTCCTGGTCGACTATAACAACCAAGTGAAGAATGGGCAGGTGCTGGCGAGGATCAATACGGAAAAACTCGACGCCCAGGTGCTGCAGGACAAGGCCCAACTGGCCAGTGCCCGAGCCAGTGTCGAAAACGCCAAGGTCACCGTGATCGAAACAGAAGCCGAGTACAATCGCGACCTCGACGCCCGCCAGCGCTCCAAATTTCAGATCGTTTCGCAGCACGATTTGGATACCGCCAAGGCCGCCTACGACCGCGCCGTGGTGGCCGTCACCACCGCCCAGGCCTCCGTGACCCAGGCCGAGGCCAATCTCAAGATCGACGAGACAAATGTCAACTTCGCCGTCATCAAGTCACCTGTGGATGGCATTGTGCTCTCGCGGAGTGTCGAGCCCGGCCAGACCATCGCGGCATCATTTTCGGTCACCACGTTGTTCGAAATCGCCGAGGACCTCCGCAAGATGATCCTGCAGGTCAACATCGATGAGGCCGATGTAGGCAAGGTCAAGATTGGTCAACATGTGCTCTTCACCGTGGATGCTTATCCCGGCAGGCAATTTCCGGGCACGATCACGATCATTCGATACAGCTCGACCACCACCAACAACGTGGTCACCTACCTTGCAGAGATTGCGGTCAACAATGACGAACTACTGCTTCGCCCCGGTATGACCGCGACGGCCACCATTACTGTCCAGTCCGTTCCTCATGCGCTGCTGGTTTCGAATCATGCGCTTCGATTCCTACCCTCCACCAACGACACGGACAGCAACTCCACATCGTTCTTGCCGGCACCGCCCGGTTCGAACCAGAATGCGAACACGGAATCCTCCGCTGCCCTGAACAACCCGCGCGTCTGGGTCGTGCGGGAGGGAAGGCCGTCGCCGATCTCCGTAGCGGTGGGAGCTACCGATGGCAAGCTCACCGAGATTCGTTCCGGCCAGGTTACGCAGGGCATGCCCCTCATTGTCGAAGCATTGAAGGAAGGTAAATGAGTACGCCGATCCAGACTCCGACAACAGATCCCGCCCCCGAACCGCTGCTCGAGTTTCGCAACGTGATGAAGATCTACGGCGCTGGGGAAGGCGAGGTCCGCGCGCTGGGTGGCGTGAGCTTCCAGATTCTTCCCGGCGAGTTTGTTGCCATGATGGGTCCCAGCGGCTCAGGCAAGTCAACCACGATGAATATTCTTGGTTGCCTGGACACGCCCACCAGCGGTTCTTATCTTTTCCGTGGCATCGATGTTGGGGCGCTCAACCAAAAGCAACGGGCCCGTCTACGCCGCTACTTCCTGGGGTTTGTCTTCCAGGGATTCAATCTTCTGGCTCGCACCAATGCTCTCGAGAATGTTGAGCTGCCACTCATCTATCGGGGCACAAAACGCGCGGAACGGCGGGAACTCGCGTTTCAGGCTTTGGAGACCGTGGGCTTGTCCAAGTGGTGGGATCACACTCCCGCTGAGCTTTCAGGTGGCCAGCAGCAGCGCGTGGCCATCGCGCGCGCCATGGTCACGGAGCCCTCGGTTCTGCTTGCCGATGAGCCCACCGGCAACCTGGATAGTGCACGAAGCAAGGAGGTCATGGAACTGCTCTGCCGCCTCAACCGAGACCGCCATCTCACTGTCGCCATGGTCACGCACGAGCCCGACATGGCCGCCTACGCAAGCCGGTCTATTCAATTCCGCGACGGCCTCGTTCATTCCGACTCGAACAATCACGCCCATTCACCGGTCGGGATTACCCCAACCGAATCCACACTGGCGGAAGCAGGGAGAGACGCATGATCTGGAACGCAATCCTGCTCGCACTCTCAGCCATTCGGCGCAATGTCATGCGTTCGGTACTGACCGTGCTCGGTGTCATCATCGGTGTCGCCGCGGTCATCGCGATGGTCACAATTGGCAACGGAGCCACCGCAAGCGTTGCTGCGCAGATTAACACCTTGGGGGAGAACGTCCTTACCCTGATGCCCGGCCAGCAGCGTGGAGCTACGAGTGGACTTCGCGCCGAAGCAAAGCTCTTCGAAGAGTCCGACGCGGAGGCGGTCGGCAGCGATATCTCCGGCGTGCGGTCCGTGGCGCCGACAGCCTCGCAATCCATGCAGGCCATCTACGCGAACGCCAACTGGTCGACGACCGTCTACGGCGTCACTAACGCCTACTTCGATGTTCGCAATTGGTCTGTTCAGTCCGGCCGCGAATTTACGGACGCGGAGATCCGAACCGGTGGGGCCGTCTGCATCATCGGTGTCAAGGTTCGCAAGCAGCTCTTTGCCGATCAGGATCCTGTCGGCGCAAACATCCGCCTGCAGGCCGTTTCGTGCCAGGTCATCGGGTTGCTCGCGTCCAAAGGCCAGGGCGGGATGGGCATGGATCAGGATGACCTCGTGCTGGTGCCGCTGCATACCTACCAGCGCAGGATCTCCGGCGATCGCAAGGTCTCCACCATCCAGATTGGGGTTCGCAGCGATTCCGACACCAAGCTTGTCCAAAACGAAGTCGTTACTTTGATGCGCCAGCGCCGTGGCATCCAGCCCGGCCAGGAAGACGACTTCACGGTGATGAACTCGCAGGAGTTCCTCACCACCTTGACTTCGACGATGCAGATCCTCACCGCACTGCTCGGCGCGATTGCCGCCATCAGCCTGCTCGTAGGCGGCATCGGCATCATGAACATCATGCTGGTATCTGTCACCGAACGAACGCGGGAGATCGGTATTCGCCTCGCAATCGGTGCCTTCGACGACGATGTGATGATCCAGTTCCTTGTCGAGGCGGTCGTTCTCGCTTCTCTGGGCGGAATCATTGGAATCGGTCTCGGTCTTGCAGCATCGTTTGTCGGCTGTCTCCTGATGAGACTCACTTTCTTGCCCGACCTGACGATCGCAGTTATTGCATTCGTCTTCTCTGCTTTGGTCGGCGTCGTTTTCGGCTTCTTCCCAGCGCAGAAGGCCGCCCGGCTCGATCCCATCGAGGCTCTACGTCATGAGTAGCTACCAGACTTGCCAGAATGCGGAGATCGCGTAACTGAAAGAGAATTCGTGCGTGGCTCTTGTTTGTATGTAACTTCATCTAAAGTTGTGACCGGAATCATGCTTCTTGAGGAGGATTCAAATGAATCGTGGATTGACATGGGTTGTACTCGCATACTCCTTGGTAGGAATTGCGCAGTTAGCTTCAAAGCCGGTTCTGAGTCAGGAGCAGAACCCACGGGCAGAAGGTCAGGCAAACGCAGGATCCGTCATGCAAGACATCTCGGGAACCTGGGTAGCAAAGATGACCACTCCAATGGGCCAGATGGAGATCACGTACAAGCTCAAAGTGATTGACGGAAAAATCACCGGAACTCAGAGTCTGCCATTCGGAGACTCTCCCATCGTAGATGGCCGAGTTAGCGGCGACACATTCCGCTTCGTCGTGGAGTTGGAATCCTTTGGGAACATTCAGAAGAGCGAGGTCAAGGGCAAGATCGTCGGCGATACACTTGAATTGATACCAGCAATGCCAGGTCCGCCGCCGGGAATGGGTCCCGGCGCTGAAGGTCCCGGCGGACCTCCTCCAGGTGGACCTCCATCAGGCGGACCTCGGGGACCGGGTGCACCAGGCGCTCCCGGCGGAGGGGCTCCGCCCTTCCAGATTCAGACAGTTGTAGCGAGACGCGGAACACCTACGCCCTCGTATCGCGCACCCTCAGTGGATTACGCTGCTCTGCCCCACTTGGCGCTTCCGGCGCTACGCCCCGTACCATCGGTCGGAGTTGCAAACACTCCGCCCATGGGCTGGAACAGCTGGAACAAGTTCCAAACCAGAATAGATGATGCGACGATCCGCGGAATCGCTGATGCGATGGTCAGCAGTGGAATGCAGAAGGCGGGATACAGATACGTGATTATCGACGATGGCTGGCAGGGATCGCGCGACGCTAAAGGAGTACTTTCGCCCAACCCGCAGTTACCGGACATGAAGGCGCTTGCCGATTACGTCCATTCCAAAGGATTGCTGATCGGAATTTACTCGTCGCCCGGCCCTCGCACCTGCGGCGGCTTCGAAGGCAGCTATGGCCACGAGGAACAGGACGCCAGGACATTTGCTGCCTGGGGTATGGACTATCTGAAATACGACTGGTGCAGTGCTTCGCGCGTTTGGAAGGACGGAGATATGCAAGCGGTCTATCAGCGCATGGGCGAGGCACTCAAGCAAACGGGCCGTCCGATCGTTTACGCACTCTGCCAGTACGGGCGTGCCGGCGTGGTTCAATGGGGCGGTCAAGTGGGCGCAAGCCTTTGGCGCACGACCGGTGACATCAACGACCATTATGCCTCCATGGAGAGGATCGGCTTCTCTCAATCCGATCTGGCAGCCTTCTCCGGTCCTGGGCACTGGAATGATCCCGACATGCTCGAAGTTGGCAACGGGGGCATGTCGACGAATGAGTACAAGACCCACTTTAGCCTTTGGACAATGATCGCTGCTCCGCTGATTGCCGGGAATGACATTCGCAGCATGAGTTCGGAAGATGCGGCAATCCTTCAGAACAGCGAAGTCATCGCAATCGATCAGGATTCGCTGGGCGCTGGAGGGAAACGCGTCAGCATCACCGGCGGAATTGAGATTTGGCAGAAGCCATTGGCCTCCGGAGACATTGCGATCGCCATATTCAACCACAGTACCGAGGAAATGCGTTCCGTGATTTCGTGGGAAACGTTGAGTATCGGCAAAGATTACGCAGTGCGCGATCTATGGGGCCACGCGGACCGTGGATCAACCGCAGAGGCGTTTTCAGAACCAGTATCAGCACATGGGGTGATTGTGCTTCGGTTGCACCGGATAAAGTAATTCACCCGGCGCGATCGACAAAACTGTGAAAGGGCTCTTGATCCTAAGCACGATTCGAGGTAGACAGGCATGAAGATTCTCACCGTATTCTTAATTTCTGCTGGTTTGGCGTATGGGCAAACTCCAGGGAAGATCATCACTTTTAACAAGGCCGATACCGAGCATTGCAAGGTGGTAGCAGTTAAGGGAATGCCGCTCCTGCAGTCCACGTATGACGGCATCACCGTAGCCATCGCAATGCCAATGAACAGAGGAAATGGCGACTTCTCAATCTTCGTTGCCGTTTCACAAACAGGTGCTCAGCCCTTCCGGGTAAATCCAAAGGACTTCTATGGATTGTTCTCAGACGAGAATCACACCCGGTTTGCGTTCCATGATATGGCAGCCGAGATGGATGGGATGGTTCATCCACCGGGCGCAGATGGGGGAATGTCGGCTGCAAGCAAACAAGTGGATCCCGGCTCGATGGGGCCAGGCGGCGCAGGGGGACCCGGAGGTCCTCCGCCCGGAGGTGGCGGTCCGCCGGATTCTGGTGCGAGCGGCCCTCCCCCGTCAGGAGGCCCGAACATGACCCCTGCGTATTTCCGCGGTGGAAAAGTGAAGCCGGGGGCGGGAATCGCTGGCTGGATCACGTTGCGGAAGCCGAGCGGAGCGACGCTCGAGATCCGTCCCACAGACATGCTGGACGAGATCGACATATCGGTGAATGGAATCTTGTTTCGCTTCTGACGCAACCTGACCGGCTAAGATGGCCAAAAACTTCCTGAGATCGTTCAGCTATACACGGTGCTAGGCGACTGGGACTAGCACCATTTGGTCGATTCACAATATTGTCCCGGACGAGCCAATCGGTCCTCCAGAACAAACCTGGCGTTTGAACGCCATTCTGAAGTGGCTTAGGTGCGCCGAGGGCCCAAAATTATCGAGGCGGCGTCCGGACAATTCCCGTTTCTCCCCGCTTATCGGTGAGCGACATACGCCGTGCCTGGTATCAAGAAACCCGCCGCACAGAGTAGACATCCTCCAGCAATGCTGGGGGATTTACTGCCGAAGGAGGACTGAATGAAATGCCAGCTGGGCTGCCTGGAAGCCGACTACTGGCAAGCCTTTATGCGTAGGTGTTGATCGTGCTGCCGGTTGACGAGTTTTGGGCGGAGGAAGGTGTCATTTTGGCAATGTCTTCCCGCAAGGTTTTCAAGGTTTCCTTAGCCGAAGTTGTGTCACCCTTCTTGAGATCCTTGTCAAGCTGATCCAATAGCTTTTGGATTTCGGATTTCCCAGTGCTGCCGGTACTGCTAGAGCTACTGCTTGAACTGCCGGA
>Ga0224557_1000480_pt1 | contig 44972 bp, 45 predicted proteins | sample 714S31014metaG_FD_180677 | JGI IMG/M metagenome (GOLD analysis project Ga0224557, IMG submission 180677) | Peat soil microbial communities from Stordalen Mire, Sweden - 717 S3 10-14 | ecosystem: Environmental > Terrestrial > Soil > Wetlands > Peat | place: Sweden: Norrbotten County, Stordalen...
AGCCAGACGAATAGCGAGAAGCCGTCGTAGACCTGCGGTAGATCGACCTCCCCGACCGAGACGCCAGCGTGCGCCCAGAGCCGCCGAGCGGTCTCGGCGCCCACCTCGACGATGTCGTCCAGCGGCCAGTGCAACGGCAGACGCCGCCGGGTCGGCGTACCCGCGGCATAACCGGCGATGTAAACCGGACGGTGCGGCAAGTCCTTCGCGCGTTCGGCGGAGGTGAGCACGAACGCAGCCACACCGTCGACTGGAATGTCGCAATCGTAGCGACAAACGGGGTCGAACAACATTGGCGCAGAAAGATACTCGCCTACGGTAAGCGGCCGGTCGTGCCAAAACGACCAAGGGATCCGCGCGCCGTTCTTGCGCGCCTCGACGACCACGGCCGCCATCGATTCCCGGCTCGCGCCGAAGCGCTGCAGATATTCGTTGTGCGGCAACGCAATCATGGCCAGCGGCCCAAAGAAGCCCTGGGGTGCCGTCCATTGCTGCAGCCCCCGGGCCTCGCGCATGGGGTTGGCGTGATACCGCCCGGCGGGATTGTGCAGGGCGCGGTGGAACACCACATAATCGGCAGCACCAGTGGCTACCGCGTTGACGGCGATGGCCATCGACCCAGTGATCTGGCCGATGCCATCGAAGCCGGCAACATAACGCGGAGTGGCGCCCAGGTGCTGGGACAGCCATGCGGACGAGACGATGCTGACGCCGTCTTCGGCGGCTTGGCCTCCCGCGCTCGGCAACAAGCTCGAGCTCACGAACCCGTCGATCTGCTCAAGGCGCAAACCGGCGTCGGCGATGGCGGCGCGCGCGGTGTCGACCGCCAACGCACCCAGCGGCTGACCGGCGCGGCGAGTCACCTGGCTGTGCGCATAGCCGACGACGGCGACCTTGTTGCTCGCCGCGAATCTGGCGCTCACAGTAGCTCGAAGGCGGGAACAGCCACGCCCGGGGCGAGGTCCTCGAATCCGAGGATAACGGCAGCACCAATGTGCAGGTCTGCATCGACGCCGTCGAGCAGGCGGCCGATCATCCGGAGATCTTTCTGCTCAACGAGCTCCACGTCGACGAGGACGAATGGCAGGTCATCTCCGAACCCCGGCAGAAACGCCTGCCGCGCCACCGTCCATGACCGCACCGTGCCGCGGCCGCTGACCGGAGTGAATTCGAACCTCGGATCACTGGTGTGGCAATGCGGGCAGACCGCGTCGGGGGGCATCGTGAACTGACCGCACTGCGCACAGCGCGCCACGGTCAGGACGTGCTCGGCCGCAGCGGACCAGAACGGCGCCGACGACTCATCGGGGACCGGAACCGGCCGCTCGGTCACGGAATTACCCCGTCCTGCATCATCTTCGATATTGCGTCCCAGTCGTAGCCGAGTTCCTGCAGCAGCGCCTCAGTGTGCTCCCCGTGCTCAGGTGCACGACGCAACGGTGCCGCCTGTTCGTCGAGTTGCACCGGCACCGCGGGCAGCCGATAGGTCTGGCCTTCATCGAGCCTGACCTCGCCGACGTAGCCGTTGGCGATGACCTGCGGATCCTCGATCACCTCCGCTACGGATTGCACAGGCGCCCAGGGTGCATCGAGTTTCGCCAGCAACTCTTTCCACTCCACAAGCGTGCGGCGAGCGAACACCGAATCCAATTCGGCCACGCAGGCATCACCATTAGCTCGCCGCGCGGCCAAATCGACAAAGCGGGGGTCTTCGATGAGGTCTTCGCGGCCGACAACTCGGCAGAACTCCGCCCAGTAGCGGTCACCTTGCAGGAACATCAGTTGGATATGACGGCCGTCCTTGGTCCGATAATTGCCGGTGAGCGGATTTACCTGTGGCCCGCGCCCACTCACCGGCCCGGCCTCACCGCCGTTGAGCACCGCCAGCAAGTCGGAAGACAGCGTCCACATCGCGGTGGCCAGCAGGGACACGTCGACCACCGAACCAACGCCCGTTTTCGTTCGCTTGAGCAGCGCAGTTGCGATGCCGAAAGCCAGTGCCATAGCGGCGTTTCGGTCGCCGATCGCGCCGCGCTGACTGATCGGGTACTCACGGTCGGGCGGAGTAAGTATGTGTCCCACTCCGCCGCGCGCCCAGAACGCCGAGCTGTCGTAGCCAGGCTGGTTGGCATCCGGGCCGCGTACTCCGAAGCCATGACCGCGCGCGTAGACAAGACTGGGATACCGGTCGCGCAACGCCTCCGCGCCAAGGCCCAGCCGGCTCAACGCGCCCGGGCGTAAGCTGGTGAGGAACACGTCCGCGGAGGCGAGCAATTCATGGAGCACAGTCAATCCGGTTTCATGATGCAGATTGATCGCGATCGAACGCTTGCCCCGATTAGCCAGAGCCATCGACAAGTTGACGCCGTCGCGGTCGGTGCCGATACCCTGTGTTGCCAGCCCTCGATAGGGGTCTCCCTCGATGCGCTCAATGCGGATGACGTCGGCGCCCCAGTCGGCCAGCAGCGCACCGGCCACCGGCACGAACACCCATTGCGCCAACTCGACGACGCGCAGCCCGTCAAAAGCGTTCGAAGAGTCTGGGTCCATCTGATGCCTCCTTCTCTACTCGTGCAGCCCCGACAGCGCATCGTGATCAGCGACTGCCGTGCCGGTCCGATGCAGCAAGGTGGCGATCACATCAGGCTGCACTTTGGTGGTGATTCCCCACAGAAAGAACCCATGGACCATGCCCAAACCGATTGCGCGCCAAGCTTCGTCCCATGACGGTGCCGCGATGCCGTGTGCAGCGAGGCGATCCAGGTAATGGCGCAACAGATCGCGCTCGGTGCGTCGGCGCTCCTCGACGGTCAGTGTCGAAGCGAGATGATAACCGACGTCGAGGTACCACTTGCCGCGCTGGACGAGCTGCCAGTCCAACATTGACGGGATCTGGGCGGAATCGAGAAATACGTTGCCTACGTGGGCATCGCCGTGGATGACGCACCACTGCTTGGCCGCCATCTCTGCGCCGGTCGGCACGATCAAGCGGCGATAGGCCTTCACCAGCCGCACCGCGTCCCTTACCTCAGCGGGGATCCCTTGCCCGTTCGGTCCTTCGAAGTTGCGGGCGATCGTGGCGATCGTGGTCGACTGACCCCATATCTCGAGCACGCGACCGAGACGTGGTCCCAACCACGCGACATCGGCATAGCGAAGCGCGGCCCATGTCTTAGCGTGCAGCCGGGCCAGCTCGGCCAGCGTCTCGGCCGTTTGGGCGGCCGTGTACGGACTATTGCCGTCGAGAAAAGTACCTCCCTGCGACACGACGTCTTCGGTGATAACTACACCGTGCTGGGTATCCGGATCGATGTCTGCGTACACACTGCGCAGCGTGCGCACCCCACTCGTGGCGGCGATGTCTCGGTAGAAATACGCTTCGGGGGCCCCGACATAGCGTGCCGTCCGGCCAATTTCGTTGAAGTAGCCTTTTACGCACAGGGCCGGCGAGAGGTCTTCAGGAACACCGCCGGCGCACTCGATGGTAAATCTCGCATTGGTAGAGATCCGGTCCACGATCGGGCCGGGTACCACCGCACGTATTTCGATGCCGGGAAACCGCGGTTGCAGCGCGGTGGTGAGCCACTGCGGGGACAGCGCCTGTTCGAGGCTGTGCGGGATGGGCGCCCTCGACACGGTCATGTCGTTGCGGCCCCGTCTGGCAACAAGACTGGACTGAACGCTGCGTGCGCCTTTGCGGTCTGAACTTCCAGGAGTGCAGCACGGTCGTCTTCTAGAAGAAAGCCCGCTTGGATGGTCGAGTCCAGGCTGATCGTGAACTCGGCGAGGTAGGTCTGGACGTCGCCATACCGGCTGGCGAGCACCTCATAAGGCAAGGTCGTCTCCCGGCCGGCGAGCATGCATAGTGGTCCTGGTGTCGAGTGAGCCGCATAGCTTGCGAGCGGCGCGTCCAGGAACGGTGACAGCACACCCCCGATCGCATTGCCGAACCGGTCAACCCGCGCCTCGGCCACCACGTCATCGATTCGCAGGACAATGCGTGGCGCCTTCGGCGGCGTGATGTCGTTCTCGACCCAACGGAATAGCAGGTGCAACGCGGCCCTTAGGAACGCCGACACCGGAAAGGTCGAACCGTTCCCGTCACAGCCGACGATCTTGGCCGCATGGGGTGCACCGGCGACTTCGTACGACCGGAAACGATCTTCTGCGGAGTCGGCATCCTCTCGGCGCACCGACGCGGCGCCGGGGTTTACGAACTCTTCGAAGCTGAATCCTTCGACATCGCTTTGCGGTTGGACTTCAATGACCGGAACCCCGGCCGGCGGCATTGGGGCGTACTCGAATCGGGGCAGGCCTTCCCCAACGGCGATCGGGGTCAGACTTGCCGCGTGGGAGGCGGGAAAGTAGCCGTCGTAAACGGGACAATCGTCGGTGGTGCGGGTCAGCGCGCCGAACGTCGCCGCGAAAGTTGCGGTGTCAACCGCACTTTGCGAGTAACCGCCGAGGTAGACGCGCCGGACCACAAGGTGGAGCAGCGGGCAGTGCTCACCGCCCTGCTTGACCAACGCGCCGATCGCCCGCAACAGGTCCCACACAAGGTCGTTCGAGGGAATTTCGATGTCGGCATAGCGTGCCGGGTCGCGGCGCCGGAGTTCTCCTGCCGACCAAGCGCGCACACTGATTCCGATCCAGGCGTCGCCCTGTGCTTGCAGCATCGCGCCGACGTGTAACCAGAGTGCATCCCGGTCGACACCGTAGGTCGTGTTGAACGGCTCGATGACGACGCGCCCACTGAACCGCGCCGGGTGTTTTGGAAAACGGGTCAGGACTCGGGTGACGTAGCGATGCCCGCTGCTGACGACGCTGGCGGGCCCGGTGGCGGGTCCCGCGTAACAGCTAGCTGTGCCTGAGAGCAGGTACTCCGCCTCTGTGTATTCGGGCGAGAGCTCGGGCGCGTCGTCGTCGAACTCAGACGATCGCGGGGGCACAGCACTCGTCTCCGGCCTTCCCGAGCCGGCCGGTATAGGTAGCAACGTCTCCTGTGCCATTGGGAATCAATGTGTTTCGTGCTGAGCGAGGCCCATCCGCTCGCCGGCCCGCCCCATCGCATCCATGCATTGCTGCAGTGCGAAGGCGGGATTGAGCTCGAGCGCCTTAGTGGGTTCCGGATAGATCAGGATGTGGCCGGCCGGGAAGAAGTACACCTCGCCAGCACTTGCCTCCTCGTCCACCCAGTCGGTGTTCGGATAGGTCGCGCGGATTGATCCTTCGAAGATGTATCCGTAGTGCGGGCAAGTGCACACCCCACCGGGGAGCCCGCCCAGTTGGTAGAGCTCCGTGCAATCCAGCGGCCCGGTTGTCGTGTACCCGACCTCCATGTCTCCCCACTGCACTGAACGGAAATTGTCCCCGGCCATCGGCCAGCGCCCCGCTCCGCAGCTGGGTAGTTCGTCCGGTTTCGCGTGCGGCATGGCTATTCCCCATTCCGTCGAGGCGTTCGTTCTCGGAGAATCATCGTGCCGTGCCGCCCAGGGCGGTTAGACAGAATTCCCACAGGCGATCTGTTGCGTCAGTCGCCAGCGGTGCGTATGCGTGGTAGTGGTACACGGACCGAACCAGTTCGGCAATGAACCAGGCAGCCCATTCCGGGTCGGCGGGCGCCAGCAGTCCGGCCTTTACTCCGGCCTTGATCTCCTTGAGCAATAGGTCGACAAACGGCTTCTCGGCCGTCGCGAGCTCATCGGGGAATATACGGTGCAGCCGCCAGTGTGTTGACACAATGAATTTGGCGGTGCCACCGTCGCCTTCTTCGGCGTCGGGCACCTCCATGACCGCGGTGACGTAGAAGCGCAGCCGCGCGACCGGATCGGGCAACTCCTCGGCGGCAGCCGCCCAGCGGGCACACGCATCGGTCATCGAATCGGCGATCACGGCCAGCAGCAGCTCATCCTTGCTGGGGAAGTAGCGGTAGAACGTCTGCAGTGCAACGCCGGCCTCTTTGGCCAGCTCCTGGGTGGTGAAACCGTCACCCTTTTCCCGAATGAGCCTGCCGGCGGCGTCGAGCATCAACCTCACCTGGTTGGCGATGCGGGCGCGCGACCGCTGTACGGCCGCCGACCGCTCCGTGGCGCGTTCCTCAGCCCATGACACCGAAGGAATGCTAGCGGCTGTCATGTCGGTGAGAGCACGACGACGGGAATCTCGCGGTCGGTGCGTGACTGGTAGACGTCGTAATTGGGCCAGACATCGGTGACGATCTTCCACAGGCGCGGCTTCTCGGCGGCCGACGCGGTGCGCGCGACAACCGTCAGTGTGTCTTCTTTCACCTGGACGGTTGCCTCCGGATTGGCCTGAAGATTCAGGTACCAAATCGGGTGACTCGGCGCGCCACCCATGGAAGCCACCACCAGGTAGTCATCGCCGTCGCGTCCGAAAATGAGTGCTGAGGTGCGTTTTTGGCCCGTGCGGCGACCGGTCGCGGTGAGCAACAGTGTGGGAACGCCGTTCCAGATATACCCGACCTCGCCGCCGGTTTCGCGATACGCGCGAATGTGGTCCTCGCCGAGCAGCAGGAGGTCGGGTTGCGTGTAGTTTGATTCGGGCGGGGTCATCTCAGGTCACCTCAGGCTTTATCGAAGAGCACAGGTATGGCGGTCGCCCCGCGCTCGTACATCCCGACGAAGCGAGGGGGTTCGGCGTCGGGGTCGAGCCGCAGATTGGGCAGCCTGTCGAGCAGCGCCGAGATCGCAATGGTCATCTCGGCTCGGGCCACGTGCATGCCGAGACAGATATGCACGCCCTGCCCGAATCCCAATGACGGCCTATACTTTCGGGTGATGTCGTACTCGTCGGGGCGATCCCACCGGGCGGGATCCCTGTTGGCGGCGCCGATCGCGAGATGTACGACGGATCCAGCGGGGATCTCGATGCCGCCAAGTTCGGTGTCGGCCATGACCCAGCGGGAGAACATCGGATCGGTTGGCAGCCACCGAATCCCCTCCTCGATGGCGGCGCGCAGCAGCTGCGGGTCGGCGCGCACCGCCTCGAGGAGTTCGGGACGCTGCAATAGCGCCGTGATCGTGGTGCCCATCTGTTTCCAGGTGGTGCCCGAGCCCGCACCGAGCAAGAGCAGTACGAAGGAATCGATCTCACGATCGGTGAGCCGGTCCGCAACGCCGTCCTCGTCCGTCAACTCGGCTTGGACGAGAACGCTGATCAGGTCGTCCTTCGGCTCGTCTCGGCGGGCCGCGATGACCGGCTTGAGTATGTCGACCACCTTCTGCGGATCGGTCGCGAGCGCTTGTCGGATATCGAGGGCCTGCTTGACGGGCACCCCAAAACTGCCGGTGATGGTCAGTACGGGGATGGCCGCGCAGAAGTCGACGTTGAGTTCGGCGTGTCCGTCGTGCACGAACCCGTCTATGAGCATGTCGACCGTCTCGGAGATCCAATTGTCGATCCACCACTTGCCATTCGCCGGCAGGAAGGACGGTTGGACAAGTCCGCGATAGCGCTTGTGCTGCTCGCCGCCCATCGAAAGCATGCTGTTGGTCAGGCCCAGCGGACCACCGTCGAGGTCTATGGGCTCCGGGGACGACGCGAACACCTCCGGGTTGCGGTAGGCCGTCATGCAGGAGTCGTAGTCGAATGCCGTGAAATGCGGGCAGTCGGGGTACGGCAGCCCGTGGAAGAACATCGTATCGGTGCAGCCGCTCAGCTCGTGGAGAACGCCGGGCAGGACCGGACCCTCCGCGCGCAACCGGTGCCAAACCGAGTACGGATCTTCCTGGTAGGCGCCACCGCTGTACGCATTGTAGGAGCTGCGCAGGTCGAACAGCTCCCGCAGCCGATTGCGGTCCAGGGCGGGCGCGGTCATCGGGCCACGAACCCGCCGTCGATCGGCAGCGCCACGCCAGTGACGTTGCGCGACGCGTCCGACACCAGATACAGCGCCGCCTCCGCGCAGTCCTCTGCCGTGATGGCGCGGCCCAACGGGTGCTGCCCACCGACGGCTTCGGCAATCGCGGCCTGCTGAACGGCGTCGACTTGTAGTCCACCCGCCGCCATGAAACCGGTCGCGGGCATGGCCGCCGGGCAGATGGCATTGACGCGAATTCCGAAGGGGGCCGCTTCGATCGCGACGGCGCGGGTGAGCTGAAGAACGCCGCCCTTGGTGGCGCCGTAGACCGTTCCGCCCCAACCCACAAGGCCTGCCACCGAAGCGGTGTTGAGGATGACGCCGCCAGAGTTTTGCTTCTTAAACTGCAGCACCGCGTGCTTGCACCCGAGGAACACCCCACCGAGGTTGACCGCGACCAAGCGGTTGAAGTCTTCGAGCGTGTGCTCCTCGAAGATCATGCCTAGCCGCGGTGTCGGTATGCCGACATTGTTGAAAAGGATGTCGAGTGTGCCGTACTGGTCAACCGCGGCCGCGATCATTGCTTGGACCTGCTGCTCGTCCGATACGTCGGTCCCGACGGCGATGGCGGTGCCGCCGCCCGATTCGATCTCGCGCACAGCCTCTTTCGCGTTGTCGAGATTGATGTCGGCCACGACCAGCCGCGCACCCTCTTGCGCGAAGCGTAGGGCAGACACTCGACCCACACCGGAGCCGGCGCCGGTGACGATCGCGCTTTTGCCGTCCAATACGCCGGTCATGGGCTCAGGCTTCTCTCGTTTGGGACGCCAAGACGGGCGGCTCGGCCGGCGTAAACCGGTAAAGCCGTTCGGCGTTTCCTCGCAGCAGCTTGTACTGCACATTCTCCGGCAGGTCCTTGATCACATTGCGCGCCACGCCAATGCAATCGGGCCAGGTCGAGTCCGAATGTGGATAGTCCGTCTCGCACATGATGTTGTCCTCGCCGAGTTCAGCGAGGCTTTTGACCCCGTGGTGGTCCTCGATGAAACAGCCGAAGACGTGACCGCGGAAGGTTTCCCGGATGTCGAGCGTGTCGAGGTCGGCCCCGTTACCGGCGTGACCCATGAACGTGGTCCCACGCTTCACCCAGTACCGCTGCTTGTCGAGCACCTGTTCGGCGCGCTCCAGGAAGTAGGGCATCCAACCGACCTCGCCCTCAGAAAGAGCGATCTTCAGGTTCGGGTAGCGCTGAAACAGCCCGCTGAAGAGCCAGGAAAGCATGGTTCCCGACGTGCGCGAGGCACCCCAGGTGAGGTTCGCCATGAACGGGGCATCCGAGCAGATCTTGGGCAGCGTCGACGACGAGCCGACGTGCATGCTCGCGACGAGCCCGAGTTCGTTGGCCGCCGCCATGACGGGATCCCAGTAGCCGCTGGCGTCGTGAATGGTCGGCAGCCCCAAGGGTTCGGGGTTCTCGGAGAACGCGAAGGCCGTGACGCCCCTAGCCGCCATGCGCTCCATCTCCGTGACGGCGAGGGCCGGATCCCACATGGGGATCAGCATCAGCGGGATGTACCGCCCCGGCGCGACGCCACACCAGTCCTCGACGAGCCAGTCGTTGTAGATCTGGAGACAGTGGAACCCGAATTCCCGGTCGCTGGCCTCCATGAACAGTTGTCCGCAAAACCGTGGCAGGGTCGGAAAGCACAGCGATGCAAGCACACCGGAGCGGTCCATATCCTCCAGACGCGCCTTGGCGTCGTAACAACCTGGCCGCATCTCCGAGTAATTCAGCGGTTCGGGGCTGAACTCCTCTTTGGACTTTCCGACGACAGCGCTCAAGCCCGAGCTTGGCATCCTCTTGCCGTCGTAGACCCAGACGTCCATGCCCGTGTCGTCAACCTCCATGTGCGGCGCGCGGTCTCGGTCCTTGAAGGCAACGCGGTCGACCCACAGATTCGGCGGCTCGAGGATGTGGTCGTCGACAGAGATCAACCAGTCCAAGTTATAGGTCGCGTGTCCGTTGGCTTCTGGGCTCATTTCAACTCCCCGATCGACATGTGCTTGACCTCCTGAAACTCGCGGATGCCGTCCGGGCCTCTTTCCCGACCGAGACCGCTCTGCTTGTAGCCTCCGCTCGGCGCGTACGCGGAGAAGACGGTGGTGTTGACGTTGACCGCGCCGGTGCGCAGCCGGCGGGCCACGTTCACCGCCGCCGCGGCATCGGTCCCATAGACCTGACCGGACAGGCCGTAGACGCTGTCGTTGGCGATCGCGACCGCGTCGTCGACGTCGCGGTAGCCCAGCACGCCGATGATGGGACCGAATATCTCGTCCTGGGCCGCCGGGTTGGCGTTGTTCGGCAGGTCCAAGACGGTGGGCTCGAAGAAGTAACCGCGGTCCAGACCCGCAGGGCGTCCGCCGCCACTGAATACCTTGCCGCCGTGCTCTTCCGCGAGCTTGACGTATTGCTCGCACTTGTCGCGCTGAGCGGCGCTGATGACCGGTCCCATGGTGATCCCGGGGTCGGTGGGCATGCCCACCTTGATCGCCTGGTAGGCCGCACTCACCGCTTCGAGCACCTGCTCTTTCTGATCCTGCGGGACGAGCATGCGGGTGGCGGCCACGCAGGCCTGGCCGGCGGTCGTCGCGATAGCCATGGCCGCGCCCGCAGGCGCGCGTTGCACGGCGTCAGGCAGGTAGATCTGCGCGGACTTGCCGCCGAGTTCCAGCGATACGCGCTTGACGGTCGGCGCAGCCTGTTCGAGGATCTTGCGGCCCGCCGCCGTGGAACCGGTGAAGGACACCATGTCGACCGCGGGGTCGCTGGTGAGCAGCTCGGCGCCGGCGATGCCCGCCTCCACCACCACGCTCAGCACGCCCGGCGGCAGGCCCGCGGCGTCGGCAGCCGCACCGAAGATCAATGACGAGATCGGCGTGAGCGGGCTGGGCCGCAAGATCACCGAATTGCCAGCCATCAGAGCGGGAATGAGCTTCTGGAAGCCCATGATCAGCGCCGCGTTGTAGGGCGTGATGGCAGTGACTACGCCGACCGGTTCGTGGCGACGGATGCTGAGTGCGACCCGGCCGCGGACCAGGTCATCGACGGGAACCGGACTGGCTTCCTCGTGCGACATGGACAGGTAAAGGTCAATGGTCTGACGGGCGATCATGACTCCGGCCGTCAGCTGGGTCATCTCGGCAAAGAACGCAGGCTGGCCGGCCTCCGCGACGAGGGTGGGCACCAGTTCGGCGCGGGCGGCATCGACATGGTCGACGAACGCGGTCAAGATCCGCGCCCGTTCGGCCGGCGGGGTTTCGGACCACACGCCGTCGTCGAAACTGCGGCGCGCCTCGGCGATGGCGCGGCGCACCTCGCCCAGCGGCGTGGCCGTGACGTCCGCGACATGGCTTTCGTCAGCCGGATTTTCGACGCTAACCACGTCGTCACCGGTGATCCAACGGCCCGCTATGTAGGTTCGCTGCTCTGCGAAGATAGTCACCACGCTCCTCTCATTTTTGAGACTCTCGCCCTGGAGGACCGAAAGGCCGCTGCCGGACAACATATTTCTGGACCTTCCCGCTGGCCGTGCGCGGAAAATCCTCTACCTGATGCAGCTCTTCGGGCCACTTCTGCCTGGCCACGCCGGTGCGCTCGAAGTGAGCGCGTACCGCGCTCATCGTCGGCATGGAATGTTCGGGCTTGATCCGCAACACCGCGGCGACGCGTTCGCCGAGCCGCGGATCCGGTGCGGCCACCACGACGGCCTCCGCGACCGCGGGGAGGGCAAGCAAAATCTCCTCGACCTGTAGCGCACTGATGTTCTCTCCGCCGCGAATGATGATGTCGGACTTGCGATCGGTGAGGGTGAGGTAGCCGTCGTCGTCCATGACTCCGATATCGCCGGTGTGGTACCAGCCGTCCGCGTCAAATGCCCGTTCAGTTAGCGCCGGGTCGGTGTAACCGAGACACAAATCCGGTCCACGACTGAGGATTTCGCCGTCGTCGGCCAACCGGATCTCCACGCCCGGCCGCGCCTCGCCGTCGGTGAAGAGACGCTTGTCTTCCGGCGCAGTCCAATGTGAGCCGGTGATCGACGGGTGTTCGCTGCTGCCATAGGAGCGGTGGACGAGGATGCCGAGGTCGGCCAGTCGCCGCGTGACCGCGGCTGGAACGGTCGATCCCCCGAGGCCGAGGTACTTGATGTACTGGAGGTGGTCTTCGGTGAATCGCGGGTGGTCGAGCAGGCTGGTGACGAAATAGGGAGGCCCCCCTCCGAGCGCGACGCCGTCGCTTTCCATCAGATCGATCGCGCGGTCGGGGTCCCAGACATCGCACAGGTCGATCGGTGCCCCCTCGATGACCGGGATGAGGAACGCGCCGAGCATGCCGATGAAGTGCCCGACCGGCAGCGCGGTGAGTAGCCTGCCGCGACCGGGTGGGTAATTCTCTAACAGCTGGCGCGTCTCGAAGCCCAGCGACTGGTGGCTGTGGATGACGCCCTTAGGGTCGCTGGTGGTGCCGGACGTGAAGGCGATCAGGGTCGGCGTCGCGGGGTCGGCCGGCAGCGTGCCTTGCATCGGCTCGTCTTCCAGCAACGCGTCGAAGCCCGGGCCGACCAGCGCAACGATGGGGACGTCGGCGCTGACCTTCGGGTCGTGGGCCATTCGTCCGAAGTTCTCGGCGGTGATGAAGACGCGCGGCTTGACCCGCGACAGGATGAAGCCCACTTCCTTCGGACCGTAGAAGTGGACGATCGGGACAATCACCGCACCCAGGAATGCCGACGCCCAGAATGTCGCCGCCGCCTCAACCCAGTTCGGAAGTTGAAAAGCCACCACATCCCCCGGGCCGACGCCTCGGGCCCGTAACCCCGCCGCCAGCCTGCGGGCAAGCAGTTCGACGTCACCGACGGTGCCGTCGAAAGGCCGCTGGGCGGAATGCACTCGAAAAGTGACGTGCGAATTGTCTGTGAGGCCCCGGGCTAGCAGCTCCCCGAGGGTGTCCGACGTCCACCAGCCCTGGTCTACGTAGCGCTTCGCCAACTCTGGCGGAACGTGACGGACGTGTAGGTCGGTCACACGGCTCCTCTGACGATGTTTCGACTATGGCCACGGTAGAACATTATTCTTGTTCTCTCAACAGTGATAACACCGGAGAAAGCAGTCTTGTAGTTTGCTCTGCACGAATGTATCGTTCCCACCGTTACTGACATGAGATTCGTATCACACCCGGTTGGCGATTTAAATACCTGCGATCTGGATAGCGAAATGCGAGCTGAAAAACACGTGGGCGCGTAAGTGATCGGAAGTCTCCCGCCTGCACCGGCACGGATGCTGCCGGCGGGTGCCGCGCCGACCGGTCGCCACGGCGGCTCGCGTCGCGCATATGCCCGCCCGCTCGCAGGGCTGGCAACTGTGGTGATCATCGCGGGAATCATCAACCTTGCTGCAGTTCAGTTCCGCGGCGGTTTCACCGAAAGCGTTCCGGTAACCGTGATTTCCGATCGCGCGGGTCTGGTGATGAACCCCGGCGCCAAGGTCAAGCTGCATGGCGCACCGGTCGGCGCCGTCACTTCCATCGAGGACACACCCAACGGGCAGGCCGCCATTCACCTGGCTATCGATCCCACGCGGCTGCACCTGATTCCGGCGAATATTCTCGTCAGTATCGTCGCGACGACGGCATTCGGCGCCAAATTCGTCCAACTGATTCCGCCCAACCACCCGTCAGCGCAGAGCGTGCGTGCGGGGCAGGTTCTCGACGCCGACCACGTCACCGTCGAGAGCAACACCATCTTCCGGCAACTCACGTCGGTGCTGTCGAAGATCAACCCAGCCAAACTCAACGAGACTCTAGGGGCGATCGCCAAGGCTCTCAGCGGGCGAGGTGAGCGATTCGGGCAAACGCTGCGCGACCTGAATGCCTTTCTCGCCAAGATCGAGCCGAGCCTGCCGAATCTGAGCCACGACATCGACGCCGCCGCCGAGGTGACCAACGCCTACGCCGACGCGGCCCCTGACTTGATCACGACGGTAAGCAACACGACGCAAATAAGCCAAACCATCGTCGACGAACAACACGACCTCGACATGCTGCTGATCAGCACGATCGGTCTGGCCGACCTCGGTACAGACGTGCTGGGCAGCAACAGCCAAGCGCTCACAGACGTGATGCACCTGCTGGTGCCGACGACTGACCTGACCAACGAGTATCACCCGGCCCTGACCTGCTCGCTGAAAGGTATGTTCCAGCTAGCCAAACAGCCCAACGGCAACCTCCCCGGGCTTGAAGTGCTCGGCGCGATAAGCCTGGGCGCCGAGCGCTACCGCTATCCGCACGACCTACCAAAGGTAGCCGCCAGTGGCGGTCCACAGTGCGAACACGAATTGCCGCTGCAGTTCAACACATTCCCGCCCTTCGACGTTACCGATGTCGGCTCCAACCCATGGAAGTACGGAAACCCGACGAACCTCTTGAACTCCGACGCTCTCAAGCAATTTCTCTACGGGCCCATCGATGGGCCGCCCCGCAACTCCGCTCAGATGGGACAACCAGGTTGATCGGCGCAGGGAGGACCACCTGGGGGACGCTCGTTAAGGTCGGCACCTTCGCCGTCATAATGCTGACGCTGACAGGTTTCTTATTTGTTGTATTCGGTGGGTTTCGCGCCAGCTCGACACATGATTACTCAGCGACATTCGCCGACGCCTCACAGCTCAAAACGGGAGACTCGGTGCGCGTAGCCGGCATTCGCGTGGGCACGGTCAGCTCGGTGTCGCTGCAGCCGGACAATACGGTCCTGGTGGAGTTCGACGCCGACCGTGACATCGTCCTCACGACGGGGACCAAGGTGGCCGTCCGCTTCCTCAACCTCGTCGGTGATCGATTCCTGGAACTCGTCATCGGACCGGGATCGACGAGGATACTGCCCCCGCGATCGCATATTCCGGCGGACCAAACGTCGCCTGCGCTGGACCTTGATCTGCTACTTGGCGGCCTTAAACCCGTTATCCGAGGCCTGAATCCACGCGACGTCAACGCGCTGTCGGCGGCGCTGCTAAAGGTATTTCAGGGTCAAGGGCAGCCCCTTCAGTCACTGCTATCGAAAACATCATCGTTCGCCAACGACGTCGCAAACAAAAATGAGGCCATCGAAAAGCTGATCGACAACCTCAACACAGTGGTGGAAACCCTTGCCAAAGACGGCAATCAGTTTTCCGGCGCGCTTGATCGCCTGCAGCGTCTGATAAGCGAACTCTCCAAAGACCGCGACCCGATCGGCGATGCCATCCAAGCGCTCGACAACGGCACCGCATCGGTTGCCGACCTACTGAGCGCCGCACGCGCTCCGCTGGCCGGAACGGTCGACCAGCTGAATCGCCTGGCGCCCTTGCTCGATAATGGCAAGGGAATGCTCGACGATGCCTTGCAGCGAGCGCCCCACAACTTCCGCAAACTCGCGCGGACGGGTGCCTACGGCAGCTTCGTCAACTACTACATCTGCAGTGTGAGCTTCCGCGTCACCGATATGCAGAACCGCACCGCGGTCTTTCCTTGGTTCAAACAGACCGAAGGAAGGTGTGGGGAGCCCTAATGCTGAAATACCGTGGCGCCCAACTTATTCGACCAGGATTTATCGGTGTCGTTCTAGCCTTAATGATCATTTCCGTGGGGCTGGCACCCGAGAAGCTGATCTCATGGGCGACGACCGTCCGCTACCAGGCGTTTTTCTCCGAAGCCGGCGGCATCGCTGCGGGCGCCAAGGTGTTGGTGTCGGGTGTGAAGGTCGGCACGGTGTCCGACGTCGCGTTACGCGACGGCGATGCTCTGGTGACATTCCAGGTCAAGGGCAAGTTGCGGCTAGGAAGGGAGACCACCGCACACATCCGCACCGGTTCGCTGCTTGGCGCTAGAATTCTCACACTGGAGCCGGCGGGCCCCGGAAGGATGCATCCGTCCGACGTCATACCGCTGTCCAGGACGTCGTCCCCTTATTCGCTGACCGAAGCCGTCTCCGATCTGACCAGCGATCTCGCCGGGACCAGCACCGACACCCTCAACCAATCGCTGAACGCCCTTTCGGCGACGCTCGACCGGATCGCACCGGAACTGGGTCCGGCGTTCGACGGCGTAGCCCGTCTGTCGCAGGGCCTCAACAGCCGTAGCGAATCGCTCAACGCCCTACTCAAGAGCGCCAGGGATGTCACTGGAATCATTTCGCAGCGCACCCAACAGGTCAACACCCTGATCCTCGACGGGAATGATCTCCTCGGCGTGCTGGTGCAGCGGCGCGACGCGATCACCCAGTTGCTGGCCAACACATCTGTCGTCGCCAGACAGCTGTCCGGTCTGGTAGCCGACAACCAGAGTAAGCTCGCGCCGACACTGGACAGATTGAATTCCGTCGCAGCAGTTCTGGAGAAGAACCGCGACAACATCTCCAAGGCGTTGCCAGGGCTGAAGAAATTTGAGATCACCTCGGGTGAGACCGTCGCCAACGGCAACTACTACAACGCCTATGTGCCCAATATTTCGCTGCCCGAAACGGCCCAACCATTTCTCGACTACTACTTCGGCTTCCGCCGTGGAGACCCGAACATGCCACGAGCGTTGTTCCCATGGCCACACAACGGCATTCCGGGGGGCTCACGGTGATCGGCAAGAAACGGCTCGCAGCGGTGACGACAGTGGCTTTGGTGGGATTGATTGTGGCCGCCGCGGGGCTGATCGTCCGCGAGAAGTTCTTTCGTCCGACGCGGCTCACCGCCTATTTCGTCTCGGCCACCGGCATTTACCCAGGCGATGAGCTGAGAGTCTCCGGCGTCAAGGTCGGCACCGTATCGTCCATCCAGCCGCTGCCCAGCCAAGCCAAGCTGGTGTTGGAGATCGACCGCGACGTGCCGATCCCCGCCGACGCCAAGGCGGTGATTGTTTCCCAGAACCTAGTCTCGGCTCGTTACGTCCAGCTCACACCGGGCTATCGCAAGAGCGGACCGACCATGGGTGACGGAGCAGTGATCCCACTCGAGCGGACCGCCGTGCCTGTGGAGTGGGACGAGGTCGTCTCCCAACTAACCCGACTGGCAACAGATTTAGGCCCAAGCAGCGCGGTGTCGTCGACGTCGGTCAGTCGATTCATTGAAAGCGCCGCCGGCGCGTTGGACGGTAATGGCGCAAAGCTGCGGCAAACACTGGCGCAGCTGTCCGGACTCGGCCGCATCCTGGCCAATGGCAGCGGCAACATCGTGGACATCATCAAGAATCTGCAAAACTTCGTCACCACGCTTCGCGACAGCCGGCAACAGATCGTGCAGTTCGAAGATCGGCTCGCAACCCTGAGCAGTGTCCTCAACGACAGCCGATCCGACCTTGATGCTGCCCTGTCGGATCTGTCGGTTGCGCTCGGACAGGTGAAGGGATTCGTCGCCGAAAATCGGGACAAGACCGCCGAACAGCTGCAGCGACTAGCCCATGTCACACAGACGCTAGCCGATCAGCGGATGGACGTCGAGAACATTTTGCACGGTGCACCCACCGCGTTTGCGAATGGTTACAGCATTTATAACCCGAACGTTCCCGGCGCCATCGGGAGCTTCATCATCAACAACTTCTCCAATCCGGTGCAGTTCCTCTGCTCCGCGATCGGGGGGCTCGAAAATGTCACCGCTGGCGAGACCGGAAAACTGTGCGGCGAATACGCGAGTCCGGGACTGCGACAGTTCAACTTCAACTACATGCCCATTCCGTTCAGCCCGGTCCTGCAGCGCAGCGTGACTCCGGACAAGCTCATCTACTCCGAGCCTCGTCTTGCACCCGGTGCTGAGGGCCCAGGCCCGCAGGCGCCCGAGATTCCGCCGGCGGTATCGGCCTACACGGGCCTGGGTGAATCAGCGCCGAAGAACCTGCAGCAGATGCTGCTGCCCGCTGAAAGTCCGCCGGCACCATCCGATCAGCAGCCGTCGCCGCCTGGCCAAGGAACCCCACCATGAGCGCACGCCGAGCACTTTCCGTCATTTCCTGCGTCGTGACCTTTTCATGCGTCAGTGGTTGTTCCTTCCAAGGAATCAATTCGCTACCGTTGCCCGGCGCGGTTGGCCGCGGGCCGGGCGCCAGCATTTATCACGTCGAGATCGCGAATATCGATACACTCGAATCCAATTCGCCCGTGATGATGGCTGACGTCGTGGTGGGAAGCGTTGGCCGGATGCGGGTCAGGGAAGGCCACGCCGACGTCGAGGTGTCTGTCAAACCCGATGTCGTCGTGCCCGCCAACGCGGTCGCCACCGTCGGGCAGACCAGCCTCTTGGGTTCGATGCATGTCGAGCTGAATCCCCCACTCGGCCAGCATCCAACCGGGCGACTCGAGCCCGGCGCCACGATCCCGCTGGACAGATCGTATACATATCCGTCCACCGAGGAGACGCTGTCGTCGCTTTCAGTGGTGCTCAATTCCGGCGGGCTGGGACAAATCGGCGACATCGTGCACAACTTCAGTGCCGCATTGTCCGGCAACGAGAACGAGGTCCGCGAATTATTGACGCGACTCGACAATTTCGTCGGCGTGCTGGATCGCGAGCGCGAGCGGATCATTGGGTCCATCGAGTCGTTGAACCGTCTCGCCAGCACGTTCGCATCACAACGCGACGTGATATCGCAAGCGCTGCAAAAGATACCTCCCGCGCTGGACGTGCTGATCCGTGAACGGCCGCGCATCACCCTGGCCCTGGATAAACTTCGCGTCTTCAGTAACACCGCTACCCGGCTCGTCAACGATACGCAGGCCGATCTTGTGAAAAACCTGCAGAACCTTGAGCCGACGGTTCGCGCATTGGCCGACGTGGGGCCAGATCTCAGCACCATCCTTGGATACCTGCCGACGTTCCCGTTTACCCAGAACTTCCTTGATCGGGCAATCCGGGGAGACTATTTCAATGTCTTCGCAGTCGCCGATTTGACGGCGCCACGCCTCAAGAGATCGCTGCTCCTCGGCACCCGCTGGGGCGACCCGAACACAACACTCGTGCCCGCTCCGGGCGATCCCGCATACCTGAACTACACCTACAGCCCATCGAGCCTGGGCCTGCCACCACCGCCCCCGGCTGCCGGTCCCGCGCCGGCAGGTGCGCCGGCGGGTGCGCCTGCCGGCGCGGGACCGGCAGGTGCGCCGGCGGGTGCGCCGGCTCCCATGGCGCCTGACATGAGTGCCGTTGCACCAGTTGATCAGCCGTCAGGTCCCGGTGGCCGCTGATGCTGACACGCTTTGTCCGTATTCAGCTGACGATCTTCACGATCGCAGGGCTTATCGGTATGTCGGCGATGGTGTTCGAGTACATGCAGGTCCCGACGTTACTCGGGGTCGGCCGGCTCACTGTGAAGTTGGAGCTACCCAGCACCGGCGGGCTCTATCGGTTCAGCAATGTCACCTACCGAGGTGTGCAAATCGGCAAGGTGACCGCGGTGGGTCCCACAGAAACCGGTGCGGAAGCCACGTTGTCGATTGACAGGTCGCCGAAGATTCCCGCGGACCTGCAAGCCTCGGTGCACAGTATGTCGGCTGTCGGCGAGCAATACATTGATTTGGTTCCTCGCTCGCAGTCATCGCCTTACCTGCGGGATGGGTCGGTGATCGCTCTGCGCGACACAGAGATTCCGCAGCCGGTGGGACCGATGCTGGATCGGCTCAGCGCGATGGTCAACAGCATCCCCTCGGACAAGCTCACCAGGTTGCTTGACGAGTCATTCAAGGCGTTCAACGGCTCCGGCTACGACTTCGGATCTCTACTCGACTCGGCATCGAAGATATCGCACGACGCCAACGACACCGCCGACCATACCCGCGCCCTGGTCAACGATTCTGAACCGCTACTCGACTCGCAAGTCGAATCTGCCGACGCAATCCGGCTGTGGGCACCCAGCCTTGCCGGTCTCACCGGTCAGTTGGTGGCCGACGACCCGCAGTTTCGTAAGGTGCTCCGCACCGGACCTGGCTTCGAGCAGGAAGTTTCACGGCTGCTCAACCAGGTCAAGCCGACGCTGCCGGTGTTGCTGGCGAACCTGACGACAATCGGTCAAATCGCCGTGACCTACCATCCGTCGCTCGAGCAACTCCTAGTGCTGCTCCCACCCTACGTCGCATCCACCAGTTCCTACGGCGTCCTCAACAACCCGACCGGCCTTGCGGTCGGTGGATTCGCTCTGACAATCGCCGATCCCCCGGCGTGCACGGTGGGATTCCTGCCGCCGTCGCAGTGGCGGTCGCCAGCCGACACGAGCGAGATGGACACCCCCGACGGTCTCTATTGCAAACTTCCGCAGGATTCGCCAATCGCCGTACGTGGCGCCCGCAACTATCCCTGCATGGGCCACCCCGGAAAACGTGCACCGACCGTCGAGATATGCAATAGCGACAAACCCTTTGAGCCGCTTGCACAGCGCCAGCACGCGCTGGGCCCGTACCCGCTGGATCCGAATCTGATTTCCCAGGGTGTGCCGCCGGATGACCGGGTCACGTATCGCGACAATATCTTCGGCCCGGTTGAGGGAACGCCTCCACAGCAACAGCTTCCGGGGTCTCCTCCTGCCGCACCGCCACCCCCAGGCCCGCTACCGGCTCCGGCGCCGACCGAACTTCCGCCGCCAGCCGGTACCGACCTTCCTCCGGCAGAGCCAAACGCATTCAATCCCAAAGGCTCCCGCGTGGCACCGTCGGTCGCGATACTGCATTACGACCCCCGCACAGGACGGTACGTCACACCAGACGGTCATCTCTACCGGCAGTCCGATCTGGTTCATACGGCGCCCAAGACATGGAAGGACATGCTCCTCATATCGAGCTGAAGTTCAAACCCGGCATTCCAACTATCAGGACCGACACACCACTCCCGGCATGCGGCCTGGTCGTTTCAAGAACGGTTCGAAGTAGGTCAGGCTCCGCCCAATGGCCCCGGATCTGCTCCGGGAAGACCCAATTCGGCAAGTATTGCGGCAGTGTGCTCACCGAGCGCAGGCACGGCGCCCATCGGTGGATCGTATCCGGAAATGATGGGTGGTGGCAGGAGCGAATCCACCGGGCCGTTTGGCGACTCCACCGGACGCCAGCGCTGCCGCTCGACAAGCTGAGGATGGGCGACCACCTCGGTTGGCCGGTTCAACCGGGCATTGCCGATGCCGGCTTCGTCGGCGAGCATCTGGACGTCGGCCAGGGTGCGACCCGCGCACCACGCCGCGATTGCTGCGTCGACTTCGTCCCGGTGAGCGACGCGGTCGGCGTTGGTGCCGAATCGCTCATCATCAGCCAGGTCGTCGCGGCCCAACACGGTGCGGGCCAGCCGCTGCCACTCCTTGTCATTCGTGGTTCCGAGCACCGCGATCTGTCCATCTAAGGTGGGGTACGCGCCGTAGGGCGCAACGGCCGGCGAGCTCATCCCCAGCGGCTGCTGATCTATTCCCGCGTGCCGGGCGAAGTGGAGCTGATAACCCATGACGTCGGCCATGGTGTCAAAGAGGCTCACCTGGACCGAGGGCGGATGTTTCAAACCGTGAATACCCTTGGCGCACAACAATGCCATCACCGATAGCGCCGCATAAAGCCTGGAACACACATCGGCCACGGGTGGACCCGGCTTCGCCGGTGCTCCCGCCGTACCCGTGACGGCACAGCACCCCGACTCCGCCTGCACCAGAAGGTCATACGCCCGCTTGTGGGATATTGGGCCACCCTTGCCGTAGCCGTCGATCTCGACGGCAATGACGTTCGGATGCCTCTGCGCCATGTCATCAGGCGAAATACTCAGTCTGGCCGTCGATCCGGGCGCCAAATTGGAAACCAGCACGTCACAGCGATCCAGCAGACGATGCAGGGTGTCGATCCCAACCTCGGACTTCAGGTCCAGAGTGAGTGATTCCTTGCCACGATTGACCCAGACGAAGTGCGCCCCAAGACCGTTGACCACGGCATCGTAATGCCGGGCGAAGTCTCCCCCGTCAGGATTCTCCACCTTGATCACCCTGGCGCCGAAATCAGCAAGGGTGCGGGTGCACATCGGAGCCGACACCGCCTGTTCCAGCGCGACGACGGTGATGCCGGCAAGCGGAGCCTCTCCGCGGTATTGCTGCGATGCCATGTCGATGCGCTTACTTACGCATTCCGCGGCTGGCGCACAAGCGCCGAGGGTCGTTCTCGTCGAGATCCATGTGTCCCCTCCCGGGTATCTGGCAGCAGGCGACGGTCAGGGCCGCACCGGGCAACTTTGGCACGTGGGCGGCCTACGCCGACGAACCTGAGAATGGTATTATCCATATCCAAGAACGGCACTTGCACACCCACTGGCAATACATACGACTACCAGGCCCGATGACTAATCGCGACGCTTACCGGAAACCCGTTGATTGGCAGCTGAAAAGAATGTTAGATTATCTATCTTATGACGGGGTTTGGCCCACTTTGGCTACGAGTACCGAAGGATGGCTGTCGTGATTGAGCACGCGGACGGAGCGCGCACGCCCCTGATCGATGCCAGCGTGCACATCTTCTTTCCGTCCACCAAAGACTTACGCGCCACGTTGCGTGAGCCGTTCAAGAGTCGCGGCTTCCCCGACTACGAGATGGACTGGTACGGCGCGCCCGGCGGCGAGTACGCACCGAACACCGAGGGACTGGACGGCCAGTATCCCGGTTCGGATCCGGAATTCGTTGCCCACGAGCTGTTTTCGAAGCGTGGGGTCGATGTTGCTATCCTGCACCCGGCGGGCCGCGGCATCATGCCGGACCGGCATCTCGGCACCGCACTGCATGCCGCACACAACGAGATGATGGTGTCGCGCTGGCTGGATTCCGACGAGTTCGGCGACCGATTCCGCGGGACTATCCGGGTAAATCCGGACGACATCGCTGGCGCGCTGCGTGAGATCGACAAGTACAAGGACCATCCGCGCGTGGTGCAGATCGGCGTCCCGCTGCAATCCCGCGAAGTCTATGGCAAACCGCAGTTCTGGCCGCTGTGGGAAGCGGCGGTCGACGCGAACTTGCCGGTGGCCGTACATATCGAAGTCGGTTCGGGCATCGGCTTTACCCCGACGCCGTCCGGGAACACCCACACTTACGAGCAATACGTCAGCTTCATGGCGCTGAACTACCTCTATCACCTGATGAACATGATTGCCGAGGGAGTATTCGAACGGCTGCCCACGCTGAAGTTCGTTTTTGCTGACGGGGCCGCCGACCTGCTGACGCCGTTCATGTGGCGGATGGACTGCTTCGGCCGGCCACACCTGGAGCAAACGCCGTGGGCGCCGAAGATGCCGAGCGACTACCTGCCCGACCACGTGTATTTCGTCCAGGGCAGCCTCGACGGACCCGGCGACGTCGATTTTGCCGGGGAATGGTTCAGCTTCACCGGCAAGGAGGACATGGTGATGTTCGGCTCGAGCTATCCACACTGGCAGTGCGCGGATATTCACAAGCTGCCCAGAGCGCTGTCCGCCGACCAACGCGAGAAGTTGTGCTGGCGTAATGCGGCCGACTTGTACGGGATCGACGTTTCGGTCGACCTGGCTGCCGGATAGTCGCAGAATAGAAGTCTAGGGAGACTGAGGAGGTCAACATGACATTGACTCACACACAGGAACGGGTTCCCGCCGCCGAGCGCATAGCCGTCCGGTGCGTCGACTCGGATGTTCACCCGACGCCCAAACGTGGTGAGCTCACCGAACACATCCCGGAACCGTGGCGCAGCAAATACTTCCTCACTCGCAAAGTGGGCGACCAGATCTACTACGACGCTCCCGACTACGCACACGCGTACGCGATGCGCCTGGACACCTTTCCCGCGAATGGCGAATTCCCCGGCAGCGACCCGGACATGGCGTTAAAGCAGCTGATCATGGAGGCCGGGGCGGATATCTGCATCCTGGAGCCCGCCGCGTACCCGGCGCGCGTACCAGGGGCGCAGCACGCGATGGCGGTCGCCTTGAACGACTGGCAGGCCAACCATTGGCTGGACAGCCACAACAACTGGCACGAGCGCTGGCGCGGGTCGATCTGTGCCGCCATCGAAGACCCGGAAGCGACCGTTCGCGAGATCGAGCGCTGGGCCGGGCATCCGTACATGGCGCAGATCCTGATCAAGGCCGAGCCGCGTCCGTCGTGGGGCGACCCCAAGTACGACCCGATCTGGGCCGCAGCCACCAAGCACGACATCACGGTGAGCTGTCACCTATCCCGCAGCCACTTCGACGAGCTGCCGATGCCGCCGGTTGGATTCCCCAGTTACAACCACGATTTCATGGTGACTTACTCGCTGCTGGCCGCAAACCAGGTGATGAGCCTGATCTTCGACGGCGTCTTCGACCGGTTCCCGACACTGCGGATCGTATTTGTCGAGCACGCCTTCACCTGGATCCTGCCACTGATGTGGCGGATGGACGCGATCTACGAGGCGCGCAAGTCGTGGATGGACATCAAGCGCAAGCCGTCGGAGTACGTCAAGGACCACATCAAGTTCACCACCCAGCCGCTGGACTTCCCGGAGGACAAGACCGAGTTGACCCGCGCGTTGGAGTGGATGGAGTGCGACAAGATCCTGCTGTACTCCTCTGACTACCCGCACTGGACTTTCGACGACCCACGCTGGTTGGTCAAGCACCTCCCTAAGGCCGCCCGCGACGCGGTGATGTACAAAAACGGCATCGCGACCTACCACCTTCCGGAGACGGTTCCCGCCCTTGAGGGTCAGGTCCGGGTGCTCTGAATTGGCTTCTGAAGAATTGGCTTCTGAAGAAAGACGCGCAGCCCCGGAGCGGCCCCAGCCCCGCCTCGCTCAGGGCCGCGAGCATGTTGTCGCGACGGTGGACGAAATTCCGCCTGGTAGCCACAAGCTGGTGCCGATCGGTCGGCACGGCGTGGGCGTCTACAACGTCAACGGCACCTTCCACGCGATCGCGAACTACTGCCCGCACCAGGGCGGACCGCTCTGCTCGGGGCGCCCCAGGGGCCGCACCGTCGTAGACGAAACCGCCGCCGGTGACGCGGTCATGGTGCGGGATCTGGAATATATCTACTGCCCCTGGCATCAATGGGGTTTTGAACTGGCGACCGGCACGACCGCGGTCAAGCCGGAATGGAGCATCCGCACCTACCCGGTGCGTGTCGTCGGCAACGACGTTCTGGTGATGGCGTGACACGACAGGAGAATTGGTGCCTTCTATCGAGGTGAACGGCGGAAACGTCGTCTACGAAATCCTTGGTGAATCAGGCGATCTCATTGTCCTGACACCTGGCGGCCGGTTCAGCAAGGAGATCCCCGGCCTGCGTCCGCTGGCCGAAGCGCTGGTTGCCGGCGGCTACCGGGTGCTGCTGTGGGACCGGCCCAATTGCGGTGCCTCCGATGTCCAGTTCTACGGCCAGAGTGAGTCGCACATGCGTGCCGAGACCCTGCGTGGGCTGTTGGACGCGCTCGGCGTCAAGCGGTGCATCTTCGCCGGTGGCTCCGGTGGCGCAAGGGATTCCATGCTGACCACGATGCTCTACCCCGAACTCGTCGAAAAACTCGTGGTGTGGAACATCGTCGGCGGAGTTTACGGCTCGTTCGTCCTGGGTTCCTTTTACATCATCCCAAGCATTCTCGCGGTGCGCGGTACCGGCATGGACGGCGTTGTGAAGGTACAGGAATGGCGCGAGCGCATCGAGGAGAACCCGGCCAACAAGCAGCGGTTCCTCGATTTCGACAAGGACGATTTCCTCAAGCTGATGATGCGGTGGCTCAACGCCTTCGTGTCCAAGCCGGGACAGACCATCCCCGGCGTCGATGATGAAATGTTCGACCGCATAAAGATTCCCACGCTGATCATTCGCGGCGGCGAGAACGATCTAGACCACCCCAAGCGCACCTCGCTGGAAGTCAGCTGCCTGATCAAGGGATCCAAGCTCATCGATCCGCCGTGGCCGGAGGATGCGTGGGAGCGGGCGTCCGAAGAACGCGCGTCGGGCAAGGTGAAGCACTTCAACATGTTCGACACCTGGGTCCAGGCGGCACCGGCGATCCTGGGCTTTTTGGGCTCGTAATGCGTTCACCTGGTGCGAATGTGGACCTCGCAATTGAGCGACGCCTCCAGGGCCGTGTGGACGCGGCTTTCCGGAACCCGTTCGAGGTCCTCCTCGCTAAGCGTCACACGGACGATGTCGTAGCCGTCATCGCCCGGCTCGCGAACGATCTCGCCGGCCAGTCCGAACGCCGAGAGCACTCCGTGGGCGTCATCGTCGGTTCCCCGGCTGATGAACGTGACCACGCCGGGAACCGGGGTGGTTCCGAACGCCTTGGCGCACAACTCAATCGCGGATCCTTTGGCCGTGTCGCCGCTCTCGGCCGCGATGAGCAGTTCGACCTCCCGGCGGCTCGCTGGCATGGTCGCGAGGTCGTTTTCGACCACGTCGATGTTGGCCTCCCCCGTGACCTCGAGGAGCGCTGCCATGCCGTCTCGTAGTTGCGCGGGCGTGAGCACGCTTTCGGGATCCACGTTGACGCGCACCACCGCAGTTCGCATGTGCGCAAGCCTAACTAAGACGGAGCCGCGATGATCACCACCGCCACTTCACCCGGGGGCGAAGCCCGGATGCTGGGCGAGCAGCCAGGCCAGCGCGAGGACCTGGCCGCGTATCGGCAGCTCGGTGGCTACCGGCCGCTGGCCGGCGCCGACGAATTGCTGAGCGAGGTCGAATCCAGCGGACTGCTCGGCCGCGGCGGCGCCGCCTTTCCCCTTGCGGTGAAATTGCGTTCCGTGCGCGATAACGGGCACCTTGCAGGAGGCGCCGTCGTGATCGCGAATGGCGAAGAGGGCGAGCCCGCCTCCGTCAAAGACCGCTGGCTGCTGCGCAACCGGCCGCACCTGGTGATCGACGGGCTGCGGCTGGCCGCGGCGATCGTGGCAGCCGATCGCGCCATCGTCTATGTGTCCGAATCCGAATCGGCGGGCAGCATCGAAGCCGCGCTCGGCGAACTCGACCCCGACGTCCTCGGCGGCGTGACGGTCGGCGTCTGGACGGTGCAGCCCGGGTACGTGGTCGGCGAGGAGACCGCCGCGGTCCGGTCGATCAACGAGGGCATCACCAAGCCGACGGACAAGCCGCCGCGCCCCTTCGAGTCCGGCGTCGGCGGGCTACCGACCCTGGTGAGCAATGTCGAGACGCTGGCCAATCTCGCTTACCTGCATCGATATGGCGCCGCACAGTTCCGCTCGCACGGCACGGACCTTTCGCCCGGCACGTTCCTGGCGACCGTCACCGGCGCTGGCCGCCCACCCGTTCTCTACGAGCTACCGCACGGATTCGCGTTCACTGAACTGCTTGCACTGCACGGTGTTTCGCCGGATCGGGTGCGGGGCGCGCTGATGGGTGGATATTTCGCCGGCTTCCTCAACCGCGGCGTATTGGACACCGGCCTGGACCACGAGACGATGCGGGGACTCGGCAGCGGGCTGGGCTGCGGAGCGGTCACCGTGCTCACCGACGACTGCCCCGTCGCGGTCGCGGCATCGGTGCTGGCCTACTTCGACCGGGAAAACGCGGGGCAGTGCGGGTCGTGCTTCAACGGAACCGCGGCCATGGCCGCTGCCGCCGGCGCGTTGCGCGACGGAGCCGCGACGACGGAGGATGTCGACCGGTTGCGCCGCTGGTCGGTGGTGTTGCGCGGGCGCGGTGCGTGCGCGACGATCGACGCCGCCTGCAATGTGGCGGCCAGTCTGCTGGATCAGTTTCCGGATGAGGTGGTCCACCACCTGGGCGGCGCCTGCCCGAACTGCCGTGACGGCGCCTTCCACGCCGATCGTCCCTACGAAGTGTTGGCGGTGGTCCCCGCGTGACCGAGAACATGAGGATCCGCCTCGACCGGACAATCTGCGATGGGTTCGGCATCTGCGCCCGGCACGCACCCGGCTATTTCTCGCTTGATGACTGGGGGTACGCGTCGCTGATCGGCGACGGCACTGTCCCCGAACAGGACCGCGACGCGGTCCTACGCGCTCTGCTGGACTGCCCGGTGCACGCCATCATGGAGCTCAACGAGCGGGCGCAAGATGTCGTACCGCCGCATCCCGCCACCGACGAGGACCCTGGCGCGCATCTCAAAACCGAGGCGAGCGAGGCCGAGTGGGGGTTCACGCGTTGACCGCGACTACGCCTGGTCGCCCGCTGCCCCTGATCACGCAGGAGAACGAATTCTTCTGGACTTCGGGTGCCGACGGAACGTTGCGGTTTCAAGAATGCCAGGCGTGCGACGCGCTGATCCATCCGCCGGCGCCGGTGTGCCGTTACTGCCGCTCCCGCGACATCGGTATCCGGGCCGTCTCCGGCAAAGCGACGCTCGCCGGGTTCACGCTGAACCAGCGCTTCAGCCTGCCCGGAATGCCGGCGCCGTATGTGGTCGCGCAGGTCGCGATTTCCGAAGATCCGCGGATCCGGCTGACCACCACCCTCGTGGAGTGCGACCCCGAACAACTCGAACTCGGGCAACGGGTAGAAGTCGTCTTCGAGCACCTCGACGACGTATGGCTGCCGCTCTTTCGCCCGATACCCGACGCCCCACCCGCTGCCCTGCCGGATGACGAGATCGCGCCGGAGCGCTTCGGCGAACACGTCCGGCCCATGCTCACCCCAGAGAAATTCGAGGACAAGGTCGCGCTCACCGGCATCGGCATGTCGCCGATCGGTCGCCGGTTGATGCAGCCGCCGCTGTCGTTGACAGTGCAGGCATGCGAGGCGGCAATCGCCGACGCCGGACTGACGTTCGCCGACATCGACGGCCTCTCGACCTACCCCGGCGCGGGCAACGTGGGAGGGTTCGGCGAGGGCGGGGTGACCGAGCTGGAGGCCGCGCTGGGAATCCGGCCGACGTGGTACAACGGCGGCTTCGAAACCTTCGGCCCCGGCGGCTCGGTGATCGCCGCGATGCTCGCGGTCGCGGGCGGTTTGGCCCGGCACGTGTTGTGCTTCCGGACGCTGTGGGAGGCCACCTACAACGAGCTGATGAAGCAGGGCAAGATTTCCGGGTCCATGGGCCGAACCACCAGTTGGCAGATGCCGTTCGGCGCCACTTCGGCGGCCCACACCTTAGCGATGAACGCGCAGCGGCACTTCCACCGCTACGGCACAACGAAAGAAACGCTGGGCTGGATCGCGCTGAACCAGCGGGCCAATGCCGAACTCAACCCCACCGCCGTCTATCGCGCACCAATGACGATGGACGACTACCTGAACGCGCGGCCCATCACCACACCATTCGGCCTCTACGACTGCGACGTGCCGTGCGACGGGGCCGTGGCTGTGATCGTCTCCGCCGTCGACGCCGCCCGCGATCTCGCCAAACCGCCCGTCCTGGTGGAGGCGGTGGGCACGCAGATCATCGAGCGCCTCGATTGGGACCAGAGCACCTTGACGCACGAACCACAAGTGCTGGGGCAGGCCGCGCACGTGTGGACGCGCACCTCCCTCAGACCTGCCGACGTGGACGTCGCCGAGCTCTACGACGGGTTCACCTTCAACTGCCTGTCCTGGATTGAAGCGCTGGGATTCTGCGGGATCGGCGAGGCCAAAGATTTCCTGGACGGCGGCAAGAACGTCGCCCGCGACGGCCAGCTACCGCTCAACACCCACGGTGGCCAGCTCTCGCATGGCCGCACCCACGGCATGGGCCTGATGTACGAGGCCGTCAGCCAATTGCGCGGCGAGGCGGGCGATCGCCAGGTCGCCGACGCTCGCGTCGGCGTGGTCAGCAGTGGTGGGCTTACTCCCAGCGGTGTGCTCCTGCTGCGGACCGACACGTGACCGCGCCGGCGACGATGCAGAGCGAAGCGATGAAGAGGAGCGGCGCCGATGACTAGGCCCGGCGACGATGCAGAGCAACACAGCGATATGGGGGTACCTCCCGCTTGCGGGGGAGAGGAGCGGCGCCGATGACTAGGCCCGTCGTTCCCATCCCCAGGGTGGTGATTGTCGGCGGCGTGCCGATGTCGGCGTGGGTCGCCGAACCCGAGCACCCCGAAGACTCCAAGGCCGTGATCGTGGCCATTCACGGCGGCGGCACCACCGCGATGTATTTCGACTGCCCGGGCCACCCTTCGCTTTCCTTGCTACGGACCGGCGCCGCACGCGGGTTCACGGTGGTGGCCCTCGACCGGCCCGGGTATGGCAGCTCCGCTGCGTATCCGGAGGCGACCACCCGACCCGAACAGCGGGTCAAGCTCGCTTACGGGGTGGTGGATCGCATCCTCGGGCAACAACCGCGCGGCGCCGGATCGTTCGTGATGGGGCATTCGGGCGGGTGCGAACTGGCGATGCGGATGGCCGCCGAGGGCGGGGCGCAGCGCGGCGCTCACCTGCTTGGCCTCGAATTGGCAGGCACGGGCCGGCACTATCACCCCGCGGCCCGGGAAATGCTCAAGACGGCAACCCGGGAACACCGCCCGTCGGGTCTGCGAGAGTTGCTGTGGCACCCGGAACGGCTGTATCCGCCCGAGCTCCTTACCGGCGTGACGGTTTCTCCGTCGGCTCCTGCCTACGAGGACCAGATGGTGTCGGACTGGGCGCGGGAAACCTTCCCGGCGCTTGCTCCCGCCGTGCGCGTCCCCGTGCAATTCAGCATCGCGGAGTACGAAAAGGTTTGGCAGACCGATGATTCAGCGATGACAGAGATCACCGCAATGTTCTCCGGCGCGCCGAGCTTCACCGTCAACAGACAACCCGAGGCGGGACACAACATCAGCCTTGGCCATTCCGCCGCCGACTACCACGCGAAGGTTTTTTCGTTCGTCGATGAGTGCATCGCGGCCTCGACCGCAGAAGAGGCCGCCGGTTGAAGGTCGGATTCATCGGACTGGGCAGCCAAGGCGCCCCCATGGCGAGGCGGATCATCGAGGGCGGCCACCCGACGACGCTGTGGGCGCGCAGACCCGAGACCCTGGTGCCGTTCGCCGGCACCGCGGCGAAGGTCGCGGGATCACCTGCCGAACTCGCCGCCGATAGCGACCTGGTGTGCCTATGCGTCGTTGGTGGCGATGACATCGACGAACTCACCGGTGGCGAGCACGGGGTACTGGCCGGGCTCCAGCCGGGCGGCGTAATCGCGGTGCACAGCACCGTGCATCCCAACACCTGCCGGGAGCTCGCGAAGAAGGCCGGCGCCCAGGGTGTTTCGGTCATCGACGCGCCGGTGAGCGGCGGTGGACCCGCGGCATCGGAGGGCCGCCTGCTGGTCATGGCTGGTGGTGACGCCGACGTTGTGGACCGCTGCCGTCCGGTGTTCGAAACCTATGCCGATCCGGTGGTCCACCTCGGCGAACTTGGCTCAGGCCAAACCACCAAGCTGCTCAACAACCTGCTGTTCACCGCCAACCTGGGAACGGCGGCCACCGCCCTTTCGCTGGCTGAGTCCCTCGGCGTCTCCCCGGATCGTCTTACCGAAGTCGTCTCGCGCAGCAGTGGGAATAGCTTCGCGCTCAACGCCCTTGGCGGGATCGGCGGCCTGGAAAATCTTGCCGGCGTGGCCGGAGCACTGCTGCAGAAGGATGTCCGGCTGGTCGTCGACCTGGCCGACACGGCCGGGACTCAAGCTGGGGCGGTACTCGACGCGGCCGACGCCACGCTGAAGCTGATGGGGCATCCCCGATGAGAGTCGGATTCATCGGAGCGGGGCGGATGGGCCGCCCCATGGTCGCCCGCCTAGTGGCGGCCGGCCACCACGTCCACGTCCTGGGCCGCACGGCCGAGAATCACCGCGACCTCGACAGGCTTCACGGCTTTGCGATGACTTTGAGCCATGTGCATCTTCCCGGATCGCGTTGAAACCGCTACCGTTACCGTTACAGTCAGGCATTCAGCCGTAAAGGTGCCAGCCCACACCCGTCCGTCGCCACTGAGGAGGATCCAGTGACAAAGCCGAAGGTCGTCTTCGACCCGTTCTCCGCGGAGTACTTCGAGAACCCGTTCGACATATATCGACGGATGCGCGAGGACGCGCCGCTCTATTACGACGAGAAGGAAGACTTCTACGCGCTGACGCGCCACGAGGACGTGGCTGCCGCGTTCAAGGACTTCGAAGGTTTCTCGTCGGCCCGTGGTTGCGACCTGGCGATGGTACGGACCGGCGACGTTCCCCAGAGATCGATTATCTTCATGGACCCACCCGACCACCGGCACATGCGCAGCCTGCTCAACAAGGCTTTCACCCCACGAGCCATCCAGTCTCAGAAAGAGACTGTCATTGAACTGATCGACAAGTACCTGAGCGAGGCCGATCCCGATAATTTCGACGTCGTCCAGGACTTCTCCGGACCGTTCCCGGTAGAAGTGATCACCCGGATGGCCGGGGTGCCCGAGGAATACCGCCAGCAGGTGCGGCATTGGATCGACACCAGCCTGCACCACGAACCCGGGCAGATAGAGATCAGCGAAACCGCGATGCAGGCCAACATCGACACCGCGATGTACTACTTCACCCTGATACAGCAGCGGCGCGAAGACCCGCAGGACGACATGATCAGCAGGCTCATCGCGGCCGAGATCCCGACCGAGGAAGGTCCCACCCGTCAGCTGGACGATATTGAAATCACGGGATTTGCGACACTTTTGGGCGGCGCCGGAGCCGAGACCGTCACCAAGCTCCTCGGCACCGCAGCCGTCACCTTCGCCCGCAACCCCGAACAATGGCAGAAGCTGCTCGACGATCGCAGCAAGATTCCGGCGGCGGTCGAAGAGCTGTTGCGCTACGAGGGGCCGGTCCAGTACAACGTCCGCTACACCCTCAAAGAAGTTCAGGTCAGCGGCGGCGTGATTCCCGCGGGCAAGCCGGTGTTCCTTTGCGGCGCCGCGGCGAACCGCGATTCGGAGGCATTCACCGACGCGGACGTATTCGACATCGACCGCGATCGCTCCGAGGCGCAGAACCTCGGGCTCGGATACGGGATTCACAGCTGCCTGGGCGCGGCGCTGGCCCGGATGGAAAGTGCTATCGCGCTGGACAAGCTGCTCGACTTCATGCCCAGCTACGAGGTGAACTGGGACGGCTTGCAACGCGTCAACATGCAAAACGTGGCCGGCTACCACCACGTACCCGTCAAGGTGCTTCGGTGAGAGTGCTGCGATGAAGATCGACGTCGATTGGGGTCTGTGCGAAAGCAACGGGGTGTGCATGGGCATCATCCCGGAGGTCTTTCAGCTCGGCGATGACGATATGCTGACCGTCTTGCAGACGGAAGTGACGCCGGAGAACGAAGCAGAGTTGCGCGAGGCTGTGCGTCAATGCCCCAGGCAGGCCATCTCGTTCACCGAGTAGCGGCCTCTAAAGGCGGGAAAATATCTAGAGGCCGGCGATGATGACGGCGTTGCAGTCGGCGGCCGCTTGGCGCAGTTTCGCTGCCTTTTGGTAGCCCTCGGACTCGTACCAGGCGCGGGCGGCTTCCACCGATTCGAATTCGAGCAGGATGGTCTGGTCGCCGTGCCACGTCCCTTCGATGACTTTGGCCGCGGTGTCCACCGCGAGGACGGTGGCGCCACCCATTGCTGTCCGGGCAGCCTGACCGTAGGCCTTCATGCCTTCCGGATCCTTGATCGCCTCGGTGAGGATCACGTACCCTTTTGGCCCATTAGCACCCATCGTCTTGAATCTCCCTATCTGCGCACGTGGCGGGCTATGTCTCGCAAATGGCTTGCTCGGGGCAACATTCGATGGCCTCTCGGGTGGCCGCCACCAGTTCCGTTGGGACATCAGATGTTATGGCCACCGCGTATCCGTCGTCGGTCAGGCTGAAAACATCCGCGCAAAGCGTGAGGCACATGCCGTGCCCACGACAGCGCTGATCGTCTACCCAAACCTTCATGCCGGAGTGAACTCCAGGTGCAGCTCGGTCAGGCCGCGCAGGATGTAGGTCGGAACAAATTGGTAGCGGCGGTCATTCGCCGGGCCGTGGACACTCTCGTTGATACTGATGTCGGATGTCCGGTCCAGCAGCCGCTCGATGGCCACCCGGGTTTCGGCCCGCGCTAGCGGCGCGCCCGGGCAGCTGTGGATCCCCCGGCCAAACGAGAGATGCTGACGCGCATTCTTGCGAGCCGGATCGAATGTAGCCGGGTCGTCGAACCGGCGCGGATCGCGGTTGGCGGCCGCCTGCAGAATCATCACCGTGGTGCCCGCGGGCAGGTCGACGCCGCCGATATTGACGGGCACCCGGTTCAGGCGGAAGTCCCCCTTGACCGGGCTCTCGATGCGGAGTGATTCTTCGATGAAGTTCGGGATCAGGCTGCGGTCCTTCCGTAACTGCGCCTGGATGTCCGGACGCTCACCCAGCGTCTGCAGCGCCGCGCCGAGAAGCCGCACGGTGGTTTCCTGGCCCGCCGAGAAGACATTGCTGGCCACCTTGGCCACGTCTTCGACCGCGGGAGTTGAGCCGTCGGGGTAGGTGGCGGTCGCGAGGCCCGTCAGCACGTCGTCGCGGGGTTCGCGCCGACGGTCCTGGACGTAGTCGGAGAAAAGACCGTAGAGGAATTCCAGCGGACTGTGGGCCAGCGATCCCTTACCGGTGCCGCCGACGCCGCCACCCGAGTGGTCGCGAATGCCTTTGACGAACTTGTCGCGATCCTCGATGGGCACGCCCAGCAGGTCAGCGATAACCAGCAGCGTGAATGGACTCGCGAAGCCCTTGACGAACTCGCCATGCCCTGGCGCCAGGAACCCGTCAAGCGCCTGGTCGGCGAGCACCCACATGGCGTCCTCGTTCTCCTTGAGGCGCTTCGGGGTGATCAGTCGCATGAGCAGGGAGCGGTGGTTGGTGTGGGTCGGCGGGTCGAGTGTGGGCAGCTGGTCGCTGAAGGGCAGCTCGTCGCGATGTTTTTCAATCAGCTCGGTGATGTCACTATCTCCCAGACCCTCTAGGGGCACCGGGAAGCCGGGAAACGGGCCGGTCACCGAGGTGCACGAGGACCACGTCTCCGCGTCGTTCAAGACGGCGCAGGCTTCCTCCCAGCCGGTCACCATGGTGACGTTGTGGTGCTTTTCCGGGGTCACCGGGCATTTCTGCCGCAGCGCCTCGTAGTAGGGGTAAGGGTCCCCGATGAGCTCGCTGCCCCGGAAGAAGTCCAACTCAGTGAAGTCGTTCACCATCTCGCACCGTTCCAATCTCGACACATGAGAATGCGCCTCTCAGAGATGAGTATTACATTTCCACACGGCCTGTTGACCGTCAACGATTGGCGCCACCGCCGGATGTGAAACCTCCGGCTAGCCGGCAGGAACCAGGTCGGCGGCGACCGAGGGACACGCCAGGAAACCGCTTCGAAATAGTTCCGTGTGGCCGATGCCGCTGTCCGACACCCTGGTCTTCAAAGCTGCCGCCAGTGCCCGAGTCTTGAATATCTGGGCGGCCGTGCTCAGCTGATGCTGGACCAGGCCAACGCTGTCATCAAGCTCGGACGGCCAGCTCTCTCCCCACAAGGTGACCTCGGTAACGCCATGATCCAGGGCCTGCAACACGCCTTGCCGAACCCGCGAATCGCATCCGAACAGATCCGCCGCGGCCGCCAGGGCCTGGGGTCGGGGGCGGGTTTCGGCCCCCGACCCGATCGATCCCAAGACCTCTTCGAGGTCGAGTGTCTGGGCGCCGAGGATTTGCAGTGGCCGGACGTCGGGATGGTCGGCCACCAGGACGGTGACATCCCATCCGGCCATAGCCCGGTCAAAGAGCCAGCCGCCGGCGAACCGCACGACGTCGACGACGTTGGACGCGACCACGTCGAGCCGGTATCTCATGTCTTCTTGCACGTCTATTGGCCCGCCTTTCGAGGCGCGAAGTCGCGCGCCAGCGTCTCCGTGTACTGCTTGAAGACCTCGGCCAGTGGTGTCGATGGGTCGAGCAACCATATGGTTTCCATTCCGTGGGTGAAGGCGAGAATTTCCGCTGCCTTTACGGGGGGGTCTATGTCGGCGCGATATGAGCCGTTCGCCTGCCCGCGCCGGATGGCGTCGGCGACGATGTCGAGCGCATCTCGGTGCCTGGCCAGCATGCGGTCGTGCAACGGGGCGTCGGGCAGGATGTTCTCGACCAGCAGCACGGTGAACGTGCCCACCAGTTCGGGAGCCCGGGCGAAGCGATCGGCGACCTGAGCGATCTGGGCGAGGAGATCGCCGGTCCGGTCGGAGTGGGACTCGTCATCGAGGTCACGCGCGTCCAGCACCGCGTGCAGCAGCTGCTCTTTGGACTCGAAGTGATGCAACAGCCCCGCGGGGGTGACCCCCGCTTCGCCGGCAATCTGGGCGAGTGTCGTACTGCGCCAGCCGTTGCGCGTGAGGAGTCGCTGCGCGACCGCGAGGATCAGCTGCTTGCGATCCTCGCCTTTGGCGAGCAGCGTGTCGTATCGCCGTGCTTCGGGCACCGAACTCCTTGTTGAGCGGCCGGGCTAAACCAACCTAGTGAACATACAGTAGGTTGGTTTACCGGCTGTGACAAGGGTCACGCACACCCACCCATTACTCCATCGAAACTGCGCTCAGGGCTACTTGTGGCAACAAGACACGCGCAGTTTCGGCGCCAAAAGTGCAGACTCGAAGGTTCGCCTTAGTTGACGAGCTCGACCAGGGTGGCATTGGCCGTGCCGCCGCCTTCGCACATGGTCTGCAGTCCGTAACGAATCCCGTTGTCGCGCATGTGGTGAACCATCCGCGTCATCAACACAGCACCGGAAGCGCCCAACGGGTGCCCGAGTGCGATGGCACCGCCCAGCGGATTCATCCGACGCAAGTCCGCTCCCGTTTCCGCAAGCCACGCCAAGGGAACCGGCGCAAAGGCCTCGTTGACCTCGAAGACGCCCACTTCGTCCAGCGCGACACCGGCCTTGCTCAGCACCTTGTCCGTCGCCGGAATCGGGCCGGTGAGCATGAGCACCGGATCCGCCCCGGTCACGGCACCCGCCCGGTATCGCACTATCGGCGTCAAACCCAGCTCGATGGCCATCTCCGCCGTGGTCACCAGAAGGGCCGCCGCACCGTCGGAAATCTGCGAGGAATTGCCGGCGTGAATTACCCCGTCGTCGGCAAAAGCGGGCTTGAGCGCGGCCAGCTTCTCGACACTGGTACCGCGCCGCACCCCCTCGTCAGCGGCTACGACGGTGCCGTCGGATCCCTCGGTCCCATCGACAAAGACGGGAACGATCTGCTCAATGAAGGCGCCGCTGTCCTGGGCCGCAGCGGCCCGCTCGTGAGACTCCGCGGAGTATTCGTCGAGCCGGCCGCGGGAAAAGCCCCACTTCTTGGCGATCATCTCGGCCGACAGACCCTGATTGAAGGAGAAGTCGTCATACCGGGCCAGGACTTTCGGACCGTAGGGCATCCCGCCGGCCCTGGCCGACCCGAGCGGAACGCGACTCATCACCTCGACACCGCCGGCCACGACGACATCTTGCTGGCCCGACATCACCGCGTGCACGGCGAAGTCGAGGGCCTGCTGGCTGGAACCGCACGCCCGGTTGACCGTGGTCCCGGGGATGCTCTCGGGCCAGCCGGCGGCCAGGACGGCGTAGCGCCCGATATTGCTGGACTGGTCGCCGACCTGGGACACACAGCCCCAGATCACGTCGTCGATGATCGCCGGGTCGACACCGGTGCGTTCCAGCAGTTCGTTAAGAACGACTGCGGACAAGTCGGCTGGATGCGTGCCGGACAACCCGCCGTTGCGCTTCCCGACCGCGGTCCGTACTGCCTCGACGATGACTGTCTCACGCATGCATCTACTCCGATTCGTCTTTAGATCGCGATTCCTCGTTAGGCTGCGATTCCTCGTTAGATCGGGATAAAGCCCAACGGCCGGTGAACGACGGCTCTCGTCGCTCGGCGAAAGCGGTATAGGCGGCCGCCGCATCGGCCGTCCCGAAATTGCCGACTTGCGCGCGAGCCTCGTTGGCCAACGCGTCGCGCAGGGTGCAGTCCGCCCCCTCGTTCAGCAGTGCCTTGGTCTGGGCGAGCGCGAACGGTGGCCCGGCCGCCAGCCGGCCGGCAAGGTCCTCGACGAAGGTGTCGATCTGCGCGGCGGGCACCACCCAGGTCACCAGGTTAAGGGCATGGGCTTCGGCGGCGTCGATGGTTTCGGCCAGCAACGCCAGCCGCTTCGCCTGTTGCAGGCCAACGAGTTTGGGCAACAGCCAGGAGCCACCGAGGTCAATTGACAGACCCCGCTTAGAAAATATCTGGGAGAACGTCGATTCCGGCGTCGCGACCACCAAATCGCAACCCAGCGCCAGGTTCCATCCGGCGCCGACGGCGACCCCGGTCACTTTGGCGACCGTCGGAATCGCTAGCTCGTGCAAAGCCAACGCCACATCGGTCAGACGCTGCAGCTTGTATCTTGGATGAACGTCGTCGGGGACCGAGATGTCGGCGCCCGAGCAGAAACTCCCGCCGGAGCCAGTGAGCACGAGCGCGCGCACACTCTGGTCACGACCGGCCGCGTTGAGCGCGTCCCGCAGCGCGATCCACAGCTCCGGGTTGATTGCGTTCTTGCGGCGCGGACGGTTGAGCGTCAGTGTCCGCACCCCGTCGCGGTCGTCGGACAGCAACACGGGGTTGTCGTTCCCAGAAGTCGACGTCATCAGCGGCCGTGTGGCGTCACAATCAATAGCTCCTCGGCAATTTGAGGACATTGGCTCCCAGGAAATTCAGGATCATCTCCTGGCTGACCGGTGCGATCTTCATCAGCCGGGCCTCCCGGAAGTAGCGCGTGATGTGATACTCCTCCGCGTAACCCATTCCGCCGTGCGTTTGCAGCGCCCGGTCCGCTGCGGTAAAGCCGGCGTCGGCGCACAGATATTTGGCGGTATTCGCCTCGCGCCCGCAGGATTTACCGTTGTCGTACAGCCACGTCGCCTTGCGCAGCATCAGCTCGGCGGCGTCGAGCCGGGCCAACGAATCCGCAAGCGGAAATTGGATGCCCTGGTTCATCCCGATCGGCCGGTCGAAGACCACGCGGTCGTTGGCGTACTTCACCGCCTTGTCGAGCGACACCCTGCCAATGCCGAGCGCCTCGGCGGCGATCAGCATCCGCTCCGGGTTCAGGCCGTCCAGGATGTACTGAAATCCCTTGCCTTCCTCACCGACTCGGTCCTCAACCGGCACCTCGAGATTGTCGATGAATAACTCGTTGGAGCTCACGGCGTTTCGGCCCATCTTGCGGATCGGGCGGATATCGACCCGGCTGCGATCGAGATCGGTGAGAAAAAGCGTCATCCCGTCGGTCTTCTTGGTGACTTCGTCGTAGCTTTTGGTGCGGGTCAGCAACAGGATCTTGTCGGACTCCATCGCCTTAGATATCCACACCTTGCGGCCGTTGACGATGTATCGATCCCCGTCGCGTTTGGCGAAGGTGGTGATGCGCGACGTGTCAAGCCCGGCACCGGGTTCGGTCACTCCGAAGCACACATGCACCTCCCCGGTCGCGACCGGGGGCAACGTGCGGGCCTTGAGTTCCTCGGAGCCGTGCACCACGACCGGCTGCATACCGAAGATCGACAGGTGGATCGCGCTGGCCCCGTTCATGGCGGCGCCGGACTTGGCGACCTCCTCGAGTAAAATCGTGGCTTCAGTGATGCCAAGGCCATGACCGCCGTACTCGGTCGGGATCGTCATACCCAGCCAGCCGCCGTCGGCGATGGCCCGGTAGAACTCAGTCGGAAACTCGTGCGCCTGATCCTTTTCCATCCAGTACTGATCGTCGAATTTGCGCGCCAACTCGGCGACCGACTTGCGGATCAGCTCCTGGTCTTCGGTCAGCTCGAAATTCATTCCACCGCCGGGCACTGCTGGATCTCCTTAGCTCAGTTCATGCACCGGCGCACTGGCGTTCCGGTGGCTTGTCAGTCCTTGTTGCCGGTGAGCGCTTTCGCGTTGGCCGTGAAGTCCGCGATCGACGAACCCGACCTGGTGTCACTGTGATGGCTGAGCGCCTGGATGGACACGTCGTGACCTTCGGCGGCTTTGCGCAGCGCGCCCACCGTGGCCTGGTCCTTCGGAATGTGCGTGAACGGGTCGAACGAGTACCAGCGCATCGAGTTCTCGTACGTGATCTTGTTGATCTCGTCGTCCGGCACGTTGTTCAGACTGAGGACATCCCAGAGCTCCTCGGGTGCGCCCGGCCACATCGAGTCGCTGTGCGGATAGTCGGCCTCCCAGGCGATGTTGTCGATGCCGATCATGTTGCGCAGCTTGACGCCTACCTTGTCGCTGATGAAGCACGTCAGGAAGTGCTCGCGGAAAACCTCGCTGGGCACCTTGCCGCCGAAGTCTTGGTGCGTCCACGTCGAATGCATCTCGTACGTGCGGTCCGCTCGCTCCAGGAAGTAGGGGATCCAGCCGGTGCCGCCCTCGGAGAGCGCAATCTTCAGATCCGGGTATTCCTTGATCGGCCTCGACCACAGCAGATCCGCGGCGGCCTGCACGATGTTCATCGGCTGCAGCGTGATCATCACGTCCATCGGCGCATCTGGCGCCGTTATGGCCAGCCTGCCCGACGATCCGATGTGCACGTTCATCACGGTGTCGGTGTCGCACAACGCCTTCCACAGTGGGTTCCAGTACTCGTCGTGGAAGCTGGGGTAGCCCATCGCGGCCGGGTTCTCGGTGAACGTCAGCGCGTGCACGCCCTTCTTCGAGACCCGCCGCACCTCCGCGGCACACGCCTCGGCATCCCAGATCACCGGTATCGCCATCGGGATGAACCGTGCGGGGTAGGCGCCACACCAGTCGTCGATGTGCCAGTCGTTGTAGGCCTGCACCAGCGCGATCGAGAACTCGTGGTCTTCGGTGGCGAACAGGCGCCCGGCGAAGCCCGGGAAGGACGGGAAGCAGATGGACGCCAGGATGCCCCCGGCGTTCATGTCCTTGACCCGTTCGTCGACGTTGTAGCAACCCTTGCGGATCTCATCCAGACCCTGCGGTTCCAGGCCGTACTCCTCCTTGGGCCGGCCGGCCACGGCGTTGAGAGCCACGTTCGGGATTACGGTGTCGCGGAACTTCCACATGTCCGAGCCGTCGGCGTTGTGCACCAGCCGGGGCGCGTCGTCGATGTACTTCTTCGGAAGGTGGCCTTTGAACATGTCCGGGGGCTCGACCGTGTGGTCGTCCACACTGATCAGGATCATGTCTTCTTTGTTCATGAGCGTTCCCTTCCCATCGGATCCATCGGATCTCCCTGAACAGTCTGCTCCCGCAGCCTCGGGGAGGCACCGCCGGGTGCCCTGAGCCCTCTAGTGTTGAAAACTATCTTCTCGCGAAGCGAGAATCAACATTCAGGGCGGTCCGTCGGCGAATCCAGAGCGCGTTCCGGGATCCGAGATGATTCAGTGAATTGGCCTCCCAACTGCGACAACGTGGTGACGGAAACGCCGGTAGAGCGGGCCAACAACGTGGTGGACCAAAAGTTTGTCACGCGGCAGTTGGCACCTATCTGGACGGCCCGGAAGCTGACGTCTGCCGCCGAGCCGCACCGGCGCCAAGCAGTATGAATCGCCGGCCACCGGGATTGACCAACAGAACGAATCGTGCCAGTCTGTTGGTTGGAAATGAGAATATGATTCTCTTTGACCGAGAGGACACTGTCGATGCGCTTGGCGCCGCTCCCCGCTGCCCAGTGGGACGAGGATGTGCAGCGGGCCCTCGCTCCCATGCTGCCTGCGGACGGCCCGCGCGACGCCAACAACGCGCTCGCGACCTTCGCTCACCACCCAGCGCTGGCCAAGGCGTTTCTCCGATTCAACGTCCACCTCTTGTACGGGTCCACGCTGCCGCCGCGCATCCGCGAGCTGGCCATCCTGCGGGTCGCGCATCTCCGCGACTGCCTCTACGAGTGGACCCAACACGTCGCCCTGGCCAAAGGCGAGGGGATCAGTGACGACGAGATAGCCGCGGTGCAGTGTCATGCCGGCGAGGACGCCGGCGGCTTCGACCAGTTCGAGCGCGCGGTACTCACCGGGGTCGATGAACTCGTCGACAAATCCGAGCTATCCGACCAGACCTGGGCGGCACTGGGCGAGCGCCTCAACGACCAGCAGCGGATGGATTACGTCTTCACGGTCGGTTGCTACACCCTACTGGCCATGGCCTTCAACACTTTTGGCATACAGCTCGAAAACGAACAGACCGCACAAGAGAGGTAAGTACCTTGGCTCACTTCCCGAAGCCAGCTGTTGGCAGCTGGACAGAAAACTACCCCGAGCTGGGCACCGAGCCGGTCGATTACACCGATTCGATCGATCCGGATTTCTTCGAAGCCGAGCGCGAGGCGGTCTTCAAGAAGACGTGGCTCAACGTCGGTCGAATCAACCGGCTGCCACGCACCGGCAGCTATTTCACCAAAGAGTTGCCGTCTGCGGGCCCGGGCATGTCGGTGATCATCGTCAAGACCAAGGACGGGTCGGTCAAGGCGTTCCACAACGTGTGCCGGCACCGCGGCAACAAGCTGGTGTGGAACGACTTTCCAAACGAGGAAACCTCCGGCACTTGTCGGCAGTTCACCTGCAAGTACCACGCCTGGCGCTACAGCCTCGACGGTGATTTGACCTTCATCCAACAGGAGGGCGAGTTCTTCGACGTCGACAAGAGCGACTACGGCCTGGTGGGCGTCCGGTGCGAGCTGTGGGAAGGCTTCATCTTCGTCAACTTCGACCAACACGCCAAGCCGCTCGCCGACTACCTAGGGCCGCTGGCCAAGGGCATCGAGGGCTACCCCTTCGGCGAGATGACCGAGACCTATTCCTACCGGGCCGAAGTCGGCAGCAACTGGAAGCTGTTCATGGACGCGTTCGCCGAGTTCTACCACGCGCCGATCCTGCACCAGGGCCAGTACACGAAGGAAGAAGCCGCCAAAATCCAGAAGTACGGTTTCGAGGCGCTGTACTACGAGATGGCCAGCCCGCACGCGATGATCTCGACCTGGGGCGGCCAGTCGCCGCCCGTGGACATGAGCATGGTCAAGCCCATGGACCAGGTGCTGCGCAGTGGGCTGTTCGGCCCCTGGGACAAGCCGGAGGTCATCGAGAAGCTCGCTGAACTGCCCCCGGGCATCAACCCGAAGAAGGTGCCGCAGTGGGGCATCGACGAGTGGCACTTCTACCCGAACTTCATGCTGCTGATCTGGGAGCCCGGCTGGTACCTGACCTATCACTACTGGCCGACCGCGGTCGACAAGCACATCTTCGAATGCACCCTGTATTTCGTACCGCCGAAAAACGCGCGGGAACGCCTGGCCCAGGAGCTGGCGGCGGTGACGTTCAAGGAGTACGCACTTCAGGACGCCAACACCCTCGAAGCTACCCAGACCATGATCGGCACCCGTGTCGTCAACGACTTCCCGCTGTGCGATCAAGAAATCATGCTGCGCCACCTGCACAAGGTGACTAACGACTACGTGAAGGAGTACAGGGACAATGGCGCTGCCGTCTCAATTCGCTGACCTGGAGCCCTATCTGGATTGGGACCTCGCCACCGAACCAGAGCGCTATGCCAAGCGGCTGGCCTCGTCGATGGCCGAGATGCAGGCGTTCTATGACGTCGCATTCCCCCGCCTTGAAGACGTGATCAGCTACTGCGACAAGTACCCGCTGGACGACCTGCCCGAGGACGCAAAAACCCTCATGCACGTGATGCAGTCGCTGGTCATGGTGTCGTTCCCGATCGAGGCGTGGAAACAGGCACGAGTCCCCGACAGCGGCGCGGCCTGGGTCGAGCTGATCCGGGAACCGGTGATCTGAGAGGTGCTGACGCTCAAGGCCGCCGGGCTGCTCGACGTCGATGCCGGGGAGATCATTCGGCCCGGCATCCTGCGGATCGAGGGCGACCGGATCGTTGGCGTCGGTGCGGGCCCCGAGGGCCCGGAAGATTCCGTGATCGACCTGGGCGACCAGATCCTGCTGCCCGGACTGATGGACATGGAGGTCAACCTCCTGATGGGCGGGCGCGGCGAGAAACCCGGGCTGTCACAGGTTCAGGATGACCCGCCGACGCGGGTGTTGCGTGCGGTCGGCAATGCCCGCCGCACGCTGCGCGCCGGGTTCACCACGGTGCGCAACCTCGGCCTGTTCGTCAAAACCGGCGGCTATCTGCTCGACGTCGCGCTGGGTAAGGCCATCGACGCGGGCTGGATCGACGGACCTCGGGTGGTGCCGGCCGGGCACGCCATCACGCCGACCGGCGGCCACCTTGATCCGACCATGTTCGCCGCGTTCGCACCGCATGTGCTGGAGCTGACGGTTGAAGAAGGCATCGCCAACGGAGTCGATGAGATTCGTAAGGCGGTGCGCTACCAGATCAAACACGGCGCCGAGCTGATCAAGGTCTGCTGTTCGGGCGGGGTGATGTCACTTACGGGTGCGCCAGGCGCGCAACATTATTCGGACGAAGAGCTGCGTGCGATCGTCGACGAGGCGCACCGGCGCGGGCTGCGCGTCGCCGCCCACACCCACGGCGCCGACGCGGTCAAGCACGCTGTCGCGGCCGGGATCGACTGCATCGAGCACGGCTTCCTCATCGATGACGAGGCGATCGCGACGATGGTCGAACACGGCACCTTCCTGGTGAGCACACGGCGCCTCGCCGAGGCGATGGACGTCTCGCACGCTCCGCCCGAGTTGCAGGCCAAGGCCGCCGAGATGTTCCCGAAATCGCGTACGTCGATACTGGCCGCCTACGAGGCCGGGGTGAAGATTGCGGTCGGCACCGACGCCCCAGCGATACCGCACGGCAAGAACGCCGACGAGCTTGTCACCCTTGTCGATTGGGGCCTGCCACCGTTGGCGGTGTTGCGCGCGGCCACGGTGACCGCGGCCGAGCTCATCAACGTCACAGATCGTGGGCGACTTGCGCCGGGCACGCTCGCCGATGTCATCGCGGTGCCGGGAAATCCGTTGGAAGATATTACCGTTACTCAGAAAGTCAGCTTTGTTATGAAAGGCGGCAAGGTCTTTGTCCAATAAACAGCCATCCAGAACTGACGACCTGGTCGAGATCCAGCAGCTGCTCGCGCGCTACGCGGTCACCATCACCCAGGGAGATATCGAGGGGCTCATCGGCGTCTTCACTCCCGACGGAACGTACAGCGCCTTCGGCGACACGTACCGCTTGGACAGGTTCC